>WNFH01001056.1_pt1 | contig 18452 bp, 16 predicted proteins | sample 5400411 | NCBI WGS metagenome assembly WNFH01 (sample SAMN13153347, study PRJNA577476) | soil metagenome | isolation source: 200 cm saprolite under Douglas fir tree site 2 hole 3 | place: USA:California | collected 2015-04-18
TCTCACCGCGCGCTTCCTGAATGCGGTCGACGATCGCGCCCTCGCTGTTGGACTGAAACGTCTCGACCGCCATTCCGAGCTCGAGGCCAAGCTCGCGCAACCTGAGATCAATCTGCGCCAGCGTCGTGCGGCCGTAAATTCCGGGCTCGCGTTCGCCAAGCATATTGAGATTCGGCCCATGCACCACCAGCACCGCCGGCGGATTGCGTCGATGTGCGCTGACTGCCGGTCGCACCGCACTCGCCCGCTTTGGCCTCGTCGCCATCCCTGCATTTCCCCTCGCGGCATTGAATCCCACCATGGATGGCGTTTCAAGCTAGCCGATGCGGGACGATGCGGGACTATGCGATCGGAACGCCGGGTTGGGCTCACCAGACGAGGTGGTCAGTCACCGTTTCGGCGGGTGCGTATGGCATTTTGATAGACCTCGCGGCGACTCAACCCGCGTAGCTTTGCGACGACGGTACTTGCCTGCTTAAGACTCAGTCCCGCGTCACGTAGTACGTCAACGGTGACCGACGCGTTCATGCCGCCTTCGTTCTCAGCCGCAGTATCGTTTGATTTGCGCGCGCCTTCGACGACCAACGTTACCTCGCCGAGCGCCTCGCGCGTTTTGAACGTCCGCGCGAGTTCGCCGAGGGTGCCGCGGACCGTCTCCTCGAACGTCTTGGTGAGCTCACGCGCGATCGCCGCCATCCGATCGGCGCCGAACTCGACAGCCATATCGTCGAGTGTTTCGCCGAGGCGGCGGGCGGCCTCGAAGATGACGATCGTGCGCTCCTCACGCGCCATGCGCTTGAGCGCGGCGCGACGCGCGTTCGCGCGGGTGGGTAAAAACCCCTCGAAGACGAAACGGTCGGTTGGAAGACCGGAGATCGAAAGTGCGGCGACAACCGCCGACGGTCCCGGCACCGCGGCGACGCGAACCCCGGCTTCGTGTGCCGCGCGGACGAGCCGGTAGCCGGGATCGGAAATCGCGGGTGTACCAGCGTCGGTGACGAGCGCGATTTTGGCGCCGCGCTTCAATCGGTCGATCAGCTCGGGCGTGCGGCGCTCCTCGTTATGCTCGAAGTAGCTGACGGCCGGCGTGCGAATGGAATGCGCCGCGAGCAGACGCCCGGTGCGGCGCGTGTCCTCGCAGGCTATCAGGTCCGCCTCATCGAGCACGCGAATCGCGCGCGCAGTGACGTCGCCGGGATTACCGATCGGCGTCGCGACGACGTAGAGAATGCCCTTCGCGGCCGCGGGGGCCCGTTCATCCGAGGCTGTCACGCGACGCCCGTTGCGGCAGCGAATGCCCGTCTAATTTCTGCGATCAGCGCGGCTCCATGTGAGCGTGATGGAAACGGCGCGTCTGGAACTTCCATTCGTCGCCAACCTTGACGTATTCGTCGTCGTACCAGCCGGCGCCGGCCCACTTGAAATTGTCGCGCGCGGTGCGCAGATCGAGGTAGCAGCGGCCGGTCGCGCGCCCGCTGCCCTTCAACTCGATCACGTGGTTGTGGATATACGGCCGTGGCGAGGCCGCGGCGAGGCCTTCCTTGAACGACTTGAGCAGGTTGGCGCGTCCGGTGTTGCTGCGTTCCTGTTGCTTCAGGTCGATGACCGTGAATGTGCCGTTCTCGGCAAAGATGTTGGCGATTCCTTCGATATCGCCGCGCCATACGCAGTCGCAATATTTGAGCGGCAGCTCGCGAATTGCTTCACGATCGGCCAACTCGGCTACTGTTTGTTCGATACTTTTCGCCATGGTTCGCCTCGCTCAGTTCTGGAGGTCTGCGTGGCGGTCAGGCCGCGCGCGCAGGCTCGATCATAACGTGTTGACGCATGAAAGCTATTGGCCGTGGCTCATATGGAAAGTGCGCGACTTGAATTTCCACTGGTCGCCCGCCTTGGCGTATTCGTCTTCGTAGAAGCCGGTACCGGTCCATTCGAAATTCTTCTTGGCGTTGCGCAATTCGACGTAGCATCGGCCGGCCGCGCGCCCGCCGCCCTTGAGGTCGACAACGTGATTATGGATATAGGGGCGCGGGAGCACGTCACCCGCGGTCAGGGTGGAATACACCCTCAGCAACTCGGCGCGGCCGGCGGTCTTGTTCTCGCGCTTGCGGCCAACCACGATGAACGCGCCGTCGTCGGTGAAGAGATCGACGAGGCCCGCGATGTCGCCGCGCCATACGCAATCGCAATAGCGCTGCGGCAACTCGCGGATAGCGTCACGATCGGCCAGTTCGGCCACCGTTTGTTCGACACTCTTTGCCATGAATATTTCCTCCTCGAAGGGAGCTTGCGCAGTTATGGAAGTACTGATGCCTCTGAATCCCTCTCCCTCCCTGACCTGGGAGAGGGCGGCACGAGGAACACGAGTGCTGGGTGAGGGCGCCAGCGGGTCAGGCCTTTTTCGGCGGGCGCTCCATATGGGTAATCTGCACTCGCCGAGACTGGAATTTCCATTCGTCGCCGACCTTGACGTACTCGTCATTGTAAAAGCCTGTGCCGAGCCAGCTCATCTTGTTGCTGGCGTCGCGCAACTCGACGTAGCAGCGTCCGCTGGCGCGTCCGCCGCCCTTGAGATCGACCACGTGATTATGGATATACGGGCGCGGCGTCAGCGCAGCGAGGCCGTCCTTGTAGGACTTGAGCAGCTCGGCGCGGCCGCTCCAGGTATGATCGCCCTTGCGCCCCGGCATCGTGAAGGTGCCGTTCTCGGCGAACAGGTTCGCGATTCCCTCGACATCGCCGCGCCATACGCAGTCGCAATATTTGAGCGGCAGTTCGCGAATCGCCTCGCGATCGGCCAGCTCGGTTGCGATTTGTTCTATACTCTTGGCCATCGATGAGTCCCTCTCTGTCCCGCGTCCAATTGCGCGCCGACGCGGCTCGCCGCGCCGATCGTGCAATGATGCGCGGTTCCGTGCCCGATGCTTAGCACCTAACGATGACAAGGTGGAAGGGCGACAGATTGGAGCCCTATGAGTCGCTTAGGATCTCAATCAAGCCCTCGGGCAGTGCAAGTTTTTTGTATACGTTCATTGTGTCGATCCCGCTACTTTGTCTGCGTAGGGAGTCGTTAAGACCGCCGATCAATGTGCTTCGGGCTTCCCAACTGTTGGGACTGAGCTGCCTGTAAGCTTCCATGAGATACACGTCCGTAGCTTCGGAGAACAACTCATTGTTCGAGATGACGTCGACCGCCTCCTGAACGGTGAGGGGGTCGTTGAATTCGGCCGTCATCGTGGCCAGTTTGCGAGAGTATTCGGCAGTAAGGTGCGAATGCGCTAAGGCCAACAACACTGCGGCCTTTCGTACATTTTTCTCTTGATAAAGGTGGGGTTGCGCCTCGAGATCGCCGAACTGCCCTCCTGTGCCGTCGACAAGCAATGACGCTAGGAGGGGAATGAGCCCCACCTTTTCAGGCTCGTTGCGAAATACCCGGATAAGCCCTTCGGCTAAGGAGTCGGAGGCAGGCGGCTCCGAGAGGTAGAACCGTATCTCGGACGAGCGGCCTAACTCGTCGAGGAGGCTCACCCAATCTTGATCGAAACGCCCCGCTCCCATGAGAGCTTCAACGAAATCAAGTGGAATAAATGACTCTCCGGTTTGGTTTAAGAGTTTTCGCAGGAGTTCCGGTGTGATCCAATCGAATCCGCTCGCGGCTGCTGACCACCGGAACGTATTGAAGACCCAGGTTGCCAAGCGTTCGTGAAGCAAACGTGATGATGAGGATTGCGTATACAGAGCAAGTAGGGAGGGAGTCGACTTGCGCAAATGGACGTCCATATATGCAGCACCAACGGGGAATCCTTCTTCTCGGATATTTGGGGGGAAGGGCCAGCGTTCATCGCTCATGGAGAGTAACTCGCTCACAGGTAAACCCTTCTCACGCCATCGCCGCTCCGCGGCGAGCCAGTCATCGGTGTCCCCCAGTTCACCATTTGCTGCTCGTGTAGCGAGCTTGGCTACGTCGCTGGCTCTCTTGCACATGCTCAAGCAAGCAACGATGACCCAGGGCAGCTCACCAGTGAGGTACGCCTCGCCGACCTCAGACCAGCGGGGGGCTAGATTGTTCAGTGAGTTCGCAAGGGTGCTCTTTGATGGATCCTGCGCAAATCTTAGACCTTCCAAAAGTGGCAACCATCCCGGATGGATTGCATCTTCGTCATATGGTGGAATTGACGGCCTTCTTTCAGAAACTGACCGCAAGGTTATGGAGAGATTCTCACCTATACCATCAAGTACGCGTACGTTCAGCCCGGCATCGTGAATTCCAGGTACGTCGAGAAGCCAAACCTTGAGTGCGCTTTCCTCTGATATCTCGAAGCGCCTTCGGATGGACCATAGCTTTCGTGGATGTAAGTGTTGCGCACACGCTACGGTACGAGGAAAAGCCCAGACGTCGGCACGCCTAATCGTTGCCGTGGAAAGAATCGCGAGTTGGCCTGTTACATCATCCGGCCAATTTGCAGCGGCCGCTTGCTCACTCCAAGGGATTTTAGCACCAATAAGCGGCAAAAGTGTCGCCCAAGCTCCGAGTCTCGCGGCAGGCACTGCGAGATCCATTCTTTTCTGAATTTCCTCCTTAAACAGGGTCTCGAGCACAGGTTCGCAGGCATCCGCGAGGCGCGAGTGGATATCCGCCGGAGGCAGGTCCATGAGCTTATGCGCATATTCTGCAAGTATTTTTGCGTACTTGGGCGAGCGATGGACGACTCCATCCTCTAACAGGTCTAGAGCGAGCATTGACCCGGCCAAGGTCACGTGCCCGACAGCGCCTGCTAGTTCGCCGTTAAGGTCGGCGCAGATGGTCACGATGGTGTCACGAAGATGTTGGTCCTGTGCGAAGCAACGACCGGCAGCGAACAAAAAGACGTTCCGCCAATTGGCAATGGCCGCAATTTGCCGCAGGCGATCCTGGATATTCATTTCGGGCCCCTGCATCAGTGCTTCAGCAGCCATGAACTCTTGTAACGAGCGGATCTCGAAACCCACTTGTCCTGCCTGAAGTCCCACCAGAAACACTAACCGGTTAGCGGTAGCCTCGATAATCTGCGCCTTGAGGCGTTGCAGATCAGATCCGGTATGTCCCTCTTTAGCTAGTCGCGCTTCCACGATGATGCCGAATCTCTCCGACGATATTCGTGCCTCTGTGCCTCCTGCACGCTCGCTCTCCATTTGAAGCAGGAGGGCCACTCGGCCGTGAATCATGTCGATGTCGGTACGCAGATCACGCAATAACTCGGCAGCGGGGTTGTCCCGTTCCATCTCGCGCCGATAAATGACCTGGTAGTACTCGCTAAACAAGCGCCAACGGTCTTGGGGAGGCTGGCCAATACGATCGACCAACGTGGCCATTATGGTGACCTGAAGCGGACTGCGCATGAGCCGGGCGGTCGATTCATGAGTGGAGGCCTGCCGCAATCGCGTGAGCACCTTCTGCCGGCGATCTTGGTCATTTCCGTAACGCACGTCGACCAACCGGGACGCGTACTGCATCGCTCTGGCCACTGAAAGAGGCGCCAGCCACATATGCCGGTAGTAAGTCGGGGAGAAGTCCTCGTTGTACCCTTGTGGCCGTGTGGTCGCGAGAACTAATACGTCAGCATTGCATTGGCTCGCATCAACCCAAAACTCCTCAACTTTCTTGAGCACCTCGTCGCGATTCGTCGAGGCGGGTACTTCGTCCAGTCCATCAAGCACCAGCAACCACGGGTAGCAAGCTAACCACCGCCGCAAGTCGTCGGACCTGATATCGCGATCAACGCGCTTTCGGATCCTCGCGGCGATATAGGAGATGAGAGAAGCGGAATCATCGCCCCTCTGTTTGAGCGTGGCAGCAAATTCGCTGAGTACTATCCGAACGGGGAACCTGCGCGCTTTGGGAAGCTGTCTCTCTTCAGACACGCACTGCCGCTTGATGTTTTCCAGTGCAGCTTTGACTTCCAAGGAGAGCAGATGCGGCGGGCGATCTGCAAGAAGTGCTGTGCGAAAAAGCTGGCAGACAAATTGCCCGACCGTGGTCTTGCCCTGTCCGGGACCTCCTATGAGCACGAATCTGCCCGGTTCTGGCCGCCCTCGTACGGGATCTTGGGCTTCTATAGGACCTGCTGAGCGCCGGCTAGCGGAACCTGGATCAAGCCGCTCGGAGGCGCTGGTAACGATGGTGGTTACGAATTCCGGTAGCTCGCGACGCTTCGAAGGATCTTCGTCGGGCGGTTCGACGAGTCGTTCGTTGGAAGTCGGCAGGTCAACGAAAACATTGGCGAGGGGAATTCTGTCTTCGACAGAATGGCCAGCTTGTTCGAGATTCGCGAATTGGTCGCTGAGCAACTCTTTCGCGAGAAAGTTAGTTATGACCTCGTCGAAGTCCGTAGAACAGGTTTCGAGAAGGTTCATCGTGCGGGCGAGGACATCGCCCGCAGTTACAAAAGCCGCATAGGTTCGACGGATTTCGTCGTGGGTGTCTAAAAAAGTTCGAAGCTGATCAAAGTCCCAGACTCGCCAGTCACGGATGGGAACTTTCCTCCGATAACGCTTGAAAAGGTTCGTAACCTTATCCTTGGCTCCGGAGTGTTGAACTGGTGAGAGGATCGCGTTTGTCGCGAATATGTAGTACTCGGGAATTCGCCGCCCACCTCCTTTGTCGGCGTAAGCCTCGAGTTCTCGCCGTAGTTCCCTCAGCGCCCATTGTCCTTCCTGCCTCGACCCGCGCGATCGCTGAAGGAACTTGGCCTGAATAACTCCGTAGCCGTCCCATTGTTCGGTCGCGGCGGGAAAGGGAACGCGCCCCTCGAACGTCGCCTCCCGTCCACCGTCAGGGCCGTCACCAAAAACGGTGATGCCTGGCCCGATCACCTTAGAGGCAATGGCCTGGATCAGCTGTTCGAAAGAGCGAGTAGAAAGTCCTGTCAGATCGTAGTCCGGCATCATACCACCCCGCATCCAACCAGAATCGTAAGGACCTCAGGAAATCAATCTACTTTCTGGCACTAATTCGGGCTCCGGTCGAGAGCAAAGAGAAGCACCTGACGGCACGATTAGTCGAAGGGGATAGCTGCCAGCCGGATCAGAAGAGCGACCTGGCAAATTCGAAGCGTTTGAGGTAGACGGCGGACTGGGCTAAGGACATTCTGATCCGAGGCGTTCACGAGATTTACACGTCCAATGAAAGATGACTCTCCATCTATTCTGCAGACGCAAAGGTTCTGGGATGCCTTTTACGTCAACGACCGCGTCGCGGAGTTTCGCCGGCGGCTCTATATCGAGGTATACGGCGAAGAATACCCTGCCGAGCTAGGTACCGACGGCTACATAACGCTGAGCGAATTACGCCAGATGGCCGAGGCGCTCCATGTTGGTCCGGGCGATAAGATTGCCGACATGGGATGCGGGCGCGGGGGACCCGGGCAATGGATCGCGCGGGCCACCGGGGCGGCCCTCGTGGGTATCGACATTTCCGATGTCGCGCTGCAGCAGGCGCGCGAGCGGGTGCGGCATCCCGGTATCACCGTTTCCTACCAAACCGGAAGTTTCGATTCGACCGGCCTCGACGCTTCGACCTTCGACGGCGCGATGAGCGTCGACGTGATATGGGCGATCCCCGACAAGCGCGCCGGTTTTGCGGAAACTGCGCGCATCCTCAAACCCGGCGCGAGATTCGTTTTCACCGACTGGGAGCGCGATCTATCCCCGCCCAACTATCCACCGCCGTTTAGCGGCCATTTAGCAGTGTTGCAGGCGGTGGGATTTGAGATTGAAGTGCACCAGGTCCTGACCGATGCCGAGGCGGTGCGTCGCGTGTTTTACGAGAAGATGCTCGCACGGCAGGAGGAGTTGATACGCGAGCTGGGTGAGCAAGCAGCTCAGTCGCGTTTGCGCGAGGGCAAAGCCTGGCTGGGACTCATCGATGGAGTCGATTACCTGCAGCATAGCCGCCGGGTGCTGATTGCGGCCAGGAAGGCCGGTCACCTCCTGCCGTGACATCTGTCTAATCCGTTACCCAAATTGCCCGTTGCTCAGGTGCCGGCAGCGGAGATGACGATCGAGACTCATCCACGCAGGATCACGCACCTGCGAGCGCGCAATCTTCGGCATGATCGGACTGACGCCGACGCGAAGCTGTGGGCGCGGCTGCGCGGTGGTCAACTGGAAAGATTAAAGTTTCGGCGGCAATTCCCGGTCGCCAGTTCATAGCAGATTTCTGTGGATCGCGACGCGCAGTGTAAGGCACCGGCAGCGCGCTCAGGACGCAAGATCCCTCTCCCTGTCTGTCCAGGGAGAGGGCAAGCGCGCCTGGCGCGCGCGGGTGAGGGCAGTATCCACGCAATCGCTGACCCGCATTCACTCCGCGCAGGCACATAATCGGGCGAGAAAAACCTCGTTCAATTCATCACATCATGATATGATGCTTTACACGCGAGGAAAACAACATTGGCCGGGCGATGAAGGCCAAACGCGACTACGAACTGGAAGTACTTCTCGACCTTGACGCATTCGACTTCGCCAGGAACTACATCGTCAAGTATGCAGTGCGGCGCGGTTACGAAAGGCCGTCCATCGGGCATCAAATACAGCCTCATGCTACAAGACCCGAAAGGTAAGGAATTTATGGAATTGACAACGCTCACAAGGCGGCACGGCGAAGCGAGTTTGACCACCGGCATCCATATCGGTCGGCCAGGCTCGTCGCTTACGAATATCGCAGCCCGGCAGGCCGGCTTGAAGACTTCCTCCGGGAAGTCGAGCGAATCCTGACAGAACGAGGCGTCCTATGAAGAAGCACATGCGAAAGCCCGGAACCTTCAAGACGGGAAGCTTTCAGGAATTCAAGGAGTTCACGCTTGCCGTAGTACGAGGCAAACGCAAGGTAGACCCGCGCGAGCCAAAAATCTGGGTCGAATCGGCAGATCCTTCCGGGCAAAGGGCCACTCAGGTTCAATTTCGATCGCTCGAAGCCGGCGCCAAGCTTCTGTCGCCGAGGAACCGCGCGCTATTGCGCCTGATTGCGGACCGCCAGCCGAAATCGGTAAGCGAGCTGGCGGCCCTGGCTCACCGTGCCGAACAGAACCTCTTGAGGACGCTACACAAGCTGTCGGAAGCTGGTCTCATACGCCTCGACAAGGGCGCGGGCCGCGCCTACCAGCCCGTAGTTACAGCGCGAAGAGTCCATTTCGAAATCGACCTTTTGGGCTGAACCAGACGCGCGTGACGTCCGAGCAGGGGCACTTGCTCGGCATCGTCACGCAAACGCAGATGGTGCCCGACCCCCGCCCGCGTCCTGAGAGCGCCGGTCCCCTAAGTCCTCCCCCATTTTTTGATATGGGGAGGATAAAGGAGGGGGTGCAGGAGGAAAACACGCACCTGCCCTGCCGGCAAAGAACATCTGAGTTGCGATAAGGGTCTCTGTGAAAACCTCCGAGAATCAAGCCGCCGTGGCTGACCGCAGAGGCACCGGTTCAATGGCCTCTGAATCTTTCGATAGCCTCAAGTGATGTCGGAACGCGAAGTATCCCAATAGATACACGCCGGAACCGAACAGCAGCACCGCGGTGAACCCAATTCTCATCGCGATAATAATTGCAAGTATCGACGCCGCGACGCTGGTGAGGCCGTTGATACCCCAGGCCCAGGGTATGAAACGTGGTCGATAATCAGCCAGGTAGCGCAATCCGGTGGCGAAAGGCATACCCATCGAGAGACCGAGCGGAAGCAGCGAAATCAATACAACTATAATTCTCGCGCCAAGATCCCAACGCTCCGAAACCGGTAATGCATAACTCATGCATAGAAGCCAGACCGGAATAAGAATCGCTGTGCCGAGCATCCCGAAGCGCAACTTGACCATTAGCGGCCAGGTCAGCCGGCCCGCAAACAAGCTGCCCACACCGGCGAAGAACAGCAGACCCGCCAGCACAACCATCAAGGAATACATCGGATGGCCGAGATACAGATTCAGCCACTGCATGCATCCGATCTCGACAAACATGAAACCCAGCCCCAGTGAGGAGAAGAATCCAGCCAGCCCCACGGCTCCGTCAACCCTTGCGCCGTCACGCTCGAAGGTTAATAGCGGTATACCCATTCCTGCGAGACACGCCACCGTCGTCGATATCAGCAGGACAAGCAGCACGGAATGAACGACGGGACCCCGCAGTGCGGTCAAATCCACGCTGCTCGAGTTCTCACCCGCTCCCCAATTCTGTTCATGCGAGTCACTGACTTTTCCCTTGTGATATTCAAAGAAAAAAGGGCGATTATCATAGACCGGATCGATTCTGTATGGATAGTTCCGTACAAACGTCTCCCGTTCGGTCGCAGTTTTCGCTGTAATCAGGCTCGCGTACGCTGCACGGGCATTTTGCAGCCGATCGCGCTGGCGATTGAACGCGGCCTGCTCGAAAGCCTTCTGATCGCCGCCCAACACCTTGGGCACGAAGATCCAGGAATAGCGGGCACGATCAACCACCTCGGCGAGCGCATCGACCTCCTGCTTCGTAAACGGCCGGCGTTTTATAAACGTTCCTGCCCACCGGCCGTCATTGATCACCATGATCCGCTCGTCCGGCCGGCCAACTCCCGTATGTTGCGCCGCTTCGACGAACAGATTCGCTAATCGAATGCTCTCTCTCGGCCGCAGGAAGAACCATCGAAAAATAGCCATTACGCCGTCCGGCTTGAGCGCGTTGAGGTAATCTCTGATCGCCTCGACGGTGTAGAGATAGTTCTCTGAGAGAACGTACGCCCCGGAACTCAGAGCGGCAAAGGTATCCACCCCATGCATCACGATGACGTCATAACGCTTTCCGGAATCGCGCACGAAACGCCGGCCCTCGGCGTTATAGATTCGTATGTTGTTCCACTTCGGCCATTCGGCGTAATCGCGGAAGCGCCGGGTCACCAAATCGATCGTGGCGGGATTTATCTCGGCTCCGTCAATCACCTGTGCGCCGAACGATCGTGCTTCGGCAACGTCCACGCCGCCGCCGACTCCGATTACCAACACGTTCTCGGGCTGCGGAATTAGAAAATACGCCAGCGTCGTGACTTCGGTGGGACGATGATGCGCCGCGTCATCGGCAAACGACGCGAGATTCTTGTGGTCATGGATCATCGTCGGCGCAGTGTTGTCCTGAGCAAGGAAAAGAAAATCGCATGGATGCCCGAGATAGGCGCCGCTCCATAAATCACGCGCGGAATTGGAAAAAATATCGATCTTGGCGATCGTCGTCCACGCTGTCGCCTCTAATTTCGCGCCGCTGTCCGGTTTGAAGAACCATGCGGTCCCCTTATACGGCTCCGGTTGGTTGCATATGATGCGGTTGCCGAGGAATAGAAACCCTGCCCCGAGACTCAGTACCAGCGGAATTGCCGCAAGCCGATTGATGCCTACGCCGGGCGCCCGCAACGCAAATGCGATCACTCCGGCCGCGGCGCAGAGCCAGGCAAAATTGTAGCCGCCTAAAGGCCACAGCAGGACGCTGAATAAAACTGCCGCGATCGCGCTGGCGCACAGGTCCGCGAAGTATAGTCCAAAAATACTCTTGCCGTGCCCCATGAAAATCAGTGACAGTGCCGCCCCCGCAAACATGAAGGGCACGACCAGTACAAAATAAGAGATGATCATTTTGTAGACGGCTGGGACTCGTGGAAAGGCGCCTGGCAACGCACTCGCGATATGAATGCAAACCACCACGGACACGGCGAAACCAGCCGAGCACAGCACCGCAATCCGGTCCGGGTTCTCCACTCTGCGTTCCAATATGGAAGCCATAACGCCGGAGATGCCGTAGCCGAGCAGCGCAATCGTGACCGTCATGTAAACTACGTTGTCGAAATAGAGTGCCGACAAAACCCGCGTTTGCAGCAGTTCGAATCCGATTGAAGCCGCCGCCACGAGTGCCACGAAAAGGTAGGTTCGATAGCCTGATTCAGAGGTCACTATCTCGTCTCCGTCGAACGATTACAGTTCCATTATCAGTTTGATTTATTATGGCGGGGTTGCGATTAATGTGAGTAAATTATCCGGCTATCAATGAGTACTATTAATCTTCCGCTAATGGAATGGTGTTTCTTGGGTTCCCGACCTTTGGTTAAAGACTACGGATCTGAGGGTCAGGGGTTCAACTGGAATTTCCTTTTAAATCCTGAGTCAGACTCGCGCCCGGACCATTTGGTTAGCAAACGTGAAGTTCGCCTCCGGTTTGGAGGGCAAAGGATTGTCCACACCCCGGTAACGAGCCGGTTCCACCTCGCATTGGCATAAATACACGAAACCAGCGCCTGCGTCAGCACTTCCGTCCGGGAATCACGCAGGGCAGCTCCTCTGAGGCGCTGAACTACGACGCAGCGAATCGGCGCACCAGCCTGACCCTGCCCAACGGGGTGGCGGTGGCCTACACTTACGACAGCGATACTCGGGTAACCGGAATCACGTACAGCATGGGGGCGCTCCAACTAGGAGGACTGGTTTATGGGTACGACGTTAACGGCAGGATCGCCGAGCGTTCCGGCAGCCGCGCGGGCACCAGCATCCCATCCAGACCCGGTACACCTACTAGCCGTTCGGCAATGTGACGGTATCCGGCGCCGCCAACGGCAACTCATACCAGTTCACCGGCCGAGAAAACGACGGCACCGGACTGTACTTCTACTGCGGTCGTTACAGCGGCGGACCAGCGGATCAGGGGTGTTGAGAAATCGTTGAAGCCGATTTTCACAGCCTGCTAGCGAAAAATCTGGACAGGAATCACTTCATCGCCACAGATTATTCCACCAGACGGAGGGCTTGGGCATCTTGCCCGGGTCGTACCCGGCCTTCTGATAAATCTCGTCGAGATTCCATCCCGTGAGATCCGCAAGCGTCGCCGCCTCAGTCGTGCGCCGCTGCCGCAAATCGTCGAAGTAGCTCTTAGCCGCCGGGCATGTAGAGCGATCGCGAGGGCGCTGTCCTAATCTGTCCGCGAGTGTCCTAATTTAAAGGGCGGAGTGTCCTATTTTCAGGGTCTATGAGCGGGGCGTACGATGGGTTCGAAGGCGGGGCGGGAGGAAGGCGCGATTGTATAGCATGAGGATCATCATCAGGCAGATTGACGCATCGTGCGTTATTGGCTTGTTGCGCCATCAACTTGTCTGCGGGATGCCACTTGGCCGAGCCCTGCTCATTTAGCCGCACCTGTTCACACTGTTCAGCAGTCATTCCGTGGCTTGTGTCCTCTTTGAAATAATAATCGTAAGACGGTACGACTTCCCACTGCGATAAGGGAGCTGTCGTATCAACCACGGACCCAGGATATTTAGAACTGGGTGGCGGCATCAGCAGATACCAGCCCACAAGCGCGAGCGCGGCGGCGTGGCGGGGCTTCATTCGGCTAATTATTATAAGACAGTACCATTGCGCGCGCGGAGAATCACCCGCTCCGGTGTGGCCGTCCGCGCCGCGCGAAGTCTGCTTCGAGCAGCCAGTCGTCGCCCACGCGCCGCGCCGAGAAATTCGTCAGCGCAATACCCTGCTTGACCGTCCGCGCGAGCAGCCCCTCGACCGCCGGCAGCCCATTCCCGATAATTCGCGGGGCCACGAAGAACGCGACGCGGTCAACCACTCCGGCCGCGAGCGCCGAACCGGCCAGATGGGCGCCGCCCTCGATAAGCACCTTCGACCATCCCCGCCGCGCCAGCTCCCGCATCAGGTCCGCGAGCGCGACCTGCCCGCCGCGCGCCGTGATCGCAATGATAGTCTCGCTTTGTAGACCGTAGACGCCTTTCGCGCGATCGCGATTTTCCGGCGTCGTGACGAGGATCGTCGGCGCGGTCGAGCGTTGTCGAAAAACCGTTGCGTCGGGCGGGCACCGAAGCCGGCCGTCGACAATCACGCGAACGGGATCGCGTCCGCCCTCGATTCGGCACGTAAGCCGCGGATCGTCGGCAATCACCGTCGCGGCGCCGACCATGACGGCGTCGGCCTCGCGACGCCACCGATGGACCAGCTCGCGCGACGCCTCGGAACTTATCCAACGCGAGTCACCGCTCGAAGCCGCGATACGCCCGTCGAGCGAGACCGCGAGCTTCAGGATCGCAAACGGGCGCCCGCGTGTGACGCGCGTGATGAAGCCTTCGTTGAGCCGGCGGCATTCGGCCTCGAGCACGCCGACGGTCGTTTCGATTCCCGCCTTCTTCAGGATTGCGACACCGCGCCCGCGCACGGGAGGATACGGATCGCGGCATCCGATAACCACCCGGCTCACGCCGGCTTCGGCCAACGCGCGAGCGCACGGCGGAGTCTGGCCGAAATGCGCGCACGGCTCGAACGAGACGTAAGCCGTTGCACCGCGCGCCCGCGCCCCGGCTTTGGTCAGCGCCTGCGTTTCGGCATGAGGACGGCCGCCCGCCGCGGTTGCGCCGCGGCCGACGGTCACGCCCTTGCGCACGATCACACATCCGACGGCGGGATTCGGTGAGGTCAGCCCCAGGACGTCATGCGCGAGCCCGAGGCACTCGCGCATGAAGTGTTCGTCAGGCGCTGCCTTTTGATTTCCTCTTCCTGACGAGGGAGCCTCTCTCACGACGCCGCTTCACGAAGCGGTTTCGCTCTTTTTCTCCTTGAGCCGCGACGGGTCCGCCTCCTTGCGCAACCTGATCAGGTCTTCGAGCTCGTGCATGAACTCGTAAATGTCCTTGAAGGAACGGTAGACCGAGGCGAAGCGCACGTACGCGACCTGGTCGACCCTGTGCAGTTCGTTCATTACGGCACTGCCGATAAACGAACTCGGGATTTCCTTGCCGCCGCTTTCCGCTACCGCCGTTTCGATTCGGTCGGCCATCTCCTCGATCGTCTCCATCGAGACCGGCCGCTTCTCGCATGCCTTCTTGATCCCGGCGATTATCTTGGCGCGGTCGAAAGGTTCGCGCCGGTTGTCCTTCTTGACCACCATCGGGGCCGACTCCTCGACGCGCTCATACGTGGTGAAACGCCGCTTGCACGCCGAGCACACTCGCCGGCGGCGGATAGTCGCGCCATCCCCCGACATCCGCGAATCGACGACGCGGTTGCCACGATGGCGGCAGAAGGGGCATCGCATACTTGAAGTCTAGCGCGTTCGGCGGCGCGCGATCATCCCATGAGGACGCATCGCACAATCGGCGTGCCGGCGACGCAAAGGGCGCCGCGGAAACCCGAGCGCCCCTCTTTCGAGGGTTTCAGGGAGGTAAGGCGGAGCGCTCAGCTTTTGTGGGCCTCGATATAGCCTATGACATCCTTGACGGTGCGGATTTTCTCGGCATCTTCGTCCGAGATTTCCATGCCGTACTCTTCCTCGAGCGCCATCACCAGTTCGACGATATCAAGCGAATCGGCACCAAGGTCCTCGATAAAAGAGGCATCGGGCGTGACCTCGTCCGCTGACACGCCGAGCTGCTCGCTGATTATCTCACGAACCTTCGATTCGACTTCTGCAGCCATCTTGTCTCGTTCCTCCTGCCGACCCGGGCGTCCTTCGTCGACCGCCAAATTTACGCTTGCGCTCCGGCCAGCGGAATTATTCGTTTTGGCCGTCAGGTCCGGCGCTCGGGAATTCCAACCCCGATCCCATACGCTCGAAACGGCTCAACGCGCAGCTTAGGGACTTGATGGGGTCTAGGCAAGTTGGCCGCGCGGGTCGCCGCCAAAGCCTACACATGATTCGAACATCAACGCTACAGTCCCGCTTAGTCCGGCATAGTCCCGCTACTGCGAAAGCGCCGCTATCGTCGTCTTGAGCGACGCCGCATCTTCGGCGGCCAGCACCTTGACGTTGCGATTTATCCGCCGCATCAGGCCCGCCAATACTCGTCCCGCGCCGAATTCGACGGCGCTCTCGATCCCGCCCTGGACGAGCGTTCCCATCGATTCCTCCCAGCGCACCGGGGCGGTTATCTGCTCGAGCAGCAACGGTTTGACACGCGCGGGATCGCGATTCACCTCGGCTGTGACGTTGGTGATAACTCCAAAGTTAAGCGGGCGCACGTCGAGACCTTCCAGCACCGTAGCCATTCCATCGCGCGCGGGTTGCATCAACGGACAATGGAAGGGTGCACTCACTTTGAGTTCGAGCGACGCGCCGCCGCCGCGCGCCTTGGCGATTTCGAGTGCGCGCCTGACCGCCCCCGCATTTCCCGAAACGACGATTTGCCCCGGCGCGTTGAGATTCGCCGGTACGGCAATTTCGCCGCCGATCGAGACCTCCTCGCAAAGAGCCTTGACGGCGGCAAGCTCGAGACCGAGAATCGCCGCCATCGTCCCCTGCCCGGCCGGACACGCCTCCTGCATCAGCCGGCCACGTTCACGTACCGCGCGTAACGCGTCGGCGAGCGTAATCGCACCCGCCGCGACCAACGCGCTGTATTCGCCGAGACTATGACCGGCCGCGAGTTCAGCAGCAGCGCCGCATTCCGACTGAAACGCGCGCAGCGCAGCGATCGACGTCGCAAGCGTCGCGGGCTGAGTGTTCGCCGTAAGCCGAAGCTCCTCCTCGGGACCCTCGAAACACAGCCGCGACAGCGACAATCGAAGCGCTTCGTCGGCTTCCTCAAAGACGCGGCGGGCGGCAGGGAATTCGCGGGCCAGTTCCTTTCCCATTCCAACCTTCTGCGATCCCTGGCCGGGGAACAGAAAAGCAATTTTCATCTTATACGCGTGCTTTCTCGCTCAGGATGGTTCGACTTTGGCGCCGGCCCTTCCGGCAGGTTTCTCAGCCGTCGACTCTTCAGTGCTGCCGCGTTCCGATCCCTTGCCCTCTTGCGTGGCGGAAACGGATCCATTCACCATCGGCTGAGCCCTGGCTTGCGTGCTGTTCTCATGGTGATCGCCGCCCGCCATTGTCTCTCCATTGTGCGCGTCCGGATGGACAACCTCGGCCTTCTTGATCCGTTCACCCCACTCCTCGCTCGCGCTATCGTGGTTGGCGTCGCGATGGCGCTGGAGGCGGTCGCGCATCCGAACAAAGAGTCCGCGGATTCCCTTTCCGGCGGCAGGCTTGGCCACCATCGCGGACGGAACCTTCGTCAGCATATTGACGATATCGACGTTGACGTGATTTACGAGCGCTTCATTGGCGGCGGCGCGAATCGCGTTCCTAATCGCGCGCGCATTGGAAGATCCATGTGCGATTATCGTGACTCCGCTGACGCCCAGCAGCGGCGCGCCGCCGTATTCCGCCGGGTCGAGCCGTCCGCGAATCGCATAGAGCCGTCTGCGCACCAGCAGGAAGGCGAGCCGCCGCACGAGCCCCGAGACGAAGACCTCGCGCAGGTTCCCGAGCATAAAGGCGGCAAAACCCTCCATCGTCTTAAGCGTGACGTTGCCCGTGAAACCGTCGGTGACCACCACGTCGGCCGCGGCGCGGTTGATGTCGCGGCCCTCGATATAGCCGACGTAGTTGATTTGCGGCGCCATCTGCGCCAGCGCCGCCGCGGCGGCGCGCGTGAGGTCGGTGCCTTTGGATGCTTCCTCACCATTGGAAAGGATCGCGACGCGCGGGCGCTCGACACCATTAACGCGGTTCCAGTAAACGCTCCCCATCACGCCGAATTGCATCAGGTTGATCGGTTTGACGTCGGTGTTCGCGCCCGCGTCAATCAGCAGCGCGAATCCGGCCGTGGTCGGGACCAGCGATGCGATCGCGGGACGGTCAACCCCGGGCAACGTGCCGAGAATGGCCATCGCCGCCGCCATTATCGCGCCCGAATTACCGGCGCTTACGAAACCGTCCGCTCCGCCGCTTTTAACCAAATCGAGCCCGACGTGCATCGACGAGTCGGGCTTGCCCAGCAAGGATTCCAGCGGCGCGTCGTCCATCGCCACGACCTGGGCCGCATGTTCAATATTGATGGTAAGTCCGCTGGTATCGTAGTCGGCAAGTTCCTTGACAATAATCTCCCGATCGCCGACCAGAACGATCTCGATCTTAAGGTCGCGCGCCGCCAGCACCGCGCCTTCGATAGCAGCCTTGGGGGCCAAATCGCCCCCCATCGCGTCGAGCGCGATTCTCACGATGACGCCTCGGGCGCCTACTCCTCGGCCTGGGCAAGCTCACGCCCGCGATAGGTCCCACAATGGCGGCAGACGTGATGCGGCAGCGTGGGCTCGCCGCAATGCGGGCAGGCGACCGGATTGACCGGGCGCAACGCGTCGTGCGCGCGGCGCTGGTTGCGCTTGGATCTGGACGTACGGCGCTTGGGTGCTTGCATAACGTTTACTTCCCAATAATTGAATCGGCTGAATGCTCAGGAGCGATAGAGCTTGAGCGACCTCAGCACGGACAGCCGCGGGTCGAACATGTCTTCGCGGCAGCCGCAGTCGCGCTCGTTTCGGTTGGCGCCGCAGCGTGGGCAGAGCCCCCGGCAATCATCGCTGCATAAAGGCCGGGTTGGCAACGCCAACAGCATCTGCTCACGAATAAGCGGCGTCAGGTCTATCTCTTCGC
>WNFH01001221.1_pt1 | contig 18446 bp, 16 predicted proteins | sample 5400411 | NCBI WGS metagenome assembly WNFH01 (sample SAMN13153347, study PRJNA577476) | soil metagenome | isolation source: 200 cm saprolite under Douglas fir tree site 2 hole 3 | place: USA:California | collected 2015-04-18
GCGGTTGCCATGCCCGCGATCTCATCGGGTCCCTCGCCTTTCATCCGGAGTCCCATCAGGAACGCGCCGATTTGCGCAGGGGTCGCCTGCGCGTCCATGATCTCCGCCATCGCATCGTGCGCGCGCTCGAAGCCGAGGGATGCGCCCGTCGCTAGGTCTCCAATCGCATCCTGGATCATCGCCTGGCCTCCTCGAGGAAGTTACGGAGGAGCGCCGGCCCTTCCGGTGTGAGAATTGACTCGGGATGGAATTGGACGCCCTCGATCGGATAGCGGCGGTGCCGCACGGCCATGATCTCGCCGTCGTCGGAAGTCGCGCTCAGTTCGAGCTCCTGCGGCAAAGATCCGCGGTCAATCGCGAGCGAATGGTAGCGCCCGGCCGTAATGGGATTCGGAAGACCCTCGAAGATCGTGCGGCCATCGTGTCGGACGAGGCTCGTCTTCCCGTGGAGGATCCGCGCCGCATGGCCGACCTTCCCGCCGTACGCAGTCCCGATTCCTTGATGGCCGAGGCAAACGCCGAGCGTCGGGGTCGCCGGGCTCAACTCCTCGAGGATATTTCGGCACACACCGAAATCCCGCGCGTTTGTCGGATGGCCTGGCCCGGGAGAGAGGACGATCGCATCGGGCGCAAGCTGCCGCACCTCTTTCATCGTGATTCCGTCGTTGCGATAGACGCGCGGGTCCGCGCCGATTTCCCCAATCTCTTGGTACAAGTTGTACACGAATGAATCGTAGTTGTCGATGATGAGGACCTTCATGCGGCCGCCTCACGCAACGCAGCCCGCAAACCCTCGAGCTTGTGCTCCGTCTCGAGCCACTCCCTCGCCGGATCGGAGTCCGCGACGATCCCTGCACCCGCTTGGACGTAGTACGTCGGCCCGTCGGCGAAAAGCGTCCGGATCGCAATGGCGGTATCCACGTTTCCATTGAGGGAGAGGTAGCCGACAACCCCCGCGTACGGGCCGCGAGCGGTCCCTTCGAGGTCGTGGAGGATCTCCATCGCCCTCGGCTTCGGCGCGCCGCTCACGGTCCCGGCGGGGAACACTGCCGCAACCGCGTCGAGTGCGTCGGTCCCTGGCGCGAGTTCGCCTTCCACGCGGGAAACGAGATGCTGCACGTGGCTGTACCGTTCCACGGTCATGCGCTGCGGCACCTTGACGGTCCCGAAACGGCACACCTTCCCGAGGTCGTTCCGGGCCAAGTCGAGGAGCATGTTGTGCTCCGCTCGTTCCTTCTCGTCTGCGAGTAACTCAGCTCGGAATCGCTCCGTCTCCGGAAGGGTCGTGCCCAGCGGCCGCGTGCCCGCAATCGGGAATGTCGTCGCCGTGCGATCCTCCACGCGGAGGAGCATCTCCGGGCTCGCCCCGATCACCCGTCGCATCCCAAAATCGAGGTAGTACATGTACCTTCGCAACCGCATCCATGAACCGATCTTGGTTAATCTGCCGTTTCGGAGAATCTGCGCTCAGCTCGGGGCTCGCTTTGTTTGCTTTCGGGAGGTCTTCAACTCGAGATCGGCCGTGGGCGAAGTACTCCGCCCGTTTGCGGACATGATCCACGATCACGCCGTCGAGATAGAGCCCGAACTCGAACTCGGGGAACGGCGAGTCCGCGTGCGCGGGCACGGAGTCGAGATTGCGGACGAACTCGTAGGAGACGTATCCGACCAGGCCGCCGATGTACCGCCCCGGGACGCCCGGCGCCTCGTACTTTGCGAGGATCGAACGAAGGGCCTCGAGGGGTCGCTCCGTCTTGACGGTCTCGCCGTTCGATCGCAGGATGCCGGACCGATAGGAAATGATGATCTCGGGATCGAAGCCGACGAAGGTATGCTCCGCGAGCCGCGCAGGACCTGTGAGGCTTTCGAGGATGAACGCATGAGGGTGGTCGTCCCGCGACGCCGCAAACAGCGCATAGGGGTCGAGCCCCGAGTCGAGCAGGATGCGCTTCATCGTGCCGCCTCAATCATCAACGGCCGATCGCTCCCGAAGACCACGTCTGCAATCCGTTTTGCCATTGCGGGGGGGTCTAGAGATTGGAATATCCGCCGGCCCACGGAAATTCCGGCCGCACCGGTACGCATCATTTCGCAAAGGGCGTCGAGGAACGCGTCCTCGGTCGAACACTCTGGTCCGCCGGCGATGACCAAAGGAACGGGGCAGCTATGGACGATCTCACGCAGACCATCCGGCGCTCCCGCGAAATTCGTCTGCACGATGGATGCGCCCAGCTCGGCCGCGGCTCGCGCGGCGTGGGCCGCTGCGACGGGATCTTCGGAGGACTCGCCGGGCTCTGCGGGCGCGTGGGCCATCAGAAAAACCGGCAGACCGAGGGATGTCGCCAGCTTGACGACGTGCCCCGCGTCCGCTATCATCCGGTCTTCGCCAGAGTCGCCGAATGAGATCTGGACCGAGACCGCGTCGGCTCCGAGAGAGACCGCATGTTCGACCGTCGAGGAGAGGACTTTGGATCCTGGCCTCGAACTGAGAAGGGTGCCGGCAGAGAGATGCACGATCAGACCCCAGGCGGGCGCGATGTTGGCCGAGATGAGTCGGACCATTCCTGGATTCACGAGGAGCCCGGAGAATGGGGCGGACCGCAGACGCCGTACGAGGTCGGTCGGCCGTTCGATCCCAGGAACGGGTCCGGCGGCAACGCCATGGTCGAGAGCGAGAAGGAAGATCCGGCCCGCTCCTCCCTCGAGGCGGTGTCGTCGTCTCTCAACTCCGAAAAGGGACATGTCTCTTCGCTCGCCTGCTCCTTTGTGGAAGGTGTAGATAATATTTAGGCATTATTGTATTTTATAGGTCTTCGATTATGGAGCATCGGGAGCCCGAGGGCTCCCCTGGGCTAGCCTTGGCCCTCGGAGCGCACCGGTACCTCGGGCCGGATATATCGATGCCCAAAGAACTCCCGGTGCACCGCTTGGACGGCTCCCTCGAGATCCTCGTTATCGACTGTGAACGTGTATGCGACCATCGAGGCGCCCGCCGAGATGAGCTGCACGTTGATGCCACGTTCCGCAACCGCGCGGAACACCCTCGCGGCAACGCCATGGGCGTATCCGAGGCCTTCGCCGACGAAGCTGATCAGCGACACATGCGGCAGCACTTCAATCCGTTCAACGAGACCGAACGGGAGGCGCGCAACCGCCTTCTTCGTACGGCTCAACGCATCCGAGTCGACGAGGAGCGCGATGCACGTCTGGGACGTCGCCGCGCTGTACACGTTCGTCCCCGCGCTCGTAAGGGCGGTCGCCACCTGTGAGAGTAGTCCCTCTTTCTGTCCGGCACCCGTCGCGAACACCTTCAGGGTCGCGAGATCACGTACATATGAGATGCTCTTGACATCGCCGCTGCGGTCTACCGTGTCGGGACCGATTCGCGTGCCCGTCTCGTCCGGCCGGAAAATGTTTTTCAAGACAATCGACGCGCCGCAAGCCTGCGCGGGCTGCACCGACCGCGGATGAAGGGCCTTCGCGCCGAAGTACGAAAGCTCTGCAGCTTCGTCGTACGAAAGCGCGGACAGGGGAAACGCTTCCGGGACAATCTTTGGGTCCGCGCTCATGAAACCGCCGACATCCTTCCAGATCTCGATCGTCGGCAGCTCGAGGGCGTTCGCAACGACGGCGGCACTGTAATCGGATCCGCCGCGGCCGAACGTCGCCGTCTTGCCCTCCCGGGAGAGGCCGAAGAATCCCGTGATCACGCTCACACGGCCCGCTTGCGCCTCGCGCTTGAGGAACGGCGCAAGGCGCGCGCGTGTTTCGTCGAGCAACGCCGTGGCGTTCCCGTAGGTGTCGTCCGTGATGAGACCGATGGCGTCTGCCTCGTGCGGCGCGGCGTCAATTCCCACCTGACGCAGATTCGCCGCGACGACCTGCGCGGCCAGCCTCTCCCCGAAGGAGAGGACAAAGTCCCGCGTGCGCGGCGTGATCTCCTCCGTATACGCGACCCCGTAAAGAAGGCGCTCCAGCTTCGTCGCGAGGGCGTCAATCGCCGCACCGCTCCCATCCGAGCCTTCACGGGACTGCGGCAAGAGGCCGAGATGGTTGCGACGAAGCTCTGCGACGTACGGGTCGATCTCCTTCTCCTCCCGCGGTTGCGCCAGGATTGTGACGAGGGAGTCCGTTACGCCCGAGATTGCCGACACCACGAGGAACTTCCGCGTCAGGTCCTCGTGGACGAGGTTCGCAATCCGCTTGTACATATCCACGGTGCTGACGCAATTTCCACCGAACTTCGCGACCTTCCACGGCTCAGTCAAGGTATCCTCTCCGGTGTGCGAGCTCCGCGTTGAGCAGGCTCCCGCCCGCGCCGCCGCGAATCGTGTTGTGCGATAGGACGAAGAAGCGAACGACGCGGCCCACGACGCGAATCCGGCCGACGGTCGCGGCCATCCCGCGGGCCCGCGCGGGTTCGCCTGCCATGAGGTCGAGCAGCGGCTGCGGTCGATTCGCTTCCGCGCGGACGATGACCGGCTGCTTCGGGGCCGTCGGCAGCTGCTGAACGTGCGGTTCACCGCGGAACGATGAGAGGAGACGCTCGATTTCGCCTGAGGGGACATCATCCTTCATAGGAATCGAGACGGCCTCGAGGTGACCGTCGCGCACCGCGACCCGGGCGCAGTTCGCCCACACGTCGATGGGACTCGGCAGGATGCCGTCGGACATTGACCCGAGGATCTTCTTCGCTTCCCGTCGCATCTTTTCCTCCTCGCTCTCGATGAAGGGCACGACGTTCGCGGTGATGTCGAGAGACGGGACGCCGGGATATCCTGCCCCGGAGAGCGCCTGGTACGTGGCCACATGTACGTCGGTGAGGTCGAGCGCGTCCGCGAGGGGTTTCAGCGGAAGGGCCAGGCCCGTGATGGAGCAATTCGGGTTCGTGACGATGAAGCCGCCCTCCCGAAAGGTTGGCTGACGTTCGACGAGCGGGAGGTGGCTCGGGTTCACTTCCGGCAGCAAGAGCGGAACGTCCGCGTCCATCCGGTGAGACGACGCGTTGGAAAAGACTCGCACGCCCGATTGGGCGGCGTTCGTTTCGACGTCCCCGGCGATTTCCGCCGGGAGGGCGCTGAACGCTGCAACGACGTCGTGCGCCCGGAGGATGCCCGCGTCGAGTGGCTGCAGTTCCATCGAGGCGACGTGCGGGGCGAGCGGAACGTCTTCGAGCCGCCAGAAGTCTTTGAGGTATCCGCCGACCTTTCGCTCGGACGAGGTGAGGGCTGCAATCTCGAACGTCGGGTGGTCCTGGAGCAAGCTGACGAATCGCTGGCCGATATTCCCGGTCGCCCCCAGGACTGCCACAGGAATCTTGCTCAACGCGACACCCTTCCCGCGAAATTCGTTCGCGTTTGACCGATGAGCCGGAGGAAGTCCGCTCCTTCCGAGGCGGTGGCGTTCTGCCATTCGTCCAGCGTCTCCCGGATCCGGCGATGAATGAGCGGCGTGTGGGGGTTCAACGCCTGGATGTCTCTCAACAGGGTCGGAGAATCCGCCAAGAGCCCCTCGGCGGCGATCGAGAGGCGAGAGAATGTCGTGCCGGCAGGACTCCTCAGCCCGGCGAGGTCGAACGGGCTTTCCGCGACGCACCGCGCGAACGTCAAGAGGCAGAGGTGGCTCAGCCCCAGAACGAACGCCATCGACTCGTCGTGGCTGTCCAACGGGATGTCGACGAGCGACGCCCCGCTCGCGTGGAACAGCTCTTTCGCCTCGAGCACCGCCTTGTCGTTCCCGCAATCGCTGAACGTGATGTTTCCGCTCGAAATCGGCCAGAGATTCGGCCCAAACAGCGGATGCACGCTCGCGATCCGTAGACCGGACCGACTCATTGCTCGAAGCTCACGCTCGACCGGCGCCTTTAGGCTGCAGACGTCGAAGACGAGGGCCTTCGGTTTCATGACCGCGATCGAGTGCAAGACCTCCGCGGAGACCGACATCGGCACGGAGACCGCGATCACATCGGCTTCTTGCACGCCCTTCTCCAGGTCCGGTTCGAACAGGAAGCCCTCGAGGGGGCCAGCGATGTCATTCACGACAACATCCCACCCGCGAGAACGGAAGAATCGGCAGAGCCACTGGCCCATTCGCCCCGCGCCGCCGACCACCAAGACACGCTGGTGGATCGACATCAGCGGTCGGACGCTGTCCTGTCGCTGCAGGCTCTCGTCAATCAGAAGTCGAGCCAGGCCCTCGCCGAATGATGGGCTTACGCCTCGCTTTCTGGCCTCCGCCAACAGGCGCGCTCGAACCAGTTCTTCCGCCCGTGGATCCCGCAAGGGCCGACTGAGAATCCTCTTCTCCAAGCCGACCTCGGCCGCGAGATCGAGGCGCTTCGCCACGAGGCCGATGATCTCCCGATCGACCTCCGCGATCTCGTCTCGCAGCCTCGCGATTTCCGTTTCGCTCAAAGAAATCCCCCCGCGAGCATGAGATCGAGGATCGCCATCGCCGCCGCGTTCTCCACGACGGGCACCGCCCGCGGAACGATGCACGGGTCGTGACGGCCCGTGACGACGATCTCCGTTGGCGTCATCGTCCCAAGATCGACCGATCGCTGCGGCTTCGCGATGGACGCGGTCGGCTTGATGGCGACGCGGAACGTGATGGGCATGCCGTTCGTGATGCCGCCCAGGATCCCGCCCGCATGGTTCGTCTCGGTCACGACTCGACCGGCCTCGACCGCGAACGGATCGTTGTGCTCGCTCCCGCGCATGGACGCCGCGCGGAAGCCCGCGCCGAAGTCGACGCCCTTGACGGCGGGAATCGAGAAGAGGAGATGGGCGAGCGCCGACTCGATGGACTCGAAGAACGGCTCGCCCACTCCGGGAGGGAGACCCGTCACGACGGCCTCGATGATGCCGCCGACGCTGTCGCGGTCCTTCCGGGCGGCCTCAATCTCCTCGATCATGCGGTCCGCCGCCTCGACGTCGGCACAGCGAACCGCGTTACGTTCGACGTTGGCCTCGATTTGTTGCAGGCTGACGGGTTGCGCTGTGACCCGGCCTATCTGAGCCGCATGGGCGTAGAACCGTACCCCTTTCGGCTCCAACACCTGTCGGGCAATCGCCCCGGAGACAACCAGCGGAGCCGTCATCCGGCCCGAGAGTTGGCCACCCCCGCGGAGATCGCTCTTCCCTCCATACTTCATCGCCGCGGTGAAGTCTCCGTGCCCGGGCCGTGGGACGCGTGCGACGGCGGAGTAGGATTTGGATTGCACGTCTTCGTTGCGGATAAGGGCCACAATGGGCTCGCCCGTCGCGAGCCCGTCCGCGATGCCTTCCGAGAATTCGACGCGGTCCGACTCCTTGCGCTGACTGGTGACGAGGCTCTGCCCCGGACGGCGGCGGTCGAGCTGCGCCTGGACGAAGGCCGTGTCGACCCGCGTGTCAGAGCGCAGGCCTTCGATCGTGCAGCCGACGAACGGACCGTGGCTCGTCCCGAAAATCGTGGTCCGGTACCGCGCGCCGAAGACGTTCATCCGACCACCTCGTGAAGGGCCCCAAGGGCGCGCATATCGTCGAGGAACGATGGATATGAGACGCGGAAGCACCAGGGATCCGAGATATCCACCGAGTCGTCCGCGGCGAGACCGGCGATTGCGGCGGCCATCAGGATGCGATGGTCGGCCCGGGAGTCAATGAACGCCCCGTGAAGGCTCGCCGGTCCATGAACGACGCAACCGTCCGCGGTGGGCGCCGCATCGGCACCCAAAGCCCGCAGCATAGCGACCGTCGACGCGATCCGGTCACTCTCCTTGATTCGGAGATGCTCTCCGTTCACGAAGTGCGTCTCCCCCTTCGCCTGCGTCGCGAGGACTGCCAAGATCGGGAAGAGATCCGGTGTATCCCGGACGTCCACCGTCTGCCCGATGAGGGGCCCGCTTCGGACCCGCACACGATCCGGCGCCATGTCCACCCGCGCGCCGAACGACGTCAGGAGCGGAGCGATCCGGCGATCGCCTTGAGGCGAGCGGAGGTCGAGTCCTTCGACGGTCACGTCTCCGCCGGTGATCGCCGCGGCGACGAGTGGAAAGGCGGCCGATGAGAAGTCCCCCGGTACGTCGACATCCGTCGGGTGATACGCTAGGCCGCCGGGCACGAGGTACGTGTCCTCGTCCACCCCAACTTCCACACCGAATGCCCGGACCACTTGCCGCGTGACCTCGACATATGGCTCCGATCGCCGCGGGGGAAGGACGCGGATTTCGGATGGATTCGACGCAAGAGGACACGCAATGAGAAGACTCGAAAGAAATTGGGAGCTCATAGAGCCGGATAGGGAGACGCGGCCACCGCGGAGGACTCCTTCGACCTCGACGGGAGGACGACCATCGCCCGAGAGAGACCGGGCGCGAGCACCGAGACCCGTGAGGGCTTCGAGGAGCGGGCCCATAGGCCGCTTTTGGAGGCTCGCATCACCCGAGATTGTCGTCGAGCCTTCGAGGAGTCCGGCGACCCCCGCGAGGAGACGCAACGTGGTCCCGGAGTTCCGGGCGTCGATCCGTGTCCCGGGCGGGCGTAGAGACTCCGAGGCGACCCGGAGCCCATCCGCAGTCCGTTCAATTTCCGCGCCGAACGCAACCATGCCGTCGATCGTCGCCGCGGTATCCTCCGAGAGGAGGGGCCGCCGCACTCGGCAAGGGCCGTGAGACAAGGCGGCGAGGATGACCGCGCGGTGGGTGTAGCTCTTCGACGGCGGGGCCCGAATCGTGCCCGAGACCCGTGAGGCGCGTGCTCGGTACCTCAGACGATCACCTCCCGCGACTCGACCGTGTTCAAGCTCACGACGCGGACTTCGCACGAGCCGTCGTCCATCGCCCGTCGAACGCCATCCATGTGGGCTTGGTCTGCCAACGCGAGGATCGCAGGGCCTGTGCCGGTGATTCCTGCGGCCTTCGCGCCCGCGGCCCGAGCACGAATCGCCGGCGCCTCGTCGACGCCGAGGAGGGGCGCGTAGGCCGCGCTGTTCGCCTCCAATGCGCCGAAGAAGTCGCCGCTCAGCGCGAGGCGAAACGCCTCCTCGACCTGAGGGCGGATCGTGACAAAATCGGTATCCTTTAGGCTCGGCTTCGTGATCGTCCGATTCGGCACCTGGACAATGGCTAGGAGCCCCTCCGGAAAGCGACTTTGGACGAGAATCTTCCTCGCGCGGTTGTCGGTCGCCACGATGCCGCCGAAGAAGGATGCGCACGCATCGTCGAAGGCGCCCGTGATCGTCACGCCCGCGTCGAAGGCTGCGTCCACCCCGATTCCGATGATCTCGAGTGGTTCGAGCTGCGCGCCGAGGGCGCGGGCGCACGCGAGGACGACCGCGTTCGCCACGGCGGAGCTGCTCTTCAGCCCGCGAGAAACAGGAATCTCCGAGTCGATGGTGACCTCGATACCGGCCGTGCGGCGCGTCCTTCGACGGACCCGCTGGACACACGCTCGGACAAGTGCCGGGTCGAGTCCGTCCGGCAGGTCGACCTGGACGCCGACCCTTCCGGCTCTGGTGTGGGCGGTCGCCGTGACGCGGAAGGCGAGACCGAAAGCTGCGCCTTTGCCGGTCGCGATCGCATTGACGATCGTGCCCGCGCCGAAACATGAGGCTTGGGCCATCACCGTAACGCCTCCTTCGCGGCCCGCTGCATCGCATCGAAGGGCGCGGCCTGCCCCGTCCAGAGCTCGAACGATTTCGCTCCCTGATGGAGAAGCATCTCGAGCCCGGAGGCGCCAGGGCGGTTCAGCCTCTTCGCGGTCCGAAGGAGCGGCGTGACCAACGGATTGTACACGAGATCGTAGATGAACCCCGCCTCTCCGATCACGGACTCGGGCACGGGGAGGCCATCGGATACTCCCTTCGTCCCGGCCGGGGTCGCATTCACCAGCAGGTCCCACGGACCTCCTCGGGGTAGAGCTCCGATCGGGAGGACGTCGATCCGTTCGTCGAAGGACTCGGCGAGGGCCTCCGCCCGTGTGATGGTACGATTCGTCAATTGGACATGGGCGCCTTCCCGGAGCAGGACGTCGACGACCGCCTTGGCGGCGCCGCCGGCACCGACGACGAGGGCCTTTCGGTCACCGACCCGCAGGCCAAGAGACCGCAAGGACATGCGGAACCCGTAAACGTCCGTGTTGTGGCCGGTGGTCCAGCCGTCCCTTAGGACGACCGTATTCACCACTCCGAGCCGCTCCGCGTCGCCATCGAGCTCGTCAACGGACCGAGCGACCGTCTCCTTGTGCGGGGTTGTCACATTGAAACCTCGGATTCGCAGCCGTTCGGCCGCGAGGAAGAAACCGTCCAACGCGTCGGGCGGGAGATCGAAAGGCAGGTAGACGGCGGGCAGGCCCAAGACGGCGAGGGCCGCTTCATGGATTGTAGGGGATATCGAGTGCTCAATCGGATGGCCGATCACGCCGAGAATCATCGGTTCGCGGCCACGGAGACGGGTCGCCGTCCCCAGGGAAAGTTGACCTATAGTGGCCGGGAGTCCCCACGACGCATACTGGATTTCCTGGCCCAGTACGTCCGCGAGGGCACGGGTCACCATGCCGCCAACGCCCATCCCGATTAGGACGAAGGGATGCGGACGACCGCGCCACGTCCGGGCAAGATCCACGAGCTGAATTGCGTCCTCAAACTCGGGGACCGGGACGGCGACCTTTGCGAGGTCGCCCAGCGCCGTGCAGGACTCGAGGGCCTCCGAAACCCGATGCGCCTCGGCAGCCTGGACAAAATGGTGGGACACGATCACCTTCGTCCGGTTGCGGGACGCAAGGCGGCCGAGTGACTCGAGATCCTCACGATCCGTCTCCAGCTCGAGGTCCGCGTACGCGAAGGGCTCAGAGCAAATCTCCTTGAGGAGCGACGTGCGCTGAAGAGGACCTGTGGCGCCTGCGCCTCCTTGGATCGGTGAGCGCAAGGTCGCAATCGCCCGAGGACCGACGCGGTTCGCGAGTCTCCGGATTTTCGCCGGTCCCAAATCCCGCATGTAGTCGAGGCGAAGCTCGACGAGGTCCGCGCCCCTTTCGAGGGCTGTTCGAGCCTGACGCTCCGCCTCCCCCTCGTTGTCCGCGCGGATCACCGCCGCGAGCTTCGTCATCTCACCGCTCCGCAATCGTCTCTCGAATCCGCATTCCGAAATGGCGGCCGCCTTCCTCGACCCGCAGGAGCACCTCGTCGCCGGCTCTCACCTGACCCACGGCAACCGAGCCTCCATCCGGAGTCACGAACCGAATCGTCTCGGCATTCTGGACGATCGTCGCATGGCGAAGGCCGTCCGCCTCCGCCTCGAGGAGCAGGAGAGGGCGGCGTTCGACTTTGATCCGACCGACGATCACGGCGCGCGCGCGGCCCTCGGAGTCCACCGCGAGGACCTCGTCCCCCGCCCGGAGTTCGCTCAGGTACTTCGTCTGGCCACCCGGGAGGTAGATGTAGGCGTGGACCGCCCCTGCGTTCACCCGGAACGGGCGGGCCGCCACGTAACCCGTCTCGACGGTCTCCGCGTGGACGAGGAACAGGCCCGCGGAGCTGTTCCCGACGAGCATCCCCTCTCCATCCCGCAAGAGGGAACACGTGTCGACGCACACGCGGTCGCCGAGCCCAATCGGTCGAACCGAGGTGACCTTCGCTCGAACGAGGGACACGTCCTGTCGCGCGGACTCGAGGAGACCTCGGACCGCGCGGATCTCGTTCGATGAATCGGGTGTGAGCAGGATGCCGTCCACACCGACTTCCATCGTCTCGAAGACGAGCTTCGCCTCGGCGGCGTCGTGGACCTCGACGAGGAGTCGCGTCCCGCTCCCCTGGAGATGAGCGATCAGGTTCTCGAGCGGGATGATCTTCCAGTCTTCCGTCCGGACGACGACGTGTTTCGTGGCGCCCTTCAGTGCGCGGACGGAGGTTTCGTCCTTCGCCGAGCGAATCGTCGCGAGGCGGCCGATTTCCGCGTCGTCGAAAAAGAAGATGTTGTCTTTCAGGAGAATCGGGGAGAAGCGCCCGAGCTCGCGGAGCGACTCGTCCCGTTCCGCCAGGACGATTTCGTCAAAGCCGGCCTCCAGCGCGGCCGAGACGATCGACCGAACGTCCTCGTTGTCCGCGTGGGGAAAGGCCCCCACCCAAACCAGGCGGTCCATGGGGACTCACCCGCGATAGACCTCGTCGACCGAGGCGCCGTCGAAGATCATGCGGGCGATCGCCCGCGTCATGCCGATCGGATCTTTCGCTTGGAAGATGTTCCGCCCCATCGAGACACCGACGGCGCCAGCGGAGAGCGCTCCGTCGACCATTTCGAGGGCTGCGCGATCCGAGTCCAGTTTCGGGCCGCCTGCGACAACGACCGGGACGGGACAGCCCCGAACGACCTCCTTGAACGTCTCCGGCGCGCCGGTGTAGAGCGTCTTCACGATATCGGCACCCAGCTCGGCGCCGACCCGCGCCACATGCTTAACGACATCGACATCGTAGGGGTTCTTGATCTTCGACCCGCGGGGATACATCATCGCGAGGAGCGGGAAGCCGAATCGATCGCATGCCGTCGCGGTCGTCCCGAGGTCTTCGATCATCCGATCGTCGTCCTCGCCGCCAAGATTCACGTGGACGCTGATTGCGTCGGCACCATACGAGATCGCTTCATCCACCTGTGTGACGAGAATTTTTCGATTGGGGTGCGTGCTGATTGAAGTCGACGCGTTGAGGTGCAGGACGAGGCACAATCCCTCGTCGAAATAGTCCTTCGCGAATCGCACAACCCCTTTGTGAAGCACCACGGCCGTCGCGCCGCCTTTCGCGACATTTGCCACGGCCTTGCGGATGTCCTCGAGCCCGGCGGCGGGTCCGGACGAGACGCCGTGGTCCATCGCGACGATCAGGGTCTTGCCCCCTCGCAGGACCCGTCGCATGCGTATTTCCTTCCCGATGGAAGACATAGGGCACCCGTGCGAATCCGTAGCACGGACCGGATGCGGACGATGTATTTCAAGGCTGCGTTCACCGGCGTGCGAAAATCGGCATTCGGTCAGATGCCGGCGAGAACTTGCACGAACGTGCGGTCGTCCGCGGTGGCGGATGGCCGGCTCGACCACGCGATCACTGCTTGTGGCGATCTCCGACGCACCTCCTGAAGAATTTCAGTCTCATCTTTATCCGGTTCGGGGACGGACATTAGGACAATCGCGTGACTGATCTCCTCAGGGAGCGACGCAAACCACGGGGACGCGTACGCTTCTTCCACGGCGACGAAGCATCGGTGCTTCTCCCGTCCCGCGCCCATCCCGAATCGCCATTCTCGCACGCGCGCGAGCGTCCGACGGACCGGCGCAACGTCAGACCGGCTGAGGGCCGCACCCAGCTCCGCGGCGGGTCGAGCCATGATTGCCCCTAAGGCCGCGAACGCTTTCGTCACCGGCAGGTCCCGAGCAACTTGCAGGAGTCGATCGTTGCCGAACGTTACAACGCCGTCTGCCCGTTTCTGTAGAAGTCGGAGCTGGGCCTCTGCAAGTTGTCGCCGAATCGGTCCCTCGATTGTGAACGGAACTGTGGCGAAGGCGACGCTGGCGTCGCCCAGAATCCTCGCGACCCGGCCGACGAGGCTCATACCCCAGCCGCCGAGTTCGCCGCCGAGGCCGCCGAGCATGACCACGATGTCCCGATCGAGCAGCGCGGCGGAGATCTCTTTCTCCTCGTCCGTCTCCATGTTCGGGACGGCCTTCTCGTCCATCGAGGCGTATGCCTGAAGGGAATCGGCGACCACCAGAATGCGACTCGAGACCTCCGCCATGGACGGATGGATCGCGTCATTTATCGCGATGCGGGTCGCGTTCGGCGGAGCCGCGATGCGGCGCAGAACATTGCAGCCGGCACCGCCGCAGCCCACGATGGCGACTCGGGCACGTTCATCCCCAACGCCGAGCCTCCATGTGTCCGGCACGCCCGCGCATCGGAAGTCCTCGGAGATAAAGGATTGTCATTCGCGGATGATATCTATTCAGATACGTGAATAGAAATATCGCGAAGGAAAGCACGATAAGGGTGCAATCGATGCGGGACACCGTGCCGCCATCCGGTGTCCCGCGCTCGGCCGATGCTGTGGTCGTCGGCGGCGGCTGCATGGGGACCAGCATCGCGTGGCACCTCGCCCGACGGGGGGTGCGGGTCGTCGGGCTCGAGAGGACGCACCTCGCGGCCGGGGCCACGGGCCACAGCGGTGCGCTGGTCCGTCAACATTACGAGGCCCGGATCGGCATCCGACTCGCGCGGGAGAGCCTGGCGTTCTTCCAACGATTCGAGAAGGAGACGGGCTTCTCTGCTGATTTCCGAACGACCGGTTTCCTCTGCGGAACGCGAGAGCGGGATCTCCCGGCATTCGGGGCATTGGTCGACCTACTGCGTGCGGAGGGAGTCCGGGCCGAACGGCTCACCCCTTTGGAGGCGAAGATGCTGGAGCCCGAGCTCGAGGTGTCCGACTACGTCGCCGTCGTCCACGACCCGGACGCGGGATACGCGGACCCGATTGCCACCGCCCACGGCTTCGCCAAAGGGGCCGAGGCGGAAGGGGCGAAGGTCTTCGGCAATCAGGAAGTCGCGTCCATCGCGACGCGGTCGGGATCGGTCGTCGGCGTCAAGATCCGCGGAGCGGGACTCCTCTCCACCGAGCGAATCATCCTGGCAGCGGGGAATTGGACGCGGGACCTGGCCGCGACCGTGGCCCCTCGTTTGCCGGTGCGATTTGTCCGGGGGGAAGTCGCCATCCTGCGACGACCCGTCGACTTTGGCCCACCGCCCAGAATCCACTTCGACTTCTACGGAAACACGTACTCGCGGCCCGAAGGGGAGAAGGACACCCTGGCCGGCTACATGAACACGGACCCGCGGAAGACGATGCCGGGGCACGCGTTCACGGAGTCGATTCCGGGGGCCACGGTCCGCGACTTGCGCACGCGGCTCGCGAAACGATTTCCGAGGATGAGGGATGCGCAACCGCGAGGGGGATGGACGGGTGCCTACGACGTCACGCCGGATTCGTATCCGATCCTCGATCGAATTGGCCCCGACGGCCTCTTCGTCGCGGTCGGTTTCAGCGGCCATGGATTCAAGCTCTCTCCGGCCGTCGGTCGCCTCGTCGCCGAGTACGTCGCCACGGGCAAAAGGCCCGAATCTCTCGTGCCTCTTCGCGCCTCCCGGTTCGTGGACAGGCAACCCGTTCGCGCCGACGCACCGTTCCCGGCCGGACGGCGGCGGATTCCTTAGACGCGAGCGGATGGTTCGACACTTTCGCTGACCATCTCGTACACATTATAAGTAGCAAGGCGGCCTTGCGCACGCCAGGATGCACGAGATCGTCTGCGTAGGCGATGTCCACGAAGGCCTGAGCTTCGATTTCCGGATCGATCCGGAAACGGGGATCTCGGAGCGTGCATTGGACCTCCACGGGAACTTCGCGAAAGCCGCTCGGTGGGCGATCGAGCATCGCGCCTCCCTGTTCTGCATCCTCGGCGACCTGTTCGACCGCGCGCACGTGGCCCCCGTGTTTCGGGAGATGGTCCGGAGGGACGTCATCGAGCCCCTGGGCGATGCCGGCATCGAGGTTTGGATCCTCGCGGGAAATCACGACCAGCCAAGGCGCGCCGTCCGCTCGACGTCGCTCGACGACTATCGCGGTTACGCTCATGTGAAGGTGTTCCGCGATCCGAAGATGGAGGTCCGCGACATCGACGGGCGCCGGATCGGTTTCATCCTCATCCCGTACATGCATCCGGAGCAAGTCGTCGAACAGGTGCGGGAAACCCTCGCAAAGGACGTGCCGCGCGAACTGGCATACGAAGCCGCGCGCCGCACATGGCAAGAGTGGATCCGCAACCGGGCGCAGGACCTGAAGGACGCGGACCTCCGCATCTTGTTCGGCCACTTCGAGTTCCAGGGCGTGCGGTATGCCAGCACCGCTCCGACCGAGGTCGTCCCGAACGATTTCACCTTCACCCCGGACATGATCCCCGATACAATCGACCTCGTCGTGTTCGGTCACATCCACATGCACCAGACCGTGGGCGGGAAGATCGTGTACGCCGGCGCGCCGGAGCGGATCGACTGGGGGGAACGCCTCGATCCGAAAGGATTCCTGGTCGTCCGTCCGGAGGGAGGCTGGTCGTTCGTCGAACTCCCGGCGCGTCCGATGGACAAGGTCGAAACGGTCGTCGGAATGGGGGACGACGTGACGGAAAAGGTCCTCGCGGCAATCCCGGCGGTGGTTGCGGGCCATCTTGTCCGGATCGAGGTCACCCTCCCGGACGAACTCCGGAACCGACTGGACGAGAAGCGCCTCTCAGATCGCCTCCGGGATGCGTTCCACTACGAAGTCAAGTTCATCTCCGCGAGCCGGCCACGCGTCGTGACGGAGGAATTCACGTTGGACCCGGGTCGCCTCCTGGCGGACTACGTCGACAAAGTCCTCGCCGACCATCCGAAGCGGGAGGCAATCAAGGTCGAGGCCCGCCGGGTGCTCAAGGAGGCCCTCGCATGAGGGACGAGGCGGAAGTCGAGGCCGCCGCGGTGTCGAACCTGGAGCCCGCGCCGGGCCCGGAGGGATTCGTCCTCGAGGAGATCGAGATGCGTGGGTTCATGCGGTATCTCGAGAAGACGGTCCCGCCGCTCCGGTTTCCGGAGAAATACACGGTCATCACGGGCCGCACGGGTGCGGGGAAATCGTCGATTTTGGACGCGATCACGTTCGCGCTGTACGCCAAGACGACGCGGACGGACATCCAGAGCGTGAAGCTCGCGGACGTGTGCCGGCCGAACGGTTACGTCCGCGTGGCGTTCCGCCAAGGGGACGAACGCTGGGAAGTCACCCGCGGCTTCACGACGAAGAGAGAATCGTACCTCGAGCTCACGCGGGACGGCGAGGCGGTTCAGGGCACGATCCCGGACAAGGAAAGGACGATCCGCGACGTGGTCGGCCTCGACTACGACGGATTTCGGAACTCGACCTTCGTCCGCCAAGAAGAGATGAAGGAGCTGGGGGCGGCGAGCGGGGCGCAACGACTCGCGGTGTTCCAGAAGCTCTTTCGTCTCGAGATCTTCGAACAGGCCCTCGAGCGGGCGAAGGAACGATTCACGTCGGTGAAGAGCGACATCCAGGCGAAGGAGGCCGAGATCACCGCGCGGGAAGAAGCGCTCGGCCGCCTGCCCGGCCTCCAGGAACAATTGAACGGCTTGGACCAGGAGCGCACATCGCGCGGGGCGCGCGTCATGCAGCTCCAGGCCGCCCTCGAATCCGGCTCCAACGAAATGAAGGATCTCGAGGCGAAGCACGAGCGATGGGTGCGGTCGTCGGCGGCCCTCGAGGACCGGACGATGCGGCTGAGCGCCCTCGAGGCCCGCGAGGCGAAAGTCCGAGATCAAGGTCAGATCGCCGCGAAACTCGAGCCGGAGCGGGCCGCCCTCGAGGATGAGATCGAGGACCTCGATCGCCTGCGGGACGAGCTGGACCGGCTGAAGGAGACGAAGGCGGTCCACGCCCAGCGGGAGACCGCGGCGCGAGCGGCGGGGCGGGAGTTCGACCTCGCGAAGCACGAGCACGAGAAGCGACGCGACGAGACGAAGAACCGGATCGACGAACTGCACCGGAAGATCGCTTCCCTCCGGACCGACATCGACCGGGAGACCGCGTTCAGCTCCCTCCGGGACGAAGGACGCCTGGAGGAACGCGTGACGCGGATCGCGCGGGAACTGGCATGGCTCGCGGACCGGGCCGAGCTGGTCCGGGAACTGAGCGAGGAACAGGCGCGCGCCGAAAAGGCCCTCTCCCGGGTCCACGAGAAGGTTGCTTCGATCGATCAGGATTCGTTCGTGCTGACGGAGTACAAGCGGCAACTCGAGCAGCTGAAGGACGACCTCCGACGGGAGGCGGACGACAGCCATCGGCTCCTCCAGCCCCTCGACGATGCGAAGATCGAGGCGCTGCGCCAGCTCGATGCGGTCCCATTCACGGCGTCAGACGAGAAGCGTCTGGAAGTCGTCGGCGCGTCCGTCCTGGAAAAGGCCGGGAAACGGAAGCGACTCGACGAACTCACGGTCCTGTTGCGGCAGGTCGGCGACGTGAGCGCCCGGCTCGCGGACCTCGCAGCGCAACGCGCGGCCCTCGAATCCGAACGAGTGGCCCTCGAAACGGAAGTCACAGGACTCCGATCGTCGGAGGAGGTGTTCGGCTCGGCGAAGGCGAAGCTCGAGATCCTCCAGAAGGAACTCGATGCCGAGCGGAAGGCGTGGCACCTCCTCGAGGGACAAGCGACGACGCTGAAGGAACAGATCGCCGGCCTCGAAGCGGACGCGAGGAAACTGCAAGAGTCACAGCGGCAACGGGAGGCGCTTCGCGGCGAACTCGAGATCTACGATGTCCTCGTGAACCGTGTGTTCCACAAGCGGGGCGTCGTGATGTACGCGGTCGATCAGCTCCTGCCGGAACT
>WNFH01001119.1_pt1 | contig 18441 bp, 17 predicted proteins | sample 5400411 | NCBI WGS metagenome assembly WNFH01 (sample SAMN13153347, study PRJNA577476) | soil metagenome | isolation source: 200 cm saprolite under Douglas fir tree site 2 hole 3 | place: USA:California | collected 2015-04-18
GCTGCTCACGCAGAGTATGTCGTCACCGACCTGGAGAAGGCACGAGCTTTCTATGTCGATCTACTCGGCTTCGTGCTGAGCGAAGAGACCAGCGATGCCCTCTACCTGCGCGGCTATGAGGAGCGCCTGCACCACAGTTTAGTCCTGCTTCTGGGGCCAACTCCTGCCGTCGACCACGTGGCTTTTCGTGTTGCTTCGCCGAGCGATCTCGATCTGCTGGAACGCTTCTACGATGCCCTGGAGTGTCCGGTCCTCTGGGTGAGAGCAAAGGAGGCTGGGCAAGCCCAGGCCTTTCCCCCAGGTGAGAGATTATGGGCAGCCTGGATGTATCGCAAACCGAGTGTGCATGATGTTGCGTTGATGAATGGCGTGGGGCCGCGCTTGCATCACGTGGCCTTCTGGATGAGCGATGCATCGAGCATTCTGCGAACATGTGACATACTTGCCGCTGCCGGTCAGGGGGCAGCGATTGAGCGCGGTCCTGGTCGTCATGGGATAGCCAACGCTTTTTTCTTATATCTGCGTGACCCTGATGGTCACCGTATTGAGCTCTATACCAGTGACTATTTCACAGGTGATCCCGATTTCGAGCCGATTCGCTGGTCCATAAATGATCCTCGACGTGCAACTTTTTGGGGGCATATTGCTCCACCCAGTTGGTTCGAGGAGGCATCATGCATAATGGGACTGGATGGTAAGACAATGCCGACACAACCTGCCTTACTCAAAGAGCGACCGCAAACAGTGACGTAATAGATAGCCTCAAGGATGGTCAGAAGCATTTCTGATAGACCTCCAAATAAGCTTCCACTTCCCTGTGCGGTGCAAATTGGCTTATTGCCCGCAACCGTGCCCGCCGTCCATACTCCTGCCTATCTGTTTCGGCGCTTAACATCTTGATGACGGCTTCATATAACGCTGTGGCTGACCCAGGCGGGACCAAAAGTCCTTGTTTGCCATCTTCTAACATCTCTGGTACGGCGCCAGAACGAGTAGCAACAATAGGCACTCCTGCCAGCATAGCTTCAAGCACCGCATTGGGGCAACCATCATGCAGGGACGAGAATGCAAACACATCCATCGTACGCAAGTAACGTAATACATCCTGTCTGGCTACACGGCCTGTGATCGTAATCTTGTCGACCAGATCGTATTTGGCAACGATGTCCTCGAATCTACTTTGCTCTTCTGGGATGACATAGCCTACGAGCAGTAAGTGAGCGGTCGGGTAGTGCTGCAGGACCATTTTGAAAGCGCATAGCAGTACTTCCAGCCCCTTCTTATTCTTGAACACTGCCAGTGAACCGATCAGCGGGCGCGGCAACTGTACATGCTGTGTTCCTTCTGCGAAATCCTCCGGGCAGATACTGTTCAGAATGACTCGCCCTTTTGTGGGGCAAGTCCCTCGATAAATCGGGATACCTGCCCCCCAGGCAGGGTTCCTACACACGATACATGCTCTATGCAGACCTTCCTGGCTCACTGCCGTGATTGCAGTTGCGTTCTCCAATGCCCAGGTAAGGTGATGGAATCGCTCTGTGTGGAAGACATCGCGGTTGATATCGTTGCCTCGAATACTGACGACACTTGGAAGATGCAACTCGTGTGCTGCGTAGACCGTTGGAAATCCTGCAATACTGGCATAGAAGGCATGTAACAGATCGTAGCGACGCTCTACGGATAATTCCAAAAGAGCGTAGTGAATATCAACCCAATGCTGCGCTGTTTTCGTCCCACCCGTCCAGGGGCTGAGTCGAAACATGGTCACGTTGTCAACGTGCTGATCCAGTTGAGTGATCCCATTTCTCCCATGCGGGTTAAATGCACATCGTCCACTTACATCGAGCATGACAATATCAGCCTGTACATTTCCAGCAGTGGAGAGTCCGCGAGCAAGTCGAACAATAGAATTGCCTACGCCGCCCGCTTCGAATATGTTATCGCAGGTAGTCAGCGCAATACGTGTGTTCAAGCAGCCAATGTACTGAGCAGCCAGCGGGCTTTATCTTCATCAGGTGCAAGTATGATTTGTTTTATCAGTAGATTCAGCTCATCAGGCTTGTTCAGTCGAACTACCCGCTCTTGCGCCATCTCTACAAGAGCAGGAAATCGTGTTTCGACGACAACGAGAATTGCTTTCTGTTGTCCTTCAATTTTACCAAGATCTCTTTGTTCATGAACAAATGGATCTTGTTCCAGCAAACTGTCATGCATATGCAATCGATCCTCCACAATCTGCTTCTCTTGCGCCGAAAGCGTTGTTGATCGGCGCAAGATGGTTCGAAATCGTACCAGATGACGCGCTAAGTGTAGTCCTGTGTACCGGTGTTCCATCTCCGTAACTGCCTGCAACAGCATCGAAGCATATGCACCTTTCATCGCAGGTAGCAACGTGTACATGCTCACCACTCCTCTACGTACATACTGCTCTGCTTCCAGCGTCCATAGCCGCAGTACCTGGTGCTGATAGTGCAACAGGGTATCATTCTCATTCCCTTCTCGAAACACAGGCTCGGGAATGCTCGTCTCAAATGGATACAGAACGATAGAGATGACCGGCAGCCGATACTTGCCAAACAATTCGACAAAGTAGAGCAACATCCGGTAGGTCATGTCAGGATCCTCGCTGGTCTGCAACTCCAGGTTGAGGATACGCTGCTTGCCTTTGTACTCAATCAGATACACAAGGTCTGGACGCAGATTCGTTCTGGCAATTTCTGCGTTTTGCTCGCTGATCAGCCTGGACTCAGGCAGGATTTCCGGCAGCATCTCTGCTGCATGATCTTCCATTAAGGATTTCAGAGCACTGTCATACGGTTGTCTTTGATACTCTTCGGCCATGCTCGTAAGCCCTTTCCACGTTCGTTGAGAGCATCATATCATGTCAGGCCTCTACAGGCAAGCAGACTATTTCTTGAGGTTGTGTTAAAAATGTGGATAGAAGTCAGTGTGGGTGCAACGCTCCATACAAAAAATCCTATCCCCACTCTTGCATCAGCTACAAGCCAGCTCCGCTATCAGTTTGGCACTTTGCAAGGCACCACCGGTAGCAATCTTGATCCGTTGCTCAGCGAGATAAGGCTCCGCCAGGCAAGCCTCTAACAAGCTGGCTACTTCTCCCTGCAATATCCTTTCTAGGCCAGCTACACGCAGGATGTTGAGGCTGGCCAGTCTTGTCGTGTGTAACTCTTGTTCGCTGTCGTTCAGGTGACGCGGAACGATCAGCGCATTGGCTCCCGTCGCTATCACTTCAGCCAGGGAATTGTATCCACCAGAGCCGATGAAAAGATCACTGGCTTTTATCCATAACGGTAAGGGATCAAGCAATCTCGTCCAACTCCACTTTGGATGCTCGGACACCTGTACACGTAAGCGCTCATATGCGTCGGCTTCGAGGTAAGGTCCTGAGATCAGGTAGGCGAAGTCAAAGCGTTTTTGGATTTTCGAGAGGCCATTCAGGGTCGCTCTCCATAGCCTTTCAGTTCCCTGGCCGCCGCCATAACTGGCGACGACCAGGCGGGCATGGGGGCCTACACGTAACATAGCTCGCGCTTCTGCTTTGGTTGTTACCGTGGAACGTGTCACATAGCCGGTATATGTGAGCATATCACGCAATGCATCAGGAATCCGGTAGTACTCCTCAATGCTGAGAACACGTTGATCTACGTAGACATGAATGGCGGAAAAATACTTTTGTATGAACGCGACCATGTGCGGACTAAAAAATTCGTTATTTGTCTCCGCCGGAGTGCCCAGGATACCGCGCAAACCTAACACTTTCATTGTGCCGGGTGAATTGATAAGCATCGGGACCAGTTCCCTTTTTTTCCCCTGGGGATGGTAGTCTACAACGAACACATGCGGGCGGAAGTCTCTCACTGCCGTCGCTATCAGGTTTTCCCGCAAGGATTGGAACTCTGCTTTCGTGATAGAGAGGATAGGCGTCGTGTGAACGCCCTCAACACCGTCGAATGCCAGGTAGGAAGGAATTTTTACGAAGTCCATCTCCGGCGGGAGCAGTTCAAGGCCTTTTGCTGCCCCTGTAATGCCTAGCACAGCACTGCCAGGCATATAGTCTAACAGGGCCTGGCCCAGTGTTGCGTTACGAACGGTATGACCGAGACCTCGCCCATTATGCCAGTAAAGAGCGATTCTTTTGCTCATCAGGCTTTGTTGCTACCCCACAAAGCTGTAATGGAGTCTAGATCCAGCTCGATAAAGCTTGTCGGATAGAACAATTCCCAGCGCGTCAAGACCTCTGGATGCACTTCGCCGAATTGCCCGATTGGCAAGGGCGGAGGCAAGCTCCCCCACCCCGCATCCACACCACTCCCGCCCCTACAGAAGGCTGTCATCTGCCGCCCCGGGATGAGCGCGTGGCTATCGTTTCTCTTTAACGTGTAATCCAGGTGCAGGTGATAGCAGAGCGCATCGAGCAAGGTGTGGGCATTGTTAAAAGGATGCTCGGTTCCCACAAGCAAGATGCCCATTTTCCAGCGTGAGTGTGCAAAGCGGGCGGAGGCAAGCTCCCCCACAGAGGGCGGAGGCAAGCTCCCCCGCTCCTCATCCACACCACTCCCGCCCCTACGTTCCATTCCTGCCCCTACAGATTCGATGAACAGTGTTTCGGTGAAAAGAAAGAAGACCGTGGGGGGAACTGGCGCTGAGGGATGCACCGCATTTCTCAGCAGAGGGGGCAGGCTGCTATCAACAGCGTATTCACGGTTTCTGTTTGCAGCATTGACGAGATGAATGAGCCTTTCGGGTGCAGGATGACACATGCGATCCACAAGGTTCTCGTAGGAGTCAAGCAGTAACCCGACAGTCTGCCGGGCACCATACGCCTGCATGTAGCTCGCCAATCGTTCTTCCAGCACACTGCGCTTTGTTTGAGACCCTGTGTTCGTAGGAGGAATCCTGGGTTGTATCTCATTGAAGTCATAGCCTGTGGCTACGAGGTAATCCTCTAAAATATCGATCACATGGATGATATCGAAGCGAAAAATCGGCGGTGAGATATACCACGTTTGCGATGTGGCATCATAATGTATTTGGTAATGCTGGCTTTCTAGTGCCGTTCTGAAGCGTTCGGCGTCGGGTTGAAAGCCAAAAACATCAAGGATTTGCTGATTGCTTACGACGAATGGGTTCCATTTGGTAAAGAGCTCTTTTTCGCTTACCGACGATGCAAAACCGAGTGGCTTATACCCTCTATCCAGGTAGTTACACAGAAATGTGAACAGCAGCCAGGCTCCTATACGTTGATCACCCGTAGTAATAACGACCGTATTTGTTCCTGCTGCCAGGGTCAGGGGGAGAAGCGTCTCGCTCTCATCATCCCCACGATAAATCGGGGGATTACTTGGATCGATGGTAATCGTATTTTCCTTGCCGGAAGTAATGCAGACATCAATGTTCTGGCAGCTACCGAAGCCAATTTGATCCCGTATTTTTTTCAGGAAGTAGCCGTCGTCAACTATTTCGCAGTTCGAGTCAACCTGAACATAAAGCACCCAGGCGGTTTTTCCCTGGGGCACATGCAGAAATTGCACAGGCACCTTGGGCAGATTTTCCATCAGCGCCAGGCTGTATTGTCGTCCGGGCAGTGGTTCAAGCTGGCGGGCCAGGCCTTCCATGCACCAGAGTTCAGGGCGAAAGGTGTCTAAAAAGTTGATGCGTATGATTTCCTGGTCTTCGTAATCAAGTTTGGCTTTTACTTGAAGTAGCCTGCGCTGAATATCTGGAGTATTAATCGCCGGCGCGTTAATCGTGCTTGCCAGGCGTTTGGAAACTAATCTACGCTCAAAATCAACGTTGGGCATTGATCGGTATCTCCGTTTCGGGTATCTCAGTTTCGTTAAATGCATCGAAGCCAATGCTGTTGGGGTCGATAGGCTTTCTCGCGTCGGGCGCCTTTGGATTCGTTACTAAAAAACGAGCCAGGCGGCTAATGTTGAAGCCGATCAGTCCCACCGGTACTGGAACATCCAGGATCGCTGCCGACTCTGGACGCAGCAACCCACCAGAACCTATCTGCACACTCCTGCCATCAGTATACACAATCAGGATGTCGACCGAAACTTCTGCAAATGGGAAATAAGCGGCTTCGACGCGAATATCGACGGCCTCGGGGAAAATAGTCAGGCAGACATGTTTGATAGTACCCAGGAGCGTGGCAACATTCAGGTCGGCATCGGCAACCAGCACATCCATCTGAATGAACTCCGGCCTTTCTGGCCGGGCACGACAGCATCTTGAAAACCCAAACACGCGCAGGGGGAAGTCCTGTGCATTCGCTAATTGTCTGACTGTGACGGGCGTGCTGTGACTGCGCATCACGACACGATCGTTTTGAAAGCCGTCCACATTCCCCCATCCGCGTGATCCCGATGTCCCCAGACCTTGATACTCCCTGGCAAACCGCTGCTGGCAAGCATGTGTGCGTGCTTCAACTTCGGGGCTCTCTTCCGCTAAGGAGATGCCTTCGATGGCCAAAAGGTGCTTGGAACTGCGCACAGGGTGGTATTTCTGCATAAACAGCACATTCAGATTCCAGAATTCGGTCTCAAGGATGGGGCTGGCTACTTCACGAAAACCGGCATAGGCCAGGGAGCGACGCAGATAGGTGAGGAAACGCGGCAAGGGGTGCTGTAACTCTAGACGAATTTCTGGAGGAGCTACGACACTTAAAGGGCGAAACTGCTTGTCGCGCCATTCACCGCTAAGCAACATCTCGCACGTCACATCCCCTATCATCGATTGCATCTCGGTTTCTGCATACAAGTGCGCCTGCTGTTGTCCCAAACTGGTTAAACGATAGCCAAGTATCATTATCGGTTTGTCTTCGATTAATTTGCGCTTGTTTGCCTCTTCTTCAGCAGGATTGTGTGGGTCACGCACTGACGTTTCTTTGACGTGTGTTAAATAGCGCTGCATGTTGTCGATTGACTCGGGTAGAGCCTCTTGCAGTGGGGTGATCTTGCCATTGGCAAAGGCAACCAGGCCGGCACGTTGAAATGTGCCAAGAAACATGCCGATGGTAAATTTGGCCTCTGAGGAAGGCAGAAAGTCGTTGACCTCCTTGAGGGTAAGTGAACCTGTTGTGACAAGATGCTGCCAGAGGCGTTTCTCAGGCAAACCATTTTGTTCATACTCTTGACCAAGTTTCCTCAGCACACACTTTTGCTCTGTGCCAATTTCAATAGGTTCGGCCAGGCCTTTTGCACACAAATAGCCTATGGCGGACAGACCTTGCGCGTACGAAAGCTGCCTACCTACGAGCAAGTCTTCCACTCGTACCGCATGCTCATCGGCCGCTTTCGCCAGCGCGGTAAGCATCTGAATTTCATTTTCGCTGAGAACTATGTCTTGCATGTGTAACTCACTATCTCTCTCGGTAACTATTCGGGACTCCTCACCACCTTCGGTGGTTCGCAAGAGGTTTTTTAATTGCGGGATGTGCAGCCTGCGGCTGCACATCCCGCAATTAAAAGAAGATGCGAGCCGCCTCATATGGAAGGAGTCTTCATCATGTATCAGCGACGCTGCACATCCCGCAGTTAAAAGAAGATACGAGCCGCCGTAGACGGCGAGGAATCAGGCACTTGAATAGTTACCTTTCTCGCAATGTTCCACCTACTGACTCTGCAACATGCCTGATTATCCTGTTGCGTATTGCCACCACTTGATTCTCTTTCAAAGGAGCTTCCAGACTTTCATATGTGAGCTGGTAGGCCAGAGATTTGTGCCCTTGTGGAATAGGTTGCCCCCGGTACACGTCGAAGAGTTCTATCTTGGACAGCACGGAACCACCCCCCTTGCGAATAGCTTCCAGCACCTGGGAGGCTGTGACTTCTTCCGATACGACGAATGCCAGGTCTTCTACTACAGGCGGGTAGTTGCTGATAGGTCGTATGGGCTGTATTCTCCAACTGGGCTTGATCAGCGGTTTGATCTCCATTTCGGCCACATATACCCGGACGGTCGTTGGCAAATCGAATTCCAGCAGCACCCGCGGGTCCAGCTCGCCAAGGATACCTTCAACTTTTCCATTGATCTTCAGTTGGGCACACGCCGGGCCAAAAGTCGGGTTGTTTTGTACTGCCTCAAAATCAAGCTCGTTGTCGCTAATACCTATCCGCAGCAGCAGTGTCTCCAGTATACCCTTCAAGTCGAAGAAGTCAAAATGCTGAGCACCAGCTGGATCGGCATGGACACTGGATTGGCGGCGCGGCCCAGTGAGCAGGAGGCTCAGCCGGTTATCCTCCTTAGGGCGCACACCATCGCCCTTCTCCGGCAGGTAGACATGGCCAATCTCGAAGACGGCCATGCGTTCGGTATAACGAAAGTTGTAGGCCAGGTTCTCCAGGGCGCTCACCAACAATGAGCGACGCATTACTCTGCGTTTGACCGAAAGCGGATTGACGAGTGTGACAAATGGCACACTCTGTTCAGCCGTGCCAAGCGGATCACGATTGAGCCTGTCGTGGTTTTCTGGAGTTGTTAAGGTGTAGTTGATGGTTTCCTGTAGGCCACACCCCACAAGAATGTCTCGTATCTTCTCTTCGGTCTCAAGCGCGAGATTACGGCGCTGCGGTGGCAGTACATCGTCCATCAGCGTGGTGTTGATACTCTCATAGCCGATGATGCGGGCCACCTCTTCTGCCAGGTCAGCAGGCACCTGGATATCCAATCGATGCCAGGGAGATGTGCAGCGCAGCAACGGCTCACCGGGGTTCATGTGTAACCCAAAGACGGCATCGCCCAGTGCAGACTGTGAAGCTGGAAGAGTAGTGCATGTTTCGGTCGCGATATCTAGACGCTGCAATCCGGCAGCAATTTCGGACAGTTTGACATCCATACCTAATATGCGGCGTATATCGCTCTCGGTTGTGTACACGACTCGCTCGGTCTGGGGTACAGGATAGTTGTCTACCATACCTGGCACAATGCGACCTCCGGCGTAGTCACGCATCAGATTGGCAGCCCGGCGGGCAGCGATGGCGTTGAGTGTGGCCGGGATTCCTCGCGTGAAGCGATGGCTCGCCTCACTATGCAGTCTCAGTTTCTGGGAGGTGCGCCGGTTGCTGATGCTGTCGAATGTAGCCGACTCCAACAGGATGTTGCGCGTGCCCGGATGGACTTCCGTGTCTGCACCGCCCATCACACCTGCGATAGCGATGGGTCCAAGCGTATCGGTGATCAGCAGCATGGACTCATCAAGTTCTCGCTCAACCCCGTCCAGGGTGGTCATCTTCTCACCGGCCCTTGCCCTGCGCACGATAATCGTCGGTTTGGAACTTCCCGCCTCTTCAGCGCGTTTGACAAGCATGTCGTAGTCGAATGCGTGTAGAGGTTGTCCCCACTCAAGCATTACGTAGTTGGTGATATCCACGATGTTGTTGATAGGGCGCATACCTGCCTTACTCAGCCGATCCTGCACCCATTTAGGCGATTCGCCAATCTGCACATCTTTTATCACCATGCCAATATAGCGATTGCACAGATCGGGGTCAGCGATCTCTACCGCTACATAATCCTGAGCATCCTTACCACCCGATAAAGGCCCCACGATAAATCGGGAGCCTTCATCGGGCGGCAGGTGCAACGCTGCGTTGGTCAGTGCTGCCACCTCTCGCGCCACGCCGATCATGCTGAGGCAGCGAGCCATATCTACGGTTAGGTCTAGTTCCAGCACCTCATCACCAAGGTAGTCGCGCAAAGGCATACCCACCGGCGCATCTTCCGGCAGCAGCAGGATACCTTCGTGCTCTTCACTCAAGCCCAACTCTCGCTCGGAGCATACCATGCCGTTTGAAGGGATGCCACGAATCTTTGATGGCTTCAGCTTCTTTTTGGGTCGGGGTTGTTCCTCACTATACGCGTCGATCAATACAGCGCCAGAGCGAGCAAATGCCACTTTGAGCAAAGGCAAATGTTCCATGCCTTTGTAGCGAAACAGGTTAGGCGCACCTGTGACCACCTGCTCTGGCTCGGAGCCGCCATAATCGACGTCAACAAGCACTAACCTGTCGGCGTTAGGATGTGCTCTGACAGCTACCAACCGACCCACTACGATAAGTTCAGGGTCCCACCAATCGCCAACTTTCTCAATGCTATCTACTGTCAGCCCTGCAAGTGTGATACGGTCAGCCAGCTGCTTCGTAGGCAGCTTCAAATCTACATATTCTTTTAACCATGAGATGGGAACTAACATTACCTTTTATCTCCTGATAACCTTCATCAAATGCGTTCGAAAAGCCGCATATCATTCGTGAAGAAGTAGCGGATGTCATCTATGCCATATTTCTGCAACGCGATGCGGTCAGGGCCCATGCCGAAAGCGAAGCCGCTGAACTCGGCTGGGTCATAGCCTCCGTTTTGCAGCACGCGGGGATGTACCATGCCAGCACCAAGCATTTCCAGCCAACCGCTGTACTTGCAGACAGGGCAGCCCTTTCCGTTGCACAGCACACAATCGATATCCATCTCCACACTCGGTTCGGTGAATGGGAAGTAGCTCTTACGAAAGCGGGCCTCACGACCCTGGCCATACATTTGATTCGCAAAGTCGACCAGTACACCCTTGAGGTCACTGAAGGTGATTTTCTTGCCAACAGCCAGTCCTTCCACCTGGTAGAACATGGATTCGTGCGAGGCATCTACTGCCTCGTAGCGGTAGCATTTACCAGGTAGAATGACGCGAATGGGTTCCGGTGCGTATTGGCGCATAGCGTGAATCTGCCCCGGGCTTGTGTGCGTTCGCAGGAGTAAGCCGGGTGTGGTAGTATAGAAGGTATCCCACATGTCCCTGGCCGGGTGGCCCGGAGGTATATTCAGCAACTGGAAGTTGTATTCATCGGTCTCCACATCCGGGCTGTCGTAAATTTGAAAGCCCATGGCGGTGAAGATGGCGTAAATTTCACGCAAGGTGCGGGTAGTTATATGCAGTTTGCCCAGATTCTGGGGCCGACCGGGCAGGGTTACATCTACCCTTTCGGCATGGCGAGCCGCCTCTAGCTCGGCCTGGGCGATAGCTGCCTGGCGTTCCTGCAACGCATTCTCCAGGGTTACTTTCACTTCGTTTGCAGTCTTACCCACCAGTGGACGCTCTTCGTTGGACAGACCGCCCAGGTTGCGTAAAATGCCGGTCAGACGCCCCTTGCGACCCAGGTATTCGCCGTGCCATGCCTTGATTGCTTCAGTAGTATTGGCCTGGGCCAGGTCTGCCTCGGCCTCCTGTCGAAGTTGCTCCAACTGCCGTAATAAGTCTTGTCGCAATATATTACTCATTTGAACCATGTTCCTCCAGAATCAAAAAAGCTGACAAACGTTCGTCTCATCGATAGGGACGAAGCTGTCAGCAATCTCCGCGGTACCACCCATTTTGAATCAGTGCAAAGAGCGACCACTCATTTGCCTGTGTTCCACTTGGTTTGTCTATAACGGAGACTATCCGGGGCTGTCTACCTGGTTATGTCTAAAAGTAAGCGCTCAACAGCCAGCTCTAGGGTGAACTTCCGCACGTGGGTCTGCAAAAGGGCTTGCAGCCACTGTCCCTCTCTCTCTGTAGCTTCCCCACCTACGTACTTCTCCCCATCATTGCTTCGGGTATCTGATGTATTGCCTCTCCATTATGCCAGATTTCAAGATGAAAGTCTAGAGGCAATTGCCGTGGTGATTATGCCGCTAGCGGTGCTCGTGTGCTTTCAGCCACCTCAAGGTAGCCCTGTACAAGACAATCCATTGCCTGAGGCCACGATCGTCGTTGCGCCTCTACAAGCCCAGCCTGGCCCATTGTATGGCGTGCCACATGGTTGTGAGTCAAGTACGTCAAATGTTCTCGATAGCTGGTGACTTGTTCATCTTCACACATTCGCTGTATATCCAGCAGTCCTGTACGCCCATCGATCACGAGGTCACAAACCCCTTCTGAGAGGAGTCCAACAACAGGCAGGCCTGATGCCATCGCCTCCAGTACCACCTGCCCAAAGGTTTCTGTCCGTGACGGGAAGGCAAAGATGTCGGCTGACGCGTAGGCAGTAGCTAATGCTTCACCACGCAGATAGCCTGTGAAGGTCACGGGAAGCCCTGCCAGTTCCTGCTGCATCTCTGCATACGCGGGTCCATCACCCATGATGACGAGATGGCAGTACTGGTGATCCATTCCCCGGTATGCCTGCACGAGCAGACGCAGATTCTTTTCCCACGAAACCCGACCGACATATAGTAACACCACCTTATTCTCTGGCTCTTCGCGCGCTCGAAGCCAGGTGGAACGTAATTCCGTACTGCTCTGCTCAGGTCGGAAGAGAGTTGTATCAACGCCACGAGGCCAGATTCGCAGGTGTTCAAATCCCTGTAAGCGCAGCATACGAGCCGTCGATGGGGAAGGGCAGAACGTGAGGGAGCACTGGTTATGAATGAAGCGATTGTACTGCCACATCGGCTCCGTGAGGAGAGAAAAACCAAAGTGACTACAGTAGGTAGCCAGGTTGGTATGATAGGAGGAAACAAGAGGTATATTCAAAATCCGTGCTGCTACCAGCCCTGCTGCGCCAAGTATCACCGGGTCTACCAGGTGGACTACGTCAGGCGAAAAAGCCTTGAGACGACGTACAAAGAGCGGACGAAAGAAGTTCATCCGCAATTCTGGATAAAAAGGAAACGGTATTCCAGCAGTGCCGACGACTTCGGCGCCAGCATACACCTCTATACCACTCTCTGGGCCTAGAAGCAAGGCTTGATGTCCGCCAGCCTGTAAATGTTCCAACAGTATTGCCAGTGTACGTGTCACGCCATCTAGTTTCGGTAGGAAGTTCTCTGTAATAATTGCGACTCGCATATTCTTCACCAGCCAGTCAACCTATGCAAAAATCTTCATACAACAACGGTAGCACAGGGTAGTTAGCTGGAAGTTAAGAGAGGTTAAGAAAAGGTTAGTGTTGCGTAAAATGCCGGATAGGAGTTTATTAAGGCTAGATGACTTATCCCTGAGGCAATTTTAGAGGATCCAGCAGACCTGTGCCTGATCCAAACGGTGAGCGGAGTGGGCTACGTGTTTCAGTTGTAATATGCTTCTCTCCCAACTTGACAGAAAAGGGATTAATTATGAGAAGGGATTCTTCCCACTTTTGATTTCCTTCCATCCCGCGCCAGATGCCGATCCGCAGGCGGGTCACCGCGCAAATACCGCGCATTTTGCGCGACATTTTTTTCGGCTCCCCTTTCCACTGCTCTTTCGACTGCATCTTCGCAGCCTGCTTGCCACATCTCCTGAGAGAATGCGGGGTCTCGTCAAGATCGTGCAACTGTCGTCAACTCCTTTCCCTTCAATAATGCCGAAGATCCTCCTACGTTCCTTATTCTTGTTACTAGTGTAGCATATGGAAGGGGTGCGCGTGCGATGGTTACAGCGAGGTTTGCAGGTTTAAGTGATATTGGCCACGAGTGCACCGCCAAGGAGCATCACGCCAGCGCCGAGCAACCGCTGGCGTATGTGACCTTCTCCCAGGAAGAGCCGGGCCCACAGGATGGTAAAGAGAGCGCTGAGCTTGGGGTCTGTGGCGCAATGGAACAGAAAAGTGGTTTAAGCAAAAGCGGTAGAAGAGAAAAAAGAAGCAGATATCCCTGCGGACATCTGCACCAGGAGCTCAGCATTTACGGCTCGTCGTCAGGTTGATCTGGTGTACGCAGTGCTCGGTGCTAACCAGCAGCAAGCATGTCGGGCAAATCAAAATGATACTTGCCAGAGAAATTGATATGCTGCGAGATTAAGGGAGATAACCTGGCAACATCGGCAGCGAGCACTTCTTTGCCTGTTGCCCAAAGAGCTTCTAAGGCATCTTGGGTGTAGATCGTATTCCAAAGAATCACAGCATTGAGGACCAGTCCTAACGCCCCTAATTGATCCTCTTGCCCCTCACGATAGCGCTGGCGAAGCTCTCCGAGCTTCCCATGAAAGATCACACGGGCCAGCGCATGGCGTCCTTCCCCGCGATTGAGTTGGGTCAATATTCTGCGTCTGTAATTCTCGTCATCAATAAAGCAGAGGAGGTCTGGCACCTGTCGTGGTGAGGAGGAGAAGCGGTGCGCCATCAAACGGCCCACCGACCTTGCCTCCATTTCTACGGAATTCTTCAATGATCTGTCTGTTCCAATCGCTCATCTCTGTCATCGTCCTTTCTCTGTAAGACATCGTTTCCTGACTGATCCTTCAATTTGCTTCTCCTTTCAGAGGCGGCCCAATCACCACGATCCCATATTTCTCATTCACGCGCTGAAGCGCTTGTTGGTCTGGTGGCCCAGACGTTACTGGCCCAGACGCGACAATGGCACTGACTTCCTTAAAGTACTTGCTCATCCCTCCTCCCGGGAACGACTCGATGAGGAGATGGCCGTTTTCCGGGCCAACATTGCGGAAGGCATGAGCCACGCCACCAGGGACGAAGATCCATGCTCCTTCAGAGGCTTTCACAGTGCGCCCTGCTACTTTGATCAGGAAGGTTCCTTTCACGATCCAGAAACACTCATCGTATCGGGCATGCTTATGTTCTGGTGGGCCCATCTGAGGTGGGACCACTTCAAACCACGTATCCAATGCCCCATTGGTGGTCTCTCCCGTCGCTTTCCACACCTGATACCAGGTCTCAGAAAGAGACGTCATCTCTCCCTGGCCTGCTTCTCGTATGATCGGAACAGAAGTAGATGTCATCTGGTCTCTCCTTTTCTCTCTTCTAAGGAACGTTATACGCATAACGTTCCTTGTGAATATGCAGGGGAAATGAGAAGACCATTCTATGGTCTCTCATTTTTTCTGTCTGTCCTGTCGTTTTAGCGACTCCTCTATCTTATCTTGACGAGAGAGAGATAAACAAGACATAATTATGCATATATCCATAGACACAAAGCTATCATAGTGAAAGAAAAGAGTGCATTGAAAAAGTCGGGAGCGGTCTCCGCGACCTGGTAGACACATTTTGCCACCAAGCAGGCTTCACACCACGCATTGTCTATGAAATAGATGAGCCAGCGGCACTCTACGAATTCGTCAAAGCCCATCTTGGTGTGGCGTTCGTTCCTGCTTTAATGAAGAAACAGATTCACGAGCAAGCCTTACTATCACTTCGACTGACCAATCCAATCTGTCAACGTACCTTTGGAATAGCCTGGCATGAAGAGCATTATCTCTCTGAGGCAGCACGCACCTTCCACCAGTTTATTATGGAACATTTTGCCGATCTGGAGCAAGAAGCGCTCTCTCTATCATCTTTTCCACTCTTCTAAGGAAGAGAAAGTGGAATTGGAGCAGATCCATGCGTCTCTTTTCTTTCCAATGATAGCTTTGAGGCTATTGGTTTATATACAATTATGTCTTGCTTGTCTCTTTCCTGCCAAGGTAAGATAACCAGGTCACTGGACAATATGCAGCGTGGTGGACGGATCGTCTGTAGCTCGTCGGTGAGCGCAACGATCCCATTCGCAAGGAAACAGGAGATAGCTGAAACAGGGTTCTGAACGAATGCTATCGCGCTCCTAGAGGCGAAGTGGGCTGATGGGTATGTCGCACGTCAGGGCGGCCAGTGCCGCAGTCCACTCATCCTCATCCCTCGCCTTGCGTGCGCGGAAGTTGATGCCTTGCGTCCCGAACGCCGCGGCGCTACTCGCTTGCGGTGCGCCGCTGAAGACATCTGCCTGCCAGGTGATCTCAAAGTCAACGAATCCAGCGGCCACGACTGTAGCCTTCAGTTCTGCTTCCAGCAGAGCACCGGCAATTCAGCCCGTCCACAGATCGATCTGGCGTTTGGCACCTTCAGGCACTGCCTTCTGCACCAGGATGTCCCCGATCTGTAGGCAGCCTTCGGGCTTGAGCACACGAGCCATTTCCTTTAAGGCTGTCAGTTTGTCCGGCAGCAAATTGAGCACTCCGTTGGAGATGACGACATCAGCCCAACCGTCGGGGACAGGCAACGCCTCGGCAAAGCCCATGAGGAACATGACATTTTTGAACCCGACATTGGTCGCGCTCTTCTGTGCCTTGTGGAGCATGGCAGGCGTCATGTCGATCCCGATGACCTGTCCGTCTGGACCGACCATCTTCGCCGCGATCAGGCTATCGAGGCCTGCACCGCTTCCGACATCCACGATGTTCGCACCAGGAGCGAGACGACCCATGCGAAACGGGTTGCCGGTGCCAGCGAACGACTCGATAGCGTCTTCGGGAATACCCTCTAACCAGTCGCTTGTGTAGCCGAGCAGTTTCGCCAGCCGACGACCCGTGTGGAAATGGTATCCTCGGCCAGGATCACGTGCCACAGCTGCGTATTCCTCTTGGATTGCCTGGCGCAAGTGCTCCAGGTCAAGGCCTGGTTCAGGGTGTTGATCATTACTCATGAGAGCCTCCATCTTGTTGTATGTCTTCCTTATGTCTCTCCTTACGTAGGCATGAGAGATATCACGCTGCTTCCGTTTAGGGTTGCCCCTGCTGTGTGTGTTGCATACATGGCAGCGTTTCAGCCATCACCGCCTGCACCACGACCCCTGAGAGCACCGTCAACCCGCCGATCACCCCAATAGCCCAAGGCACGCCAAACAGGTCCGCCAGCACCCCGGCGAGCAACGCACCGATCGCATATCCGCTATCGCGCCAGAGCCGGTAGACGCCCAGCGCCGAGGCACGCCAGTTCGGGTGGGCGACATCAGAGACCGCCGCGAGTAGTGTCGGATAGACCAGGGCCGTCCCCAGCCCAAGCAGGCCCATCATGAGTGCCCACCTCCCAAAACCGTGGAGCGACGGCAACAGCCCAATGGCGACCCCTTGGAGTATCATACCCCCTACGATCATGCCTTTGCGACCGAGCCGGTCGGAGAGTGCGCCTGTGAGTAGCTGCGCGGTCCCCCAGACGGCTGGATAGATGCCAGCCAGCAGGCCAATCTGTGCGATACTGAGCCCACCTGCTGCGAAAAAGAGGGGCAGGAGTCCCCAGGCAAGGCCATCGTTCAAGTTATTCACTAACCCCGCCTGGCTGACCCCGAAGAGCGTCCGATTCTTCCAGGATGTGAGCAAGAAGATTTCTTTGAATGATAGTGCTTTGGGTCGATCAGTGGTGATATCGGTAGCCGGTTGTGCTGAGCCTTCCGTTTGCCCGGAGGGATGTGCGAGCAGTGCCGCCTCGTGATGAGCATGCCCATGCGACTCGCGCACGAAGAGAAGCGAGAGCAAGAGCCCTGCCAGGGCAAAGGCCACGCCGGGCAGGAACGGTTGGGGGCGCAGCGCATAGGTGGTGGCAAGATAGCCTGCCGTGATGGCTGCTAGAGAGACCGCGCCGTAGCCTGCCGCTTCATTGAGTCCCATCGCCAATCCCCGGCGGGCTGGCCCCACCAAGTCAATCTTCATAATCACGGTAGTGGACCAACAGAGGCCCTGGTTGATGCCCAACAAGACATTGGCGAAGACGATCCAGGCCCAGGAGGGGGCGAAGATGATGAGGAACGGCACGGGCAGCCCGACGAGCCAGCCAACCACCAGCACCCCCTTGCGACCGATGCGATCACTGAGTCGGCCCGCAAAGAGGTTGGCCAGCGCTTTGACAACACCGAAGCTCATGATGAAGGAGAGGACCGCCGTAGTGGAAGCCAGGCCGAACGCGCGCTGCCCAAGCAACGGCACGATGCTGCGTTCAAGTCCCACCATACCGCCGACGAAAGCATTGACGATCACTAGCAGGGTGAACTGTTGCCAGTTTGCACGCAAACCAAGCTGAATCGCCGCTTTTGTCCCTTGAGGGGGAAGTGATGTGAGGTCAGGAGATGGCACAGCGGTTCGCTCCTGCTTCCAAATCTGTCACGTCGTGATCTGGCAGCACGCCTGTTTCGTTGAGCCTTACGATCCGCTCGTAATTGGGCGGCGTAGGAGGAATGCGTCTCAAGAGCATCTGCACAAACGTGTCGTGCGTGGCATGGATGATTCGTGCGTGGCATGGATGATGCCCACCTGCTCATCGATCTCAGCAAGCGTTGTTGCAATGGGTTTTCCATCAAAGGCAACAGGGGTGCTGGTATGTCCCGGCAGGACCAGCGAGGCCTTTGGCAGCGCAAGGAGCTTGTGCAGGCTGTGGTAGAGCGCAGAGGCGCGATCTCGCGCCTGGTCCTCGTCGGCATCCAGGTCGGGGCGCCCGATGCCTGTGGGAAAGAGGGTATCTCCTGTGAAGAGCAGCTGGTTGTTGAGCAAGTAGCAGGTACTTTCTTGTGTGTGTCCGGGGGTAAGCAGTGCGGTGAGCAACATGCTCCCGGTCTCGAGTGTGTTACCATCACGGATCGCCGTGAAGGGAAAGGTGACACGGTTTTGATCAGGGAGAAAGAGCATGGCTCCGCTCACCTGAGCAAGCTGGCGTGAGCGGGACAGGTGATCCGCGTGAATATGGGTGTCCAGCACACTCGTAA
>WNFH01001057.1_pt1 | contig 18418 bp, 16 predicted proteins | sample 5400411 | NCBI WGS metagenome assembly WNFH01 (sample SAMN13153347, study PRJNA577476) | soil metagenome | isolation source: 200 cm saprolite under Douglas fir tree site 2 hole 3 | place: USA:California | collected 2015-04-18
CGATCTCCGAAGCGGCTCACGGCGCTCCCGGAAATGGCAGTCGCAGAGTCAGAGCCAAGCCGGCCGAGAATGGCGACAAGGTCGACCTTTTTGTCCGCGGCGCCGACATGACACCGGAGGATTTGAACCGCCTTCATAACACGCTGCTCCAGTATCCTGGACCCTGCAAAGTTTTTCTTCATCTCCTCTTGCCCGATAAGAGCGAGACCACTATTGAGATCTCGGAAGAGCTTAAGGTTGCCTCCACCCCGGCCCTCGCAGCTGCGGTCGGGCGGCTTTTTGGCGACCGGATCACCGTCAGTTCTTGATCAGGGAATCAAAAACGCTGATGTCAGGCCGGTCAAAAAGGTCCCAGATGCGAGGCGCGCGAGAAACCGACGAGCGGAGGCGTACTATGGGGATACGTTGGAGCGAGGCGGTTGAGCGCAACCAACATAACCGCCGGCCTGGGGGTATCTTGAAGGACCGATGCACCGGACGTGAAGATGCAAGCGTAGCAAGGGGGTGCTATCAGCTCTTTGGGGAGCGTAAGACGGATGTATTGCATCGGGCCAGAGAGATGCTCCCAGGCTGGCTGACGGCAGGTGGGCCTTTTTCAGCGGTCTGTTAATCTCTTGAAGCGAATCCACTCCCAGCAGTACCGAATCCAGGAACGAGCCGTGTTGGTCGGCGTGGAATTTTCGGGGCAAAGCCGGAAGATTCCTTTGGAATCGAGTTTGGATGAGCTTGAGAAGCTAACCGAGACTGCGGGCGCAACGGTGGTCTCGAGGTTTGCCCAGCATTTGAGGGGAATCAGTCCAGCCACGCTGATCGGTTCAGGCAAGGTCGAAGAGATTCGCGGCTATCTTCGAGAAATCAAACCGGACCTGGTGATTTTCGATGAGGACTTGAGCCCGGCTCAGCAACGCAATTTAGAGTCCTCTTTCCAAACCCGGGTGATCGATCGAAGCCAGTTGATCCTGGATATCTTTGCCCAAAGGGCGCGGAGCAACGAAGGTCAGCTTCAAGTCGAACTGGCCCAACTCGAATATCTGCGGCCCCGCTTGACCCGGCGTTGGCTCCATTTCTCCCGGCTCGGAGGAGGCATCGGCACGCGCGGTCCCGGAGAGACTCAGCTGGAAGTGGACCGCAGAAGAGTGAGGGAGCGCATCGCGACTCTGAAGCGGCGCCTGGCGAAGGTGGAGAAGACGCGTGGTCTCCAGCGGCGCGAGCGATTGGAAGTCCCCTACGCGACGGTCGCTCTGGTCGGATACACCAACTCGGGAAAATCGACGTTAATGAACAGCCTGACGCGCGCCGGCGTCGTGGTGGAGGACAAACTGTTCGCCACTCTCGACCCGACGATCCGATCCTTGCGGCTTCCCGACGGGGATCGGGTGATGCTGGCGGACACCGTAGGATTCATCAGCAAGATTCCCCACTCGCTCATCGAATCCTTCAAGAGCACGCTGGAGGAGGTCAAGAGCGCGGATCTGTTGCTTCATGTGGTTGATATGACCAGCCCCCTCTATGAGGAGCAAGTCCAGATCGTTGAAGCTGTGTTGAATGATATCGGCGCCGGCGAAACTCCTTGTCTCATGGTGGCCAATAAAATCGATCTTCTCCCCTCAACGCCCTTTTGGAGATCTCTGAGCAACGGAGCCGGCGAGGTTTGTCCCATCTCTGCGTTGACCGGCAAGGGGACCGCTCAACTTCTGGAAATGATAGGCAGACTGCTGGAGCAGGGCAAGGAGCGGGTCCAATTTTTCCTGTCTCCCTCCCAGGGATATTTTCTTTCCCTCTTGCGCCAGAGGGGTCGGATTCTCAAAGAAGACTACCGAGACGATGGTGTTAACGTATCAGCAATTCTCACCCCTAAACTCGCCGGCCAGATGCGAAAGTGGCTGAGTGAGAATGGCTCTTCCACCCCCGAGTACCCGCTCTCCCGCGGACAAAGTTAATCGGACTCATTTAATGCTGAACCTGCCGAATTTTCTCACGCTGATTCGCATCGTGCTGATTCCGTTCTTTCTCGTCCTGCTCGCCTCGCATCTCTATCTCGACGCTTTGGTGATTTTCATCGTTGGCGGGTTGACAGACGCCCTGGATGGGGCGGTGGCGCGGCTGATGAATCAGAAGACCTCGATAGGGGCCTACCTCGATCCGGTGGCTGACAAGCTGCTTGTCATAAGCTCCTTTGTGATGCTGGGCATGATCGACGCTATTCCATCTTGGTTGATTGTTCTTGTGGTCAGTCGGGATGTCATCATTCTCTTCGGGTACGTGATGCTTTATTTCCTTGTTGGAGATCGTCCCAAGGTTCAGCCCAGCTTCATCGGCAAGCTGAGCACTCTTTTTCAGCTTCTGACCGTTGGTTTCGTATTGGCCTTCCTTCACGACCCTAAGTTTCTAAATGCTCGTCTCGATGAGATTCTTATCTGGGTTACCAGTTTGACCTCGGTGATCTCCGGGTTGCAGTATATTTATCAAGGTTTGGTCTGGCTCCAGAATCAGGTTCAACCCACGAGCCGGTCAAGTTGACACGAAAGATAAAAATTGATAGAAAAATCACTGGCTTGCAGCTTCGAAGGGGGATTGCGTACAGTAAAAGGATGAGGGATGAGGGCTGAAGGATGAAGTAGAATTTTATTCCTTCGCCTTTTGCCTTCATCCTTTATGTTTGGAGGCACGTAGCTCAGTGGGAGAGCGCTTCCTTGACACGGAAGAGGTCGGCAGTTCAATCCTGCCCGTGCCTACCATCAAATTTTCAAGGGTTAAAGGGTTTAAGGGATCAAGGGTCGAAGGGTGAAGACAGAAGTCAAAGAAAACATCCGGATAAAACTCCCGGACAGAAAGGTAAGGGAGGTTGCCTCCGGCGCCAAGATACGCGAGCTCGCTGCTTCGCTGGGAATCAATAGCAATGTCATCGCGGCCAAAATCGATGGGGCTCCGGTCGATCTTGAGCGGGCCTTAAGCAAGGATTGCAGTCTCGACTGGATTGCTTTGGACAGCCCTGAGGGGCTGGATATCCTGCGCCATTCCACAGCTCATCTCATGGCCCAGGCGGTCCAGAGCCTTTTCCCCGGCACTCAGGTCACTATCGGGCCGACCATCGAGGATGGATTCTATTATGACTTCAAGCGTGAAGCCTCCTTTACGCCTGAAGAGTTGGAGAAAATCGAGGCCCGCATGCGCGAGCTTTCCGGGTCGAACCTGAAAGTTACGCGGGAGGAGATGCCGCGACAAAAAGCCATTCAGTTGTTTCGCAAAATGGGCGAGGAATATAAGGTTGCCATCTTGGAAGATATTCCGGATGAAACCGTTTCTCTCTATCGGCAGGGGGATTGGGTGGACCTTTGCCGCGGGCCGCACGTCCCATCGACCGGAGTTGTCCGGGCGTTCAAGCTCACAAGTGTTGCCGGAGCCTACTGGAGGGGGGACGAGAAGAATGAGATGCTGCAGCGGATCTACGGAACCTCCTGGCCCACCGAAGAGGCGCTGCGCGAATATCTCAGGCTTTTGGAAGAAGCCAAGAAGAGAGATCACCGTCGTTTGGGGAAGGAACTGGGACTCTTCATGGTCTCGGATACAATTGGTCCGGGACTTCCTCTGTGGCTCCCGAAGGGAGCGATTGTTCGGTCGATCCTTGAGCGCTATATTGTGGATCTTGAGCGGAGCCTGGGCTACCAGCATGTCTACACGCCGCAACTAGCGCGCGTCGAGCTCTACCAGAGATCTGGGCATTGGGATCATTTTAAAGACAATATGTACCCTCCGATGCTTTTCGAGGATGAAGAGGAGCTGGTTCTCCGTCCCATGAATTGTCCGCACCATGTGGTGATTTATCAGCATGAGCTCCGTAGCTACCGAGACTTGCCGCTGCGCATCGCTGAGCTAGGCACGATGTACCGCTACGAGCGGTCGGGTGTCCTTTCGGGACTTTCCCGGGTGAGGGCAATGACACTTAACGACGCCCATATCTTCTGCTTGCCTGAGCAGATACAATCGGAAACTGTTGGTGTCCTGCGGCTGATTGAGCGGGTTTATCGGGATTTTGGTTTCACCGATTATTGGTATCGCCTTTCCCTACGCGATCCGAAGGACAAAGCGAAGTTTGTGGACAACGATGCGATGTGGGACAACGCCGAGCATTGCTTGCGCCAAGCCTTAGCCGAAGTGGGTATCCAGTATGATGAGGCGGCTGGTGAAGCGGCTTACTACGGGCCGAAGATTGATGTGCAGTTAAGGGACGTTCTCGGTCACAGTGAGACGCTCTCGACTGTGCAGCTCGATTTTTACCTCCCCGAGCGCTTTGGTCTGGAATACGTTGACAAGGACGGGCAGCGTAAGCGTCCTGTGATGATCCACCGGGGAGTCATCAGCACGATGGAACGTATGATGGCTTTTCTCATCGAGCATTATGCGGGTAATTTCCCATTATGGTTGTCTCCGGTCCAGATAAAGGTTATGACCGTAACGGACCAGCAAAAGGACTACGCGCAAAAAGTATTTGGAGTTCTTAAGGATGCCGGCTGGCGCGCGGAGTTTGACGAGCGGAATGAAAAGCTGGGCTATAAGATCCGGGAGGCCCAGTTGGCAAAAATTCCCTATGCGGTGGTGATTGGGGACAAAGAGGTGAAGGAGCAGACGATATCTCCCCGACGGAGGGGTGGGGAGAACCTTAAGCCGATGTCTGTCAATGATTTCTTAGAGACTTTAAAGACGGACGTTGCGCGAGAATTGGGAAATGAGCCGTCAGCCGCAGTTGGCTGATCGTTGATGGCTTGGGCTTTCTCAAGTGTTGAAAAACCCTGTTGTCAGGCCGGTCAGAAAGGTCCCAGATGCAAGGCACGCGAGAAACCGACGAGCGGAGGCATACTTAGCCAGTACGTTGGAGCGAGGCGGTCGAGCGCATCCATTGTAACCGCTGACCTGGGGGTATCTCGAAGGGCCGATGCGTCGGACGAGGAGGTTCGCGCGTAATCCCGGGATTCCCTCAGCACTCAGTTAAGCGTAAGGCCGCTGTATCGCATCGGACCGGAGAGATGCTTCCAGGTCAGCTGACGGCAGATGGGCCTTTTTCAACGGTCTGTTTCTAATTTAGAGAGAGAGGTGGCTTATAGCTAAAGAGGCAAGAATCAATCACCAAATTCGTGCCCGCGAGGTTCGGGTGATCGGTCCGGAGGGAAATCAGATGGGCGTCATGCCCTTGTATGAGGCGCTCAAAGTGGTGGAGGGGCTGGGGATCGATCTGGTCGAAGTGGCGCCGGAGGCCCAGCCGCCGGTCTGCCGCATGATGGATTATGGGAAGTACCGCTACGAACAGCGGAAAAAATCCCACGGGTCCAAGAAAAAGCAAACCTTCGTGACGGTGAAGGAGGTTAAGCTCGGATCGCGGACCGATTCCCACGACATCGCCTATAAAGTCGGGCATATACGCCGCTTCATCGAGAGGGGACAAAGAGTAAAAGTCTCGGTTTTTTTCCGCGGCCGCGAGATCACTCATCCCGAGCTGGGAAAGCAAATGCTCGACGGGGTGATGACCCAGGTGCTGGATGTTGCCAAGCTGGATATCCCGCCCAGGTTGGAGGGAAGAAGCATGGCGATGCTGCTTGTGCCGAAATGAAAAGCAACAATTAAAAGGCATAAGGCAATAGTGAGAAAAAACCAATGCCTATTGCCTCTTAGAAAAGGAGAAACACGTGCCTAAGATCAAAAGCAACCGAGGCGCAATGAAGCGCTTTAGAGTCACGGCGAGCGGTAAGATCAAGAGAAGCAAAGGTTTCAAGGGCCACCTGCTTTCCGGCAAGGGAAAGAAGCGTAAGAGGAGACTGAGGCAGGCTGGCTTGGTTTCGCCCAGCGAAACTAAGAACATTCGGAAGATGATACCCTACTTGTAAAAGTACTGAGTAATGAGTAACGAGTTATGAGGAGGGATTTCCCGCTCAGTACTCACGACTCAGCACTCGTCACTAATGAAGAAAGGAGATAAGCGTGCCAAGAGCTAAAGGGGGAAGCAAATCGAGGAGGCGGAGGAAGAAGATATTGAAACTCGCCAAAGGATACGTCGGGGGACGAGGCAGGCTCTATCGTTCTGCGCGAGAGACAGTGGAGCGCGCCCTTGACTTTGCCTACAGGGATCGGCGGGTCAGGCGGCGAAAATTCCGCGGCCTTTGGATCGTTCGGATCAGTGCGGCAGCGAAACTGAGCGGCCTCTCATACAGCCAGCTGATCAAAGGTCTGAAGCAGGCCGGCGTGGAATTGGACCGAAAAGTCCTTGCAGATATAGCCGCCTCTGACACGCCTGCCTTCGGCCAGATCGTGCAATTCGCCAAGACCCACCTGACCCCGATCCAAAATTCTTGATCAGGGCTGGAATCTTTCGATGATATCTGTAAAAGGATGCTAGCTTCTGCTAATCAGTTCTCGTCTCGTTTTGAATCGGGGCTGACGGCGTAGTTTTCTGTCACAGTTACCTCATGGAAGAATCTTTGCAGGCTCTCGGGGAAGAGGTCCTGGGCCGGATTGGCCATTGCGCCACTGACCAGGAGATCGAGCAGCTCCGCGTCGAATATCTGGGCCGCAAAGGCAAATTCACGCTTCTTCTCCGCGGGCTCAAGGATATCCCGCCCGAGCAGCGTCCTCAGCGGGGAGCGGAGCTGAATCAGCTGAGGGGCCTATTCGAAGCACAAATCGACGCCCGCCTTAAAACGTTGAAGGACGCGGAGAAAGAGAAAGGTCTCCGTGAAGAGAGGGTGGATGTCACCCTTCCCGGCCGTCGCTGGGAGTGCGGCGGCGTGCATCCGGTTTCGCTAGTGATGGATGAGATCATCGATGTCTTCCTGGGCATGGGCTTCGAGATCGCCCGCGGCCCGGACATCGAAGACGACTATCACAACTTCGAGGCTCTCAACATGCCCAAGGATCATCCCGCGCGGGGGATGTGGGATACCTTTTTCGTATCGGAAGATTGTCTGCTGAGAACTCATACCTCCCCGGTCCAGATTCGCGTCATGGAGAACCGTCGGCCGCCGCTCCAGATCATCGCTCCCGGGGCGGTCTATCGCCATGATGATGACGCCACCCATTCGCCCATGTTTCATCAGGTCGAAGGCTTTATGGTGGACAGCCGCGTCTCCTTTTCCGACTTGAAGGGAGTGCTGACGCACTTTTTGCGCCAGATCTTTGAAGAGAAGACAGGAGTGCGTTTTCGTCCGAGCTTCTTTCCTTTCACCGAGCCGAGCGCCGAGATCGATATCCAATGCGTGATTTGCGGCGGCCGAGGAAAGACCGGACAGGGTCTGCCCTGTCGTGTGTGCAAGAGTTCGGGTTGGTTGGAGATCCTTGGGGCGGGAATGATCGATCCCGAGGTTTTTCGTTTTGTCGGGTATAATCCGGAAAAGGTGTCGGGCTTCGCCTTCGGGATGGGTGTGGAGCGGATCGCCATGCTCAAGTTCGGCATCGAAGATATCCGTCTCTTCTTCCAGAATGATCTCCGTTTTCTCAAGCAGTTCCGCTAAGGCCCCTTTGGACTATGCAACTGACCTATAACTGGCTAAAGGAATTCGTCAGCTTCAGGAAATCCCCGCACCAGCTCGCCGAAGCGCTTACCATGGCAGGGTTGGAGGTCGAGTCTCTTTCTCCATTGCCGAATGGAGATGGAGGGGAGGACTGGCTGATGGAAGTCGCCATCACGCCAAACCGCGGCGACTGCCTGGGGATTCTGGGCTTGGCCCGTGAAGTGGCGGCTCTTACCGGAGGCCGCCTCAAGCTTCTTCCTGTGGCCCGACATGCGACGGTTGGCAGCGTCAAGGGTCTTGTCGATGTGAAGATTCTGAATCCGCGTCTCTGTCCGCGTTATTCTGCAACGATTGTGCAGGGGGTTCGTGTGGCTCCCTCTCCTCCGTGGATGCGCTCCCGGTTGGAGGCTTGCGGGATTCGCTCGATCAACAATGTGGTGGACATCACGAACTACGCGATGTTGGAGAGCGGCCAGCCGCTTCATGCCTTCGATCTCGACCGGCTGCAGTTCAGGCGAATCGTGGTCCGGCAGGCAGGGGAGACAAAGAAGTTCAAAACCTTGGACGGCATCGAGCGGGATCTGGCGCCGGAGGATCTTCTGATCTGCGATGGCGATCTGCCGGTTGCCTTGGCGGGAATTATGGGCGGCATGGAGTCGGAGGTTCAGCCTTCTACCCGTGCGGTCTTGCTTGAGAGCGCCCATTTCAATCCGGTTACTGTCCGCCGGACCGCCAAGCGTTTGGCTCTCCACACAGAGGCGTCCCACCGATTCGAGCGCGGCGTGGATCCGGAAGGGACGATTCACGCCCTGAACCGAGCTGTATCCCTCCTGACTGAGTTCGCGGGGGGCGCTCAGGTCAAAGGGGCCGTGGACCGCTATCCGCGCCGGGCAAGGGCTGGAGCTGTATTGTTGCGCGACGCGCAAGTGAAACAGCTTCTGGGGATAGAGATGAAGCGGCCGGAGATAGAGCGGATACTTAAATCCTTGGGACTCAAGGTACAGAATCGGTCCAAGGGCGGGCTTAAAATCCTTCCGCCTTCCTATCGTCCCGATCTATCCCGCGAGACCGATCTGATCGAGGAATTGGCCCGGCTTCACGGCTATCAGAAGATTCCCTCGACCCTTCCCCTGGTGCGACCCCAGGGTGGGAAGGCCGATATCCGACTCTCCCGCGAGCGAAGAGTCCGCTCGCTTTTGATAAGCGAGGGGCTGGCCGAACTCATCAACCTCCCTTTCACCTCGAATCCGATGAACCTTCGCTTCTCCGGATTGTGGGAGGGCGCAGCATCGCCCGTCCCGATTCTCAATCCCATCGTGCAAGAAAACACTGAAATGAGGCTCAGCCTCATCCCCGGACTGCTCCAGAACCTGCGCGCTCATATGGCTCAGAAGGTGAAGAGCTTCTGGGGCTTTGAGCTTGGTAAAGTCTTCCGTTCCGGCGGTGGTCGCCTGCCTCAGGAGAGACAGCAGTTGGCCGCCGTTCTGTACGGTCCGAGAGAGCGAAAGGGGCTGCGGGTGAAGGAACAGAAGCCTGTAGAGTTCGCCGACCTAAAGGGATTGCTTGAGGGAATCCTGGGTATCCTCGGGCTGGGTGAGCAGGCGGTTTGGAGTAATGACAGCATTCCGTCTCTCCTGCATCCCGGGAAGGCGGCGTGGCTCAAGCTGGACGGCTCCAACATGGGTTGTCTGGGTGAGTTTCATCCCGATCTCTGCGAAGAGTTCGATTTGCCGTCGTTTTTCATCTTCGAACTTGACTTTGAAAAGTTGGTTCAGTATGCTCCGCCTAAATTAGCGATCCGTTCCCTTCCGCGATTTCCGTCTGTTGAACGGGATCTGGCTGTTGTAGTGGATGATGAGTTCCTGGCTCAACGGATTATTAATTGGATCAAAGATCTAGGCCATTCTCTTGTTGAAGATGTTCAGGTGTTCGATCAATATCGCGGTTCTCCGATCCCCGATGGGAAAAAAAGCCTGGCCTATTCGGTTTCCTACCGGGCGGAGGATAGGACTTTAACGGATGCGGAGGTCAATACGCTGCATCAGGATTTGATCTCTCAGATCCGTCAGGTTTTTGGCGCCCAGCTTAGAGCGTAACGGAACTGGGAGTTGGGAAAGAAAGAGGTCGAAAATGACAAAGGCAGATATCATCGCCCGCATCTATGAGAAGGTCGGTTTTTCCAAGAAGGACGCAACCGATATCGTCGAGGCCACGTTCGAGATCATCAAAGGCTGCTTGGAAAAAGGGGAGAAAGTCAAGGTTTCGGGATTTGGCAACTTCGTCGTGAACACCAAACGTCCGCGAAGGGGCAGGAACCCGCAGACGGGAGGAGAGATCACGATTGTCGGGCGGAAAGTTCTCACCTTCAAGCCGAGCCAAATCCTTAAGAAGAACCTCAATACGATTCATCCCTCATAAAGTTAAGGCCGTCGAGCTCTATGCCTCCGCGTCTGCCGGACAAGCTCTATTTCAAGATCGGAGAAGCCAGCCGGATCGTCGGGGTTGAACCCTACGTGCTCCGTTTCTGGGAGACCGAATTCGAAGTCCTCAAGCCGGGCAAGGCCCCTTCCCGCCATCGTCTGTACAAAAAGAGAGATCTCGAGCTTCTGTTGGAGATCAAGAGGCTTCTCTATGCCGAGGGCTATACCATCGAGGGAGCCAGAAAAAGGCTCAAAGATAACCGGAGAGAAAATCGACGGCAGCTCAAGCTTCCCCTCGCCGACGCCAAATACAGAAGCGCCCTGCAAAGAATCAAAAAAGATCTCCAATCCCTCCAGAAGATGCTGTCGTAGGTCATTCCCCGGGCTCATCCTCATCTCTAGCGTTCCAAAAGATCTCCGAACATTGGTCCATGTGTTAAACCCACTACGTTTCCGCTCGGAGTGCTTCGAGAGCCGGGCGCCGAAAAATTCCCCAGCAACCCAGCAATCCCGCCAAAACCGTCACCCCTGTGACCAGAGCCAGAATCGATACGACGGGCGCAAAGGAGATAGAAGAAACGGTCCCAAGGAAATAAAAGCTTAGCCCCCAGCTGGCCAAGGTTGCGAGAAAGGCACCGGTTACACACGAGATCACTCCCAGGAACAGATATTCCGCGATGACGGTGCTAACAATCTGAGATCGTGGGGCTCCGAGAGTTCTCATCAAGATGCTTTCCTTGAGACGCTGTGACCGGCTGCTCAAAACGGCGCTGGCAAGCACGGCCAGGCCGGTTAGGATGATGAAAAGGGCGACGAAGCGAATCGCGTCCGAAACTCTGCCGAGTATGGAATCCAGCGCGTCAAGGATGAGCGTCAAGTCGATAACGGAAACGTTGGGGAAGCTTTCCACGACAGCCCGCTGGAGGCGGGCCGAGAGCTGACTCGAGTCGGTCCGGGTAACCAGTGCATAGAACGCCGGGGCACTCTCCAGCGTGCCTTCGGGGAAGACGACGAAGAAGTTGGGCTGTACGCGCTGCCAATCGACCTTCCGGATGCTGGCAACCTGAGTCGGCAGGGGAACCCCCTGTAGCTCAAATTGCAGATGATCGCCGACCGTAACCTTCAGAGTTTCAGCAATTCCCTTCTCAAGAGAGACTGGAATCGGTTGTGAATTAGCAGTCACTTTCCCTTGCCACGCTCCCTCTATCATTTGCTCGGTGCTCGTAAGCCGACTCCGGTAGGTAGATCGGTATTCCCTACGGAGCGCCCAAGAAGGGATCCTTGATGCAGGGTCTGCGAGGATCTCTTCAACCCGCTTCTCCTTGATGGCGGCAAGTCGCATTGTGACGATGGGCACCTGTTCATAAAGACGGACGTTGAACGAACTGAAGAGAGCTGCGATGCCTTCCCTTTGATCCTTTTGGACGTCAAAGAGCACCAGGTTCGGTTCGCCTTTTCCCTCCCTTTCAGCGACCTGCCTCAACAGCATCCCCTGAACGCTATAAAGAGTCACGAGTAAAAAAGTTCCGAGACCTATCGAGAGCATGACGGCTGTGGTCTGGTTATTGGGGCGGTGGAGATTCGCCAGGCCTTGACGCCATGGATAGGGCAAGAAATCGGGAATGAGCTTCCTCATCAGCGTCGAGATTCCCCTGGCAATGAACGCGAGAAGTCCGAAGGCTCCCAACACTGCCGCTGCAAACCATAGGCCATGAAACCAGCGCTCGGCGTTCGCCACGGCAAATCCCAGGACGGCCGCCGCGATGAGAAAGAAAATCAGCCAGAGCAGCGGATCCCTGGCGCCTGGGCTCCTTTCGTAAGAGGATCGCAGCGCAAGCAGCGGAGAGATATTCCTGAGCGATACCAATGGAAGGAGAGAAAAAAGAAGAGTCGTGCCCAGGCCGATACCCATCCCCGCCAGGACCCCCTTCGGGGCTAAGGAAAAGACGGATTTCAAAGGCAGGAAATCCATGAGCGCGAGGGGGAGCAGCGCCTGCAATGCGACACCAAGAACCGCCCCCAAACAAGAACCTAGGAGCGCAATCGTCAGGGCTTGAATGACGTAGACGAACACGGTTTCTCCGGGCTTAGCTCCGATGCACCGAAGCACCGCAACGGAGGAAGTCTTTTCTTTTGTGTAAACGTGGATGCCGCTGGCAACCCCCACGCCCGCGAGCAAAACGGCAATGAAGACCGCCAGATGCAGGTAACGGGAGAGATTCTCCATGGATCGGGATATGGCAGCCTTGCGCCTGTTAACGGTGTCGGCTTCCAGACGTAGCTGTAAAAGTTGGGGTCCGACTCGCTGGACAAGTTGATCGACGTCCACACGTGGATCAAGCTTGAAGTAGACGCGGTATCGAACGATGCTGCCCTTTTCCAAAAGTTGAGATTGATCCAGTTGGGCGAGCGGTATGTAGACGCGGGGACTGATCAAAGAGAACGCCAGTGTCTCTCCCGGGATCTTACGGAGCTTTCCTGCGATGCGGAAATCCTGGTCGCCGATTCTAAGATGGTCCCCAAGGCTGGCGTTGAATTGAAGCATCAGGGTTTCATCGACCAGGGCATTGGGGCCGCCCTGAAACTCTTTGCTTGCCGCCTTAGGCGGATCGGTTTCCAGCGCGCCATAATAGGGGAAACCACCGCTTATAGCCCTCACCTGGACGAGCCTTGCCTTACCGCTCTCGGCAAAATAGGCCATGGAAGAGAAACCGATCTGCCGAGATTGCTCGCCACCCAGCGAACCGATGAGAGCTTCGGCTTCCTTGGAGAATGGCTGCCGGCTCTCGATCGCCAGATCGGCGCCGAGCAGGCTTTTCGATTGCTCGTGGATGCTGGATGCCAGATTATCGCGAAACGAGGAGACGGCAACAACGGAGGCAACTCCCAGGATGACGCATGACATCGAGAGAAGCAGCGTCTTGAGGCCGCGGCGGGCATCCCTTGCAGCCATTCTCCAAATCCATCTTCTAAAAATCGACTTCATGAGCATTCGCTTTTGATCAGCCGCCGGGGAAGTTCGCATCCACTCGAGTGTCGGAGACCATCGTCCCGCCTTTCAAGCCGATGACGCGACCGGCCTGTTGTGTCAGCTCGGGGTCGTGCGTGACAAGCATCAGCGTTGTGCCCGTGGTAGCGTTCAGCTCGAAAATCAGCTGCACGATGTCTCTGGCAGTTTCCGTGTCGAGATTGCCTGTCGGTTCGTCGGCAAAGAGAATCTTGGGTCGGTTCATGAAAGCGCGGGCAACGGCCACGCGCTGCTGCTCTCCTCCCGAAAGCTGGATGGGATAGTGGTGCAGCCGACCTTTGAGGCCGACGCGCTTCAGTAGATCCGTGGCGCGGCTGCGCGCGTGGTTTTCTCCGCGGATCTCTGCGGGGACCATGACGTTTTCCAGAGCGGTCAGCGAAGGGAGCAACTGGAAAGTTTGAAAGACAAAGCCGATGAACTGGTTGCGGATCCAGGCAAGTTCCTCTTCGCTTGAGAGGTGCACGGAGCATCCATTGAAAATCACCGATCCATCGCTGGGGCGCTCCAGCCCCGCGCAGATGGCGATGAGCGTCGTTTTTCCACTGCCCGAAGGCCCGACAATGGCGCAGGCGCTCCCCTCTTCAATGGCGAAGGAAACGTCCTTGAGGACGGTCAGGGTTTGGTCCCCGCTCTTAAAAATCTTACTTAAATGCTCTACGCTTAAGATGATGGAGTTTGTCATGGTTCATTAGCGAAGTCGGGAGCGATTGGGGAAGGAAGAATTCCGACTGACACGGTAAACCGTCGAGTGCTTTAACCCCGATCCGAGATTTTCAGCAGGTCCCAGGCTCTAACAGGAGCAGAAATTAAGACCCGGGGATGAAGCTTGGCAATGACATTACAACCCCTATAGGAGCTGGTCGGATCGGGGTTAACTTTAGACGTTTTATGGCCTCAACACAACTCATGGGCAGCGGCAAGATGATTGGATTCTTCACGTTAGGCTGTCTTTTGGTGCTTGGCCTGAGCGCGGCGGTTCCAACGGCTAGGATCGTCTTGTTTTTGGGGAACAGCATCACGGCTGGATATGGAATCGATCCACCCCAAGCATTTCCCGCTCTCATTCAGGAAAAGATTGACGCGAGGGGTTGGAATTTCAAAGTCGTCAATGCCGGCCAGAGCGGAGACACAAGCGCCGGGGGTTTAAGCCGAATGGATTGGCTGTTGAGAAATAGAGTTGACGTTCTGGTTATTGAGCTGGGTGGCAACGATGGGTTGCGCGGCCTACCTGTCGAAGTCACGAGAAAAAATCTTCAGGCGATCATTGATCGAACCAAAGAGCGGTATCCGAAAGCGAAGGTGGTCGTTGCGGGAATGAGGGTTCCTCCGAACATGGGGCGCGATTACGGTCGCCAGTTTCAATCCGTATTCCCCGATTTGGCAAAGAAGAACAAGACCTCGCTTATTCCCTTTATATTGGAGGGCGTTGGAGGTGTGTGGGAGCTCAATCTCCCCGATGGCATCCACCCGACTGCCAAAGGCCATGAAATCGTGGCAGCAAATGCGTGGAAGGTCTTGGAGCCCGTGTTGCGGTCTCTCCTTTAAAAGGGACCACGATTGGAACCATCAGGCCAACATTCGCTTGCACCCGGACGCGCGCGAAAAACTGATGGGACAGTGAGTGTTGAGAAAACTGCAACGCAAATTAATCGAGGAGTGAGGTATCCTTAATCCTAGCCGTCTGGTATAGTGATTGCTCATGTAACGACTGGCGGCCCAACATCCAAGTAGCAAACATTCGGTCACAATCTTTTCCGAGTACCGCGGAGGCGGTCCCTAGGGTAACCGCCTCTTTGCGTTTATGGGCCAGGAAATAGTTAGAAGGAGAGTAGTGGTTGCCAGGAAGGAGATGCTGGTCATGGAACACAGCTCAGCCAATTCAACGATCAGCCGCATTGGCTTCATCGGCAACTACTTGCCGCGCCAGTGCGGCATCGCCACATTCACCACCGACTTGTGTGAGGCCATCGCTGCCGAATACGCTGGAACAACCTGCATTGCCCTGCCCGTCAACGACATCGAGGCCGGCTACGCCTATCCGACCCGCGTTCGATTCGAACTGACGGAAAAGGATATTGACTCTTATCTCCGCGCCGCCGATTTTTTGCATACCAACAATGTGGATCTCGTCTGCCTGCAACACGAATATGGCATCTTCGGCGGGCGAGCTGGCAGTCACATCCTGGCCCTCTTACGTGAATTGCGCATGCCCATCGTTACGACCTTGCACACCATTCTGCAGAACCCCGACCCGGATCAGCGACGGGTGTTGGAAGAAGTCGCGGCGCTGTCGGATCGGTTGGTCGTCATGAGTAAGCGCGGCGCGGAATTCTTGCAAGAGGTCTATCGTGTGCCGCCGAAGAAGATTGATCTGATCCCGCACGGCATTCCCGATGTGCCGTTTGTAGATCCGAGTTTTCACAAAGACCTGTTTGGAGTCGAGGGCAAAATCGTCTTACTCAGCTTTGGCTTGCTCTCAGCCAACAAAGGGATCGAAAACGTCATCGCAGCCCTGCCCGCCATTTTGGCCCGATATCCCAACGTGGTGTACATCATCGTGGGCGCGACCCATCCTCACGTCCTCAGGCGCGACGGCGAAACGTATCGGCTCTCCCTGCAATGGATGGCCCAAGAGAAAGGCGTGGAAGGGCAGGTGATCTTCTACAACCGATTCGTTAGTCTGGAGGAACTCGTTGAGTTCATCGGCGCGGCGGACATTTACATCACGCCCTATCTCAACCCGGCGCAGATCGTCTCTGGCACACTGGCCTACACACTGGGGGCGGGTAAGGCTGTGATTTCGACACCATATTGGTATGCTGAAGAGATGCTGGCCGAAGAACGGGGAGCGTTGGTGCCGTTCCGTGATCCGGCGGCGTTGGCCGAGCAAGTGATCAACCTGTTGGACAACGAGGCCAAGCGCCACGCCATGCGCAAGCGCGCCTATCTTTGTGGGCGGACGATGGTCTGGCCGCAGGTGGCACGACGCTACATGGAGAGTTTTGAACGCGCCCGAGCTGAACGCCGGCATTTCACTCCTCCGGGGTTCACGGTCAAAGCGCTAGACAAACGTCCGGGGGAACTGCCCCCCCTCAAACTCGATCACTTACGCCACATGGCGGACGAGACCGGCATGCTGCAGCACGCCATTTTCACGGTGCCCAACTACCACGAGGGCTACAGCACTGATGACAACGCCCGCGCACTGATGGTGAGCACTCTACTGGAGGAACTCGGCAACGGAGACGCATTAGAACTGGCCTCCCGTTATCTCGCCTTCGTCTGGTATGCCTTCAACGCTGAGACCGGACGCTTTCGCAACTTTATGGATTACCAGCGCCGCTGGCTGGAAGCTGGCGGCTCAGACGATTGCCACGGCCGCACGCTGTGCGCCTTGGGCACAGTGCTGGGCCGCTCTAACACGCCGGCCTTACACAGTATGGCCGGCTGGTTGTTCGAGCAGGCCTTGCCCGCCATCGTCGCCACGACCAGCCCACGGGCCTGGGCCTTCGCGCTCATCGGCATCCAAGAGTATCTACAGCGGTTTGCCGGTGACCGCATGGCGAGCCAGGTCCGGGAAGAATTGGCTAGGCGACTGCTGGCGTTGTATCAAAGCCAGCGCTCGGACCAATGGCGATGGTACGAAGAAGTGCTGACCTATTGCAACGCCGCGCTGCCTCATGCCTTGCTCATGTGCGGCCAATCGATACCGGATAACGCAATGACCGAGGCCGGACTGGAGTCGCTCAGTTGGCTGGCCGACTTGCAGCGCGCTGAAGAGGCTGGGGGTCATTTTGTCCCCATCGGATCCAAGGGCTTTTATCAGCAGGGCGGTAAGCGTGCCCGGTTCGATCAACAGCCGGTGGAGGCTCAAGCCATGGTATCCGCCTGCCTCGAAGCAGGCCGGATCACGGGAGACAAGCGCTGGCGCAAGGAAGCCCGACGCGCCTTCGAGTGGTTCCTCGGGCGCAACGATCTGAACCTGCCCATTTACGACCCGATGACAGGCGGTTGTCGAGACGGTCTGCATCCCGACCGCGCGAACGAGAATCAAGGCGCGGAGTCTACGCTAGCCTTTCTTCAGTCCTTGCTGGAGCTGCGCCTAGCTGAGAGTGCCCTCCAATCTGTGAAGGCACGGTCTCAATGAGCAATCAACACCCCGAACTCTTTCGCCGTCACCCGCTCAATCCCATCTTGACCGTGGCCGATTGGCCCTATCCGGCCAATAGCGTGTTTAACCCAGGCGCCACGTTGCTGCCAGATGGAACCACCCTGCTACTCTGCCGCGTGGAGGACAGGCGTGGACATTCTCATTTATGTGTGGCCCGCTCGGCCAATGGCGTGGGTGACTGGCGGATTGACCCCCAGCCCACCCTATTGGCCGATCCCGAACACTTCCCGGAAGAAGTGTGGGGCATTGAAGACCCACGCATCACCTACCTCACCGAATTAAGCAAGTATGTCATTGTCTATACGGCTTACTCGCGCGTCGGCCCCGGCGTGTCGCTCGCGCTCACGGAAGATTTCCACCACTTCGAGCGCTATGGGATGATCATGCCACCGGAAGATAAAGATGCGGCCCTGTTTCCTCATCGTATTGGCGGCCAGTGGGCTTTGATCCATCGTCCGGTCAGCGCTCCCGGCGCGCACATGTGGATGTCCTATTCGCCGGACCTGCGCCACTGGGGCAGCCACAAGCTGATGCTGGAAGCCCGGCATGGCGGGTGGTGGGATGCGAATAAAATCGGCCTCTCGCCCCCGCCGATCGAAACCCCGCAGGGTTGGCTGGTGATCTACCACGGCGTGCGGCAGACAGCAGGCGGCTCCCTTTACCGACTAGGACTAGCTTTGTTTGATTTGCACGCACCGGAGCGTTGCCTGAAACGCGGCAATGAGTGGATCTTTGGCACTGAGAAATCCTACGAGCGGCGCGGGGATGTGGACAACGTCGTCTTTCCTTGCGGCTACACCATTGCCCCCGATGGCGACACCATCCACATGTATTATGGCGCGGCGGATACGAGCATTGCCCTGGCCACCGGCAGTATTCGCGCCATTCTTGACTGGCTTGAACAAGACAGATAAAGAACCGGCGGATAGACTAGGGGAACTAGGCAAGTTACTCCGTTGAAAAAGGACCACAGATGAAAAACAGCATTTCATACAAGAACTGTCACATTCGTGGCGAATCATTTCAGCGAGAGAAAAATGGAACCTGGATTCCCCAATATACCTTGACGCGTCCCGAAACCGAAAGCACAGGGAAGGGATGCGATTTTCCATCGCAGCAATACCAATTCAATGAAGCTTTCCCGACTGAAAGTGAAGCCGACGAGTACGCTCTGCAAAAAGCAAGGGAGTGGATTGATAGCAACTGAGAGTTGAAGGGCTAAGCGGCGATTCTCAGATCGTTCCGGCCCGGTCTCCCGCGGCCCTGAACAGTAACAGCTAAGCAGATCCGCCTTGGTTAA
>WNFH01010249.1_pt1 | contig 18413 bp, 21 predicted proteins | sample 5400411 | NCBI WGS metagenome assembly WNFH01 (sample SAMN13153347, study PRJNA577476) | soil metagenome | isolation source: 200 cm saprolite under Douglas fir tree site 2 hole 3 | place: USA:California | collected 2015-04-18
CCAATACTGCCAGGGTAAGTCGGAATACTCGTATTGGCATAGGTCGCCGTGGGCCTGACACTAGCACTCCACCGAAATCGTGTTAAGAACTCGTAATCTTCGTCATCAACATCCGCCCAAAGCGTCCGATCGCGGTGATTCACAGGAATCTGTTTCATCTACGCGGCCCTAACCCTCAGCGGTTTCAGCCGATCATATTCCTGACGATTAGCTTGCCATGCGTCCCAGATATCCACAGCCTCTTGCAGCCGGAGCCAGAACTCGGGAGTCGTCTTGAACACGCGAGCGAGGCGATGCGCCAAGTCTGGATTAACCGAGCGACGTTCCTGGAGCAGTGCGTTGATTCCGCGCTGAGATACGCCGAGCAGATTCGCCAACTCAGACGGCTTTAGGCCCGCCGCCGGAAGTGTTTCCTCGCGCAACAACTCTCCTGGATGCGTTGGTCTTCTTTTCGTTCTAGCCCGCATAATTCTCTCCTAATGATAATCCTCCAAATTAATATCGCGGACTTCGCCTTTCGCAAACCTAAACGTAATTCGCCAATTGCCGCTCACCCAGATTGCCCACTCGCCCACTCGGTTGCCCTTGAGTCTATGAAGATTGAAACCGTGCGCATCAATATCGGTTAACTCTTGGGCAGCGTGGAGCGTGTCTAAACGGCGGCCAATCCGTGCTGCGAGGTCGGGCGTTATACCGCGCTTACTTCCCGTCTCAAAAAACTCCCTGAGTCCCTTGTGACGGAACGACCTAATCATGATCGATTCCAGCGTAACGCGAAATTATCATGCTATGCAATGCTCAGATAAGAATCCTGGGCTTGGCGTTTGAGTGAGCGCGAGTCCGCGTCTTTAACCCGGAATCCAGATCTTGCTTGCCCTGATCAGTTCGGTACCGCGAGGCAGCAGAATCTGATCTGAGGATTTGGTAAAGAAGGCAAGGCCTTTGTAGCTAACCAGGTACTGATGGCTGGTTGAGACAAAGCCGCCCTGCGCGTAAACGACCAGAGGCTGGTCAGCTTTGCCGAGAATTCTGGCGAAGTCCTCGGGCTCAACCCGCACCACTACGCCGCTGGCTTTGATGGCATTCGCGATCGTGGCTGCCGCGATGGCTGCAGCTTCTGCTCCCATGGTCTTCAATCCTCCTTCAATGGATTTCGCATCGTCAGATTCAACTCTACAGGCACACAGCGCTTGAAGCTGAACAAACCCTTCTTGACTTTCCCAAAGACGTAAACGCGACCGGTCACCGGCCACATTTCTTTCGAGTCGCGCCAATCACCAATCGCGGCCAGCACGGCACTGGGCAGATAGATGTAGAAACTCAGCGGGTCGCGCAGAGTCGACGGCTTTTTATTTGGCAGATCGAACGCGCGATGGTATTCGTCGATCTGGACTGAGGTGTCGTTGACGGACATGTCTTCGAACATGAGAAAGTCGACCCGGCCTTTTTGCGTGACCGGCGCCACCACGATCGGAATCTTGAAAGTAATTCCCAAAGGCGTGACGCGCGCAAGTTGCGGCTGGCCGAATTGGATCAGCGCGTCAACGTCTGATTCCGAAAGGTTTTGCTCTTCGGTCTCACCGTTGTTGTTTGGGTTTCTATTTCTTGAATCTGGTTTTTTGATTTCGATGGCCGTGCGTTCGATCTTGTAACCGCGGATTTCTTTGGGATAGGAGCGGGTTTGGGTGAGAGCAGTCGAGCTGGTAATAAAAAGCAGCAGGAGACAGGCGAGCTTGGTCTTCTTCATAAAGAAATTCCGGGGCGCCTTCCCGCTTACCCCTGGCTGGTTTCTTTCACGCCATCGGGATAACTCTGCGCCTCGGTCAAATGGTCCACGTCAAGCACCAGCGCCACGTTACCGTCCAGCAATTCAGCCGCGCCCGAAACGCCCAACCAGCGCGCGGCGTGCCGCCCCAGGCCGCGCACCAGCGTTTCCTGTTTGCCGTATACGGAATCAACGATCAGCGCGAATCGATCCTGGCCGCGGCTGGGCGCCCGGTGATTGGCGTCGGCCTGGCAAACGATCACGTCCGGTCCCCGTTGCCCCTCTGCTTCGTCTTCGGCTTGCGAGAGAAGGCTGCGCAGCGACAATACCGGCAATTCCTCTCCATTCCAATCGATGGTGTTGGTCCTGCCAATATTCGCTAACTCCGGAGGATCGAGGGAACGATGATCGGCAACTCGCGCCGAGCGAATGCCATAGACCTGATCGTCTGATTGAACGAGTACGCAGTCAACCAGGGCCAGCGCCGCCGGCAGCATCATTACGAACGTCGTGCCTACTCCAGCTTCGGTGGCGACCCGCACTTGACCGCCGGCCTGCTCCATCGCGCGATCGACTATGTCGAGACCGATCCCGCGGCCTGATAATTCGGATACTTCCGCCGCAGTCGAGAAACCGGGGCGAAAGATTAGCCGCAGGCACTGATCCATCGACAGGCCCTCGCCACTGTTGACGATGCCGTATTCAGTTGCAGAGTTGGCGATCCGATCCAAATCGATGCCGCGCCCGTCGTCGGTAACCGTGATGTGAACGTGGCTTCCTTCATTAAAGGCTGCTAACTTTACTTTTCCAATCGCCCCCTTCCCGGCCGCAATTCGTGCTTCGGCGCTTTCGATACCGTGGCCGACTGCGTTGCGCACCAGATGGAGCAAAGGCTCAGCGATCGCATCAGCGAGCGATTTGTCGATGCCGACATCGCGGCCTTCAATCTCGAATTCAACCTGTTTTCCGAGTTGGCGCGCGGCCGTCTCTCCGGCGCGAGTCGCGGTGCGCTCGAAGACTTCCGCGCACGGCACCAGCCGCAGCTTGATCAGGCGCTCTTCGAGTTCGACACATCTCCGGCGCAGCCGCGCGCCGGCGACGTCTACGGCCGGCTTGTTTGCCGGAGTACTGAGTGATTCGAGCGCGTCGGTCGTTTCGCGAAACAGTTCGCTGGTTTCTGAGATTAGTTGGTTAAGCTCGTCCAACTCAACCCGAACCGTAACCCTCTCAACGGTAGGAGTCGGCGGCGCGGTTGACGGCAGAGCGCCGGGGAAGAGTTCTTCGCCGGCTGCCGCAGGGTCGATCTTCAGCTCGTCGAGTGCGATGCGACCCAGCGCCGACGCCAGCCGCACAGTCTCGTTCGAGACAAGCTCCGCGGCGTAAAGCAGACGGAAGTTAATCTCCTCCGCGTTTGCCGGCTCGCCCGGCACGGTCGCGATAATCTCGCCGCTTTGGCCCAACAACTTGCTGAGCTCGCGGAACTGCAGATCGAAGCTCTCCAGAGCAAAGCCGGCCGCAACGATGAAGAGTTTTGCGCCTTCGCGGATTGCTTCGCGCGCGTGCTGGAGATCGTATTCGCTGAGCGCGCGCGCAACCTCCGTCGGCAATGCCGAGCGCAAACCGCTGGCGATGGTTCCTTGTTTCTTACTCTTTTCCGCGAGCGCGTGGAGTCTTTCGACCACTGCGTCCGTTCCTGGTTCGCCCGGTTCAGACGGCCCGTCTGCCAACGCGCGCGCGATTGCGCCGCTTGCATCTTCAAACGCGTCCAGCACGTCGTCGCTTATTTCGATCCGGCCCAATCGCACTCCATCGAGCACGCCTTCGAATTCGTGAGCAATCAGGCTGACGTTCTGCAGATCCAGCGAGCCGGCGGATCCCTTCAAAGTGTGCACGCGCCGAAAAATTCGCGCGGCCAGCTCGCGACGCTTCGGTCCGCGCGCGCGTACGGCGCGCAGTTGCTCGAGATCGCCACCAAGCCTTTCGACTATCTCGTGCGCATCGGCAATGAATTGGCTTTGCTCGTCGTTCATCACGGGGTCTTGTCAGAAACAGTTTAGCTCAAATGCGTCGTTTTCGTCGTGAGGTTTTGGAAACTGAATGAGGTCAGTACCACCTGCGTGAGCAGGTGGGTCAGGCATTCAACGCGTAGGTTGACGGATCGACCCGCCCGCTCACGCAGGCGGTACTGACCTCGTCGCCGGGAAGAATATTCATTCCGGTTGGTGAGTTTCCCGCGAGCCGGCACTTTCGCCTTCCGCTTCGATCACCGTTTCGCCTGCGGGCGATTCCTTATCCAGATCGCCTTTGATGGCGTCAAGGATTCCGTTGATGAATTGCGTGGCTTCGTAGGTCGAAAACCGGCGGGCAATTTCCAGCGCTTCGTTTATGGTGACGGTACGCGGCGTGGCTTCGTGCAGGAATTCGTAAACCGCGAGCCGCAGGACGTTGCGGTCGACCAGCGCCATCCGGGCGATGCGCCAGTGCTCAGCGCGAGAGCGAATTCGCTCGTCGACTTCCGTCAGATTCGCGAGCGTGCCCAGCGCCAGACGCGTGGCAAACTCGCGCGCATCGGGCTCCATCTCACCGTCGGCCAATTCAGACCAGAAGGTGCGCGCGAGTTCATCCCCGCACGTTCCCGAAACGTCAGCCGCAAAGAGCATTTGCAAGGCGCATTCGCGCGCCCTACGACGCGAACCCATAAAATCAGTGATGAGTGATGCGTGATGAGTGATGAGCGCATTCGCGGTTCATCATTGTGAGTCTCAAGTGACGACGAAAATCTGTTGTTAACACATCACTCATAACTCATGACTCATCACTTACTAAAAGCTTCCCGATAAAGATTTACCAATTCTACCGCTGCCGTGGCCGCCTCGAAACCTTTATTGCCCAGTTTGACCCTGGCGCGAGCGTTTGCCTGGTCCTCATTCTCTGCCGTAATGACGCCAAACAGCAAAGGCACTCCGGTCTTCAGGCTCGCCTCGCCGATGCCGCGCGTGGTTTCCGCGGCGATGTATTCAAAGTGCGGCGTCTCACCGCGAATGATCACGCCCAGACAAATCACGGCGTCGAACTTGCCCGATTCGGCCGCCTTCAGAGCGCACAGCGGAATTTCAAACGACCCCGGCACGCGAAAAACTTCAATCGCTTTCTCGTCGGCCGAAAGTTCCGCGAGGGCGTCCCGCGCGCCATCGATCAAACGTGACACGAGCGAATAGTTCCAGCGGCTGGCGACAATCGCAAACCGGAAGCCCTTGGCGCTTACCGTCGCTTTATCCGTCCCCGTTTGTGAAGTTTCCAATCGCAAGTTTGAGTGTGGCAGTTAGACAAATCAAGTATAGTGATGGGCTCGAACGCTGACAAGGCGCGGTACCGAAACGACTCGCGGTAGCGAGCGGGGCAGTAGCCCGACCGTCAGGGAGGGCTTAGCACTCTCATCAATGTTGCCATCGCAGTGTATGATGTGCCGAATTCATTTTGAATGGATCCCGAAGGAGTGAGTCAGAGTGAGAAACGAAACTACTGAACTTCCGAATAACTGGAAGCGCCTGCTGTTAGCGCTGCTGTTAGTTTCAACTGTGCTGATTCTCTCAGCGACACGGGAAGGGAACTCGACCGCTACGGCTGCCGGCCAGCCGCGAAAGGGTGTCGTGGTTTTTGCTGTCTCAGCCGAATCCGGGACTGGCAACATGGACGCGGTCGTGATCGTCGACGGGAAGCAACTGCGCGCGCCGTACAGCGATGAACAGAAAGACCGGCAGAAGAGTTTTGCCGACGAATACTTTGCTCCGGGGAAAGTCTATCGCCTGATTTTCGGCGGCGGAGAAGCCGGCAACGTAACCGTCAAGAAGTGGAGCGAAGGATGCAACAATATTCATGCAGAAGTAACTCCGGCAACCAGCGCCCGGCTCGGTGGCAAGGTGATGGCGCTGGCGACCAATTCCGAATCGCTCGGCAAGAGAGCTTCCGCGCGACGCGCGCCCACTGATGCTGAGCGCGCGGCAGTGATGACTTTGATGAAGAGCATCTACTCACAACATCGCACGCCGGCGAGTTTGATTTCGTCGATCAAAGTCACGAATCTCACCGCGACCGATCTGAATGGCGATGGAAAGTACGAAATGATCGGGAGCTTCACGGTGGCTGCGAAGAACAAGTTCGAACGCGATCTATTCCTAATCGCCCATCAACAGGGCGCGGCTATGCGCGCCGACTTTGTGAAGTTTCAGGCCTATCAACCTCCGCCGGAAACGTTTCTCTCGAGCATTGATTTCATCGACCAACTCGATCTCGACGGTGACGGGACGGGCGAAATCTTTGCCACGCAGGGCGGCTTTGACGGTTACGCGCTTCTGATCTTCAAGAAGGTCAATGGACGCTGGAAGCAGGTGTACGAGACGATTGGCGATGCGTGCTGACGGGGCAGTAGCCCGACCGTGAGGGAGGGCGCAGTATTTGGATTTGGGCGGTAAGCAAAAGAGGAACGCCCTCCCTCACGGTCGGGCTACTGCCCCGGAAGCCGAGTCCTCCCTCATGGTCGGGCTACTGCCCCGGAAGCCGAGCCCTCCCTCACGGTCGGGCTACTGCCCCGAGTGCCCACCATTCGATTCTCTTCTATCAAGCTTCAGCCGTCGCCGGACTCCCGCCGGATTGTGCTTTGGTTTTCTTTCGCAGGATTGCGGCTGAGATTAGCGTGATGATTAACCCAACCGGAAACGGCTCAATAAAGCTCATGGCCGCATTAATGAAGGGGTTGTCTAAATACTTCAACTGATTGAGCTGCGTTTGGATCGCTTCCGGGCTGGCGCCTGAACTCTTTATGTGCGCGACGCACATGGTCATGAACTTCTCACCAAAGCTGGGCACGCCGAAATACATGATCTCCCAGGTGACTACGTACAAAACGGATGAGATGAGGGTGATTAGAATGCCGACGGCAAAGGCGCGCCCGAACGTGATGGTCCCACCGCCAATGTTTTCGCGATAGGAGCGGATGCCGAAGAACACCAGCATGAACGACAAGACCATCGTCGTATAGCCGATGAACATGCTATGCGATTGCAGCCAAGCCGAATCCGTGAAAGGGAGGGTGCCGAACATCAGGGCCGCCATGATGACGCCCGAGATGAGCCCGAAAATCAGAACTGTCTTTTTCATCGTTTGATTCTCCTGATAAGTTTTCAAATTTCGGGCGTAAACATAGCCGCAGCGGCCGGGCTTGTCGTCATACTTTCGGGTGAATTCTTGGTAAGCTGTCGACTGGTCGCCAGCATTGTCGCGACAGCGAAAGCGGTGACAAGTCACCGCACTCCAAATTTAGAAAGCCCCATTCAAGGAATCAGTCCCAACTCTTTTCCCATCTGCACTGCCTGAGTTCTTCTCCGGGCGCTCAGCTTGTCGAACAAACGGCTGGAGTGGGTCTTGACTGTGTTCTCACTGACAAAGAGTTTTTCGGCAATCTCGCGATTGCTCAGGCCCCGAGCGATGAGTTCTAGTATTTCCAGCTCACGTCGAGTAATGCCCAGTTCGCGCAGTCTCGCCTCGTTCAAAGTAAAGGATTGCGGCGCCGGGATTTCTCTAACGACGATCGTTTCTTTGTTTTTGGTGAGTTTAAGTCCGAGCCAGATGCCCAGCACCGCGAAGAGCAGGGCGATTAGTCCTCCGTAGATTTCGATGGAGTGTTGGACGACGAGGAAGCGGTACTCGACGAGTTTCAAGATGACGATCAGCACGCCGCCGCAGAGACCGTAAATGAGGATGTGCTTCTTCATCCTGAAGATCCCCCGGACAACTACATGCGTGCGGTCGTTACCACTCTGCTTTGGCGATGTATTTCAGGACATGTTTGATGGAAGTGACGCTATACGTACCGTCGGCTTTTCTGACTGGGATGTGACGATAGCGGCCCATCGACATCCGGTTCAAGGCCGTGGCGACTGAATCAGTCTCGTCCAGCGTCTCAGGATTGGCGCTCATCAAGTCTTTGACCGCCGTGCTGGGGGAACTCGCGCTCTTGCCGGTTAATTTGTTGAGGAGATCGCGCTCAGTGAAGATGCCGACCAGCTTTCCCTCGTCCATCACCAGCGCGCAGCCCAGGCCGGCCGCTTTCATTTTCGCGATCACTTCGAGCGCGGAAGTGTCGGGCAGGACGCCGAGGAACTCCTGTTCGAGCTGCCTGATGTCGTCCTCCATGACCGAGCGCTCCATGCTTGCCCTGCCGGCCTGGGGCACGTCGAGGTTGAAGAGCGAAGTCATGCACTCTTCGCACCGGTCGGCGCCTTCGATGTTGTCATGACCGCAGGAAGGACAAATCATTCGTCGCTTCGCTCCTCACTCAAGACAAAAGTAAAAAGTAAAAAGGCAAACATGGCCGATTGTCAGGGACTCGGTGTTGCTCTCGCACCACGCGTGCTCATTTTTTCTTTTTGCCTTTCTACTTTTTACTTTTGCCTTTACTCTACCGTCCACATATCGCCGCTGTAGATCAACTTTTCCAGAGTGCCGGGGCCGGACTTGGCGATCGCGGTTTTGATCTGATCGGCCATCATCTGATCATAGCTGGGGCGCTCGACCGCGCGGAACACGCCGACCGGTTGCGGAAAGTCAGGTTGCTCCATACGCGCCAGCATAAACGCCACCGACGGATCCTGCAGATTAATGTCGTGAACCAGGATGTCGCTTTCGGTGATGCCACCCTCGCCGACGCGAACGACTTCCGGATGGGCGCCGTTCATACGAATGCCCAGGTTTCGATCCTTGCCGAAGATCATCGGCTTGCCGTGTTCCAGGTAAAGCACGCGATCGGGGCGCACGCTGCGTTCGGTAAAGTAATCAAAAGCGTGATCGTTGAAGATGTTGCAGTTTTGATAGACCTCGAGAAACGACACGCCTTTGTGCCGCGCGGCCGCTTCGACCATCGCGCCCAGATGTTTTACGTCGATGTCGATCGAGCGCGCGACGAAGGTCGCTTCGCTGGCGATCGCCAATGAAAGCGGATTGATCGGATAGTCGATCACCCCCATCGGCGTCGACTTGGTGCGCTGGCCAAACACCGACGTGGGGCTGTATTGGCCTTTGGTCAAACCGTAAATGCGGTTATTGAAAAGAATGTAGTTGATGTCCAGGTTGCGCCGCAGCACGTGCATGAAATGATTGCCGCCGATCGACAGCGCATCGCCGTCGCCGGTGATCACCCACACGCTGAGTTCGGGATTCGCGGCCTTGATTCCGGTGGCGATTGCCGGCGCGCGCCCGTGAATGCTGTGAAAGCCGTAGGTGTTCATGTAGTACGGAAAGCGCGACGAACAGCCGATGCCGGAAACGAACACCATTTTCTCGCGCGGGATGCCGAGTTCCGGCATGACCTTTTGCACGTTGTTCAGGATGGCGTAGTCGCCACAGCCCGGACACCAGCGCACTTCCTGATTCGAAACGAAATCTTTCTTCGTCAATTCTCCCGGCGGGGGAGCGGCGTGAAAGATCGCTTCCCCGCCTTCGCTCTCTGCTGAAACGCTCTGGTCAACGTGAGCCTGGCTTCCGTTGCCGCCTGATCCATTACCTTGGGTGCTCATAATTGCTCCTCAATGACATTGCTCCTGCCGCGTTCGACGGCAGCGAATAACTCCAAATACTTTTCACGAACATAAGGGTCGAGCTTAGCAGCGAATTCGCTTGAAAGCCCGCGAATCTTAATCAGCTCCTGAACGTCGGCAAGATCTTTTAACCGATCCGGCGCGGTCATACCCGAAGCCAGTTTCAATTCGATTAGTTTCTCCAGCGTCGGGAATCTCACTCCATCGATTTCGACTGAGTCTTCAGCGGGCTTTGGAAATGCAACGGCCTTGGGTTTTCCGTCGCCCGGAAAGTCGCCCGACGAGATTACTTCGATCGGTGTTCCGTCACGTGTCGAGCGCAGCCGCTTTCGCGCGCCTGGAAACGCCGGTGCATAGCCCAAGCCGATTAGTTCGCGGTGGAACTTCTTCAGATCATCGGGCGTTAGAATAATATCTATGTCTTCGGTGAATCGCGGATAACCGTGCGCCATCAACGCGATCGCACCGATCACCTGGTAATCGATCTGATGCGCTTTCAAATCGGCAACCAGGCGCATCAAGGCATTGTTTAGCTTCCCTTCGCCCATGAAATAACGCTGCGCTTCGGCGTAAGAATCCAGAACTGAGTGCGGCCCGACGTTGGTCATTTCATCACCCGAAAATCTCGGCTACATTCATCTGAAAACCAGGCACCACGTCACCGCCGTCAAGCTTGTCTTTCCCAGTAAGCGTCACGATGTTCGTAAGCGAGCGATAGACCGTTACGGTGTGAAGCTTTGGGCTTACAACCCAGACCATTCGGGCCCCGCCCTCCAGCCACTCAGCGACTTTCTCTTCTACTTCACTTACCGTATCACCGGGACTAACAACTTCGACGGCGAGATCGGGTGCGCCGACTCGGTAACCTTTGACTCCGGGACCTTGCTCGATTCTTTCTATTCGGACGAAAGCAATATCCGGAGCGCGCACCGTGTCTGGATCAGTTCTGATAAGGAACCCGGTTTCCGCCAAGTAGAGCTTGCCAAGTTTGTTCTTCTTGACGTGGGCGCCTAGGGGAATAGCCAGTTCCATTCCTACGCGCCCGTGTTCATCTCCAGCAGGCGACATGCGCTTTAGCACTCCTTTCACGAGTTCATAGCGATAGCCGTCGTGCGGCATCGCCAGAAGCTCGTCGGCGGTCATAGGTTTTGTAATCGTGGCGCTCACAAATATTCCTCAACCTTTCCGACGATCTCGCGAATCTGGAATGGCCGGCCTTTAACCTTCGAGAAGGGAACCGCGTCGATCAGGTACTTGGCGCGAATCATCGTGCACAGTTGGCCGAGGTTCATCTCCGGGATGATTACGGTTTCGTATCCGGAAAGGACTTCGCCGAGATTTCGCGGAAACGGACTCAAGTGACGCAGATGCGCAGACGAAACTGATTTGCCTTCGGTCTGCATTCTCTCGACCGCCGAAGTAATCGAACCGTACGTCGATCCCCAACCAAGCACCAGAACCTTCCCGGTCTTTTCGCCGAAGATTTCCAGCGACGGAACATCGACGGCGGCCCGGTCGACCTTTTCCTGTCGTAGTTTCACCATCAGATGATGGTTTTCCGGATCGTAATTGACGTTGCCGGTGATGTGCTGCTTTTCGATGCCGCCGATGCGGTGCTCCAGGCCCGGCGTTCCGGGAAGCGCCCACGGCCGCGCGAGCGTTACTTCATCGCGCGCGTACGGCATAAAGTTAGTTGGATCGGTGGTGAACTTGACCTCGATCTTCGGGAGCTTGTCGACCTCGGGCACGGCCCAGGGCTCGGCGCCGTTGGCGAGATAGCCATCGGAAAGATAGAAAACCGGGACCATGTATTTGAATGCCAGACGCACGGCTTCGATGGCCATGTCGAAACAGTCAGCGGGCGTCGCCGGAGCGATCACGATCGCCGGACACTCGCCGTTGCGTCCCCACACGGCCTGAAACAGATCCGCCTGTTCAGTCTTTGTCGGCAGGCCTGTCGACGGTCCACCGCGTTGCACATTGATGATGACCAACGGCAATTCAGTCATCACCGCCAGGCCGATTGCTTCCTGCTTCAGAGCGATACCCGGTCCGGACGTTCCGGTCAGTCCCACGTGGCCGGCAAAGCTGGCGCCGATCGCGGCGCAGACCGCGGCGATCTCGTCTTCAGCCTGAAAAGTTTTCACGCCATAGTTTTTGTGACGCGCGAGTTCGTGCAGGATGTCGGACGCCGGGGTGATCGGATATGAACCATAGAACAAAGGTCGACCGGCGAGTTGCGCGGCCGTCACGAATCCGATCGCGGTCGCTTCGTTGCCGGTAATCTTGCGATAACGACCGGGCGCGATGACTGCTTTCTTGACGGTGTAGTGGGTAGTGAAAACTTCGGTGGTTTCGGCAAAGTTGTAACCGGTCTTTAACGCAACTTCGTTTGCCTTCACCAGTTCGGGGTTCTTGCCAAACTTCGCGTTGATCCATTTCTGGGTCGTCTCCAGCGGCCGGTCGTACAGCCAGTAGAGCACGCCGAGCGCGAAGAAGTTTTTGCTGCGGTCGATCTCTTTGCGCGAAAGTTGCACGGTGCCCTTCAAAGCGTTGCGATTGAGCGTCGAGATCGGCAACTTGTGCACGCGATAGCCGGCCAGCGAGCCGTCCTCGAGCGGATTCGACTTGTAAGCGGCGTGCTCGAGATTCTCTTTCGTGAATTCGTCCGTGTTGATGATCAGCGTGCCGCCTTCTTCCAGATCGGGAAGGTTGACCTTTAACGCCGCCGGATTCATGGCCACCAAAACGTTTGGCTGATCGCCGGGGGTGCGGATGTCGTGATTGGAAAAGTTCAACGAAATATCGTTGCCCACAATTGCCGAAGTGTTAGTGAACTGCGTCCCCGTCAACTGCATACCGTCGCCAGAGTCGCCTGCGAAACGGATGGTGACGGTGTCGAGTTCCTCGAGATGCTTGTCGATTGTTTCGCCCGGTGGTTCTATGACTGCGCTCATGAATATGTTGATCCTCTTGTTACTTAGTTAATGTACGTGGCCTATGGTTTCTTTGTGGGAAGCTTACGTATTCCTTCCAACCAATCTTTGCACTCACGCTCTTTGTCACGGTACTTGTCGTCGAACTCCTTAGATGCGTCGGCTTCTGCTTTTTCGAATACATCCTCACCATATTTCGCGTTGATCGCCTTCTCGACGGTCTCGTCATAACCCCTGACGAACTCGGAGTCCGAGTCAGAAATCACGCAACCGCCAACACTTTCGAACTTGATCTTGTATTTCTCAGTCAAGATACGTTTCTTGATCTCCAGTTGAGAAGGGTAATCGCAAGCTCCGCCAATCTTGAATTCGGGAAGCCCCCAAGACTTTATGACATAAACTCCGGCCTTGGCATCTGCCTCGGCCTGAGTCCGTCCCTCAACGTAGCGAGCATGAAAGTTTGGAGTACCGGAACTCGGCGTCTGTGATGAGGCGAGCCCCACAAAACTTACCGCGACGCCAATAAGCATCGCGAGCAGGTAAGTCCTAAAGCATTTTCTAATGGTCGTCATCCTCCATCAACCGTATCTGCTACCTGCGCCGGCAGCGGCGGCAGATTCATCGTAGCTTTCGGATAGCACTCCGCCAGGTAGGTAATAATATCGAAAACCGAAATCGAGCCGGCCAGCTCGCCTTTTTTCACCAGCGGAATGTTGCGAAAGCTTCTTTCATTCATCAGACGCACGGCCTCGCCAATCGTTGCCTCAGGCGAAAGCGTTTCCACGTTCGGCTGCATCCATTTGCTGATCGGCGATTCCAGATCAGCGTTCTCTCCCAGAACTTTTGTCAGCAGATCCCGCTCGGTAAAGATTCCCGCCACGCGACCATCGTCGGAAACGATCACGCAACCTCCCTCGTCGCCCTTCATTGCTTCGATGGCTTGTGACAGCGGCGTGTGAGGCGATACCGCAACGTAGTCGTCTGTCTGCAAGACGCTTACGCGCTGGTCACAAGCATTTGGAAGTTGATCCATGATTGAGAGACCGCTTCCTGGCGTGAGTATCTATTGCCCCGGATTTGTTGGCGGCCTGTTCGTCTTCTTGCCCATCCGTCCGCACTGTGTGGCAACGCGCATTCTATCACAAAGCCGCAATCGTCTTTAAGAAAGGTCTCCCTCGGGTCGTGTCTTGGTTTTCTAATTCTGGGAGATCGGCTTGCCATGGAAAACGATCCACGAAGCCACACGAAGCGGCTCTGTTCGTGCGATTTGGTGTGATTTCGTGGATCGTTCTTTTGTAATCCGCAGGAACACACGAAACGAAACTAAGACACTACTCTCCCTCGGCTGTGATCCAGGTCGCAGCCGATCCCGCAGAACGCGGGGCAAGATAAGATGGGGGGTGTTGGGCAATCAATGCCCAACCATCTCGATCGCCATCACCGTAAGATCGTCGCTAATTGGCAAGCCTGAAGAGAAGCTGTGCACATCTTCCAACAATCGGCTGATCAAAGCGCCTGCCGGCAAATGATGCGATTCGCCTAATAGCGATCGCAGGCGAGCCGCGCCGTATTCAGTGCTCTGGTGGTCGCGAGCTTCAGACAATCCATCGGTGTAGAGTAGCAGCCGGTCGCCTTTGTCGATCCTTACGCGGCTGGCGGTATAACTCTTTTGGCGAAACATGCCTACCGGAAAACCAGTTGAATCGATAGGCGAAACCGCTCCGTCGTGAAGGACCAGTGGAGGACAATGCCCGGCATTGCAGATTTCGACGTCGCCATCCGTGGAGGCTTTGCCGCAAACGAGCGTCGCGTAGTACGGGCGCATCGTCGTCTCGGCAAAAATTTGGTTAGCGCGCTCGACCAGCTGAGCCACACCCAAATCTCCGCCAATCAGGCTACGAAAGATTGCGTGCAGCCGGCCCATCAAAAATGACGCTGCCACTCCCTTCCCGGAAACGTCGCCGATCAGAAAATAGAGGTCGCCTTTGTCCGTGCTCACCAAATCGCAGTAATCACCGCTGACTGGCCCGGCCGGCTCATAGCGATAAGAAACTTCCCAGCCGTTGAACTTCAAGTCCTGCTTTGGGAGCAAGTCGCCTTGCACCAGCCAGGCGCGATCCAGATCCTGTTGCAGTTCTTCCAGTTGTTCCGGAGTCAGGCACCGCAGACAGCTCTGCGCCAGCGGATCCGCGTTCATCGCTGCCTGGCCAATCAGGTCATGACACACCTGGCAGACGCCGTAAGAGTCGGCCTGGCCGAGTCGTTCGATGGCGGCTTTGACTTCGCGTAAAAGGCTGTGCAGTTGAAAGGTGTCCGCAGAGTCTTTCGTGGACGCTTCCAAACGTTCCTGCCAGTTGATTAACTCATCGCGAAGATCGGGCGGTGCGATTTGAATGACGGCGCTCATCACTTTCTCCCTTTGGTTCGGGTCCTTGAAGGCCCCTGGTTCCTGAATGCAAACGGCCTAAGGATTATACGATTCTAAGTGCGTTTCCGTTCAGAAAATCGAAGGTATTTTAGGGCCGGTTGCGAAGAAAATCTATCCGGTTTTTGCGGCAGAAGCCCGAGCGTGAGCGAGGGCAACTTTGTTGGAAGAGTGTTGTCATCGACACGATACGTTCTCCTCATCTCGCCCTCCCTGACCGCCCCACCCCAACCGGGCTGCCCGGTTTGGGACCCCGGGGTTGGGCTTCTGACACTGTGCTAAAACTGTTGATAAACCATGTACAGTCCGCTCTTGTGAATGATTCGGCAGTTGAAGCAAGTCTCTTCAGAACTGATCACGATCGTGCCGGCGGGCGCGCGCGCTCCTTCATCCAGATGGATGAAGTCCGCGCGGTTGCGACCTTCGACTGCCGCGTACCATAAACCGTCCATGTAAACCGGGCCATTGCCTCCGTCCAGCAGATAGATGGGTTTGTTCGGCTGCTTGAGCGCTTCGTCGTAAACGATCTTGTAATCAACGTCGAAGTAGAAATCCCGCTTCGGTCCCTCGCGGCGAAAAACCTTCTGAAAATAAATTGCCTGGAGCGCGGACGCGAGCAGCAGGACGGCCAGGATCGATCGCCGCGCAGTCGGAGATAAAGTTCGAGCCGCGTCTTCATTGCTCCTGATTGCAATAAGGCGCTCGAGGAGAAATTCCAGCGCCGGAATCATCAGCACTAGCAGAAAAACCGGGTACGCGATCATTCGCAGCGAATGAAACTGATCGCCTGTGAGAGAGCCGGGAATCACGGAAACCAACGTTCCGTAGATGACAAAGCGCCACCAGGGATCGCGCCAGTGCCGCACGATCACGACGACCAGCCCGATGACGACCAGAATGAAAGCTCCGATCAGGAAGCTTCCGAGCGAACCCTGCACGTGATGACGGGGATTGCCGTCGCCGTCGAAAAGCAAACTGATCAGGCTGAAGTCTGCCAGATATCGCCGGGTAAACATTGGGACAATCTCGCGCCAGGTTGATTCAGGTTTGATGTACGAGATCAGATAGAACCTTTGTGTCAGGACGCCTGGATGCCCTGACTTGAAGATCAACAAAGGAATCAGCGTCACGACATACACAGCCCAGGTTTTGAGCACGCTGACGAAGCGCTCGTAGTTCGTCGCAAAGATCAGCAGGCCAAAGGCCATCAGCATTCCCAGCAGGCGTCCGATCGAATAGGTATAGGTCACAAGCGCCAGGGTTGCGGCGATGGCCAGGACGTTCGGCCATTCCCATTTCTCTTTTCGCTGCGCGTAATAAACTGCGAGCAGGAACAGCACCACGGCCATCGGGTAGAAAAACGTTTCGAGCACGAGCCGGCTGACTTCGAACAACCAGGGCGTCAGCAAAGCAAGCGCGGCTACGATGATTCCGATTCCTTTTCTTCCCGAAATCTGTTTGGCCAGAAAACCGAGCAGCAGACAGGCGGCAAAGACCCAGGCCGCGCTGAATATTCGCGCCGCCAGGATGCTGGGTTTGATAAAGAAGAAGAGAATCGAGAGCAGGTAAATCTGCGTCGGGTTCGCCCACTGAGTGAAGCCGCCGGTATAGAACTGAAAGAAGAGGGGGAAGCGCACGCCGGACTCGCCCGCGCCAGTGTGCGCGATCAGGTAGGCGTTATAAGCGACGCCCGACTCGTCAACGTAAAAGCCCGGCGGATTCTTTGATAGTCCATTCGCGTAAAGCAGGAACAGGAGGACAACGACGAGCAACGCCACAGCCAGGCGAATGAGAGTGGTTCGCTTTACCATCCGGCGCCGGAATATATTTCACGTTTCGGTATCGAGTCAATAATTGGCTGCGGGAGTGGGTCAGCGTAAGAGTCCTGTTCGTGCGATTTCGTGTGATTTCGTGGATCGTTCTGGCTGAATCCTTAGCAACATACGCAACCAACCTAAGAAACTACTCACCGCATGCGTGGTTCGACAAACCTCGCGTGCTGGCAGCATAATTCGTTCATGTCTCAGTTGAGTGAAAATGTTGTGCTTGATGCTTTGCGCCAGATCAAAGATCCTGATCTGCACAAAGACATCGTCGCGCTTGGCTTTATCAAAGATTTGAAGATCGACGGCGGCGAGGTTTCGTTTCGCATCGTGCTGACCACCCCTGCGTGCCCGGTCAAAGCTGAGATGGAGACTGCCGCCCATGAATATGTCGGCGCGATCCCCGGCGTGCAATCCGTCAAGGTAACCATGGATGCTGAAGTGCCGAAAGGCCGCGGCATCGGCGACAAAGTTTCCGTGCCCGGCGTCAAGAACATCGTAGCGGTTTCGTCAGGCAAAGGCGGCGTCGGCAAATCAACCGTCGCCGTGAATCTCGCGGTCGCTCTGGCCCTGGACGGCGCGCGCGTCGGTTTGATGGACGCGGATGTTTACGGACCGAACGTGCCGATCATGCTTGGCGCCGGTCAGGCGCGTCCCGAAGTTGAAGGCAACAAGCTGATTCCCGTCGAAGCTCACGGCGTGAAACTGATTTCGATGGCCGTGCTACAACCGGGCGACAAACCTCTGATCGTGCGCGGTCCGATTCTGCACGGACTGGTGAAGCAATTTCTTTCCGACGTGAAATGGGGCGAACTTGATTACCTGATCGTGGACATGCCGCCCGGGACCGGCGACGTGCAACTGAGTCTCGCTCAGCTTGTGCCGGTGCAAGGCGCCGTGCTGGTGACGACGCCGCAGGAAGTCGCGCTCATCGACGTGCGCCGCGCGCTGCGCATGTTCGAAACCGTCGCGGTGCCGGTGCTCGGCGTGATCGAAAACATGTCTTACTTCATCGCCCCTGACACGGGGAATCGCTACAACATTTTTGGCGAAGGCGGCGGCGAACGGCTGGCCAACCAATACGGAGTGCCGTTTCTCGGCTCGGTTCCGATGGGGATTGAAGTACGCGAGGGCGGCGACCGTGGCGTCCCCGTCGTGGTGGGTCATCCGGAATCGCCACAGGCTCAGGCCTTTCGAAAAGTGGCCGAAGAAGTGGCCCGCCAGGTCTCGATTGAGGCCATGAAACCAGAGCTTGTCGTTTTGAAGAAATCTCAGTAAGATGACTCTGGAATTATCGTCGTAAGCAATCAAAAAGAGGAGTTAAGATAAAGATGTCAGCTAACCCAGCAACTACCACGCCCACAGCAACCGGAGCGCCCGCGGCGCCGGCGATGAATCTGCACGTCACCGAGCCGGCGGCAGGTGAGATTAAGAAGTTTATGACCAGCGAAGAGGGTCTGCCGGAAACCGCGGGCCTGCGCGTGCGGGTCGTGCCCGGCGGCTGCTCGGGATTTCAATACAGTTTGAATATCGAAGAAGAGTCGCGCCAGGGCGATTTCATTCTCGACGAAAAGGGCGTCCGCCTGTTCGTCGATATGTTCAGCGCGCAATATCTGAACGGAGTCGAGATCGATTACGTGACCAACGTGATGGGCTCAGGCTTTACGTTCAAGAATCCGAACTCAACGGGAAGCTGCGGCTGCGGCTCTTCGTTCACAGCGTAAACGGTTGTTACAGAACCGGGAGCGGACCGGGGTCCCCGCGCGGGCAGCCCGCGTGGGGTGGTGGATGCGACCGGATCATAATTCTCTTAAGGTAAAAAGGCTCGGCCTATTTCAGTTGGACTGAAGGCCGAGCCTGCTTTTGTTTACG
>WNFH01003645.1_pt1 | contig 18388 bp, 23 predicted proteins | sample 5400411 | NCBI WGS metagenome assembly WNFH01 (sample SAMN13153347, study PRJNA577476) | soil metagenome | isolation source: 200 cm saprolite under Douglas fir tree site 2 hole 3 | place: USA:California | collected 2015-04-18
AGGTCGTAGGACACGTTGATGGCGCCCACCGCGCACGTGTGGCTCGCGTCGACCGATGCGTTGCTCAGGCTGAATGTATTGGGCGAGCCGATGCTGCAGGCGGCGATCATCAGGGAGCACGCAATCGGCGCGAATCGGCGCGCGGAGGGGCCTGACACGCCGATCAGCGCGGCGCGCCCGCCGGCGGCGCCCCGCCGACCAGAGACTGCCTGATCGCGAGCAACCTCGCCACGTCGACCGGCGACACGATGCCGACGAGCCGGCCGTTGTCGAACACGAGCACGCGCTGGTCGAGCGCTGTCCCCACTCGCTGGATGAGAGCAGCGAGATCCTCATCGGGCCGCGATGTCGGCACGTCGGTAATGGGGCGGGCGCGGTCTTTCAACCGCTCCTCGGCCCGCGCCTGGGGAGGCATTCTCACCAGGTCACCCAGGCGTACGATCCCTGTCAGCTTGCCCGACGGATCGTGCACCGGGTATGTCGTGAATGCATGCTGAGGCGCGATCGAGTCCAGGAACTGTTCGACGGTGAGCCAGTCCGGGACGATGACCACCGGCGACGTCATCGCGGCCGAAACCGGCACCGACGTCAGCAGGCCCCTGATCGCGGTTCCGGCCTCCTCAGAGCTCCCCGCCGAGAGAAGGAACCAGCCGACGAATGCGATCCAGACACCGTTCAGCACCCCTCCGGTGAAGAGCTCGAAGACTCCGAACGCGATCATCAAGTACGCGAACACACGGCCGATCTGCACCGCGCTGTGAACGCCCCGCTGCCTGGTCCCAGAGCGCCACCAGAAGAAAGAGCTGAGCAGGCGCCCGCCGTCAAGCGGAAAAGCGGGGACGAGGTTGAACAGGGCGAGGGCGACGTTGACGTACGCGAGCCAACCAAAAAGGTCCGCGACGAGTGCGGGGAGGGGGAGCCGCGACAGCACGAACGCGATCAGTGCGACGCCGAGGCTGGTCAGCGGTCCGACGCCTGCAATCAGCGCTTCCGCGCCCGCGCTCTTGGGCTCGCCGTCCAGCCGCGAGACCCCTCCGAACAGCCAGAGCGTGATGCCGCCGACCTTGACGCCGTTGCGCCTCGCGACGAGGGCGTGCGCGAGCTCGTGCGCGAGCAGGCACGCATAGAACGCGACGCTGCCGGCGGCGCCCGCAACCCAGTAGGCCAACGCCGGCTGGCCGGGGACGTCAAATGGGAGCACCTGCGTGGCGACAGTCCAGGCGATGAGCGCGAAGACGAAGACGAGGCTCCAGTTCGCGCCGATCTCGATGCCGAACACCCGGCCGAGACGAATGGATGACGCCATGCTCTGCTCAGGCCCTCCGCGGTATGAGCAGCACGGGCCGTTTGGAATGAAGCACCACTTCGTGGCTCACGCTGCCGAGCAGCAGCTCGGTCACCTCTCCGCGCCCGCGTCTTCCGAGGACGACCAGGTCGGCCTTCTCACTGTCCGCGACGTCCATGATCACCGAAGCCGGCCGCCCATCCTGGAGCACCGCCCGGTACCGGACGCCCGCGGTCTTGAGCGGGCGGCACCATTTGTTCACCAGGTCCGCCTCGATTCCCGCGCGCACCTTGTTATCGAGGTACAGGGGGATCGTGTAAGGGTCGGGCAGCGCGACAGGTATGTCGAGGGCGTAGACGGCAATGACCTCGGAGCGCATCGCCTTCGCCAGCCGGGCCGCCCATTCGACTGCATGCTTCCCCGGGTCGGATCCATCCACGCCAACGACGATCCGCTTCACGGCCGCACTTCTGGTCGCCATCGTCACCCCCCCAGATGGATCAGCCGCGCTGCCCGCGCTCGGTGGCGGTCGCCACCGCAAGCAGTCCGCTGAGCACCGCCCCCTCGAACAGCCCGTAGAAAATCGATCGTCCCAGCGGCTGGCTGAACGCTCCGAGGTTGATCACGAACATGAGCACGGATAGGACCGGAAACGACATGACGAGCTGTCTCCACGTCTCCAGCGATTCCCACCAGAGGATCACCCTGGGCACATCTCGCCGCGCGCCCGAACGTGGTTCGCCCATCCCAGTGGGATCATAGGCTCAACTTCACATGGGCCTGAGATGGGCGACGGCTGGGTGCCTGGGGATCGCGATGCTGTTGGCTGCGGCGTGCGATCCCTTGACCGGCACAGGCCCCGGGACCCCGCCCGATCCGAAGACCTACATTCATTCGGACTCCGCGACCCGCGCGGTCGTGATCACTCTGATCGCGGGCTACCCCGCCGGGGACTACCAGTTCAACTACAACGGATATGGCAACGGCACGCTGGTGATCACCATCCCGATCGGCTGGCAAGCGACGGTGCAGTGCGAGAATCGCGGCACCGTGCCCAACTCGTGCGCCGTCGTGCGAGGCAAGACCGACATCGCGCCGATGCAGCCGGGCTGGTCGACGCCGGACCCGACTCGCGGTCTCGACCCTGGACGGTCCGGATCCTTCGTGTTCAGCCCTTCGACGCCGGGCAGCTACCGCATCGCCTCGCTCGTCGATGGCAGCGAGGCCAGCGGAATGTGGGCTGACCTCGAGGTGACGGCAACCGGAACGCCTGCAATGAGAGCCGAGGGCTGATCCATTGAGCGCCGCCGCAGGACGACTCACCAACCTGGCCCTTCTCCTGCTCCTCGCGCTCGCGTTCCTGAGCGGCTGGCTGGCGTTCGAGCTGGCGGGTCAGCCCGCGGGCGCCGTTCTCGTGCTCCACGCAGCGGCGGGCGTGGCGATCGTGCTGCTCGTCCCGTGGAAGTCGTTGGTGGCGCGGCGAGGCCTGCGCCGGAAGCGAAACCTGAAGTGGGCGTCGCTGGTGCTCGCATTCGGCATCGCGGTCTCGATCGGGTTCGGGGTTCTGCACTCCGCCGGCCATCCCGACATCGGTTATCTCACCGCGATGGACTTTCACGTCGGCGCCGCCATCTGCGTGATCCCGTTCCTCCTGTGGCACGTGGTCGCACGGCCACTCAAGCTCCGGGTCACAGACCTCGACCGCCGCGCATTCCTCAAGGGCGGCCTCGTCACAGTTGGCGCCGCGCTCGGTGTGGCGCTGATGCCGGCAGCGCGGCGGGCGCCGACCGGCTCGTTCCAGGCCGCCGACCCGGTGGCGACGGTCTGGATGTTCGACAGCGTCCCTGTTGTCGACGTCGCAACGTGGCGGCTTGCCGTGCCCGGCAGAGAATGGACGTATGCCGAGCTGGTCGGGTACACCGACCGCACCTCGGCGGTGATCGACTGCACCGGCGGTTGGTACTCCGAGCAGGTGTGGGAGGGGGTCTTGCTCGAGCGCCTGCTGGGGCGAGCCGGGGGCGGCGCCTCCAGCGTGAACGTGAGGTCGATCACAGGCTACAGCCGGCGCTTCGCGCTCGGTGACGCCGGCCGCATGCTCCTGGCGACGCGCATGTCCGGCAGCCCGCTTGACGCCGGCCATGGCTATCCGGTCCGTCTTGTGGTGCCGGGCCAGCGCGGCTTCGCGTGGGTGAAATGGGTGGCCGCGATCGAAGTCGATGACCAACCGTGGTGGTGGCAGCCGCCCTTCCCGCTACAGTAACTCCGGATTGCGCCACCTCGAATCACAGCGGTCGCTGCTCGCGCTGGCTCAAGCCGTCGACGGTCTACGACGTCGTGCAGCTGTTCGTGAGTAACGTGGACGAGCTCCGTGCGCTGGGGCCGGCGGCGATCAAGGCGGTGAAGCCTGACGGGCTGCTCTGGATCGCGTACCCGAAGGGCGGCGCCACGCGGGGAGCGACGGACCTGCCCGCCACACCCTGGTGGACCAAGCGCGACGTGCTGGGCGAGATCACCGGCGAGACGGGATACAAGCCGGTCGCCTTCGTGAAGATCGACGAAGACTGGACCGCCCTGCGCTTCAAAAGGGCGTAGCCATTCCGGGCCAGCTCTCTGAGATGGATGGGCCGGCGCGTGGCGGGCTGTGGCGCAAGGTGGCCGTCGTCACAGGTGGCGGCAGCGGGGTGGGCCGCGCGGTAGCCAAGGCCATGGCGAGGCAGGGCGCGAACATCGTGATCGCCGACTTCGACACGCCGCGAATGGATCGCACCATCGCCGAGATCCTCAAGCTCGGCACGAGCGAGTCTGCGATCGCGCTGTCGACGGACGTGCGCAGCGACGCGTCTGTGCGCTCGCTGGCGCGAGACGCGATCAAGGCGATGGGTAGGGTCGACATCGTGCTCAGCGCCGCCGGCGTCCTTCTGCAGGGCAAGCTGGATCGAATCTCCAGCAAGGACTGGGCCTGGATGCTCGAGACCAACCTCCTCGGCGCGGTGCGGACCAGCACCGCATTCCTGCCGCACATGACCGAGCGCGGTTCGGGCCACATCGTGAATGCGGTCTCATACAGCGGCCTTCTCCCTGGGGACCCGATGACCATTCCTTACGACACCGGCCACGCGGCGCTGGCCACGTTCACCCAGGCGCTCGCGCAGCAGACGCGGGGCAGCGGCGTCTTTGTATCGCTGTTCTGCCCCGGCTCGCGCAGCCCGCGCATCGGCCAGAACACCCGGTCCCGAGGACTGGGCCGGTGGCTCGATGCCGGCCTGGGCGCCGAGGAAGGCGCCCGCGTTTTCGACCAGCTCTCCGCCAGCCTGATCGACGGGCTCCACCATCCGAGATTCCTCATCGTCGGCGACCCTGCGGAAGCAGACGCCCTGCGCGCCCGCTGGGACGCTCTATCCGCGGCACCGGCAAAGTGACAGTCCCCGCCGACCTCCTGTCGAGCATCGGAATCTGCGTCGGCGCGGCGGCCGTGCTCGCCCTGGTCGGTTGGAGGCTGCACCAGCCGCTGATCCTCGCCTACCTTGTGACCGGGGTCGTCATCGGCCCGGTCGGTTTCAACTGGGTGAAGAACCAGGACAGCATCCAGACCGTCGCGGAGATCGGCCTCATCCTCCTGCTGTTCATCATCGGCCTGGAGATCGATCTCAAGAAGCTCGCCTCGGCCGGACTGCCAGTGCTCTTGACCGGGGCCCTCCAGGTCCCGATCTGCATCGCCCTCGGTCTCGGGTTCTTCTACCTGCTCGGCGTGCGGAACTCTGAAAACAATTACGCGTTGCTGTACCTCGCGGCCTGCATGAGCCTGTCGAGCACGCTGGTGGTGGTCAAGCTGCTCAACGACAAGTTCGAGCTCGATACGCTGCCCGGCCGGATCACGCTCGGCGTGCTCGTAATCCAGGACATCTGGGCCGTGGGCATGCTCGCGGTACAGCCCAACCTCACCAACCCGAACCTGCTCCCACTGGCCTTCTCGCTGTGGAAGGGCGCGCTGCTGGTCAGCGGCGGCTTCGCGATCTCGAAGTATGTCCTTCCTTTTCTGTTTCGCTCTGTCGCCAAAGCGCCGGAGCTGGTGCTTGTGAGCGCGCTGGCGTGGTGCTTTTTCCTGGCGAGCGCCGCGAGCGTGATCGGACTCTCGCGCGAGATGGGGGCCCTCATAGCGGGTGTGAGCCTGTCGACCTTCCCCTACAACCTCGACGTCATGGCCAAGGCGACGAGCATCCGCGACTTCTTTGTCACCCTCTTCTTTGTCGCCCTCGGCATGCAGATTCGAATCCCCACCCTGCAGGTGGTGGCGGTTGCCCTTGCCGCCTCCGGCTTCGTGATGCTGAGCCGCTTGTCGGTCGTACCCATCCTTTACTTCCTTGGCATGGGCCACCGGGCGAGCCTGCTGCCGGCCATCAACCTGGCTCAGGTGAGCGAGTTCTCGATTGTGATCGCGTCAATCGGCCTGACCTATCACCAGATCGACACCGACGTGGTGACGATCGTGATCATGACCTTCGCGATCACATCAGTGGTGTCGACCTACATGATCAATTCGAGTCATCGCGTCCAGAAGGTCCTGAGCCGCGGGCTGAGATTACTCCGGGTCAAGGACCTCGATGTCGGGGAGACCGCCCCGGAGCATGCGGAAGCGAGGTCCGAGACGGTGATCTTCCTGGGCTTCTTTCGCGACGCGAGCTCGATCCTGCTGGAGCTCGAGAGCGACGGGACCGCCGTCGAGGGACAGGTGCTTCTCGACAAGGTCCTCGTCATCGATTTCAACCCGACCGTGATGCGAGAGCTTCAGAAGCGGGGCATCAGCATCGTGTACGGCGACATCGCGCATGCCGACACGCTGCGTCACGCGGGCATCGATAACGCCGAGCTCGTCCTGAGCAGCATTCCCGACGACATCCTTCGCGGCACCGACAACCTGAGGCTGCTGCGCAATTCGCGGGCCAGCTGCCCCAGGGCCAAGGTCATGTTGACGACCGATCACATCCCCCAGGCCCTGCGGTTCTACGAGGCGGGCGCCGACTTCGTCTACATCCCCAGGCTGCATTCGGCGTCGCAGATCGCGCACATCTTGAAGAGGGGTCTCGCCGAAGGCTTCGAGGCTGCGCGCATGGCCGAGATCAACCAGCTCAAACAGCGCCGAGAAGTTCTAGCCTGACCTCAGCGCTGAGGTGACGCGGATTCTTGCGGTCGCGGACGAGGTTGACGAGGGGCTGTACGGTGACAAGCTCGAGCGGCTGCAGCCGGATATCGTCCTCTCATGCGGTGACCTTCCCTTCGATTACCTCGAGTACATCGTCAGCCGCCTCAACGTGCCCCTGCTCTACGTCCCGGGCAACCACGACCCCGACCTGAAGCCCATCGACGACACGTTCATGCCGCTGCATGCCGAGCCCCGGCGCCACGGTCCCGAGGGCTGCGTCAATGTCGACGGTCGGGTCACGGACGCCGCCGGCCTTCGCATTGCAGGCCTCGGCGGGTCGATGCGCTACAAGCCCGGTCCCAACCAGTACACGCCGGCGCAGATGCGGTGGCGGGCGGTTCCGATCGAGATGCTTGCGCGCCTGAGGCGAGGCGACGGCAAACGCCGTCTCGACGTACTGCTGACGCATGCCCCGCCGGAGGGCTTCAGCGGCAAGGAGAATGACCTCGCCCATCGCGGCTTCCCCGTCTTCAACCGGTTGATCAAGACGCTCGCGCCCCGGCTGCACGTACACGGCCACATCCATCCATATGGCGTGGAGCAGCCGGACCGCAGGCTGGGCGGGACGCTGATCGTCAACGCCGTGCCGCACCGGCTGATCGAAATTTGACGCGCTATAGAGGGAGCATCACGCCGGCGCCCGCTGCCAGGGCGCGGTCGTAGACCAGCCGCGCGGTGGCGGCGTCCTCCACCGCGTGCCCGGTCGACTTGTAGACGGTGATCTCGTCATTCGATGCGCGCCCTGGACGCGTGCCCGCGAGCACCTCGCCGACCTCGGTCAGCTTGCCGGCATCCATGCCCTGGAGCTCGTGGGCGCCTGCCGGAGGTGGATTGGTGGCCGCCCCGCGCCACTCGACGAACACGCGCGCGGCGGCCATGGTCTGAGGATCGACCTCCGGTCCGAACGTCCCGCCGACCGAGCTGACGTGCGTGCCCGGCTTCAGCCAGTCGAGGCGGATCACCGGCTCGCGGGAGTCGGTGCAGCACGCGACGACGTCGGATCCGCGCACTGCCTCCTCGAACGAGCGCGTCACGCGCGCGCGCGGGTTGCGCGATGCGAGGCTCGCTGCCTTGGCGCCATCCCTCGATGCGATCCGGATCTCCTCGAAGTCGCGAACGCGAGGAAAAGTCTCGAGGTGGGAGGCGCCCTGCACCCCCGCGCCGAGGATGGCCAGCACCTTCGCATCTTTTCGCGCCAGCGCGCGCGCCGCGACCGCCGCCGTGCCCCCGGTGCGGATGGCCGTGATGTACGTGCCGTCCATGACCGCCAATGGGGTGCCGTCGCCCTCGTCGAAAAGCGCGATCAGCCCCTGGTGCGAGGGGAGCGAGCGGTGATGGTTGCCAGGAAACACCGAGACCAGCTTGACCTCCAGCGCTACGCCCGGCACGTACCCGGGCATCGTGCCCATCATCCCCAGATCGGGCACGCGAATTCCGACCCGGGGCGGCACCACCGCGATGCCGGCCGAGAAAGCGATGAGGGCTTTGCCGAGGGCGTCGAGCATCGCGTCGATATCGAGCAACCGCTCCACGTCGTCGCGGCTCAGATACAGGAGCTCTCGCACGCCCGGCCATGATAGGAGTCACACGGGTCTGATGAAAGACTTCCTACGCAACGGCAAGCTGGTGACGCTGATGCTCGGGCATCTGACGGTCGACAGCTACGTCGGCGTGATCCCGATCCTCTACCCCGTGCTGATCGGGCGGTTTCATCTGACGCTCGGCACCGTCGGGCTGGTGAGCCTCGCCTACGGCGGGATGGCAGCTATCTCGCAGCCGCTGTTCGGCGTGATCGCGGACCGGTACGGAACCCGACTCACCGGGCTTTCGCTCGCATGGACCGCGCTCACCTTCGCCCTGGTCGGATTCGTGCCCACCTTCCCGCTTCTGCTGGTGCTCGCGTGCGCGTCGGGCCTGGGCTCGGGGGCGTTCCATCCCTTCGGCGCGCTCGACGTGCGCGCCCTGCTCCCGCCATGGCGGCGCAGCCTGGGCATGTCGATCTATGTCACGGCGGGCACAGTGGGCGTGGCGCTGGGCCCGCTGATTGGGATCGGAGTGCTGGCCCTGTTCGGCGTCCGCGGGACGGGGTTGCTCGTCATCCCAGGCGTCGCGACTGGCGCCTACCTACTCTGGCGCATGCGGGCCGGCCTCCGGCCCGCGGCCGCGGCCGCCAGGGCGGCTGCCTCTTCGCCGCGCGCCGTGCCCGTGTTCGCCCTGTCGATGGTGATCGGGGTCATGATGTCGCGTGCCTGGACGGTCAACGTGTTCCAGGCCTTCACGCCCACGTGGTACCGGCAGCTCGGCTACGGCCCCGAGTTCTACGGCCCGCTCGCGACGACCCTCGTCCTGGCAAGCGCGGTGGGAACCGTCGGCTGCGGCTCGCTCGCCGACCGCTACGGCCGCCGCACTGTGATCCTCGCGACGCTCGTGTTGAGCATCCCCGCCATCCTTCTGTTCACGATGTTTCCCGGGCCCTGGGCGTTCGGGAGCGCGATCCTCATCGGCTTTTTGGCCGCGTCGACGGCGCCGCTGATGCTCTTGATGGCGCAGCAGTTGATGGCCTCTCGCGCCGGGCTGGCTTCCGGCCTCGTGATGGGCCTGGGGTTCGTGACCGGCGCCATCGGCGTCCCGATCAATGGCGCCATCGCCGACGTCATCGGACTCCAGCGATCACTGATGACCCATGTGATCCTGGTGTTGGGCACCATTGTGATCGCGTGGTTCCTGCCCACGGAAAAGGAGATCGAGCGCTATCCCGATCTCGTCCCGGCGATCACGCCCGCAATTGCCGAGTGAAAAGCCGTGGCTTGAGGCTCCGCACGATCACGATCGCGATGGTCGCGTAAGCGACGCCGCCGATCACGTCGGCGACGTAGTGCTCACCCAGATAAACGACCGCGACCCAGACGATCACCGCCCACACCCACAGCAGCGCCCCGACCCTGCGGCTCTGCCTCCACGCGGCCGCGGCGGCGACGACGGGGAAGCCCGCGTGCAGAGAGGGGAACGCCGCGTAGAGGTTGTAGTCGTGATGCGAATAGAGCCACACCACGCTCGCCGGCACGCCGCTGCGCTGGATCGCGTCGTCGATGAGGTGCCTCACCGAGGCGGGCTGGGCCAGCCACGGGGGGGCGGTCGGCGCCACGACGTAGGTGACGAACGCCAGACCACACAGGACGACCAGCGTCAGCCCGAAGCTTCGAAAGGCGTCGCGGTCCTTCACCCAGAGCCAGGCGCCGACCGCCATGGGGAGCAGGAAGTGCACCGCGTAGACGAGGCTGCCGAGGTCTTCGAAAAGGTCCGCGTCGGACAGCCTGCCGACCGCAGCCTGCAGGACGAGCGTCGGCTGGTAGCCGTCGAAGAGCGTGCGGTCGAGGCGCGCAAGGTCGTGGGCCGGCAGGCCGAGCGACGAGGCTAGGTCGCGCATCAGCTCGTAGGCGAGGAGCAGCAGGACAAACGGCGCCCATCCGCGGAGCATGACCATCACCCGCCGGTCGGCGAGGGCGGCGCTCCGGGATGAGTCGATGCTCACAATTTGCTACATACACATGCGGCCAGCCAAAGGCTTCAACTTTTCGTAAACAGTGCCCATGGCGCTGAGCACAGATGACCAGATCGAGTTCGTCGTACGCGACGACGCGTCCGCGCTCGAGCGTTTGTTCACGCTCCCGCTGCCGGCACGGCTCGACGCGCTGGCCGCGATGCGAGGCATTTCGTCGTTTGACTCCGCGGCGATGGATACGCTCCGCCAGATCCACGAGCGCGGCGACGGCTTCCGGGTCGAGGTCGACGATCCGCGCTACCCGGCCGCGATCAAGCGACTTGTCAAGGCGGACGCCTGGGGCCAGATCAAGCGCGACCTGACCCGCGCGTGGGAGTACCAGAACGTTTCGCTGCCCGGCATCCATCACCCGGACCGCATAGAGGTCTCGCTCACGCTCGGCAACCCGGACGATCCGGTCTTCCTGGAACGCACGCTCGGCTACTACGGCATGGGGTCTGTCCCGGGAACGATCTGGATGGTGGCCTGGCCGACCGACTACAACGAAACGAGGATCGGCGCGTGCGCTGTGCACGAGCTGGCGCACAACATCCGCACCCCCAACATTTCGGGGCCCTTCAACCTCGCCGAATGGGTCGTGCACGAAGGCCTCGCCGAGGTCTTCACCATCGAGGTCTGCGGCCCGGATTCGACCGGGGCCTGGTACAAGGACGTGACCGGGAAGGTCCTCGACGAAACCTGGGACAAGATTGTCGGCGCGTTCGGCACCGGCACGACATTTCGGGATTGGAGCCCTTACGTCCTCGGCGACGAGGTTGCGCGCCGGCTCGGCATGGAGCCGGTCGGCATCCCTCACATGGGCGGGTACGCGGTGGGCCGGAGGATCGTAGAGCGGTACCTCGACAAGACCGGGCTCAAAGCCGCGAACGTCATCGCACGCCCGGTGGAAGAGCTGCTCGAGGACGCCGGCTCGAACCCGCCGGCGGAGTGAAAGTTCGAGCGCTAAGCGCGCTGTGCCGGTGCCGGTTCGGCGCCACCGGCGGCTAGATAGAGACCCACCGAGTAAGACACCACCGCGATCGCAAATCCGGTGGCCATGATCATCGAGCTGAAATCTTCGTGGTAGTTCAAGAAGCTGCCGCCGTTGAAGCCCGCGCCCAGCACTCCGATGAACCCGAACACGGTCGACAGAACGCTTCCGCGCCGGCGGGTCAGAACGCCCTGGACGAGAACGCTCACCGCCGCGACCACCAGCACCAGCCCGAAGCCCGCGTGGACCGCCAGCAGGATGCCTCCGTGGAGGATGGCCCAGGTCACACTCTGCGCCACGCCGCTGAAGTACTCGGGCGGGTTGGCGCCCGGGTGGTCGGTGGGGATCTTCACGAACAAATTGACCGCCATGCCCAGCAGGAACTGGGCGATGAGCATCACAAGCATGTTCAGGAAACCAAGGCGAAGCTGCCGGTTTCTGTTCATGTGGCGAAGAAGTCTAAATTCAACTCGGTGAGTGTGTACGAGGAGGCCGGCGGGTCTGACACGTTTCGGACCCTCGTCGAGCGCTTCTATGCCGGCGTCGCATCGGATCCGCTTCTGCGTCCGCTCTATCCCGACGCGGACCTGTCCAGCGCGACCGAGCGACTGACGCTCTTTCTAATTCAGTACTGGGGCGGGCCCGACACCTACAGCGCGCGTCGCGGGCATCCGCGGCTGCGCCTGCGGCATCAGCCGTTCGCGATCGGTCAGGCCGAGCGCGATGCGTGGCTCCGGCACATGACCGCAGCGGTGGAATCCCTCGACGTAAGCCCAGCTGTCAGGAAAGCCCTGCTCGATTATTTCGAGACGACGTCGACCGCGATGATCAACTGGACTTCTCCGCCTTAGCAGGGTCGGCGCCCTTCGGCGATCCGTTGGAAGGCGCCTGTGAGGTCGGTTGGGGCGGGACCAGGTCGACAGGCCCGGTCGGCCGCGGATCGTCGAGCTCGATTGCCGGCCCGCGCCCGGACGCCTTCGCGCGGCGCAGGGCGGTCCGGAGGCGGGGGATCTCGGCGCGCAGGGGCTCCTCGACCCAGTCGAACGCCACCACGCGCTCGTTGACCTCCCAGAACAGCCCGTTCTGCATCACCTCCATGCGGTCCAGCGCGGCTTCCACGAAATCGGGAGGCGCGGCGGCGATGCCTTCGACGAGCATGTGCGCGATGTCCTTCGAGTCGGACGCCATCGCCCAGAAGGTGAGCTTGGCGACCGCCTTGAAAAGCCCGTTCAGCCCGATCGGCCTGGCGTTCGGGATGAGCTCGAGCAGGTTGTGGACCAGCAGCAACGCGAGGCGCCTGGTGACCTCCTGGTCACGCCCGCGGGCTTCGATCGCGAGGTCGGCCACGTCCTCCGCGGCGGCGCCGAAGATGGCCGGCATCCCCGCCTCATCGAAGTGTCGGCCGTAGCGGAGCATGTGCGCGGCGGCTTCGATCGCGAGGTCCGGCCTCCATTCCAGGGCACCGATTGCGTAACGCCGGTACTCGTTCATCGTCGCCGAAGCGAACGTTGGGGCAGATTGGTTGAGCGCCGCGCGCAAGTAAGTGTTGAAGAATCGCATGCACAACTCGGCCACCTCGTGGTCGCCGGCCTCGATGGCCGCGAGGCCGATGTCCCTCGTTGCCACTGCGACGGCGTGCACCGCCTCCTTCCTGTGCGCGGGGGTCAGGCCGACCAGGTGGACGAAGCTCGACAGCACCGTGTACTCGACCCACGTGTGCGCGCGGTTCACCTCCGCCAGGATCTGGTCGGAGTCGCCAGGCAGCTCGGCGTGGTCGACATGGAACCACTCCGAGCCGAAACCCTTCTTCACCTTCACGTAGTCCTGGGCCAGGAACTCGCCCAACACGCCGATCGTGAGCAGGCAGACCGGCATATCGCCCAGCTGCACCGAGCCGAGGGCGATGTCGGTGACCTGGTTGATGGAGGTGAGCAGATCGTTGCGGCACCGCGTGATGTGCCGGCCGGCCACGGCGTTCGCCAGGTGGCGCCTGGCGTGGAGCCGGATGCTGTTGACCAGCGTCTCCGCGCGCATGACCGCGAAGATGTAGCCGATGTACGGAAAGACGATCGCGAAGTTGATGATCGCAAGCGCCTCGGCGGCCGCGACGCTCCATGTCGGCACGTAGTTGGGCCTGACCTCGGAGCGGACCAGGAATGTGTAGAGGATCGAGGCCAGCGCGAAACCCAGGACCACCGCATTCAAGGGGTTGGTCGTGAAGAGGCCAATGATGCGCGGCGAGTAGCGCGAGGACGTCATCTGGATGCCGAAAACGACGACGAGGATGACGATGCTCAGCGTCACACCCTCGGCGCCCCCGACCAGCCCCAGGACGCCTGCGGCGGCGGCGGGATCGGGGTTCAGGAAGTCCCGCATCGAGCGGTAGTCGAGGAAGCCGAAAACGACGACCAACATGGCCGCAACTGCGATCAGCGCGAACCCTGACAGTGCGGCGCCGACCCAGCCTGGGGAGGCCTGCAGGTCGCCTTTGGACGTGAGCCGGGATGCTTTGGAGGCCACAGGAAGGAGCTGTCGCGATCCTAAGCCTTTGGACCCTGACCTGATCGCTACAGTGGCGTAACGAGTTGATTCGAGCCCTCATATTCGATTTCGACGGCCTCATCCTCGACACCGAGGAGCCCATCTACCGCTCGTGGCACGAGGTTTATGACGCGCACGGGGTGCCGCTTCCGTTCGAGCTGTGGGTGAAGACCGTAGGCTCCTCGAACCAGGCTTTCCACCCTCAGCACCACCTGGAGGAGGAGCTCGGCCGCCCGCTTCCGCAGGCGGTGATCGACCGCCGCGTCGAGCGCCGTGCCGAGCTTGTGCACGCGCAGCCTCTGCTGCCCGGGGTCGCCGGCCTCGTCGAGGCGGCCCGTGCTCTGGGCATGAAGCTCGGCGTCGCGTCGAGCTCGTCGCGGGATTGGGTGAGCGGCCACCTCGAACGGCTGGGCATTCTCGATCGCTTCGACTGCCTGCGGACCCGCGATGACGTCGCGCACGTCAAGCCGGCGCCCGACCTGTACGTTGCTGTGCTCGAATGCCTGGCGGTCGCGGCCCGCGACGCTGTGGCGATCGAGGACTCGCCGAACGGGATCGTCGCGGCCAAAAGCGCCGGGCTCCGCTGCGTCGCTGTGCCGAACCCCATCACCGCGGGCCTCGACCTGAGCCAGGCGGACCTGCAGCTCGCCTCGCTGGCTGAGGTGACGCTGCGCCAGCTCCTGGAGCGATTGGACCAGACGCGCTAGCCGCTACCCTATGACGGTGCGAATCGGGATCCTCACTCGGTCAGCGGCGTGCAGAACGGCTGGGCCGGCTGCCTGGAGGGCGGCGTCATCGACGAGCTCGGGCCCGACAACGTAAGGGGAATCCTGCCTCTCGGCGGCACGATCCTCGGCACCTCGCGCACGAATCCTCTGAAGATGAAGGACGGTGTGGCCATGGTCATCCGCTCGCTGCGCCGCCATGGCATCGACGCCATCGTTCCGATCGGAGGCGACGACACCCTAAGCGTGGCCTCAGCCCTGCACGAGGCCGGCTTTCAGACGGTCGGCGTGCCGAAGACAATCGACAACGACCTGAGCGTGACCGAGTTCTGCATCGGCTTCGACACCGCGGTCGGGGTCGTGACGGAGGCCCTCGACCGCCTGCACACGACCGCCTCCGCGCACCACCGCGTGATGGTGGTCGAGGTGATGGGTCGCGACACCGGCTGGGTCGCGCTGGCCGGCGGAGTGGCCGGCGGCGCGGACATGATCATCATCCCCGAGTTCCCGCTCACGCTTGGCGACGTCGTCAGCCACCTGTACCGGCGCCGTGGGGCGGGCAAGCTCTTCAGCATCATCGTGGTCGCGGAGGGAGCTCACATCCCGGAGCTCGAAGAGGAGGCCGCCAGCGGCGCCGAGACCGACGCATTCGGCCATGTGCAACTCGCCAAGCGAGGCATCGGCGACGCGCTGGCACGGAAGGTCGAGCACGAGACGGGTTTCGAGACGCGGGTCACGGTGCTGGGCCACCTCCAGCGCGGCGGCTCGCCGACGCCGACGGACCGCATCTGGGCGACCCGTCTTGGTGTGCGCGCGGTGGAGCTGATTGGCGCTGGCAAGAGCGGCGTGATCCCGATCCGGCGCAACGGCGACGTAGAGGTCGTCCCGATCGCCGACGTCATCCGAGAGACGCGCCGGGTGCCCGAGGAGCTGTACGCCCTGACTCGGGTTTTCGAATGAAGACGTAAGCTTCGGTTCAGGTTCCGATGCCGTATCTCGTGCTGGTTCCCGCCGCACTCCTGGTCCTCTATATCTCCGCGTCCTATTTCCTGTATCGCCGGGCTTTCGTGCCGGCGAAGCCCCGTCCGCTTGACGACTTCACCTTCACGCCCTTCGAGTTCCAGGCCGACTACGAGGAGGTGGAGCTCGTCACCGCGGACGGCATCAACTTCGGGGCGTGGCACTTCCGGCAGCCGGGATCGCCTCAGACGGTGATCGTGTCCGGCGGCCACAAGGGGCAGCGCCAGGGTTCGCTGGGGATCTCGGCGGCGCTTTGGCGCAAGGGCTTCAACGTCATCCTCTACTCCTATCGCGGCTGGCCAGGGAGTGATCGCGCGCCCATCACGTTCGGGATCAAGGAGGTGCTGGAGCTGGAGGCGGTCATCGCCTTGGCCCGCAAGCGCATTCCCAACGCCAGGATCGGCCTCCTCGGCTACTCCATGGGCGCGGTGGTGACCCTGCTCGGCGCCGCCGGCGAGCCCGGCGTGCAGGCGCTCGTCCTCGACAGCCCTTTCAGCGACCTGCGCACGGTCCTGGCCGAGAACGTGAGGCGAGCGATCAAGCTGCCCGGCACGCCCTTCGTATGGCTGGCCGGCGTGATGTTCCGCATGCGAACGGGTTCGCAGCTTTCCGAGTCGCGTCCGCAGGCTGTGCTGAGCTCGCTCGAGCCGCGGCCCCTGTTCTTCATCCACGGCGGCGCCGACAACATCGTTTCGGTGAGCCACGGCCGCCGCCTGTACGACTCGTACCGAGGCCCGCGCGAGATCTGGATCGTGCAGGGAGCGCCCCACACCGGCGCCTACGAGGCGGATCGTCCTCTTTATGTGGAGCGGGTGGCCGGGTTCTTCGCGCGGCACCTCGGGCTCGACGTCAGCAGCCACTTGCGACTGGTCGAGGAAGAAGAAGTCTCGTAGCCATGTAACAAAACGGCGCCCTGACCACGGGAATAGGTAGCTGTGCAACAGGTGGTCGAAAAAACTTCGCGCGACACGGCCCTCGCCGCCCGCGATCGGGACTTCGAGGAGCTGATCCTTCCACTTGCGGACCCCGGCTATCGACTTGCGTGCGCGATGCTCCACGACCCCCAGGCGGCGCAGGACGCCGTCCAGGAAGCGTCGCTCACAGCCTGGCGGAAGCTGGCTGGCGTGAGTCTCACCCGAGGACAAAATTCTCCGGGGCGCGGATCTACGGCGGGCGGTGGACCAGCTCGACCGTCTCGACCGGCTGGTCGTCGTCCTGTTCTTTTACATCGACCTCCCGCTCGAGGAGATCGCCGCCGTCGTCGGCAGCTCCGTCGGAGCGACGCGCGGCCGGCTGTATCGCGCCGTCAAGCGCCTGCGTCCGGACCTCGAGATCCAGGAGGCACTCCAATGAGCCTGCGGGCCGACATCATCTCTGCCTACGACGAGATCGCTCCGCCGGCGCCACAGTTGCAGGCCCAGATCCGCATGTCAGTGTCCGCCGAAGCGCGGGCCGCCTCGCAATCCCGCCGCACGCGTGGACCGTGGATGGCGAGTTTCCGGGGCACGATGGCCCTCGTGGCGGCGCTGCTCGTCGTCCTGATCGTCGCCACAGTCCTGGTCGGCGGTCGGGTCATGCACGACTGGAACGTCTTTAACAACCGGCCCGCGCCGGCCAGTTCTGGCGACGCGGCGATGCAGATTGCGTTGCTCGAGGCGAGGCCTCTTCACCTACCCCAGGTGTCTGCGAACACGACCTGCATTGCCGGGCCGTTCACGAGTATCGATTACGGCGGCGGGGCTATCGAATCGGCTTATGGGAACGGGCCGGCATATGCCATCGGCGCCTCTGGGCCCGCGACCAACTGGGGCTTCTACTTCGACGTGATTTATGTGACCGAACCGCAGGTCAAAGGCTGGATCCTCGTACGGGCGCGGGACGCAGTGGATCACACGATCCCGGTCGTGTTCGTCGGTCCGTACGCGGCAGGCGCCGTGATCGGGACCGACACGATCAACGGCACGCTTGTCACGCAGCGCGCCGAGCTGCTCTTCGACGCCGGCCATCACCCCGCGTCGTCGGGCAAGAGCAAATGGGGTGTCTGGGATGTTCGCCAGGGAATCAGGGCCAACGGCTCGTCTGGCTGCACCGCTTTCCAGCTCGATGGCAACGGGTTCAGCACGGTCTTCGTCGGCTAACAGCAGAACTGCAACAAACTGCCTGGCCGGCGACAGGTATACATGAGACCGTGCAACGGGTGGCCGACATCACAGAGCTCGACGTTTCCAGCACCGCGAGCGAACGCGACTTCGGCGACCTCCTCCGGCCGCTGATCGACCCCGCGTTCCGGCTGGCTTTCGCGATGCTTCACGATGCCCAGGCCGCCGAAGACGCAGTCCAGGAAGCGTCGTTCACCGCTTGGCGAAAGGTGGCGCGGCTCAACGACCCGACGCGGCTTCGAGCGTGGTTCCTCGGCGTGGTGGCCAACAAGTGCCGGAACGCCCGGCGGCGCAAGTGGGAGGCCGAGGTGAGAGTCGGACTGCCTGAGGAGCTGTCGGTCGTCTCCGCCGAAGAGCGTTCGCTTCAAGGCGCCGACCTGCGTCGTGCGGTAGCGCGACTCAACTACGACGATCGCCTCGTGGTCGTCCTCTATTTCTATCTCGACATGCCGCTCGAGGACGTGGCGTCAGTCGCGCACAGCTCTGTCGGTGCGACTCGAGCCCGGCTCTATCGCTCGATCCGAAAGCTGCGCCCAGATCTCGATCTCGAGGAGGCACTCAGGTGAGCCTGCGCACTCAGATTCATTCGGCGTTCGACGAGGTCGCGCCGTCCACTTTCGGCCTGCCGGAGCGTGTCGTGCAAACGGTATTGACGGAAAAAAACAGCCGTCGGAGGAGGGAGAGAGTGATGCTTCGCCTGCGCGTCCCGTTGGCTCTCGTGGCGGTGTTCATGCTGGTTGCGCTGGTGGTCGGCGTCTTGATCGGCGGTCGCCTGATGCAGGACTGGAACTCGTTCCGCAACTCTGCGCCGGCCGGCGGCGTCTCACAGTCGGCGCTCGCCCAGCTCGAAGCGAAGCCTTTGATTCTGCCCACGTTGAAGGCGGGCGACGCCTGCACAGCCACTCCGGGCAACGCTCTCGGCTTCG
>WNFH01001059.1_pt1 | contig 18370 bp, 10 predicted proteins | sample 5400411 | NCBI WGS metagenome assembly WNFH01 (sample SAMN13153347, study PRJNA577476) | soil metagenome | isolation source: 200 cm saprolite under Douglas fir tree site 2 hole 3 | place: USA:California | collected 2015-04-18
ATGAACTTCCTCGCGAACGACCTCGGCGTGGACACGATCGAGCTGGGGGCCACCCTGGCCGTGTTGATGGAGGCCGGCCTCGGCGTCTTCGGCGACGTGAAGTTCATGGCCGACTGCATGGCCGAGATCCGCCGGGGCAGCGAGCGGGGGCGGCTCTGGGCGCAGGGAACCGCGCGCGTCGGCGCCCACTACAAGGTCCGCCGCGTCCCCGTCATCAAGAAGCAGGCGATCAGCGCCTACGATCCGCGCGTGGTCGAGGCCACCGGAATCACCATGATGGCGACGGCGCAGGGCGCCGATCACACGGCGGGCAATCTTCCCAGGCTCAAGACCCGCGAGATGAGCGCCGAGCAGATCGTCGAGCAGAGCCTCGCCCACCAGGCGCGGGTAGCGGCCAATGACTCGCTGGGCCTTTGCATCTTCGGGATGAGCGTGACCAACCCGAACACGGAGTTCCTCGTGAACGCCATCAACGCCGCCCACGGCACCAGCCTGACCAAGGACTTCTTCGAGCCGCTGGGACGGGCGGCGCTCCGGCTGGAGTACGAGTTCAACCGCCGCGCCGGCTTCACCGAGAAGGACGACGAGTTGCCCGAGTTCTTTTACTCGGAGCCGCTGCCGCCGACCAACCACGTGGCCCGCTTCCACGGAGCTGACGTGCACGGGATGTACGAGCGCCTGCCCGCGTGACGGAGCCTCCCGCGACGCCCGCCTGAAGCACCGATGAGCTCCGCGCCGACCGCGCTGCTTGGGCGTTCGACCGCCTCGTCCGCCGCCCGCGTCGAGTCCCTCGGCCTCTACCGCGCGGCGCTCTGGGTCCTGTTGGCGGCCAACCTTCTGGTCGGCTGGGGGGTGCAGTGGGATATCCAGTGGCACGTGCAGATCGGTCGGGATTCGTTCTGGATCCCGCCACACCTCATGACCTACGCCGGGGTGACCATCGCCGTCCTCATCAGTTTCGGCGTGCTGGCGTGCGACACGCTCCGGCATCTGGCCTCCGGCCGCCTGCCCGCCGGCACAGCGCGGATCTTCCGCCTCACCGGCACGCCCGGCTTTCACCTGGCGGCGTGGGGGATCGCCCTGACGGTGCTGGCGGCCCCGATCGACGATCTCTGGCATCGCTTGTTCGGGCTCGACGTGACGTTGTGGAGTCCACCGCACCTTCTTGGGCTCTTCGGCGTCGCGATCAACACGCTGGCGTGCCTGCTCATCGCCCGCGAGGCGTACCCGGCGCCGAGTTTGGCTCGCTATGTCGGCCTCGTCATCGCCGCGAGCCTCTTCTACGGCAGCCTCGCCGTCGCGCTGCGGCCGTCGGGCCGGCTCGCGTACCTCTACGGCGGGAGCTGGTTCTACACCTATCCGATCCTGGGCGCGCTTCTCCTGCCGCTGGCGCTCGTCACCGCGGCGCGCGTCACCGGCCGGCGTTTCGCGCCGCTCGTGGTGCTGATCCTCGTGATCGCCGCCGGCATGGTCGGCGCGGGCATCGCGCGGGTGGGTTTCGCGATTCTTCAGCCCGAGTCCGTCATCCAGGAGGAGGCCGCCAAGGATCCGACCTCGCCGATCGCGGTATCCGATGAGATCGCTCGGAAGAACAGGAGCACGCCGGGCGGCCCCGTCGGCGGAAATTTCGGACGGCTCTTGGCATTCGCGCCCGTGGTGCTCCTGGTGGCGCTCGACCCGCGGCGCCGGCCGGTGTCGGCGACGCTCGTCTACGCCGTGGGCCTGTTCGCGGTCTGGGGAGTCACGATTGGCCGAACGCCCGCGTTTCAGCCCATGGTGCCCGCGCCGGGGCCGACCGCTGCCGCGCTGCTGATCACACTCGCAATGGCGCTCGTCGGCGGCGTCGCGGCCCGCTGGCTCGCCAACAGCCTGACGCGAGCCGCGCGCTCCCCTGCGGAGGGGAACGCGCGCTGATGAGAGCCCCGCTCCGGGGCCATCGACGTCGTGCGGCGACTCGAATGCGCGGTTACGAGTTCGATCGGATCGCGGCCGCGTGCGTCCCGGCGCCGATAAACGTATCGGACGCGCGGTCGGGGAGATAACGCGTGCCTGCCAAACCACGGATCGCCCATCTCGCAGGATCCAACGCCACCATCCAGAACAGTCCGCCGCTGGTCACGAGCAACAAGGCCCGCGAGAAGCACGGCCTGCCGCTGGTGACCGGCTCCGACGGGGCGCCGCTCCGCTTCGACGTGCTCCGCGCACAGCGCCTCGCCGCCCCGGTGACGGTCTACGTCGAGCAGTTCAGCGCGCATCCGCTCGAGCGCGACGCCGCGGAGCTCTATGGTCCGCCCGACGGCTATCTCGACTCCAAAGGGTCGTTCCACAAGGAACGCCGCGGCGCGGACGATACGCCGGTGTACGAGATCACGCTCCGGCCGGAGGACGGCGTCTATCCCTTGCCGTACATGGCGCGGCAGGCGGATGGGCGGGCGTGGGAAGAGGACTGCGCGTGGCCGCTGGCGCCCGAGCAGCAGGCGCGGCAGCCGTTCTATCCCGATGGGGCGCGGCTCTTCGAGGAGATCGATAGGCTCGGGATCGGGGACAAGGGGATCGGCAACCTGATCTCCGGGCGCGCGGAGATCGACTTCTACCGGGTGGTGCCGTCGTCCGGCTACACGAAGGGCCTCGCGGCGAAGCTCCGGACCGACGTCGGCGAGGGCGACATCGCCGCCGAGGTGCGCGGGCGCGACTTCTTTCCGTACCGGCCCTATCACCTCGGGCCCGCGCCGCCGCGGCCGGCGCTCGCGCGTATCGCCAATGCCGTGCAGCGCGTGCTCGCCACGGGGAAGTACGCCGGGGCGGTCTGGACGCAGGGCAGTCCCCGCATCGAGGAGACGGTGTACTGGCTCAATCTCCTGATCGACACCACGCTGCCGATCTGCGGCAACGCCTCGCAGCGCCCGCACGGGCAGCTCAGCAACGACGGTGACAAGAACATCGTCGATTCCGTCGACTACATCGTCTCGCGCGTATGGGCGGACGAGGGCGGGCGCAATCGCGCGGGGGTCGTGCTCGTGCAGGACCAGCAGGTGTTCGCGGCGCGCGACGTCCAGAAGGCCGACGCGCGGCCGGGCGGCTACGTCGTCACGGGCGGGCACGGCGGCATCCTGGGCGCGGCGGGCTGGGACGGCCCCGCCGTCCTCAACTACGCGCCCGCGACGCGGCATACCTATCTCTCCGCCGTGAATAGCACGCGGCTGCCCGCCGAGGTCGTGGGTCACCTCAAGAGCGGCGAGATGCGCGTGCCCATCAAGGATGGGCGCGGCGACGTGCTCGAGCCGGCGATCCCCAAGGTCACGATCGTGAAAGACGGCAACTACACGGTGGACGACTACGACGACGACGTCTCACGCGAGGTCGACCTGCTCGCGCAGATCGAGCGTAACCTCGCCGCGCATCCCCTGGCCGGGTTCGTGGTGGAAGGCCTGTCGCCCTACGGTCGCCTGACCTCGGCCGCCCGCACGCGCGTCATGCGGCGCGCCGCCTTCTGCGGCATGCCGGTGGTGCTCGTGGGCCGTGGCAACGCCGGGGGGTTCGTACCGCCGCCGAATGCCCCGTTCATCGGCGGACGGAACCTGACGGCGACGAAGGCACGGCTGCTCCTCATGGCGTGCCTGATGAAGGTCGGGAGCGTGCCGGCGGCGACCGATCCGGACCGGCCGACGCCGGGCGAGGGCGAGGCGGCGCAGAAGAAGATCCGCGAGTACCAGGAACTGTTCGACACTCACTGAGTGAAATCGGGTGGAGCGAACCGCCGCTCCCCCCGATGGCCCCATGTCACATTGAGCACTGAGGAGACGGGCATGCGCGCGACGGACGACATCGCGATCGGAGAGCGCCTCGCCCATCGCGCCGTCGAGCTGGCCGAAGCGCTCCTGCGTGAGGCGCGCGCCCAGCAAACCCCGGAGGAGCGCGCCCAGTCCCGCAAGCTCGCCCGCATGATGTCCGATCCGCACGGCAAGGAGCTCACCATCGCGCTGGCCGATCAGGCCTTCCGGAGCCGCCGCGCCGAGCGCATCGCCGACCAGCTCGCCCATCTTCTCGAGCGGTACGGCGTGCCCCAATACATGGACTGGTGGGAGCGGGTGGCGCTCCTTCTCGGCGGGGCCATGGCGCACTATCTCCCGAGCCTCGTCGTTCCCCCCATCGTGAACCGGCTGCGCCACGAGACGCAGAACGTCATCCTGCCCGGCGAGGAGGAAGACCTCGGCCGCTACCTCGAGGAGCGACGCCGCGCCGGCATGCGGCTGAATCTCAACCAGCTTGGCGAGGCGATCCTCGGAGAGGCGGAAGCGGCGCGCCGCCTGGAGGCGTACCTCGCACTGCTCGCGCGCGACGACGTCGAATACATCTCGGTGAAGGTCTCATCGGTCTTCAGCCAGATCGACCTCGTCGCCTTTCGAGCGACGGCCGCGCGCGTGGCCGAGCGTCTGCGCACGCTCTACCGGGCGGCCGCCGGGCATCGCTACCACCACCCGGACGGACGGGTCACGCCGAAGTTCATCAACCTCGACATGGAGGAGTACCGGGACCTCGACCTCACGGTGACGGCGTTCCGCGAGGTGCTGGACGAGCCGGAATTCCTGCCCCTGAGCGCGGGGGTCGTGCTCCAGGCCTATTTGCCCGACTCGCATCGCGTGCAGCGCGCCGTCACCGACTGGGCGCGCGCGCGCCGGACCCGCGGTGGCGCGCCGATCAAGCTCCGCATCGTCAAGGGCGCGAATCTGGCCATGGAGCGCATCGAGGCGGCCCAGCACGGCTGGCGCCAGGCTCCGTACGAGACCAAGGCCGAGGTGGACGCGAATTACAAACGCATGCTCGAATACGGCTGTCGGCCCGAGCACGCGGAGGCCGTACACCTGGGAGTCGCCAGTCACAACCTCTTCGACATTGCCTACGGGCTGGTGCTGCGCGATGTCCTCCACGTGGAGCCCTGGGTCGAGTTCGAGATGCTCGAAGGCATGGCCAATCACCAGGCGCGCGCGGTGCAAGGGCGCGCCGGCGGCCTCCTGCTCTACGCGCCCGTCGTGCGGGCGGAGGATTTCCACAGCGCCATCGCCTACCTGGTCCGCCGACTGGACGAGAACACTGCGCCGGAGAACTTCCTGCGCCACGTCTTCGACCTCGAGCCGGGCTCGGCGGAGTGGGCCGCTGAGCGCGATCGATTCCTGGCCGCGTTCGAGATCATGGCTGAACTGTCCGATGCGCCCCGCCGTCTACAAGATAGGAAGGTGGAGGCGGACGCCCCTCCAGTCCAGCGACCTTTCGAGACGAAGTTCGTGAACGATCCCGACACCGACTGGACCCTGGCGGCCAACCGGGCATGGATCGAGGACGTCGTACCTCGCTGGCGCGAGCGCTCGCCGGAGGCGATCCCGCTCCAGGTCGGCGGGGAATTCCGCGGGGGTGCGCGGGAAGGACAGGGACGCGATCCCTCGCGTCCCGGGCGCCTCGCCTATCGCTTCGCGCTGGCCAATCCTGACGATGTCGATCGCGCGCTCACAGTCGCTCGGGCCGCTCAGCCGGCATGGGCCACGCTCCGGACCGCGGAGCGCGATGCCCGGCTCGAGGCGTGCGCGGCGAAGCTCGGGCGCCGACGCGGCGACCTGATCGGCGCGATGATCCTCGACGGCGCCAAGACGGTGACGGAAGCGGACGCCGAGGTCTCCGAGGCGGTCGACTTCGCGCGCTATTACGCTCGGACGCTGCGCGAGACCGCCGGCGAGCTGGACGATTGCCGCATGGAGCCGCTCGGCGTGGTGGTCGTGACCCCGCCCTGGAACTTCCCGCTGTCCATCCCCGCCGGCGGCGTGCTCGCCGCTCTGGCGGCCGGGAACGCCGTCGTTCTCAAGCCGGCGCCCGAGGCGGTGCTCGTCGGCTGGTGGCTGGCCAACTGTCTGTGGGACGCCGGCATCCCACGCGAGGTCCTCCAGTTTCTGCCATGCCCCGATGACGAGATCGGTCGCGGGCTCGTGACGGACGCGCGCGTGGCAGGCGTCATTCTCACCGGTGCGGTGGAGACGGCCCGCCTCTTCCTCGGCTGGCGGCCCGATCTCACCCTGTTCGCGGAGACGAGCGGCAAGAACGCCATCATCGTCACATCGCTCGCGGACCGGGATCAGGCCATCCGCGATCTCGTTCGCTCGGCCTTCGGCCACAACGGCCAGAAATGCTCGGCAGCGAGCCTCGCCATCTGCGAGGCCGAGGTGTACGACGACCCAGACTTTCGCCGCCAGCTCCGCGACGCCGCGGCCAGCCTCGCCGTGGGCAGCGCGTGGGAGTCGACGAGTCGGATCACGCCGCTAACGCAGCCGCCCGGTGCCGCGCTCCAGCGCGCGCTCACCGTCCTCGACGAGGACGAGGCGTGGCTGCTCGAACCGCGCCCGGCGACGGACAACCCGCAGCTCTGGTCGCCCGGTATCAAGCTCGGCGTGCGCCCCGGCTCCTTCTTTCACCGCACGGAGTGCTTCGGCCCCGTGCTGGGACTGATGCGCGCCGAGGACCTCGACCAGGCGATCGCGCTCGCCAACTCGCAACCGTTCGGCCTGACCAGCGGGATCCAGACGCTGGACGACCGCGAGATCGCGCGCTGGCTCGACCGCATCGAGGCCGGCAACCTCTACGTCAACCGCCCCATCACCGGCGCGATCGTCGGCCGCCAGCCCTTCGGTGGGTGGAAAGCCTCGTCGGTGGGGCCGGGGGCCAAGGCGGGCGGCCCCAACTACGTGCTCCAACTCGCGCGCTGGAATCAGCTGACGCGCCCCGCCGGCGACGACGAGTCTCTCCCGGAACCGACGGCCGCACTGCTCGAGCGATGCCTGGCCGAGCTCTCCGACGCCGACGCGCGCGCGTTGGTGGCGGCGAGCGCGGCGAGCTACGCGCGCGCGTGGCGCCGTCACTTCAGCCGCGAGCACGATCCGAGCGCGATCCGGGGAGAGCGGAACGCGTTTCGCTACCGACCATGCCGCCTCGTGATCGCGCGGGGAACGACCGCGCGCCCGGAGGCGGCCGCGGCGCTGTGCCAGGTCATCCTGGCGGCGTGCGTGACGGGTGCTCGCCTGACGCTGAGCCTCTCCCCGGATTCACAGCCCTGGGCGTGGCTGGGGGAGTGCGGCGAGGTGGAGCTCGTGGTGGAGGCGGAGGCCGGGTTCGTGGAGCGCCTGGCACATCCGGACGATGCCGAGCGCGTGAGGGTGTGCGAGCCGATCTCGACCGCGGCCCGCGCCGCCGCCAACCGCACGGGCGTCACCATCATCGACGCGCCCGTCCTCGCCAACGGACGCCTGGAGCTCCGATGGTATCTCCGGGAGCAGACGGTCTCCCGTGTCCTCCACCGCTATGGCAGCGTGGCGGAGCCCGTCGCTACCGACTGAGCCACACGAAGGTCGGTTACTTCGCCGGCAGAGGTACAAGAAAATGCGAGCGAGGAAACGGAGAGTCAAGGCGCTGCTCCGCGAGCGTCGGCGCGAGGCGTGGGAAGAGGGGCGGTGATCTACGTGCGGGGGATCGAGGAGGGTCGCGAGTCCGTGTGAGCCGGCGGCTCGGGCTTCCGTGCGACCTGGTAGGACCTGAATGCCCCGAGCCGACCTCCATGAGCTTCGATGAAGCGCACCAGGTCCTTGGCTTCCCGTCGAGCGCGCGTGATCGCGGAGCGGCGGCTGGCGCGCGTCGTCGCTCTCGGCTAGACTCCCGGCAGCCGTCCTCAACCGAGGTGCCCATGCCACAGACCGTGGGCCGACGCGCGGTGCTCATCGGCCTCGCCGCCACACTACTACCGTCGCCTGCGCATGCCCAGAAGCCGCCGCCGCGGATCGGCTGGCTGTCTGCAGGATCGGAGCCCGACCCATTCCTGGATGCATTTCGCGAAGGTCTGCAGAAGCTGGGCTACGTGGAGGGTCAGAACGTCGTCCTTGATATTCGACACGCTCACGGAAACTTGGAGGCGCTGCGCGCAGGAGCGGCGGGGTTGGTGCAGTCAAAGGTCGTGCTGATCGTCGCCAGCCTTACAGCGGTCCGGGCGGCGCGGACGGTCAAGGACATTCCCATTCTCTTCACCATAAGCGGCGATCCCGTCGAGGCAGGCCTCGCGCAGAGTCTGTCGCGGCCTGGCGGCAATCTCACCGGCAGCACCTTCCTTTCGCTCGAAATAGCGGGCAAGCGAGTGGAAATGCTCAAAGAAGCCCTGCCTCGCCTGCGCTCGCTTGCTGCGTTGTCGAATACCGACCATCCCGGGGAGAAGTCGGAGCTGCACGCCACCGAGACTGCCGCTCGGATGCTCGGGATCAACCTCATTTACGTTGCCTTCTCGCAGTCCCCCTTCGGAGCGAGCCAAGAGCTCGACAAGGCGCTCGAGGCCGTGCGACGGGCGCGCCCGGACGCGATGATCGTCTTTCCTGAAGGTGCGACGATGGCGAACCGCGTCAGCCTCGCCAACTTCGCCATCGCACAGCGACTGCCGTCGATGTTTGGCTGGGCCGAGTATGCCGCCGCGGGAGGCTTGATGAGCTACGGAGCAAGTCAGCGCGACGCGCATGCACGGCTCGCCAGTTACGCCGACAAGATTCTCAAGGGCGCCAAGCCAGCCGACCTGCCTGTCGAGCAGCCAACGAAGTTCGAGCTGGTCATCAACCTCAAGACCGCGAAGGCCCTCGGCCTGACGATCCCGCAGTCGGTGCTGGCGCGGGCGGACCAGGTGATCCAGTAGCGCGTACTGGCCTGCGAGCGGCTCGCGATCGTCACCGGGACGCCGAAAGCAGTAACTTCGGCTAGACTTGTGAGCGTGACGCTCTTCGGCGCCCTCTACGCCTTCTTCCGGGAGCACCGCCGCTGCGGCGACCTTGACGACGGCGTCGAGGGCGACCGTGTCTGGATGACGTGTACGTGCGGCGCTGTCGTTGTCCGAGCGTTGGAGCCCGTCGCCTGAGCCCTCAACCGAGGTGCCCATCGTTGACAGCGGCCGTTGTCGGGTCGTGCGGGTTCGCCCTCTTCCTGGGGGCGTGCGCCATCACGAACACGCCTCAGCAAGACCTGGCCTATGCGCGGTGGGCGAAGTGCAATGCGCCGTTCGTTTCCCTCGAGTGGGTCGATCTCGACGGCCGGATCACATTTAGGTTCTCCACTGAGGGGGGCCGGCAAGAGGTCCTGCAATGCCTCGCCGAAGGTGGCCGCACGGGGCCGCCGCTTCCCGAACCCGTGGGCGTCCGCCCGCCGGGAGGCCCGTGAGCGACCAACGCGGCCGACTCCTCGTGGCGGCGCTCGGCTTCGCGAGAAGAAGAGCGAGCCGGCGCGCAGACGCAAGATGCGGGAGGCGCAGTTCTTCTACTGGAAAATAGTCGGTGTCGGGGCCCCCATTCAAACGGCCGGGCCGTCCTGGATGGCGGCGGCGAGCTTGCCGCGAACGCGACGACCGTCGCCCGGCTGACCGGTGAGCTTTCCGTTCTCGACGGCCACCTTGCCGCGCAGGATCACCACGGCGGGCCAGCCGTGCACCTCCCATCCGTCCCAGGCGCTGTAGTCGGAGCCGTGCAGGTCCGCGGCGCGCAGCGTGCGCCGGACGGCGGGATCGAACACGACCACATCGGCGTCGCTGCCCGGGGCGAGCATGCCTTTCCGCGGGTAGAGGCCGAGCACCTTCGCCGCGTTCGTCGAGGTGACGGCGACGAAGCGCTCGAGCGACATCCCACGCTTGGACACACCCTCGGTGTAGATGATGGGCACGCGCGTCTCCACGCCGACGTGACCGCCGGTGGCGTCGGCGACGTGGCGGCTCCTGACCTTGACCGCGCGCGGCGTGCACAGCTCGTCGGTGGCGACGGTGCTCAGCGTTCCGCTCGTGAGCCCGCTCCAGAGGCGCTCGCGGTCCTCCTCGTGCTTGAGCGAGGGATAGGTGTGGTAGAGAACGCCGTCGGGCCGCAGATACGCGTCGGCGGTGAAGGTCGCGTAGTGGTGCAGCGTCTCGCCGTAGATGGCGCGCCCCTCGCCGCGCGCCTCGGCGATGGCCTCCACGCCCGCGCCGGCGCTCACGTGCACGAAGTACACCGCGGCGCCCTCGACGTAGCGCGCCAGACGCAGCACGCGGCGGAACGAGATGTCCTCGGACATCGCACTGTGAACGAGCGGCATGTTCTGGATATCGGTGCGGCCCTCGCGCTCGAGGCGCTCGTACATGTACATGACGAGGTCGTCGTCCTCGGCGTGGATCGCGAGGATGCCGCCGTGCTTGGCCGCCGTCTCCATGATGGCCCAGAGGTGACCGAGGCGGATCATGCGGCCCTTGCCGATGGGCCTCACGTCGGTGGTGAAGATCTTGATGCTCGTGAAGCCCGCCTGGATGGCTTCCGGGAGCTGATCGATGACGTCGGGAGGGACCGCGCCCTGGAGCATCACGTGGAGGCCGTAATCCGTGTAGCCCTGGCGCCAGACCGCCTCTTTCTGGTCGATCGCGCGAGCGATCGTCAGGCCCGGCTCCCAGACGGCGAAGTCGACGAGCGTGGTCGTCCCGCCGCAGATCGCGGCGCGGCTGACCTGCTCGGGCGGGGCGCTCGTCATCAAACCGCCCCCCAGCGCGGGGATCGGCCAGTGGGTGTGCACGTGAGGGTCGATGCCGCCCGGGATGACGAGCTTGCCAGTGGCGTCCACGACGCGGCCGGCGTCGCGGGGCAGCGTGCCGGGCGCGCCGACGGCGACGATGCGCTCGCCCTCGATACCGACGTCCCAGGCGCCCACGCCCTGGGGAGTCACGACCTGTCCACCGCGGATCACGAGATCGAGCATGGTTGTCTCCGGCTCCTCAGGCGTCACCGAACAGGAGGGCTTTGATGCGCTCGGGCTCGCTGAGCAGCAGCCCGAGACGGGTCACGGCCAAGTCGACCACCTGCGCGAACTTGTCCGGCCCGCCGAAACTCTCGAGCGTCTCCGGTCGGACAAACTTGAAGAGGATGTTGGCCGTACCGGGCGGCATGCCGACGAAATGGACGGTCAGCACTCGTTGGTCCTCGAGGAGGATCATGCAGAAGGCGGCGGCCGCCTCGTACGGCACGATCGGCGGCTCCTTCACGCCACCGCGCTCCATGGCGATCGTGAGGAGGTCGTCCGCCAGGAGCTGGGCCGTCGTGGGCGTCTCGTGGAGCCGGACGCCGAAGATCGGTCGGAGCGCGTCGGCGACGCGCCGGGTCGAGGCGATGAGCTCGCGGACGCGCTCGGGACGATACTGCTCGAGCGTGCGCACGACGGCCGCGTAGAGCATCGGGCGCGCCTCGAGGCCGCACTCGAAGCCCTTCGCGCGGATCCGCCCCACCAGCGCCTTGTCGCCGGCCATGAGGCCGAAGCGCGGGCCGATGGTGCCGTACTTGTCGAGGCCGGTGGCCCCAAGGTCCACGCCCAGCTCGAGCATCCGGGGGTGGTCGAAGGCGGCGGGGGCCACACGCGCGCCGCCCGCGTCGTCGACGTAAACGAGCGCGCCCTTGTCGTGGGCGAGCTTCACCACCGTCCGGATGCCCTCGACCGGCATCAGCTCATAGGTGACGGCGAGGCGCGTGAGGACCACGAGCGCCACTCTGGGCTCGCGCTCGAGGGCACGCGCGAAGTCATCGACGCCGACGGTGTCGATGAACCGCGCGCCGGCCAGGGTGGCCGCGCGGATCACCGTCGGGTGGCTGTGGCTCGCCGAGACGCCGACCACCACGTCGCCAGGCCGGACCAGCGTGAGATGGGTGGCGAGGGTGGCGCCCGTCAGCCGGTTGAAGACGGCGACGTCGTGGAACTCTTCCGACCCCCCGAGGTGCTGCAGGGTGAGGGCCTTGAGCCGATCGAGATAGATCGCCGGGGCCAGCTCGTCGTCCGCCCACTGGATCTCCTCAGCCGTCATCGCCAGGCCGTGCTCGAGACCCGTGAAGACGAAGACCGACTCGGGGCCGTGCTTGCGGATGATGCTCCAGGCACGGTGCAGCTTGCGGAAGTCGTCCTCGGTGCTGGCGAGGATGCGTCCGCGCGCGTACGGGAGCGCCGGCGCGTGCGGATTACCGAAGCGGTCCTTGTCCATGCGTGACTCCTTCAGTGCTCGCTAGTGTCCTGTCCGCGAAGTTCTGTCAACGATCACGCTCCACCGGAGGCGACGGGCGGGTGCGGTAGGGGGTGACGGGATCCGTTCCCGCCTCGCCCGATGCGGACGCGATGCGCCCGGATGGAGCCCAGCCGCACCCGAGCAGCGAGCGCGGGAGCCGCGTGGTCCCGGCGCCCCCTGCCGCACCCGCCCGTCGCCTCCGCCTGCGGCGAAGTCTTAACATGAGTTCTGGGGCGGGACACTAGTCGTACACGGTGTCGAGGTAGTGGCTGGGATCGACCCTGGCCTCGATGACCGTCGGGTGGTCGGCGTCGAGGGCATCCTTCAATGCGCGAGTGAGCTCGGCGGCGGAGCGTGCTCCGACCACCGGGACACCGAAGTAGTGAGCTGGTGGAGCCACGTGCTCCTGTTCTCCGAGGTCGGTCCCGTACAGGCCGAAGCGACGCCGGACCTGCTTGACCTGGATCAAGGAGAGCCAGCCGTCGTCGAGGACGACGATGGGCAAGGACAGTCCGAGGCGCCGCGCGACGGCCACCTCACCACACGTCATCTGGAAGCACCCGTCACCCACGAGCGCGACCACGGAGCGCTCCGGGCAGGCGAGCTTCGCGGCGATGGCCGCTGGAAGCCCGAACCCCATCGAGGACCAGCCGTTCGTGATCAGAAACGTGCGCGGCGCGTGAGCCGTCCACTGGGACGCGATCTGATGGGTGTGGGCTCCCACATCGAAGGCCAGGATGCCGTCGCGGGGGAGCACTTCTCGAACCACGTCGATCGCGTGATGGGGCACGAACCCCGACAGCCGGGGACGAAGCGAGAGGTGAAACCGGTCGCGGTGTTGCACCGCCAGGTCGGCCGGCCACTCGGATCGCGCGGGCGGAAGCTCGGCCAGCCACTCGAGCGAGGCGTCGAGGTCTCCGATTACCTCGTGGGCGATCGTCACGCTCGGGTCCGCGTCCACGGGATCCACGTCGATCGACAGCAGGGGGACCTTGCCGATCCACGCCTCATACTCCACCTCCACGACGTCGTAGCCGAGCCCCACCACGAGATCGGCGCTGCGCAAGAGCTGGCGCTGCACCTGGCGCCGGGCCCGCTCGATGCAGCCGAGTGAGAGCGGGTGATCCTCGGAGATCATGCCCTTGGCCATGGTGGTCGACGCAAAGGGGAGCCGGTGGCGATCGATCACCGCCCGCAGCAGGTACGGATTCCGCAGGCGCATGGCCGACGAGCCCAGGACCGCCACCGGCCGGCGAGCGGCACCCAGGATCTCGGCCGCGCGACGCATGGAGGCCTCCGATGCCGTGCGGAGCCGTCGCCCCGTTGGGCTCGGAGGCACGTCCTCGGTGGCCGAAGCCAGCGCAACGTCCTCAGGGAGGTCTAGGTGAACGGGCCCCAGGGGCTCGCTCAGGGCGATCTCGAGCGCCTCGGCCAGCACCGAGGCCACCTCGCCCTCTCGCAGGGCAAGGGTCGCCTTCGTGATCGGCCGGAAGAGCGTGTGATGGTCGATGGCCATCTGGATGCGCCGCCCGAGCTGCGACGTGGGCAGATTGCACGTGATCGCCAGGAGCGGCGAACGATCGAGGTAGGCATTGCCCACACCGGTCGTCAGGTTGGTGGCGCCGGGTCCCAGAGTCGCGATGCAGAGCCCCGGCGCGCCCGTCACTCGCCCCATGACGTCGGCCGCGAACGCCGCCGAGCCCTCGTGGGCCGTGAGCACGTACGGCAACCGGCCGACCCGCATGGCTTCGAGCAGGGGAAGCACGTTCCCGCTGGGAATTCCAAAGCCGTGGCTCACGCCCGCCGCCCGCAATGTCTTCACGATGAGCTCGGCGTTGTTCATGGCGTGCGTCCCGGCCTCAGTACTCGTCGAACATGCGCTGGACCTCGGCCACGTCGTCCGTGCGAGTGAGAGCCAGCATGGCGAGCACGCGCGCCTTCTGCGGAGTGAGATTGTCGGCGACGACAAAGCCTCGCTCGCGCAGGACGGTGCGGGGCAGGACGCGACCGCTCCCCGCCCGGCTCGAGAGCACGATCACAACACCGCGCCGGCGCGCCTCCAGGAGCGCGTCGGTCTCGGCCGGCGTGGTCACGCCGGGCGGGAGTGACGCAGAAACGATCGCGCGGGCGCCGGCGGCGACGAAGGCCAGGATGGCCGCGCCGTCGGCGCCGGCGTACGACGCGGCGATGTCCACGCGCGGGAGGTCGGTGCGGCCGCGCACGTCGAACTCCGTCTCCGGGGCGTGGCGCCGCGTCGGGCGCCGGTAGATGGCGACGCGACCGTCGGGGTCTGCGTATCCGAGCATACCCAGGTCCGGGCTCCGGAAGGTCTCGAGCCGCAGCGTCGACGTCTTCATGACCTCGCGCGCGGCCTGGACCTCGTCGTTGAGGAGCACGAGCACGCCGAGCCCGCGCGCCTCGGGCGCTCCCGCGACGCGCACCGCGTTGACGAGATTCAGCCCAGCGTCCGAGCTGAGGCCCGTGGCCGGCCGTTGCGATCCGACCAGCACGACGGTAGTGTCGACTTTGAGCGTGAGGTTCAGGAAGTACGCCGTCTCTTCGAGCGTCGCCGTGCCGTGCGTGATGACGACGCCGTCCAGCGGAGCTTCGCGCGAGACGGCGTCGTGCACGGCGGCGTCGAGTGCCAACCAGTCGGCCGGCCCGACGGCCGCGCTCGACATCGCGCGGAAGCGGACGGAAACGATCTCCGCGGCATCGGTGACTTCCGGGAACCGCACCAGGAGCTCGTCGGGCTCCGCTTTGCGGCCTGCGTCCATGTACTCCCAGAGGTCGAGGCTCCCCCGGCCGATCGAGGAGATCGTCCCGCCGGTGCCGATGAGCGCCACCCGTCGCTTCGATGGCGAGTTCATCGCGTTGCCGCGGCCTCGACGGCCCTGCGCTGCCGCCCCTTCTCTCGATCTGCCTGATACGCCTTGATGGCGGGGATGACCTCGCGGGTCATCAAATCAATGCCGTGCACAGCGACCTCATGGGACATCAGACCCTCGCGGCCCCAGAAAATCATGAACCCCGGGTCGACGACGTCGATGATCCGCTGCAGCTTCTTGATCACGGTGTCGGGGTTCCCGGAGACGATCTGATAGGTGGCATGGGCCTCTTCGTAGCTGAGGCTGGGGCCGCCGGGCGTGACATTGGCCGACCCCACGCGCGCTTGCTCACGCCGGCTCTGCGTGGCCGCCCGGCTCACGTACCCCGGGGGTTGCAGCCAGTGGCGGGGCGCGACCCCGAACGATGTCCCCAGCTGCCAGAAGAAGTGCCGGCCCTCCTCGTAGGCCTTGTCGTCGGTGTCGGCGACGCTCACCCGAATGACGTATCCGCGCTGCTCGGAGGTCGGGGTGAATCCGGTTTGTGCCGCGACCTCGTCGTAGAGATCGTAAATCTCGTCGGTGACGTGGAGCGGCGGGGCGAGCGCCACGTACGGGTAGCGATGCTCGGCCGCCCACCGGACCGACTCCGGGCTGACCACGCCGGGAATCCAGATCGGGGGATGAGGCTTTTGCAGCGGCCTGACCCACGGATTGACCACGCGGTACTCGTAGTGCCGGCCCTCCCATCGGAAGGGTCCAGGCGTGGTCCATGCCTTGACGATCACGTTGTGGGCTTCGTCGAACCGCTCCCGGTTGTAGATCGGATTGGCGTTGGTGGCGATGCTTTCCTGGCCCAGCCCGCGCACGAAGCCGCAGACCACCCGGCCTCCGGAGAGAATGTCGATCATCGCGACTTCTTCGGCCACCCGCAGCGGGTTGTCATGGATGGGGAGCACGTTGCCCAGAAAGACGATCCGGCCCTTCCTGGTCGTCCGGGCCAGGACCGCGCCGATCACGTTGACCGACGGCATCATGCTGAGCGGGTTGTTATGGTGCTCGTTGATCATGACGCCGTCGAAGCCGGACTCCGTGCAGTACTGCAGCTCCTCGAAGTACATGCCGTAGAGCTGTTGCGCCCGTTCCGGGCTGAAGTGCTCGTTGGGAAACATCAGGTTGTTGTAGCCCCGCCGGCGCGCGTCTTCCTGGGGATACGCCGTGTAGCCCATCTCGGTGAAGAAGTAGACTTCCTTGACCATAGGAGACCTCCTGCTCTGGGCCTCGCGTCAGGCACGCGGCGCGAGGAAGTCTAGCACCGCCTGCACGAACGCTTCGGGCTGCTCCATGTCGGGCAGGTGGCCACATCGGTCCAGCACGGTCGCCATCGCCCCCGGGATCGCCCGCACGTAGCGCTGGCACACGTTGAGTGGAATGATCGCGTCCTCACGTCCCCAGATCACCAGGGTGGGCGTTGAGATCCCCCGCAACAACGCGGGCAGCGTGTGGCTCCGCATGTACGGCTTCCAGAGGAGGCGGGCCGCCATCTCCCGGTTCAGCTCCGCCTGCCTCTCGTCCTCGGGCCTCCATGCTGTGCCGAAGTACTGGGCATACTCCGGCGCCTTCGCCGGGTCATAGAACGCCTGCGCCAATGCCTCCTGGTTGGAGTGCATGAAGTAGTCCCAGACGTGGCCTTCGTCCGGCTGCAGGCCCGCCGCGCCCACCAGCACCATCTTCGTGAAGACCTGGGCGTTCACGGTGGCGATCTCCGCCGCGACCCAGCCGCCCAGAGAAGACCCGATGACAGGCAGGGGCTGGGACAGCTTCAGATCGCGGACAAACCACGTCACCCAGGCGGCGAGGTCGCGGACGCTGACGATCCAGTCCGGGCGCCCGGACTGGCCGAAGCCCGGCAGCGACGGCACGTACACCGTGAAGTGCCGGGCGAGCTTCTCGTACGCGCGAAGCCAGCCGGGGACGCCGAGCTCGCTGTGCAGAATCAGCAACGGCGCTCCAATGCCGCCGCGGCGGAGCTGGATGCGAACACCCGCGACCTCCACAAGATCTTCCGTGAAGGCGGCTTCCGCAGTCGTCATGTGCTCTGGGCGAGCACCTCCGCGGCCTGCTTCTCGACCACCGTGCCCTTGAAGAAGTCCGGGTTCACCTCGCCCCAGAAGCGCACGGCGTTGGTGAACATGAAGTCGCGGAAGTCATCGTCGGTGAGCAGCCCGTGCTCGACCAGCTCGTAGGCCTCGGGGACGACGTCGGTCATGTCGGGGACATCGAAGTGGCCGATGTCGGAGCTGAAGAAGGCGTTCAGTCGCGCGTTCATCGGGTTGGCCTTGCGATTGAAGGCCCACGCGTTGATCGGATCGTCGGCTTCACAGCCGAAGTAGAAACGCGAGACGTAGAGATCGCGGAAATCTTCCTTCCGCGCGATCCTGCAGCGGGAGTAGTCGTCGAGGTCCACGACGCCGCCCGTGCCATCGCCGTTGTCGTCCAGGCCCTCGCCGCGGCGCACCGCGTCCACCACCGTGGCCGACCCGTACTTCTGCGCCAGCGCGAGCAGGGCCGTCCGGTCGAGCCGCTCCGGGTTCGTGTTCTCGAGGGCCTGCCGGTTCCGCTTCTCCCAGTGTCCGATGAGATCGGCGTAGAGGGAGCACGCCCAGCCCACGCCGCCTTCCAGGAAGGCGAAGTTCAGCTCCGGGAAGCGGCGCGTGACGCCGCCGAAGAAGATTGCCTTGGCCATGGCCTCGCTGGCGGAGGCGAAGTGGCCGATGTGGTTGTAGCAGAAGTTCGACGGCGAGTTGCGGAGCAGGATCGAGCGCGCGCCGTTGTGGAAGCTCGGCGCGATGCGCAGCTCGCGTAACTTCTCCCACACCGGATCGTAGTCGTGCTCGCTGTCGATGGCGATGGGGTCGTACCACTCGACGAACTTCGCGGCCTCGGGATGCTCCTCGACCAGCGCGGGGATGGGGCGGCGGATCAGGCTGCCCATCATCACGACCCGGTAGCCGAGCTGGCGCGACGCGAACTCGAGCTCCTCGATCGCCTCTTCAGGCGTGTACATCGGGATGATCGCCGCGGGGATGATACGATCGCTGAACTGGCGGAACTGGTCCATCGTAAACACGTTGTAGGCGCGGCAGAGGGCGCGCCGCAGCTTGTCCGGCGGCAGACGGTAGTAGCCGAGCCCGGCGGTCGGATAGATCACGCAGAAGTCGAGCCCGAGATCGTCCAGGCGCTCGTAGAGCAGCCGCGGCATCATCGCGGTCGCGCGGTCGAGCGTGTTCTTGGTCGGCAGGAACCAGAACGCCTCCTGCCCGATCCGGCGGCGCCGGCGCTCGGCTACCGACATATTGAGCGAGTTCGGAATGCGAGCGCTCGCCATCGCCAGCGCCTCGACCGCCGTGTCACCGCCGATGCGGCGAAACTCCTCGCGCATGAGCGGCGCGAACTCGGCCCAGTGCCCATCGGCGTCGAT
>WNFH01001060.1_pt1 | contig 18359 bp, 10 predicted proteins | sample 5400411 | NCBI WGS metagenome assembly WNFH01 (sample SAMN13153347, study PRJNA577476) | soil metagenome | isolation source: 200 cm saprolite under Douglas fir tree site 2 hole 3 | place: USA:California | collected 2015-04-18
CGAGAAATTTCGCAAGAGGCCGGTATCCAAGTCAAAGAAACCAGGCCCGCGAAGGATGTTCCGTCCAGCGGTGCCGTAACGCGCCTGGGTCGCCGACGCAGCAGGGACCTGCGCGAACGAACTCACCTGGAAATAGTGACACGTCGAGTCCGTCGCGGCACAGTTGGCAAATCCGCCGGTCGCTGGATTATTGGCCTGTACATTTCCAAGAATCACGATCGGGCCAACGAGATCCGGCGTGTTCGTACTTCCCAGGGCGTTGGACGGATTTACGTTGGTAGTGATGGTCAGGGGAACTCCGCTGTAGACGCTCATGATCCAGCTCAATTGCCAGCCACCAGCAAGTGCGTTTGCAACGCCGCGCTGCGCCCAGCGCTTAGTCCGTCCAAAAGGCAACTCATACACGCCGTAAGCTTGCACATTGTGCGTGCGGTCAAAACCCGCGAGGGCCTTGTTGTCTTGCCAATTGGTGGGGAACGGATGGAACACGGCCCCCTCGTTTTCGCCGTAGTCGATGGCCTTGGAGAAGGTGTAGACGACACCCGCCTCCGTCCCACCGCCGAATCGCCGAGTTACGCGGGTTTGCAGAGAATCATAGTAAGTGACCTTAAAAGGCGTCACGGCATTGATGTCACCCCAGCAAGCCACAGGCGGGGTAACCACGGGGCAGGCCGCAGGGTTTGCATTGAGTAAACGCCCCGAGGAGCCCCCGCCCACAGGGGCCGGGTTGATATTCAAGCCCAGGGGTATGCGGATTCCGCGGGTTCCAACGTAGCCGGCCTCGGCGACCCAGCCGACAAACTCATGTTGCACAGTCAGGTTAAAGGACTCCGCGTACCCGCGATGGAAGGGGTTTGCCACTGTCGTCGTTCCCGTATTATTGGGGAGGCGAAGGACACCTGATCCAAGGCCCGTGAAAGGTATCAGGGTTATCCCAGTGACGAGTCCTGGGTAGGGAGCAAGATTCGCGTTTGTGCCCGTGAGACTCGCTGACGGGGCGAAGTTGCACGGGTTGGGTTTTTGGTTGGTGAAGCCGCATTGCGCCTGGAATATGGTATTCCCCTGGTAATCCATATTCGTGATGTTGGGAAAAGTGTCCCGCAGGGCACGGAAGTTATTGGGATCCGCGCTGATGCCGTAGCCCGCGCGAATCACCGTCTTGCTCCCAAGCCGGTACGCAACGCCGAGGCGCGGGGCAAACATCCCGTGCCCCACGTCAACACCGTCGTCCCCCGGCACGGAGCCAACTCCACCAATGAAAACGTTTCCCGTTGTTGGATCAAAGTATTTCGCGCCCGTGTGGTCGCTTGTCGCGAAGGGGTAATACTCCCATCGCAGTCCATAGGTAAAGGTCAGCTTGGGAGTTAATTGCCACCGGTCCCGCGCATACCACGCCCAAGTGGTGAACCGCAGCGCGTTCGGATTAATGTTCTGGACGACCTTACCGTCCCTCTGAGGAAGACCCAGCAAGAATTGAGCAAAACTGTTGTAGGGGTTCGCGGCTGGCCCGCCGTTCAGCGCGGTAACACTTCCGTCAAAACCAAAGGTCCCGCGCGGTGTACCAAAGGTTCCTCCCTGCGGCTGGAAGTGATTGATCCCGCTGTGATAGTATTCCAAGCCGAAGCGCAGATCGTGCCGTCCTTTCGTCCACTCCAGATTTGTATTGGCGACGTACTGATTGTCTCGGAAGATGAACGGATTGCCCGTGTTGGCATTTCCGAGATTGGCCCAGCTTGAGATCTGGAACGCCGGTATCCCACCGTAGGCATGATCGGTTCCGTTCGTGCCCGGAATGTGCAGCGTGTCGAGGCCGAAGTTCGTACCAATGTCCGTATTTTCGGCGTTGAGACGCAGCCGCGTGTATCCCACATTCACATCGAACAGCATGGCTGGAGTGAGTTGATAGCTGCCTCCCAGCGCCACACTCTGCGTCCTGCTGAAAGCATTACCGTTCTGGCCGCCACCGGTCGCGTCCCCTCCCGCGTCTCCCAGGGCGGGCGGGTCAAAGATAAACGACGGCGAAATGCTGTACCTGCCAAACACCATCGACTTCTTGCTCGGCACATAATTGACCTTGGCGTCGATTCTGCTGAGGTTGTATTGGGGTGCTCCAATCGGAATGAAATTGTTCGCGATATTGGTGGGGTCATTGGGGTCGCCTATATTGGGCGCGGGAATCAGGGAAGCCATCTTCGCCGCCGCAGGGTCAATCCGGTTCGCAGGAATCCTGTTCCCGGGAAACGCCGTGCGGTTCTTGCCGTCTGCCGTCCCCGTATTCGGGTCGAACATGCATCCCGCGATAGGCGTGACGTTGCAGTTTGTGCCAGTAGGTATCAAGGACGAGAAGTCGCCGTTCCGGATCGAAAGAGGAGCGACGCTCCTCGACGTCCCCCCGGCCGTCCGGATCTTGGTGCCTTCATAGGCCCCGAAGAAGAAGAGTTTGTCCTTCTTGATGGGTCCGCCAAAGGTTCCGCCATATTGGTTGAAGATGTTTTTTGGCTTCACGGGTTGGACAGCCGCAGGTCTGAAGTAGTTCCGCGTCCGAAGAGCGTTGTCCGTGTGGTACTCGTAAGCAGTGCCGTGAAGCTGATTTGTGCCCGACTTGATCGTCACGTTTGCCGCGGCTCCGCCCGCCATGCCCTGCTCGGCGTCAAAATTGTTCGTAACCACATTCACCGATTCGATCGCGTCCGCGGACGGGATGTAGGCAACGTTCGCCGGCAACCAGGTATAGGTGTCTGTGGCTCCGTCAATTCGCGTGTTGTTGTTATTGATCGACAGCCCGTTGACGTTCGCTGTCATGGCCCGCTGCGGACTCCCGGCCGCCGAGTTGTTTTCTCCAAGGAAGCCAACGCCTGGAATAATGCGGTAGGCCGACTGGAAGTTCCGCCCATTCGAGGCAAGGAGCGGCAAGTCCGAGATTTCCCGAGCATTCAAGTCTGTATGCACGTCGGCGCGGTCGGTCTGCAACAGTTGCTCTGTAGCGCTGACGGTCACCGTCTCGACCTGTTGCGACAGTCGAAGCTGCACATCCACGCGCCGCGTTGCGTTCGCTTCTACCAAAACGTTTTCCGTCACCTTCGTGCCGAAGTTCGTCGCCGAAATGGTTACTTTGTATGTGCCCGGCAGGAGTTCGTTAAATAGATAGATGCCGTTGGCGTCCGACGCGGCCTGTCGAGTAACGCCGGTGTTCACGTTGAGCGCTTCGACATGGGCACCCGGCACGGCTGCGCCCGATGGATCCGTGATGTTTCCCGTCAGCGAGCCATAGAGTACCTGCGCACGAGATGCGGTCGGAAGGAACGCGAGAAGCAATAGGACGACACAACACACTACTCCGTCGCGCCTGAGATTCACGCTTGCTAGACTAGTCCTGCGTAACACAGCCCCGCTTGACATGAAGCCTCCTATCCGCTGCTGTTCTGTGCCGCCTCGATCGGCAAATTCGTTCGGCGCTTTGCGTGCCTGCGCCCGGAAACTTCGTTCTCCGGCTCACGAAGCCGCTGCTTGCGGCTGCTCTTCCTCAGCTGATCGGACGCCTAGACCAAAATGTTTTTGCAGCACGAGCGCGACGGTTCCACGAAGACGCGCCATGCCCGGGTCTGCCGCGGGCCTTACACGAGGCGGCCCGCCGACCAAGGCGCCGGCGGCAACTTCCGCTTCGATGACGGGGCCAAATCGCGGCCACTGCTTCATGAACTCGCCGACAATCACAATCTCTTCGGGAGCAAGGCCCGCAACGATCATTCGCATTCCACTTCCGATGGCGTGCGCCATGCGGTCCAGAGCCTTCAAGGCGAGCGAGTCGCCGGCATCAGCCAGAGCCAGCAGATCCTGAAAACTGGGACCGTCGGAGGCCTGGCTTGACTCGTGGTAGTAGCGCACAGCCGCTCGGTTTGAGGCGTACACCTCCCAGCAACCGCGGCCGCCACAACTACAAGGAGGGCCATTTGGATCCAGCGAGACATGGCCGAATTCGCCAGCCATCCCGTGGAGTCCCCGAGCCAATTGTCCGTTCATAAAGATACCGGTACCAACGCCCTCGGAAATGGTTACGACCACCAAATCGCGGACCTTTTCCGTGTGCCCGAACCACACTTCGGCGAGCACGCATGCGTTGGCTGCGTTTTCCAGCTCGACCCGCATTCCGGTTGCCTGCTCGATCGCAGCCTTGAAATCGAAATTGGGCCACTTCAAGTTCGGGGCGAAGACCACCCGTTGCGTTTCCAGGTCGAACCGGCCAGGCAGACTGATTCCGATCCCTTCGAAGACCAGGTCCCGATGAACCTGCATCAGGTGCCGAATTCTTCCCGCCAGATGGTCCGCTGTGGCTTGCGGATTCGGAGGTGTCGGCATCACCTCCTGCGACAGAAACCGCCCGTTCACGTCCGCTACACCTACCCTGGTCTGCGCCGGCCGAAGGTCCGCCACAAGAATTCCGCGTCGTTCGTTCAAGCGGAGAAACGTTGGCCTTCGTCCGCGAGGCAACCGCCCTGTGGGTCCATAGACAACCCATCGCTCCCGTATAAGCTGTTCCGTAATTAGGGAAACGGTACTTCGCTGTAATCCCGACACGCGAGCCAAGTCCGCCCGCGAAATGGGCTGTCGCCGCCGAATCAGGTTCAGGACAACTCCGCGGTTGATATCCCGCGCCGTTTCGCTCGACGCCACTTGAGTGTTTGTGAAGTCAATTCGGCGCATTTAATTTGTATCCCAAACTATATGCAAGCTTAAATCGCCCACGTTCATCATGAGACCGGCTGCCATTCACGCAATCAACGATTAGAGAAAGTGCTGCGGAGCATTAAATTCGTGGCACGAACTATATGCACCGTTTTCCAGTGTTGTCAAGAACAAATTTCCTTCCCTTTGGGCCCGCCTCTTTCCTTCGGACTAACTCTTTCCCTAGGTCATATTCGTGGCTGCTTGCGGAGGAAGAGTTCTTGCATCATCGCATTTCCCACCCACTGTGGGCCCTTCGCGAGGTTACCTAGGCTTGGCGTGAATCTCGACGTAGTCCAGTGGCGCCCGTTCATCGCCATCGGGAATTCCTTCGATGCGGACTTCATCGCCCGGGCGCAGCGCGAGGCCCATGATTCGGCGCCTGGTGGAGGAGTCGCCTCCCGTCCGCATCGTGGGCAGGTGATCGTTGGCCACCCATTCGTCCACCAACTGGCCTCTGACGTAAACGCGAAATCTCGATTCTCCCTTGTTCAGGTCGAAGTACTCGACGTCGACGTCATACCATCCTGGTTTATTCGTAAACCGGAACGAGGCTGCGCAGCCTTCCCGCCGCGGGCATTCAACTCCCTTGCCCCCGGAAGCGTTTTCCCATGGAACGACATCTACCTGCGTGTAACCCTGAAGCTGCATGGCCTCGGCTTCGATGCGTTCAGGGTAATGCCCCGCTCGGCCCTTGGCATCCGGGATCCCTGAGGCGCGGAAGAACCAGTTACAGATAGCATCCCGCCAGACGATGGCGTGCCCCGCCTGGTACTCAAGGCGCGCTAACACGTCGGCATAACGCTCTTCATCCACGCGGCCTTTGAGAGAATTCCATTGCCGTACGTAATCCGCGGCACGTTCGGCTCCTTCATAATGGGAATCGTAAATGTGCTGGATCACCGTCTTTCCCGAATGCAGAACGTATGTGTATGGCACGTGGTGGAAAAACAGGAGCAGCTCATCGGGGGTAGTCTCCAGAGATTCGTACCGGCCGGCTACGGGCGCGCGGTATTGTCCGGCAAAGCCTGTTCCCGTGCTCACGGAGCGGTCCATCCCGATTCCTTCATGGTCGGCGCGGTGCCACTGGCCCCAGCCATTCCGTTCTGACGACTCCACTCCTGGTCCGTAGTGGCTGCCGAGAATGTCAGTTAGAGTTTGCGCGCCCAACGGCCCAGTGTAACTCTCGTAGACGTGCCACGATGCCGACTGCATATCGGAGATGGTCCGCACCACGATAGGATCGTTCCCAAACGTAAGTCGCGTCCATTCTTCGGCAATAGTCCCCGCACTCAGATTGGGATCCCAAGCCAGACGGCCAAATCCGTAGAGATTTGCCATCGCTAAAGGATGCCCAAGCCAGCTTGTGTCTGTCCCAGCATTCGCGACGCCAACGAACCCGCCAATGGGACGATCAAAAGTGCGGCCCGCTACGAGATCTTTCACCCGCGTGCCGTCTCCGCCGGCGTGTAGATCGAAATCCAGAACCTCATTCCACATGGGAGGAAGAAAACACAGATGCCGCTGCTGCCCCGTGTACTCTTGTGTGATTTGCAGCTCAATCGCCTGGCTCGTTTTCTCAAGTCCGCCAAAGAGCGGCGAGACTGGTTCACGCGCCTGGAAATCGATCGGTCCATACTTAATCTGGATGATGACGTTGTCTGCAAACTTGCCGTCGAGCGGATGAAAAATATCATAGGCAGCTCTGGCGCGATCGCTCTTGGGATCGTGCCAGTCAAGATGATGGTTATAGACAAAGGCCCGGTAGAAAACGATTCCGGCGTGCGGCTCAAGGGCATGCGCGATCGCGTTGGCTGCCACTGCGGGCGTCCGGCTGTAGGTCGAGGGACCTGCCCGGCCCTCAGAGTCTGCTTTTACGACAAATCCGCCGAAATCGGGAATCTGCCGGTAAATCTCATCAACTTTCTTCTGCCACCATTCGGCCACCCGAGAGTCCAGCGGATCAAACGTATCCAGGCCTCCGATAGCTTTGGGGCTGCCTAGATCGACGGCAACGGACAGGCGGACGCCCCAAGGGCGAAGCACATTTGCGATGCGAGCGAGTTGCGGAAGAAAGTTGTCTTCCAGAACGCGTGGATCGGCGTTGACATTATTGACGGTACATCCGTTGATCCCGACGGAGGCAAGCAACCGCGCGTAATCACGAGCGCGATTCAGGTCCGGGCGAACGCTTCCGTTCTCGAAAAAGACAGATCGCCCAGCGTATCCGCGCTCAATTCGGCCGTCTAAGTTGTCCCACTGGTTCACCCAACGCACCGGCGCGTACGGCTCCTGCACTTCATTCACTGCTGCAATTGGTTGGTTCCGTGCGATCCTGCTCAGCAACGCGAAGACCCCGTAAAGAACACCTCGGTCCGTCGTCGATGTGATAATGAAACAGTGGAATCCCCGCACTTGCCACGTCGTCAGCCAGAAGCCTTCCTCTCGCAACTCGGTACTCGGCGGAAACTCAGGAATTTCTGCCCGGACTGCTTTGAGCGTTCCCAGGACGAAGGCGTTTTCTTTTGGTGGGCCCGCTCCGGCGCGCAATGTTTTCCCAAGCATTCCTCTAACGCCTCGAATCAGTTCCCCCTGTGCTGTCTCCAGCACCGCGGAACTCCCAAGCACGGTCACGCTCGCGGGTAGTGATTCGTACATTTGCGCAGCGCGCTCGTCTAACGGTGCATAGCGCAGCCACGCATTCTGCCCGGACTCGGCGTGCAAGAAGTCTCCTTGCAGAACCCCGCAAAGGGCTGCTAACCAAATCGCGGTATGCAAGCTTCGACGTCTCACACGGTCACCTCGCAATAGCCTGCAGCCAAAGGGTATGACCGCTTCTCTTCATTGTGATGGCGCCCCCCGGCGTCTCTAAGCGTTAGCCACAGGCTCGCTCCGGCTCTCTGAGGCCGGACCGAGCTCAAAACCCAAATACTGCCGCGCATTATGGAAGCAGATGTTTCGGACCATCGTGCATAGGAATTTTTCGTGATTCGGAATTTCTCCATTCTCCGCGTCCTTCCCAAGCAGATCACAAAGGATACGGCGAAAATATTCGTGCCGCGGAAACGACATGAAAGATCGCGAGTCGGTTAGCATGCCGATAAACCGCGACAACAATCCCGTGTTCGAAAGCGCGTTGATCTGCCACTCGATGGCTTCCTTCTGATCGAGGAACCACCACCCGCTGCCGAACTGTATCTTTCCGGCCACTGAATCGTCCTTAAAATTTCCGATGGCCGTAGCAAAGACATAATTGTCAGCCGGATTCGGCAATCCTGTTGGCGCGCATAGCTCTCCATTTGTAATGGTCGCCCTCCAGCCAAATCTCGAACAAATTACGGAAGCACCTGCCGGCAGCAATTTCAGCAGCCGGCAAATGGGTGTGATAATCCAGAATCGGTTCTTCGGCGGCGTACGTGTGGTACAGCCTTCGAGCTGTTTTCGAATGCAACAGAAAATCATCGTGAATAAAATCCATCAATCGCTCCGTCGCTGGAATTTCCTTTCGCCAAGAAGCGCGAATTGGTCGTCAGATCTCATGCGCTGCCAGCCCCAGTCCCATATTCTTACCGCGCCGCTCCGTTCCTCTGTCGAACGCCGGCGGCTGTGGGCAGTCTTGACGGATCGACGATACCCCAATAGGCCGGCTTGGCCTGCAATTGCTCGTCGAACAGCAAAGGTAAGTCTCGCCGCACGATGGGAAAGGACTTCAGCCACGTGTGATCATCCGCGAGGCCCCAGAATGTGACTGAACTTACTTTCCCTTTCAATCGCCGCAGCGTCTGGAACAATTCCCGGTACCTGTAGCCCTGCTCGAAGATCACTCCTTCTGGTACCGCCGGATAGCTATCGGTGGAGTTCCGATACACGCTTATGTCGAGCTCTGTGATCTGATTACCGACGCCCAGCTCGGAGAACATCTCCAGCGTTTCTGTAATCGCAGCCGTCGATGGATAGTCGACACGATTGTGCATTTGATGCCCTACCCCGTCGATCGGCACACCTCGGCGCTTCAAATCGCGCACAAGCTTCAGGAGAAACGCCCGCTTGGCCTGATTCGTCGTGTCGTATTCGTTGATGTACAGCTTTGCTCCCGGCGAAGCCTCATGGGCGATGCGAAAGGCCGTCTCAATATACTCAGGCCCGATGATTTCGAGCCACGGGCTTCGGCGAAAACCATCGGGCTGCTCAGGATCAACGGCCTCGTTCACCACATCCCATGCGTACACTTCTCCTTTGTAATGGGAGACGACCGCGCGGATGTGTTTCTCCAGCCGCCCAAGAAGCAATGCCCTGTTCTCTCGCGTCGGACGTAAAGCGTTGCCACCTGAATCCTTGAACACCCAAGGTGGATTCTGTTTATGCCAAACCAGCGTGTGGCCCCGCACCAGCATGAGGTTGGCTCTGGCAAAACGTACCAGTTCATCGGCCGTGGTGAAGTCAAAGGTTCCCTCACTCGGCTGAAGCACGCCCATTTTCATGGCGTTCTCTGTTGTGATGCTGTTGAAATGCTTCCTCAATAGCTCACTGTGCGGCCCCGTGATATCGCCTTTCCATATGGCCGCGCCTACCGGGAAAAATCCATCGAGAATCTTGTATAGAGATGGGATGTCTGTTTGGACTTGCACTGTAGGGATGGAGACCTGCTGCGAATCGCCCGCGCTGAGGAAAGCGCCTCCGGTCCCGGTGTCTCGCGAACAGGAATTCAATGCCGCTGAGGCGTGGTGCAGGCCACTGGCGAGCACCCACAGCAAGAGATAGACTCCGTAGCAAGTCTTCTTGAATGAAAAAGCTTGGACGGGATGGAACACTTTCTTCCTGCACAGTTCCGAAGTGCTTCTCGGATGCGGCAATCGGTTTTCACTTCCCGAATGGCTGGCCCTGCCTTCGCTCGTCTCGAATGCCCAGTCAGCAGCCACAGGTACTTTGTTCGAGCCTCGCACTAAATACCACTATCCTCTCCCAAAACCAACGAGCGGTCCCGCCTTTGCAGCAACTTGGAGCAAAGACGTTCCCGGTAATGGATTCCTCAGCAGCCCGTAAACCCTGCAACGGATATGCTGCTGATCGTGCATTCAGGAATTAAAAATGGATTTCATTGCTGGATAGATTCGACGGTAGGCGGCATAGGAATGATTCATTATCGCTGCCGTGGAAGGATCAGGTCGGACGCGATCAACAACTCGCACTACCGAATCGCACGCCATATCTACGGTCGGCCAAATCTTCGCGCCCACCCCTGCAAGAATAGCGGCGCCGTATGCGGCTCCTTCCTCTGCCTCGACAATCTCCACCTCGTGTTCATACACGTCGGCTTGAATCTGTCGCCACAAGCGCGATCGGGCTCCCCCGCCCCCCAACCGAATGCTTTTCACGGGCACATGGATTTCGCGGAATATCGTCAGCGAATCTCTCAAGCTGAAAGCCACACCTTCGAGAATGGCTCGTACTACGTGGCCCCTGGTATGGGAGGCCGTCAGACCCGCCAAGATTCCGCGCGCGTTTGGATCGAGGTGCGGCGTTCGTTCGCCCATCAAGTAAGGAGCCCAAAGCAAACCGTCTGCGCCTGGCGGAACGGCCGCTGCCTCTGCCGTTAACTGATCATAGGAATCCCCACGGTCCTTACCGGACTTGCTGACAAAATGATCGCGAAACCATCGCAGAGACAAGCCCGCAGCCTGCGTCACGCCCATCACGTGCCAGCGCTCTGGAACCGCGTGACAAAAAGTGTGCAGACGCCCCAAAGGATCCAATGCTGGCCGATCGGTTGCCGCAAAAACAACTCCGGAAGTTCCAATCGTGGCGCTCACGGCGCCGGCTGCGACGATCCCCATGCCGGTGGCACCCGCTGCTTGATCACCCGCCCCAGCCACGACCGGTGTTCCGGCGGCCAAACCCGTCGCTTCAGCCCCGGCGGAGGATACTTGCCCGCACACCTCCGCAGACTCAAACAACGCAGGTAACATCGATCGATCGATCCCAGCCGCTTGAAGAACTTCCGCGGACCACTGCCGCCGCGACACATCCAGCATCAAAGTGCCCGATGCGTCGGCTACATCAATGGCCCGCTCTCCGGTCAGTCGGAAACGCACGTAGTCTTTCGGCAGCATGACCGAACGCACGCGCGCCCAGTTTTTCGGCTCGTTCTCTCGCGTCCATAAGAACTTCGTAAGCGTGAAATTGGTGAGTGCTGGATTGCAGGTGAGCTCGATGATTCTTTCCGCGCCGATTCTTTCCGTAAGCTCTCGGCACTGCTTCTCGGTCCGCACGTCACACCAAATCAGCGCCGGGCGCACCACTTCGTCGGAGCTGTCCAGCATGACGGCGCCGTGCATCTGCCCGGAGAAGCCGGCGCAGGAAATCTGCCCCCCGCGTAGCCCTCCAAGAGCCAGCACTTTGCGAATCGCGAGACCCGCGGCCCGCCACCAATCTTCCGGCCTCTGCTCTGCCCACCCGATCTCTGGTGATGCGAAGGGCTCGTGTTCTTCCGTGGCCGACGCCGATATCCGGCCGACCTCGTCCATGATCACGGCTCGCGTGCCGCCAGTGCCAACGTCTGCGCCGAGAACGTACCTTTTCATACGTTTTCTTGCTTGAACACGACCCTCACTTCGTGTTTGCTCCGATTCCAAAGTGGCGGTCCGCGGAGTTCATAAACTGCTGCCAGTCGTAGTCGTTCAGACCATGCGCGCCTTTCCGGTCATGATATCCGATCATGTCTCCGACGGGAGTTTCAACCGGCGGCATATCGTCGACACCCAAGCCCTTCAGGCCGTATAACCTGTAAACCCGCTCGGCGAACTTCGCCGCCAGGAAGGAACCCCGTGGATCGCCCCAATAATCTTGCTCCGCGGTGGCGATGTACACCGGGCGAGGAGCCATCAGCGCGATGAGCATATGCCAGTCCACGGGAAGGTCGTTGACCCGGTCGGCATACTCCTTAAAGTGGCCATCGAACCAGTACGGGAATTGGTTCGTGATGGCTCTGATCGTCTCTCCGTACTGACGGCGCACAATGTTTGCCCCGCCGCAACCGGACTCAGCCGAGAACACGATGGCGAATCGTTGGTCCTGCGCTCCGGCCCACATCGCAACTTTGCCGTAACGCGAGACGCCCATGATGCCGACCTTTTTGGCATCGATATCTGGATCGGTGACCAGGTAATCCATGGCCCGGCTCATGCCCCACGCCCAAGCACCGATGGCTCCCCACTCGTCCGGTCCCAGCTCCTTCTGGCCCGGCTTCGCGAAGAACGACCGAATGCTCTTTGCGTATCCGCTGACATTGTCAGGCTCAATGGAAGAAGGATTGAAGTTCGCCAAGCCATAGCCGCGGCTAATCAGTTTTTCCGGATTGCGGCTTCCGATGCCAGGCACCAAGAAGATGGGCGCCGGTCCCTTGGCATTCATCGGCAGAGTGATGTGCAGTTGCATCGACGGCCCATCCCTCTTGCCAGCGAAATAGATCGTCACGTCCTTGGTCCTGACCGAGCCAGCCAGAGAATTCTCTTCTCTCGCCGTGATTTCCCACTTCATTTCTTTGGGTCTGCCGGCCATCGTGCGGCCATAAACATAGGTCTCAAAGAGCTTCAGGATCTCGGGACGGCGCTTTTTCTCCCACGTCTTGATGTCTTTCACTTTCTTCCCGTCTAGCAGCACCAGCGGGTCTGGCAACGTGTATTGGGGTACCTTCAATTCATCGTATTGTCCCTTCGGGTAGTTCGGCGGTAGCTGTGGCTGCTGCGCAAATAAGACCCCACACCATGCCATGAGCACCGATGCGCGAACGACTCTCGCAATTGGCTGCTGTTTTCTCATTGGGCTGCTAACAAACAGACGCTGCCCATAGGAAGGACAGGAATTCTTTTTCCTTAGTCGGGCAACGTGGCCTCGCCTGTGATCGTGAATTGCGCCCGCGCGCCAGCCGTCTCGGGCAGACCCGGGCGGCTTACCGGCTGTCTCCCTCCCACCCAGACATCCACTCTGCCGGCCACAATGCGGCGCTTCCCTGAGTCGTCGACGACGCTCAACTCTCGGTCGCGAAGAGTGAACGACACGGTTCTCTTTTGGCCACGCTCCAGATGCACGCGCTGAAACCCTTGCAATGCGCGAAGCGGAGCCGCGGCCGCACCCGGATGAGTCAGGTAGAGTTGCACCACTTCGTCGCCTGCCATTCCACCAGTGTTTGTGACATCCACCGCAACAGTCATTGCTCCCTTGGCAGAAATACTTGCGTGGTCCACCCTGGGCTTACTGTACGCGAATGTGGTGTAGCTCAGCCCGTACCCGAATGGGTAAAGCGGTACACCGTCAAAGTAGCGATATGTTCTCTTCGCCATCGAGTAGTCTTCAAATGCAGGAAGTTGCTCGGTCGACTTGTAGAACGTAACCGGCAAGCGCCCGCCTGGGCTGAAGTCGCCCGCAAGCGCCTCAGCCACAGCCGTGCCGCCTTCCCCGCCCGGATACCAGGATTCTAGGATCGCTGGCAAATTCTCATCGGCCCAATTGACCGCGAGTGCGCTTCCATTCAGCAGCACCAGGACCGTCGGCTTACCTGTCGCTTGAATGTGCTCCAGAAGCTGCTCTTGCGGCGCAGGCAGATCGATGCGCGTGCGGTCGCCGCCCGCGAAGCCCTCCGCATCCACCTTCATCTCCTCGCCCTCAATTCTTGGGGAAAGACCCATCACCAGGATGATGAGATCCGCATTTCGAGCTGCGTTGATCGCACTCTGCACTTCCTGTTCTGGCACACTCCAGATCAAACGCGCCTCTGCGCTTCGAATGGTTTGGAAGTATTCGATCTTGATGGCATAGGCGTGGTCCCTTTCGAGATGAATCTTTTTCGTTTGCGTGGTAGCAGGGTGGTGGATGTTCCAGTCTTCCGCGATCAGGTTGCCATCGAGCCACAAGCGGTAACCATCCTGGCCCGTGAAGCCAATCGAGTAGTCACCGGTTTCCAGCGGAAACAACACGCCCGTCCAGCGCACCGAGTAGTTGTTTGGCAGTTGTGCTGTAACACCCTTGTCGCCCCAGGCGAAGTCAACTTTCTCGTCCGTGCGTCTCAGCACCGGTGCGCCTTCCAAATTGACGTTGGGAAAATATTCCGCCTGCAGGCCGCGCTCCTTACGAGTGTCGTCGGTGTAGAGCGCGTCCGCCGGAATCGCTCTCGTCACGGGACCAACCAATCCCGTTCCCTCCACATAGTCGACTTTGGATTCCGCAAAACGCTTGCGAATGCCCTGAAGTACGGTCACCGGATTTGAGGGCGTTCCGTTGTAATTGCCTACCAATGTGTCCAGGCTATCCGCGTCGGGACCAATCACCGCAATCGTCGGCGGTGCTTTCTTGAGCGGCAAAAAATGATCTTTGTTCTTTAACAAAACAATGGACTCGCGCGCTGCCTGAAGCGCAACTCGCCGGTGTTCTTCGGAGTCGTTTTCCGTGGAAGCAATCTTAGAGTACGGCACCATAGAAGGCGGATCGAACATGCCGAGCCGCAAGCGGGCGGCGAAGAGACGCCGCACGGCGCGGTCAAGATCGGCTTCCGGCAGCAACCCTTGCTGAACCGCCTTAAGCACAGCCTCGCGCTCGCGCTGAACCCGGGTGCGCGGGTTTCCGCAGATGAGATCCGTTCCGGCCTGCAGAGCGGCGGTGACTCCTTCTTCAAGAGACTTCGTAAAATGGTGACCGTCGAAAATATCGGTCACCGCCCCGCAATCGGAGACGACATAGCCCTGAAAACCCCAGTCTCGCCGCAAATGGTCCCGCAATAACGCAGTGTTGGCACAGGCGGGCTGGCCGTTCACCGAGTTATAGGCGCACATGACCGAGTCTGCCTTGCCCTCCAGGATCGTTGCTCGAAACGCAGGCAGATAGGTGTCCTCCATATCGTGACTCGATACCTGCACGTCAACCCTGTGCCGCGTGAGCTCCGGTCCGCTATGCACGGCAAAATGTTTTGCGGTGGAAACTACCTTGAAATACCTAGCGTCGTTCCCCTGCAAGCCAGTGACGAACGCAACACCCATGCGTGACGTCAGGTAGGGATCTTCTCCGTACGTCTCCTGCCCGCGCCCCCACCGCGGATCGCGAAAAACATTGATGTTCGGCGACCAGATCGTGAGCCCGTGGTACCAGTCGCTCGACCCGTCCTTATGCAGGTCCGCGTAATGCTTCGCGCGGAACTCTGTGCTGATCACGTTGGCAATCTGGTGCATCAGCGGTTCATCGAAAGTGGCTGCCATGCCAATCGCTTGCGGAAACACGGTCGCATACCCCGCCCGGGCGACGCCGTGCAAGCCCTCGTTCCACCAGTTGTATTCAGGTATGCCGAGCCGCGGGACCGCGTCCGCCGTGTGGCCGATCTGCGAGACCTTCTCCTCGAGCGTCAGACGCGACACCAGGTCGTCCACGCGCTGTTCGATGGGGAGCTTCGGGTTTTTGTACGCTAGGTTGTCAGTGGATTGTTGCGCGTTGGATATTGACGAAATTCCCGTGCACAAAAGTGCGCAGAGGAGTGTGGCTGCTTTTCTGTTCATGTCGCCCGCCAAAGAGCAATGATTCTTTCTCCAGAGGGGCGGATTCTAGCTCACTCAACGCAAAACTCAAAATTCGTCATCCGGACGCACTGCTGATCTGCCGAGAGGTGGCCCTCCGGATTAGGAGAGCGCGCACATCTTTCTTCGGGGGCAGAGTGCGCCGCGTCTCAGGTGAGAGATCCCCGAGCAACAGCTTCAACCAGAGCCCTTCGGTGAACAGTGACTTTTTCACAAGCCAGCGACATCCTGCCGGGCAACACGGCTCCCGGAAGGCCAGATGTGTTCCTTCGCGACACTTGTGGCGGGTCGAGCGGACCCGTTGCGGGCTGCACCCCTTCCACGACTCGCGTATCCTCTCTCATTGCATTTGCCGTGAAAGCCGCAAGAAGGCCTCAGGGAATAGATCAAATTAGTCTTGGCTTGTTCTCAGCGGCCCCTCCTGGCTTCCAGCAATCAGCACGCCAATAAAAATCACAACGATTGGGTCGATGGGATGCCGATACTCCGTTGCGGCGTGCGCAATGTAAAACACCAATGGGTAACAAACCAAGACCGCCAGGAGAGGAATTGTGTTCATTGTTTCTGTGTAAAGGGCCCGGCGTATCCCGGCAAGCATGAGAATCAAAAGAATTGTGCTGATTCCAATATTCCAAAACGCAAATGGCTCTCCCGCGAGGTAGTCCGGTCGAAGCGACCAGAAGCCCGTCCAAATATAGACAAACCGTCTGGCCGTAAGCCGGAGATACAGACCAGGATGGTCCCTGAGAAATTCGAGCGAGAGACGCTTCTTCTCCGCAACATAGCCCATTTCCCCGCGGCTGCGATATTCTTCCATCTCTGTTTCGTTGTGGGCGGGATTCGTCCAATCCGGAAAAAGGTCCGATGTATCGCCCGTGTTACCCTCCCAGAAGACCATCCAGAACGTGCCGCGAAAAGGAATGAAACGGTCAAATACGATGTAGTTGCGCATGAACCACGGCGCAACCGTTAGGCTCAGAAACAAAGCCGCCGTTACAAACTCGGAGGGCCATCGCAGCCGTGCACCTCTCCGGAAATAGAGCCATCCGAACAGAAATGGAAGGGTCGAGAGTATGACCGGATTTGTCAGCGCCGCCACACCCCACAGCAGGCCATAACTGCCCCATGCTCTCAGTCCGTTCCTTCGCTCCATCGCCAGCGTGCACCAAAGGACCAGCGACATTATTAACGTGTCGAGACAAAACCCCCACACGTAACCGGCCGCGTAAAAAATAGAGAATGGAAAGAAAACCCAGAGCCATCCGGCCCAGAGAGCCGCTCTTGAGCCGAAACATCGTTTCGCGACAAAGTAAATGGGAAGGCACGTCAGCGCGGCGAAGAGTGAATTCAGCGCCAGAATGGTCCAGGCAGCACCTTTTGTGTACGCACCGCAAGCCTTAAAAACACCAGCAACAAGCAATGGATATAGGGGAGTAGTCCAGGACGTAGGTCCAGTTTTCCCAAAAAGAGGCGAACTGAATCCTTCTCCCACCGCGAGGGATCGCGCGATTCTTCCTTCCTCCCACCCAAAATCCCAATGATCACGAATCGGGTTGAGTACATCGCTGAGAAGAAAGGGGATGACCGCCAGCCGGATCAAGAATGCAACCAGAATCATGAATAGAATTGCACGCCGGACGCGACAGGCCAGCCAGAAGAAAACAAATGGATTCTGGCGAATTCTGATCATCTGCAAAACGGCGCCAGTCAGGCACCTATCCAACAAGAATGGCGCGAGTAGCGCGCCATTCTTTGAGGATACCACGCGCGGCCACTTCGACCAGGCTTCCCCTCAGGACAGCGAATGCACGCCTCGAGTTTGGGCAGGACCGGTTGGCCCAACCGCATCCGCTGCAAGCGTTCGAGCTGGCTCAGTGTGCGATCGAAGTTGCGCTCAGGACGATGGATCCCAGTCCGCTGCGATCGACTTGGTCACCATTAGGTTCTTGCTCCCGACGAACTCGGTGGCTTCGTTTTGCAAAATTGCTTCTTTCTGCTGCCGAGGCCTCCGGTGTCAGCTGAATTCAACCGCCGGCGGGCAGTCTTCGCCCTGGGCAAGATCGACGCTCGTACGCGACAAACCATCTGAGAGGCGCATCTTGCGCATTTCAGGAAAATCTAACTGTCTCGATCTAAACGACTTGTCGGAGTTCGTTTTGCAGTTTTCCTCTCCTCAAGAGTCGGCGGCGCCTGGAGTCTGGTGTCCAAGACTGGAAGCGCCGCGCCCGGCTCCGCTCTCTCCGCTCCTCAAGACAGGGAATGGCGTACCTCGAGTTTGGGCAGGACTGGTTGGCCTAGTCGAATACGCTGCCAGTGTTCGAGCTGGCTTAGCGTCCGGTCGAAAGACCGCTCGAAGCTCGTTTCGTACCGGAGCAGGCGATCGAGTCCAGGGCCATCAGGTACATTGCGAGACACTATTTCCAATTGAGTTCGGGCGGTCTGGACAGAGGAGCGTGCTTTCTGATCGCGCTTGAGGCGACGAATCTCTTCGTCGATGTCCTGCAAGATATTCTTTCGACACTGCGCTGGGGAAGCATATCCTTCGCGCTCACGCTCTTCTCTAGAGCACTCTGAAGTTTCCAGCCAGGCCTCATACAAGTCGTAGAGGTCTTCGCGCAAGCGGTTTTCATCGCGATCGCCGTAGACTGTTCTCAGCGTGAGAGCGTCTTGCTCTGGGTTGAAGCCTGCCTCTTCGATTTCCTGCCGCAATTCAGCAAGTCGTTGCAGGCAGCATTCGAGCACATCCGGATTGTGGATTTCCCGGATAAGACCATGATCATCTTCGTCTGTAGGTACGCTTCCGATTTGTTCAGCTTCTTTCTGATCTCGATTCCGCTGATCCCATTCGGCAAATTCCATATTCATTCGAATCTCCGCGCCCTCTGCCAAGAGCAAACGCCGCTGGCGCCATGTGATGGTCGCCAGCTTTTCCACTAAGAGCTCCTCAAGCGCCCCCTCCGGCCGCAAAGCCTCCCACAGTCTTGCCACCAGTCCGTCGTACTCGGCCCGCGACTCATCTTTCAGAATGATCACCTTACAGAATACGCCATGCTTGGTGGCATTCCGACTCGCTCGCTGCTT
>WNFH01001061.1_pt1 | contig 18352 bp, 16 predicted proteins | sample 5400411 | NCBI WGS metagenome assembly WNFH01 (sample SAMN13153347, study PRJNA577476) | soil metagenome | isolation source: 200 cm saprolite under Douglas fir tree site 2 hole 3 | place: USA:California | collected 2015-04-18
TGGACAGGGTGGCTCAGCCGTTCCAGGGCTTCTGACAGATTTACTGCCAAGGGGTCAGGGAATCACCCACTCGAGGAAGAGCGTCGTCCCTCGCTCTCAAAGCTGCGCGTGCTGATGACGGCGCGGCGACTAATGGATATTATCGTGACCGCGTCCCACACGTCGTGGGCTTGGGGGGGGAACGTCATGGGTGATGTCGCTGGAGGCGCGGGCTCGACCCGCCGGGACTTCGTGTGGGCCGGAGGAATGCTCGCGGCCGGGCTGAGCGTGACGCCGTTGCTCGGGGCCTGCGCCTCCCTCGGCGGATCTCGGATCGATTTCAACGTCGAAGAGGCCACGATCGTCGATTTTCAGGTGGCGATGCACGCCGGACGCCTCGACAGCGAGTCCCTGGTGCGGATCTATCTGCGGCGAATCCAGGTGATCGACCGGAGTGGCCCCATGCTCCGCGCGGTCCAGGAGATCAATCCCGACGCGATCCCCATCGCCCGGGCGCTCGACGGGGAGCGCCGCGCCCGGGGCCCACGGGGCCTGCTCCACGGCATTCCCGTCCTGCTCAAGGACAACATCGCCACGGCGGACAAGATGGAGACGACCGCCGGGGCGCTCGCGCTGCTGGGGGCCCGGCCGCGCGAGGACTCCACCATCGCCCAGAGACTCAGACAGGCGGGCGCCGTCATCCTCGGCAAGGCGTCGATGAGCGAGTGGGCGTATTTCAAGTCGACGCCGGGCTCCAGCGGCTGGAGCGCGCGGAGCGGCCAGGCGCGGAACCCTTACGCGCTCAATCGGACGCCGTGCGGTTCCAGCTCCGGCTCGGCGATCGCCGTGGCGGCGAATCTCGTGGCGGTGGCGCTCGGCACCGAGACCGACGGGTCGATCATCTGCCCCTCGGGCGTCAACGGAGTGGTGGGCATCAAGCCGACGGTCGGGCTCACCAGCCGCGCCGGCGTCATTCCCATCTCCGCGACCCAGGACACCGTCGGATCCTTCGGACGCACGGTCGCCGACGCCGCCGCGGTCCTGGGGGCGCTCGTCGGCGTGGACCCACGGGACGCCGCCACGCAGGCGAGCGCGGGTCAGTCACGGCCAGACTACACGCAATTCCTCGATCCCAACGGGCTGCGTGGCGCCCGCATCGGAGTGCCCCGGGACGAATACTTCGGCTACAGCCCCAAGGCCGACGCCGTCGCCAACCAGGCCATCGACGTCCTGCGCGATCGTGGCGCGGTCGTCATCGATCCCGTCAAGATCCCCAACTTCGATCGCGCCGCCCTCACGGCCGCCGAGATCATCGTGCTGCTCTACGAGTTCAAGGCGGGCGTGAACGCGTACCTGGCCGGCCTGGCCCCGGGGGGGCCGGTGCGGACGCTCGACGATATCATCGAGTTCAACAAACGCAGCGCCGGCGACAACCTGCCGTTCTTCGGTCAGGAACTGCTGGTCCGTGCGCAGGCCAAGGGGGGACTCGGCGAGGCCGAATACCTGGAGGCCCTCGAGAAGTGCCGCCGCCTGGCCGGGCGGGAAGGCTTCGACGTCGTCATGGGTGAGCACCAGCTCGACGCTCTGGTCGCGCCGACGACGACGCCGGCGTGGCCGGTCGACCTCGTCAACGGCGATCAGTTCCGCGGCAGCAGCGCCAAGAGCGCGGCGCTGGTCGGCTATCCGCTCGTCAGCGTGCCCGCGGGCTCCACGATGGGCCTCCCGGTCGGAATCACGTTCATGGGGCGCGCCTGGAGCGAGCCGACGCTCGTCAAGCTCGCCCACGCGTTCGAGCAGGCGACGAAGGCGCGACGCCCGCCCCAGTATCTCGCCACGAGCCCGTAATGCGGGCCGTGGTCTGCCGAGCGTGGGGAGAGGTCGACGATCTCCGGGTCGAGGAGGTCCCGGCGCCCAGCCCGGGGCCGGGTGAGGTGCTGATCGCCGTGAAGGCGACGGCGGTGAACTATGCCGATGCCCTGATGACCGCCGGGCGCTACCAGACGCGGCCGGCGCTGCCCTTCAGCCCGGGACTCGAGACGGCGGGCGTCGTGTCCGCATGCGGCGAGGGCGTCACGCGGCTCAAGCCCGCCGACCGCGTGATGGCCATTCTCGCCTACGGCGGCCTCGCCGAGATGGCGGTCGCTCCCGAGTCCGAGACGTTCGCCATCCCGGCCGGCATGAGCTTCGAGGAGGCGGGCGCCTTTCCGGTCGCGTACATCTCGAGTCACGTGGCGATCCGCTGGCAGGCCCGCCTCGAGGCCGGTGAGACCTTGCTCGTCCTGGGTGCCGCCGGCGGCGTCGGCCTCACGGCGGTCGAGATCGGCAAGGCGATGGGCGCGCGCGTCATCGCGGCGGCCAGCACCCCGGAGAAGCTCGCCGTGGCCCGCGGGCGCGGGGCCGATGACCTCGTCAACTACACGACTGAGAAGCTCACCGAGCGGGTGATGGCACTGACGGATGGCAAGGGCGCCGACGTGTGTTTCGATCCGGTCGGCGGCGACCTCTTCGACGCGGCGCTGTCGGCGCTCGGCTGGGGCGGCCGGATTCTGGTGGTGGGCTTCGTCGGCGGGGTCCAGAACATCCCGGCGAACCGGCTCCTGGTCAAGCACCGCGCCGCGCTGGGCAGCTCGCTGCGCTACTTCCGCTGGCACGCGCCCGACAAGCTGCGCAGGTCGGTCGACGAGCTTCTCCAGTGGTACGAGGCCGGCAAGCTCCGGCCGTGCATCTCGCACCGTCTTCCCCTCGAGAAAAGCGTCGAGGCGATCCGGCTTTTGACCGAGCGCCGGGCGTACGGCAAGGTCGTCGTCGTCCCGGGACTGCGGGCGGACTGACATGGAGATACGGACTCGCGCGCACGGCCCGCACGTCGTGATCGTCACCATCGACAACCAGGTCAGACTCAACGCGATGTCGCGGCAGATGATGACGGACCTGGCGCGGGTGTGGGACGAGCTCGAGCGCGGGACGTGCCGCTGCGTCGTCCTCACCGGTGCCGGCGAACGCGCCTTCAGCGCCGGCGCGGACATGAGCGGCGACCTCTCGGCGGCGCCGGAGACAGCGGGCGTCGTCAGTCACGCGTTGTTGAAGCATCACGTGTTCTCGAAACCGATCGTCGCCGCCGTCAACGGCGACTGCGTCGGCGGCGGCCTCGAGCTGCTCCTGTCCACCGACATCCGCGCGGCGGCCCCGCGCGCCCGCTTCGGGCTCCCGGAGGTCCGGTGGTCGATCTACCCGTTCGGCGGCGCGACCGTCAAGCTCGTCCAGCAGATCGGCTACGTCCACGCCATGGATCTCCTGCTGACCGGCAAGCTCGTCGACGCGGCGGAGGCCGCGCGCCTCGGGCTCGTCAACCGCGTCGTGCCCGCGGAGGGTCTCATGGCCTGGGCGCTCGAGACCGCCGAGGCGATCGCCGCCAACAGCCCCACCGCGGTGCAGGCGGTGAAGCGGCAGATCAGCGCCACCGCCGCCGAGCACACGCTGTCGCGCGAGGCGCTGGAGCAGGAGCTCGGCGATCGCGTACGGGCAAGCGCCGACTTCAAGGAGGGGGTGGCCGCGTTTCGCGAGAAGCGCCGCCCGCGCTACGAGTGAGCGCGCCGCGAGCGTAGGCCGCGCGCGCCGAAGAGGAGCAAGGCGGCCGCGACCCAGGCGAGCGCGCCGTCGAACAGGAACGCGCCGGGAATGCTGACGGCGGCCAGGGCTCCGCTCGCGAGGGGGCTGGCCGCGGTGCCGATCTGCAGCCCGAGACCCAGCCAGCCGAACGCCGCACCGCGATGCTCCGCGGGCACGATGGCGGCGCCCAGCGAGTACGTCAGCGTGATCGCAGCGCCCAAACAGAGCCCTGTCAGCATCCGCAGCACGAGCAGCACGGGCCAACCGCCCGGCAGGGCCATGGCCGCGCAGAGCGGGCCGCCCACGAGCAGCCCGATCAGGAGCAGCCGCGCCGTGGGCACCTCGCGCGAGAGCCGCGCGGCGACGTTGGCCGAGGCCGTCGCGGCGATGGCGCCGACCGAGATGATCGTGCCGGAGATGGCCGCGATCTTCTCGACGCCGGGCATGTGCGCGACCTGCAGCGGGATCAAGAGCGCCAGACCCCGGTCCAGGAACTGCGAGATGAAGAGCAGCGCCATCACCACGGAGAAGTGTGGGTACTGAAACACTTGCCGGAGCGGCACCTTCGGCGTCGGCTGCCGCGCGGTCCCCGGCGCGCCCGGCGCGACTTCCTGGAACAGCACGATCAGCCCGAGGAGCGCCAGCGCGCAGAGTCCCGCCGTCGCGAAGAACGCGTAGCGGATCCCGAAGTGCGAGGCGACGTAGCCGCCGATGGCGGGCCCGACCGCGACGCTCAGGAGCTGGGCCGATTGCACCATGCCGATCGCCGCGGGCACCTTGTCCCGCGGCGCCGAGGTGGTGGCCAGCGCCATCACCATCGGCGTGAAGCCGGCGAAGAGGCCCATGACCACGCGCGCGAGGAAGAGCTGCTCCACCGAGGTGACGAGCCCCATCGCCGCGACGATCACGACGAAGCCGACCAGCGAGCGGATCAGCATCATCTTGCGGCCGAAGCGATCGGCGAGGCGGCCGAAGACCGGCGACAGGATCCCCGACATCGCGGGCGTGACCGCGGCCTGGGCGCCCGCCCACAGCGCGATCTTCGCGGGATCCGTCACGCCGAGCTCGCGGATGTAGAGCGGCAGGAAGGGCGAGAAGAACTGGAAGCCGACGAAGGAGATGAAGACGGTCAGCGTGAGGGCCCAGACGTTGCGCCGCCAATCATCCGGAAGAAGGCCTCTCATGCCTCGATTCGATCATAGGCCAGGCGGTTGCAACCGGCGTTGAACTCTGCTAGCCTCGGCCCGTTTTTGCGCCCAGGGTGCCCCACGAGGGCCCAGGGAAGGCGGTGCGAAACCGCCGCGACCCCGTCACTGTAACCGGGGACGAAACCCGCAAAAGCCACTGGCGTAAGCCGGGAAGGCGCGGGGAGTAGGACGATCCGGAAGCCAGGAGACCTGCCCGGGCGCGCACCACCACAACCGGTCTTCGCGGGAGGGCCTGGGATGAGCGCGGCGTTCTCGAAATCCCCCAAATCCATCATCGTGGAGGCGATAACAAGCGACGACATAGACGCGTGCAGTGACCTGCCCGGGCGCAAGGGAAGCCGGTGCGAGGCCGGCGCTGCCCCGCAACTGTAACCGGGGACGAAACCCGCGAAACCACTGGCCGCGCGAGGCCGGGAAGGGCGGGGAGTAGGACGATCCGGGAGCCAGGAGACCTGGTCCGGGCGAGATGGGACAGGCCCGTGGAGAATCGAGGCGCTCCGCGAGCCCTGTCCGGGAGAGGACGAGATGACGCGGGTCATCGGAGTTCTGACATTCGCATTCGTGCTCTGCAGTTCGGGACAGGCAGCCGCCCAGGATCCAGCGACTCCGATGGATCCCGTGGTGGTGACGGCGACGAAAACCGAGACGCCGGTCGGGCAGACCGGCTCGTCCGTCAGCGTGCTCACGCGTGAGCAGATCGAGCAGCGACAGGCGATGGACGTGCTGCAAATGCTGAGAGAACAGCCCGGCTTCTCGCTGATCCAGAGCGGAGGCCGCGGCGGCGCCACCAGCATCTTCACTCGCGGCGGCAACAGCGACATGAATCTCGTGCTCATCGATGGGATGAAGGTGAACCAGGGCGGCGGGGCGTTCGACTTCGCGAACATCACGACGGTGGGCATCGGCCGCGTGGAGATCGTCCGGGGACCCCAGAGCGCGCTGTACGGAGCGGACGCGATGACGTCGGTCATCCAGGTCCTCACGCCTCGCGGCGAGGGCCCCTTCTCCGCCTGGGGATTCGCCGGTGGCGGCAACTACGGCACCCACGAGGAGCGGGTCGGCGCGTCGTGGGGGAACCGACAGGCCGGCGTCTTCTTCGAGTACGGTCACGTCGGGACGTCGGGGATTCTCGACGTCAATAACGACTACCGGAGTGACACCGCCGCCCTTCGCCTCGATCTGAGTCCGACGTCCGACCTCGACTTCACGCTCACGGCGCGTTACATCGCGAGTCGCGTCGGGATTCCGACGGAAGGGACCGGCGACCGTTTCGAGATGCTCGATCCCCATCAGTCCCAGACGGACGAGCGCTTCGTCGGAACCCTCGGCGCGCGGTATCGCCAGACGTCGTGGCTCGAGCATCGCGTGAAGTTCGGCGCCAATCTCACCGGCAGTAGCTTCGTGGACCCGAAAGACGACGTCCCGACCGACGCGTTTTCGCCGCCGGAAGGGACAAAGACCACGAGCTCGGAGAGCCGACTTCTCGTCGACTACAACATCGCGCTCTCCCCGCCGAAGTTCTGGGAGATCACGCCCGTGATCGTCCTGGGCGGTACCTACGAGTACCAGAACTTCACTCAGCGCCTCCATCCGGTGGGAGAGCCCAACCGGACGAACGTGAGCCGGGAGACCAAGTCACTCTACGGGCAGGGCCAGCTCGGCTGGATGGACAGCGTCTTCCTCACGGCGGGCGGCCGATACGATAACAGCACCGTCTTCGGCGACGAGGTCACGCCACGCGTCGCGCTCGCCGTCGTGGCTCCGGTGACGAAAACACGCGTGCGCGGCGCCTGGGGCACCGGGATCAAGGAGCCGAGCTTCTTCGAAGAGTTTGGGGGCTTTGGAGTCCCCGGCAACCGTGACATCAAGTCCGTGAGGTCGGAGAGCTGGGAGGCGGGTGTCGATCAGCCGCTCTTCGGTCAAAAGTTCGAAATCGGGGCCACCTATTTCGAGAATCGGTTCAAGGACCTGATCGCCTTCATCAGCTTCACTGAAGGCTCGAAGAACATCCAGGCGGCGAAGACGAGCGGCGTCGAGGCGGTGATGGTCCTGAGACCCGTGAAGGGCTGGACCGCGACCGGGACCTACACCTTCCTCCGGACCGAGGTGACGGACGACGGCGGGATCGGCGGGCAGAACGAGTTCCCGAAGGGCGAGCCGCTGCTCCGCCGGCCCAGACATTCGGGAAGCGTCTCGGTCGGGTACACGGGCGACCGGCTGCGCGCGGTGGGGACGCTTTTCGTCAAGGGGCAATCCATCGATCGCGACTTCAGCAGCCCGGGTAGCCCGCGGGTGACGAACCCGGGCTACGACAAGCTCGATCTCTCCTTCGCGGTCATCCTTTTCAAGAACGTGATCGGACTCCGGGAGATCACCTGGAAGACCCGCTTGCAGAACGTGCTGAACGAGAAATACGAAGAGGTGTTCGGGTTCTCATCCCCGCGGATCACGGCCTTGACCGGCTTCGAGGTGCGCTATTGAGCGGGCTGGCGCCGTGTCTCATGATCCAGGGCACCAGCTCGGCCGTCGGCAAGTCAGTCCTCGCCACGGCCTTCTGCCGGCTCTTCGCGCGCGCGGGGTATCGCGTGGCGCCATTCAAGTCGCAGAACATGGCGTTGAACTCATGGGTCACGGTCGACGGCGGCGAGATCGGCCGGGCGCAGGCGGCGCAGGCGGAGGCGGCGGGCGTCGAGCCCACCGTCGACATGAACCCGATCCTCCTCAAGCCCGAGGCGGACAATCGGTCGCAGCTCGTGGTGCGGGGACGGCCCGTGGCCAGCCCGACGTTCCGCGAGTACGCGCGGATGAAGCCCGGGCTGCTCGACCTCGTGCGGGAGAGCCTCGAGCGACTGCGCCGCACGCACGACGTCGTGGTCGTCGAGGGCGCCGGGAGTCCGGCCGAGATCAACCTGCGCGAGGGCGAGATCGTCAACATGCGGATCGCGCGTCTGGCCGACGCGCCCGTGCTCCTCGTCGGTGATATCGATCGCGGCGGCGTGTTCGCGGCTTTCGTCGGTACGCTGGCGCTGCTGCCGGCAGAGGACCGCGCGCGGATCGCCGGCTTCGTCGTCAACAAGTTCCGCGGGGACGCCGCGCTCCTGACGCCCGGGTTCGACGAGCTGACCGCCCGGACCGGGGTGCCGGTGCTCGGCGTCGTCCCCTTCATCGCCGAGTCGCTCGTGCCGGCCGAGGACTCGCTGAACCTCGAGGACCTCGAGCGCGCGAACGGCCCCGCCCTGCTGGAGGTGGCGGTGGCGTGGTTGCCACGGATCGCCAACTTCGACGACCTCGAGCCGCTGGCGCGTGAGCCCGGCGTGCGCGTGAGGTTCGTGCGCCGCCCGGCGGAGGTCGAGAACGCCGACCTGATCGTTCTGCCCGGGAGCAAGAACACTGCTGAGGACCTCGCCTGGCTTCGCGACGCCGGGCTGGCCGATGCGGTCACCGCGGCCGCGTCGGCCGGCCGGCCGGTCGTCGGGATCTGTGGTGGCTATCAGATGCTCGGCCTGGCCGTCCACGACCCTGACGGCGTCGAGTCCTCCGCGGCCACGACGGCGGGGCTCGGGCTCTTGCCGGTGGTCACCTCGCTGGAGCGCGACAAGACGACCGTGCGCGTGCGCGGACGCGTGGGCGCCGACGCGGGGCCGTTCGCGCTGGCGGCCGGCGCGGACATCGAGGCGTACGAGATCCACGTCGGACGGACGGAGGTCAGGGCGGCGCGTCGGCCGTTCCTTGTCGTGGCGCATCGCGATCGCCCGGTCGACGAGCGCGATGGCGCACTGAACGACGCGGGAAACGTCGTGGGCACGTACCTGCACGGTCTCTTCGCCAACGACGCCCTCCGGCGTGCGCTCCTCCTGTACCTGGCCGCGCGCAGGGGCGTGCCGGCGGACCCGCGCTGGGGAGCGCCGTCGAGCGCCGCCGCGCGCTACGACCGCCTGGCCGACGTGGTCGGCAGCGCATGCGACCTGGCGGCGATCGGGAAGCTCGTAGGGCTCGACCTGGGCCAGGGCACCTAGCCGCCGCGCTTTGCGGCGAGCATCTCGGCCAGCCGGAGCTTCTGCACCTTGCCGGTGTCGGTCACTGGAAGCTCGTCCCGCCGCAGCCGGCAGAACTCCTGTGGCACCTTGTACGCTGCGAGCGCCACTTTACAGAAGGTCTGCAGCGCCTCGGGCTCGACGTCGTGACCCTCGCGGAGGACGACCACGGCTGCGAGGATCTCCTCTCGGCGCGGATCGGGCAGGCCGACCACGTACGCCTGCTCGACGGCGGGATGGCCGAGCAGGACCTCCTCGACCTCGAGCGGCGCCACGTTGATCCCACCGCTCTTGACCATTTCCTTGATGCGGCCGCGGAATCGAAGGTAGCCGTCGTCGCCGATGAGGCCGAGGTCGCCGGTCACGAGGAAACCGTCGGCGTCAAAGGCGGCTGCGTTTCGCTCGGTGTCCTTGTAGTAGCCGGGCGTCAGATGGCCACGGACGAGGATCTCGCCGACCTCGCCCGGCGGCGACGGGCGCCGCGTCTGGCGATCGACGATGCGGATCTCCATGCCCGGGAGCGGCGTGCCGACGGTCGCGAGGCGTTTGTCCGCGGGATCGTGAGCGTCGGTGACGGCGCAATTGCCGTAGCACTCGGTCAGGCCATAGACGTTGCAGATCTCGCGGGCCCCGAGGTCCATCACCATCTGCATGGCGGACGGCGGCCCGATGGCGGCGCCGGTGCGCAGCGAGGAGAGGTCGCGCCGCGGGCGGTCGGGATGCTCGGTGAGGGCCAGCGCGATGTTCGGTGTGCCGTAGTAGACCGTGCAGCGCTCGCGCTCGATCAACTCCAACGCGGCCGCGGCGTCGAAGGACTCCTGTAGCACGATCGATCCGCCGTGAGTCATCACGGCCAGGAGCGCGTTGGCGCCGCCGAAGCTCCAGAACAGAGAGATGCCCATCCAGATCCGGTCAGCCGGTGTGAGGTGCTGGCGCTCGCCGATGTTCCACATGTTCTCAACGAGGCCGCCGTGCCTGAGCTGAACGCCCTTCGGCCTCGACGTCGTGCCTGACGTGTAGAGGATGTACGCGACGTCGTCGGACCCGACAGTGCGCTGCGCCGCGTCGATCTCCGCGTCCCCGACGGTCGAGCCCGAGTTCAAGAGCTCGTCGAACCTCCCGGGTGCGTCCGCGCACCCCACGGGTGCGTCCGCGCACCTCACGGGTGCGTCCGCGCACCTCCCGGGTGCGTCCGCGCACCCAACGACGACCACCCGGCGGAGGTTCGGCAGGCGCTCGGACCCCGGGCCGCCCAGGTCGGCCAGCATGCCCAGATAGTCCTGGCCGGCGAAGCGCTCGACCGTGATCAGCGTCGTGGCGTCCGAATGATCGAGCATGTATGCGAGCTCACGGGCCCGGGACCACGTGCTGATCGGCACGAGCGTGGCGCCCAGCAGTGTCACCGCGAAGTCGACCAGCAGCCACTCCGCGCGGTTCGGCATCAGGAGTGCGACCTTGTCGCCACGCTTCACGCCGAGCTTGAGCAGCCCCTTCGCGACTTGTCGGGCGCGGGCGCGCGTCTCGTCGTAGCTCAGACGCTCCGTCCCGCCGACGATGAACTCGCGTGCCGGGTCGCGCGCGGCGATCTCGTCCAGCAGGTCCGGCAGGGTGCGGCTTCGGGGCTTGGCCACTTCCAGTATCACGCGCCGACCATCGACGCTAGGACCCGGACCGGAGGCGTCGCTCGATGTCTTCGATCCTGGCGTTGAGCACGGCAACGTTCTCTCTGAGCGTGGCGAGGTCGCGCTCGAGAATATCGCGCCGAACCCGCTCGTCGGCCAGCATGGCCTCGATACGCCGAAGCGCCTGGGTGATGGCGTGGTACTCCTGCTCGAGGCGTTCCAGGCGCCGATAGATCTCGTCGAAGTGACCGAGGAGCTCTGCGCGAAGTTCATCGAATCGGCGGTCGATGGTGTCGAAGTGCCGATCCATGGTCTCGAAGCGCTGACCGACGATCTCGAAGCGTTGATCGATGGTGTCGAAGCGCCGATCGATGGTCTCGAAACGCTCGCCGAGGAACAGGACAAGCTGCTCGTACTCAGACGGCGACATGCGTCAATCTCTACCCTACCCGGCCCGAAGCTTCAAGTGTGTCGAGTCGTGGACAACCGGACGGGGCCCCTGCGAAAGCCAGCAGCACGCGTCAGCGTCCTTGACTCCTCTGCGCGCGCGGCGCTACCCTGCGCGCCATGGCCTGGACCAACCCGCAGTTCCTGGTCGAGACGGATTGGCTCGCGGCACATCTCGACGACCCGACGCTGCGCGTGCTGGAATGCACGACGATCCTCCACCCTCGGCCTGAGGGCGGCAATCGCGCCGAGTCGGGGCGTGCCGCGTGGGCGGCCGGGCACATCCCGCGCAGCGGCTTCGCCGACCTCACCGACGATCTCCGCGACCGTGCGTCGCCCCTGCTCTACATGATGCCGACGGACGAGCAGATGGCGACGGTGATGGCGCGGCTCGGGGTGGGCGAGGGGACGCGCGTCGTGCTGTACGACCGCGCGGTGAACGTGTGGGCCGCGCGCGTCTGGTGGATGCTGCGTGCGGTCGGTTTCGATGACGCGGCCGTGCTGAACGGCGGCTGGAAGAAGTGGACGGTCGAGGGGCGATCGACCTCCACCGAGCCGTGCGCGTACCCGCCCGCCCGGTTCGTGGCGCGGCCGCGGCCGGAGCTGTTCGTCGGCAAGCGCGAGGTGCTCGCGGGCCTCGGAGAGCGGGCCACCTGCGTGCTCAACGCCCTCTCGGAGGAGCAGCACCGCGGCACCGAGGGCGTCACGTACGGGCGGCCCGGGCGCATCGCCGGCAGCGCGAACGTTGCCGCGCGGTCGCTGGTCGACCCGAAGACGCACGCGTACCTGCCCGCCCACGTGCTGCGCGAACGATTCGCCGCGGCGGGCGCGCTCGAGGCCGAGCGCGTGATCACCTACTGCGGCGGCGGCATCGCGGCCAGCAGTGATGCTTTCGTGCTGACGCTGCTGGGCCACGACGGGGTGGCCGTGTACGACGCCTCGCTCTCCGAATGGGCCGCGGATCCGTCGCTACCGATGGAGACGGGCTGAGGCGATTCCGGGCGAGGGCACGCGGCGGGACGCCGCCGAGCTCTCTCACGCGTCAGGCTCCAAGGTACGCACGCTGTACGCGAGCGTCCGCCAGCAGCGCCTCGCGCCGCCCGGCGAGCACGACGCGGCCGGTCTCGAGGACGTATCCGCGGTCGCACAGCTCGAGCGCCTCCACGACGCGCTGCTCGACCAGCAGGATGGTCAGCCGGCGCTCGCGCCGGATGCGATCGATGGTCTCGAAGATCTGCTCGACGATACGCGGGCCCAGGCCCTGGGAGGGTTCGTCGAGCAGGAGCAGGTCGGGCCGGGCCATGAGCCCGCGCCCCAGCGCGAGCATCTGCTGCTCGCCGCCGGACAGCGAGCCGGCGAGCTGTCGGTGACGCTCCCGAAGAATCGGGAACAGCGCGAGCACCTCGTCCAGCGCGAGCTTGCGGCTGGCGCGCGCCGCGCGGCGATACGCTCCGAGCTCGAGGTTCTCCATCACCGTCAGCGAGGGGAAGACGCGGCGGCCCTCGGGGACGTGCGCGATCCCGAGGGCGGCACGCTCGCTCGGCCGGCGCGCGCCAAGGTCCTGCGCCAGATACGTGATTCGGCCGGTCTCGGAAGGGACCGTGCCGGAGATGGCCTTGAGCAGCGTTGTCTTCCCGGCGCCGTTGGGCCCGACGATCGTGACGAACTCGCCCGCGCCGACCTCGAGCGACACGTCGACGAGGGCCCGCAACCCCTCGTACGACACGCCGAGCGAGGCGATCGTCAACATCAGCGCGCCGCCAGCCGGGCGAGCCAGCGCTTGCCGAGGTAGGCCTCGATCACCCCCGGGTCCTGGGTGACCTGACCGGGCGCGCCCTCGGCGAGTCGCCGACCCTGGTCGAGCACGATGAGACGATCGGCGAGCCTGAGGAGCGCCTGCATCGTGTGCTCGATGATCACGACCGTCACCCCGCCGGCCCGCACGCGCCGGATCATCGCGATCATCACGTCGATGCCGTCGGCCGAGAGGCCGGCCAGCGGCTCGTCGAGCAGGACGAGACGCGGCGCCGTCGCCAGACAGCGCGCCAGCTCCATGAGCCTGAGCTCGAGCGTGGTGAGGCCACCGGGAAACGCCTCGGCACGGTCGGCCAGCGCCACTCGGGCCAGGGCCGCCATCGCCGCCGCCCCCGCGCGGCTCACGGCGGCGTCGCGCGCGAAGGCGCCGACCATGACGTTTTCCAGCACGGTCAGGTGCGGAAACGTCCGAACAACCTGGAAGGTACGCCCGACGCCGCGCGCGCAGAGCGTACTCGGCCGCAGGCCCGTCACCGGCTGGCCGAGGAAGCGCACCTCGCCGCGGTCGGGGATCAGGAAGCCGTTGAGCACGTTGAAGAGCGTGGTCTTGCCGGCGCCGTTCGGCCCGATCACGCCGAGGATCTCGCGCTCGCGCACGTCGAAGGACACGTCCGACAGCGCCTGCAGCCCGATGAACGCCTTCGACACGCCACGCACCTGGAGGAGCACGGTCTGGGTCGCGACGCTCGCGACCGCTTCGTCGGCGGGCGGCGCGACGATCACGGAGCGCGCCGCCTCGCCGCCGCGGCCCGCGCGAGAGCGGACGGCCTGGCGCACGCGCCAGTAGAGTCCCTCGGGCGCGTAGAGCATGATCAGCATCAGTGCGGCCCCGTAGACGACACCCTGGATGCCGGGCAAGCGATCGCCGACCGTCGTGTCGAGGATCTCGCTCACCGGCACCATGAGTGCGGCGCCGATGAGCGGTCCCCACAGCGTACCGGCCCCGCCCACCAGGGACACGACGAGCGTCTGCGAGATCACGAGCAGGCCGAAGACGGCCTCGGGCGTGACGATGAACAGGATCGCGTGGATATAGACGGCGCCGACCACCGCCGCAGGCGCCGCGCTCAGCATGTATGCCGCCATCTTGCAGCGGAAGCTGTCCACGCCCATCGCCTCGGCCGCCTGCTCGTTCTCCCTGATCGCGCGCAGCCGGTAGCCGAGCCGCGACGTCTCGATGACGCGCGACAGGGCCAGCGTCGCCGCCAGCACCCCGAGGGCCAGGAGATCGAAGCTCCGCGGCTCGTTGAACTGCATGAACCAGCCCGGCTGCTCGCGCTTCATCGGGATCGCGACTTCCTGGTAACCGAGCCAGTCCATCACGATGCGGAAGATCAATGGATAGGCGAGCGTGGCCAGGCCGAAGTAGATCCCGGCCAGCCGGAAGGTCGGGATGCCGATCAGCACGGCGGCCAACACTGCGACGCCGACGGCCACGACCATCCCGACCCATGGCGTGAGCCCGGCCTTCACGACCAGCAGCACCGTGACGTAGGCCCCGATGCCGAAGAACACCTGGTGGCCGAACGAGATCTGGCCCGCGTAGCCGCTGATGATGTTCCACGCGAGCCCCATCGCGGCCCACAGGAAGACCAGCGTCAGGACGCGGTGGTGATAGCGCTCCTGCACGGCGAACGTGAGCAGGAGACCCGTCGCGACGACCGCGGCGATGGCGAGCCAGCCCCGCGCTCGGGACGCCACGACTACACCGTGCGCGCCCGGCGCCCGAACAGCCCCTGGGGCCGGAGGTAGAGGACGAGCAGGAAGACGATGAAGACGCCGGTGTTCTGGAGCTGGAACGGCAGGACGAGCAGCGTGAGCGACTGCACGAGCCCGATGACGAGGCCCCCCACGAACGCGCCGGGGATGCTGCCGAGCCCGCCGAGCACGACCGCCACGAACATCAGCACGATGAAATTGCCGGCGACAGTCGGCTCGATCGGGTAGTAGGTCGCCAGAAGTCCGCCGGCCGCCGCCACCAGCGCGATGCCGATCCCGAACGCCAGCCCGTGCATCGCCCGCACGTCGATACCCTGGTAGCTCGCGGCCTCGGGATCATCCGCCGAGGCCCGCAGCGCCTTCCCGAGATCGGTCCGGGTCAAGAACACGTACACGGCGGCGGCGAGCACGAGCGCCATCGCGAACGCGTAGGAGCGCGCCTGGTTCAAGAGCACCGGGCCCAGCGCGAACGCCTGGGTGGCGTAGCCGGTGCGGATGCCCAGGGGCGTCGGGGTGAGGATCATCGTCGTCGCGTTGGTGATCACCAGTGATAGCCCGAGCGTCAGGACGAGCTGGGCGTCCATCTGGCGCTGTGGATCACCGCCGCCGGTGACGCGTGCCAGGAGGCCGCGGTGCACGATCCAGCCGAGCACGAAGAACGGCGGGATGGTCAGGAGTGCGCCGAGGAGCGGATCGATCGAGCCCGAGATCGCGTAGAAGTACGTCAGGTACATGCCGAGCATCATGAAGTCGCCCTGGGCGAAGTTGACGACGCGCATAACGCCGAAGATGAGCGCCAGGCCGATGCTCATCAGCGCATAGACGCCGCCGACGAGCAGTCCGGTGGCGACGTACTGGACGAGCTCAGCCAGGGCCACCGGTGCCCGAGGAGCCGGCTACTAGTGCCAGGCGAGAGGCCGCGTCGCGACGGCGGCCGGGACGACCGTGAATGGCTCGCCGCCCTGCCACTGCACGATGAGCGGCGCGGCGCCGACCCGCCGGCCGCGCTCGTCGAACTTGACGCGGGCGGGATAAAACGCGCTCGTCGCCGGCCCCGAGGAGAGGTCGATCTTCGCGAGCGCGTCGCGGATGGCCTTCGGATCGGCCGACTTGGCCTGCTCGATGGCCTCCTTGATCAGCCAGACGTGCGCGTAGGTGCAGAGCGGGTCCTGCGTCATGAAGGGCTCGCCCGTCCGCTGGACGAACTTCTTCACCAGATCCTCCTGACCCTTGAGCGGATGGGCCGCGACGACGGTCTGGATGTTGTCGAGCAGCTCCTTGCCGACGGTCTTCACGTACTCCGGCGTCACCAGCCAGGCCCCGACGCCCTGGATGGGCGTCTTCACGCCGAACTCCTTGATCTTCTGCAGCACCTGGATCGAGTCGGGGAAGTTCGTGCCGCCGTAAAACATGATGTCGGGCTGAGTGCTGCGGAGCTTCTGCACGATCGCGGTGGCGTCGGCCAGAGGCGGCGTCCACACCTCGTCCACGACCAGCTCGATGCCCTTGGCGGCCAGCAGCTTCTCGCGCAGCGGCTTGAAGAAGAAGACGGTGGCCGCGGTGTTGTCGCCCACGATCGCCGCCTTCTTGATCGGCCGGTTGTTCCGCCTGGCGACGTCGGTCACGAGCTCCAGCGCCTGCTCGGCCTGGAGCGACGAGACCGGCGAGGTCTGGAAGGTGTACTTGAAGCCGCGCTCGGTGATGCTGTCGGCGTAGGAGAGCGAGAGCCACGGTACCTGCAGCCGCTCGGCCACCTCGGTCACGCCCAGCGTGAACGACGAGAGCCAGGAGCCGATGCCCGCGCTGATCTTCTCGCGCGTCAGCAAGCGCTGGGCCGCGCTCACCGCCTTCTCGACGCTGTCCCCGGCGTCCCCCTCGCGGAGCACGATCTTGGCCCCGCCGAGCGCCTTGATGCCGCCCTGGCTGTTGATCTCCTCGATCGCCATCTCCGCGCCCATCTTCTTGAGCTGGCCCTGCCGGGCCCAGCGGCCGGAGAGCGGCGCGACGAGCGCGATCTTGACGTCCTCGGCGGCCGGCGCCGGCCGAATGAAGAGCGCGGGAGCCACGAGGGCGAGGGCCAGGACGACGATCAGGGTGCGCGAGAGAGGACGCATCGGTTGTCTCCTCCAGAGATCGGGGCACAGCGTTGGACCCGGATGGTCACCGACTATACCACCACGGAGCCATGGCACTCGCCCGCGCGGTGTTCTAAGATCCAGCTATTCGAAAGGAGCCAATCATGGCGACGAAAAAGAAGGGCACGGGGCTCATGATGGTCTGGGCGGACATTCCGGCGGACAAGGAGAAGGAGTTCGATCGCTGGTACAACGAGGAGCATCTGGCCGAGCGACTCTCGTTGCCCGGGTTCTTGAGCGGCGCGCGCTACGCGGCGGTCAAGGGCGGGCCAAAGCATCTCGCCGTCTACGAGCTGGAAAGCGTCGCGGCGCTGGAATCCGACGCCTACAAGCGCGTCCGCACCAGCCCGACCGCGTGGACCAAGCGCTGCTCGCCCGAGGTCATCGGCACCACCTACATCCGTAACGTCTACACGTTGATCCATCCGAAAACCGTGACGCCGCCGGTGGCCGAGAGCGATATGGCGCCCGCGCTCCAGCTCGGGCGGATGGACGTGCCCCCCGAGATCGACGCCGACTTCAACACCTGGTACAACACGATCTACATTCCGAACTACGAGAAGGTCCCCGGCGTGATTCGCGGCAGGCGCTTTCGCGCCGTGACTGGCACGCCGGCCTACCTCACGTTCTACGAGTTCCAGAATCCGAAAGTCTCCGAAAGCGCCGCCTGGGCCGCCCAGCGGGACATCGCGCCGGAGACTCAGCGCATCCGGCCTCACATGCGGCACGCGCAGGGCTCTCCGGGGGTCTACGTCAAGACGTTCTCACTGTAGGAGGCGCCATGAGACTCAAGGATAAGGTCGTCATCATCACGGGAGGGGCCAGGGGTATCGGCCGCGCGTACGGCCTCGGCGTGGCGGCCGAGGGCGCCCGGGTCGTGGTGGCGGACATCGCGGACCCGAAACCCACGGTCAAGGAGGTCGAGGCCCGGGGCGCGCAGGCGCTCGGGGTGGAGTGTGACGTGTCGCGTGAAGAGGACACGCTGCGCCTGGCCACCGAAACCCTCGCGCGCTTCGGGCGCATCGACGTCCTGGTGAACAACGCGGCCCTCTACGGCGCGCTCGAGCGCCGGCCGTTCATGGATATCCCGGTCGAGGAGTGGGACCGCGTGATGGCGATCAACCTGCGCGGGCTCTTCCTCTGCTCTCGCGCGGTATTTCCCGCCATGAAGACCCAGGGCAAGGGCAAAATCGTCAACATCGCCTCCGGCACCTTCTTCAAAGGCGTCCCGAACTACATCCACTACACGACGTCCAAGGGCGGGGTGGTGGGGTTCACGCGCTCGCTCGCCCGCGAGCTCGGGGAGTTCGGGATTCGCGTGAACGCGATCGCGCCGGGGTTCACCCTGAGCGGGGAGAACGAGAAGAACATGCCGGCGGAAGGGAAGGACGCGAATGTCAGGCTGCGGATGCTGAAGCGCGCGGAGGTCCCCGAGGACATCGTGGGCACACTCATCTTCCTGGCCTCGGACGACAGCGACTTCATCACCGGCCAGACGGTCGTCGTGGACGGCGGCGGCAGCGTGCATTGAGGATCGCCACAAAGCAATCCCGTCGTCACGGAGCCGGTGAAAGCAGCCAGTGCTCGAGCGCCGGCTTCGCCGGCGCCACGATCGAGACACCGCACGGCTAGTGAATTCGGTGGGGGGATTCGGGGGGAGCGGCGCCGCTCCCCCCGATGTCAATTAGCCGGAACGGGGTCGGTCGAGACGCGGACGCGAACGAAGTAATCCTTGAACCGCTCGACGTCCGCCTCGGAGACCATGTCGGACACCAGGAAGCAGG
>WNFH01001093.1_pt1 | contig 18351 bp, 15 predicted proteins | sample 5400411 | NCBI WGS metagenome assembly WNFH01 (sample SAMN13153347, study PRJNA577476) | soil metagenome | isolation source: 200 cm saprolite under Douglas fir tree site 2 hole 3 | place: USA:California | collected 2015-04-18
AATGATACAGGTAGTGTTACAGGAAGATCCGTCGGGTTGCGGCCTCGCGAGTGTGGCCATGGTAGCTGGCCGAACTTACGGCGAAGTAAAGAAGCTCGCGAATAGCATCGGCATCTACGCCGAGGATACGAAGCTTTACTCCGACACCGGTTATGTCAGGCGGCTTCTTAAAGAATACGGCATTCGGGCATCAAAAGAAGAAAAGCCATTTACGTCTTGGGAAGAAATTCCCAGTAAAGCCCTTCTCGCCATAAAATATCACATCGAAAACGGTCAGCCAATGTGGCATTGGGTCATCTTTGCGCGCGAAAATGGAAAATCAGTTGTTCTAGACCCGGCAAAATATTTGTCAAATAATACAAGAACTGATTTTGACCAAATGCAACCGAAGTGGTTTATTGAAATCTATGGCACATAATCATGCCTCCCAGCGGACGCGCAAAGACGACGCGCCACTGAAGGTACTCGTTAGAGCTCGCGATTAGCATGTACATACCAAAGGATTTTAAAGAGGACGATTCTGAGCGCCTGGCCGCGCTAATCCGGGATTACCCTTTCGGCATGCTTGTGACTATTCATGACGGATTGCCATTCGTAAGCCACATTCCTTTTCTGTACGAACGGAACAGTGGCAACAAGGGTAAGCTTGTCGGCCACGTTGCCAGAGCCAATCCACAGTGGCACGATTTGGCAGCGGCGCAAACCGTCTTGGCGGTTTTTCATGGTCCTCACGCCTATGTTTCGCCCGGCTGGTACGCGTCGCCCGGTGTTCCGACCTGGAACTACGCGGTCGTACACATTTACGGCAAGCCTCGCCTGATTGAAGATGAGAGTTCACTTGAGAAGCTGGTTGAGCGCTTCACGGCCGTTTTTGAATCGAATCGGGCGGAACCTTAGGAGCCGAATCTAGCCGGTGAGCGCCGCGCAAAACTACTCGGCATGATAGTTGGATTCGAAATTGAGGTGCAGGAGATTCAGGGCAAGTTTAAGCTGAATCAGAATCGGCCGGCCGAAGATCAGCGGCGCGTGGTTGCGCAGTTGGCCGAGTCGGGTTTGCCTTTGGCTATCGAAGTTTCAAGGCTTATGAAGTCAAACACTAAAGAGTAAATTCTAACGACCGGCGCAAGCCGAACGCGCAAAAGCGGCGCGCGGCTCACGTTTATCTTCAAAGATGTAGATGATTACCAGCGAGGCGACGGTGGCAACGCGAGAATACGTTTTTGACAATACCCACGATCAGGCGGAATTGGCGAGACTAAGAGCTATAGAGGCCGTGTTCGATCCGCCAACGAAAGCCAGACTAGAATTAACCAGCCTGTCGAACGGATGGCGCTGCCTTGAAGTTGGCCCGGGAGCGGGCTCTATTATGTATTGGCTTGCGGAAAAAGTCGGTGTTCAGGGACAAATTGTTGCCGTCGATATGAATCCGAGGTTCCTGCAAGTAAAGGATTCATCCAATATTGATGTGCTGAAGGCCGATATACGGGAAGTAGATCTAGGACAGGATCGGTTTGATCTGATTCACGGACGTTATGTGCTACTCCATATCCCTGATTATAAGTCTGTTCTGGAAAAATGCAGGAGGATGCTCAAGCCCGGTGGTTGGCTCGTATTCGAAGAGCCGAATTTCTCCGCGGCGCGCCCCGTACATGGTCATGAAAGCGCTTGTCGATCTGTTGAGAGAGTAAATAGCGCAATACGTCAGATGTACACAAGAATGGGGATTGACCATGCAATGGGTTTGAGTTTGCCGGCTACGCTGCAGGATTTGGGGTTCGACGACTTTCGGGCCGACAACGATGCACCCTTGGTACGGGGTGGTTCAGGTATCGCCAGGATGATGAGAATGTCTGCCGAGCAATTGCGGGATAAATACATAGCGACGGGGATGGCTACGCCGGAAGATGTGGATGCGTATTGCCAGTTTGCCGAAAACCGGGAAACCTGGGCTATTTATTACGCCACTATCGGTGTGGTGGCGCGATCATCTGGCAAGGCCGCTGCAAGCCGGCGCTGAAAAGCAGTGCGGCTGAGCGCCACGTTAGGCAATGAACCTTTCCGAACGAGCTACGTGGCTCACCATCATTGCAGTCGAACTGGTGTACACAACCTCATTAAATCCTGCCCCAAAACCTCCCGCGCGACTTCCGGCAAGGCGGACGCCATAGACAAAGTGGCATCGAGCTCCAAAAAGCGTTAGGCTTCAGGCCGGAGGGCTTCGGCACGGGAATAATCTATCGACGCCTGCTGTTTGCAGATTTCCAATCATAAGGAGGGTCTCATGACAAGCAATAAGTGGATGGTTTTGGCGGCAACTCTGGCAAGCGTGCCATACGTGGCAAATGCGCAGACGCTTGTGACCGAGCGTAATATTTCGTTTAACGCCGCGAACGAGGCGGCTACGGCGGCCTTGGCGCAATGCCGCAAGGACGGTTACCACGTAACGGTGACGGTGCTGGACCGCTCCGCCCGCACCAAGGTCGTGCTGCACGACGACGGGGCGAGTCCTCACACCATCGAACACAGCCTGCGCAAGGCGTACACGTCCCTCACGTACCGCTCGCCCTCGGGCGAGTACGGCAAGCGCGCGACTTCTAACCCTACCGGCGTTGGCGCTCTGCACCTCGACAAAATCGCCACGGCCGAGGGTGCGCTGCCGATTTTCGCCGGTAAAGAGGGTAAAGAACTGGTCGGGTCGATCGGCGTTTCCGGCTCACCCGGCGGCGACAAGGACACGGTGTGCTCGCAAGCCGGCATCGACCGCATTGCGAAAGGGCTCGCCGGCGGCTGATAAAGTTTTGGACGGGGCCGGCTCGGGTTATGCCGGCTGGGCGCCTCTGGCTTGGGCCCATGTGGCCCGGCGACGCAAACCTCCCCCTGCTTCGACGGTTGCCTCGCAAACGCGGTTTCGGAATCGACACGAAAGTCTGTCCCAACTGCGGCCACGCTTTTCACCCAGGCCGGTTTCTCCGCCCGCCAGACCCAAAAGCCGCGTTCGTTCCGCGACAACGTGAGTTTTCTGCGGCTGGACACAAGAAAATACCGTTTATTTTTCTTACCTTCCGAACCCGGTGATCGACGCGGATTGTCAACAGCGGTATCTACCCATAGAGAGAGCATATGACAGGATTCATCAGACGCGTGGTCACGGGCCACGACAAGAGCGGCAAAGCGATCGTCATTTCGGATGGTCTCGCGCCGGCAGTTAAAACCAATCCGCTGCGCCCCGGTTATAGGTCCACCGATATCTGGGAAACGAACGCCGTGCCTGCGCCCATAACAATAGACGAACCCGATCCGACGCTCGGGCCGCGCACGATCCACCCGGTGCCGCAGGGGACGGTGATACGCATCGCCGAGCTCGCGCCGGAATCCGAAGAGATCCGCAATCTATCTCCGGAAAAAGCGCGCGAGGTGTTCAAAGCGAGGGGCAATGAAGCCGCTTCGACCTTCGGGCGTGGTGGTCGCCATCCGATGATGCATCGGACCGAAACGATCGACTATGCCGTGGTCCTGGACGGCGAAATCACTCTGTTGCTCGACGATGTCGACGTGCAACTTAAAATGGGGGACGTCGTGATCCAGCGCGGCACCAATCACGCCTGGAGCAATCGCTCGGGCAAGCCGTGCCGCATGCTGTACATACTCATCGACGGCCGCTTCGATCCCGAACTGGCGGCGTTGCTCAAAACCGGCTCCGGCGAGTAACCGCTCGCCCTGCTGCGCCGGCCCCGCGGATGGCTTCGCGGCCGCGATCCGAGCAAATGATCAGATTTGCTGAGGTAGGTCGCTGGTCGGTTAACATCAGATGAACCCGTCATGTTGACAGCGCAAAGTAGAGGCGCGTATATTTTTTCAACGCCTAACTAAGACGTAGGGGGGGAGTCTAGTGAATTTGTTTGGCTGGTTGCCCAAAATCGCCGATTCACCGCGATTACCTGCCAGCCACCAAAATCGTGGAATTCCACGCCAATGCCCGCATCCGGTCGCGCCACCTCCGCAAAATCACCATAACAAACCGGTGAACAGCCTGTTATTTTCGAGGAGATGGATGGTCTGGAAGTTTTCGCTGCGTTCGCAGCCAACGGCACCCAGCCGTGCCCGATCAACGTAGATCAAAGAGGAGGAGGAATAAATGACAATCGACCGCAGACAATTCCTGATGATGGCCTTAGCCGCCGGCGGCGCGCTGGCGGCGGGCCGGGTAGTAAGCCAGACGCCGGCGCCAAAGCGGCGCTACAACGTCCCGGTAATCGATACTCATGCGCACTATTACCCGGAAGAATGGGTGCGCCTGATCGAGCGCGAAGGGGCGGCCAACGGCGCGAAAATAGGGCAGAACGAGCGCGGCGCGGTGACATTTTCGGTGCCGGGAATGGATGCGTCTTTCACCCCGCCTTATATGGATCTCGGCATCCGGCTGAAAACGATGGATACCCAGGGCGTCGACATGCACGCGCTCTCGCTTACCAGTCCGATGGTCTACTGGGCGCCACCGGCGTTCGCGCTCAAGCTCTCGCAGATCTTCAATGACGCCTGCTCGGCCGCGCATCTCAAGTATCCGAAGCGCCTTGTCGGTATGGCGATGTTGCCGATGCAGGCGCCGGACCTCGCCTTGCAGGAGTTGGAGCGCGCGGCCAAGCTGCCGGGCATGCGCGGCCTCTATCTCGGGACCCACGTCAACGGCAAAAACCTTGACGAGAAGGCGTATTTCCCGATCTACGCCAAATGCGAGGAGCTCGGCTGGCCGATCTTCCTGCATCCGATCGACCCGGTCGGCGCCGAGCGCATGCGCAAGTTCTATTTGCGCAACCTCCTCGGCAACCCCTATGACACCGGCATCGCCGCCGCCTCGCTCGTGTTCGGCGGCGTGATGGACAGTTTCCCGAAACTCGATGTCATGTTGCCGCACGCCGGCGGCACTTTCCCCGGGCTGATCGGGCGGCTGGATCACGGCGCCACGGTACGCGCCGAGAACAAGCACATGAAACAAGTGCCCTCAACCTATCTGCGACGCTTCCACTACGACACCATTGGACACAACAGCATGATTCTCATGAACGTGATCCACCAGGTCGGCGCCGACCGCGTCGTGCTCGGCAGCGACTATACCTTCGACATGGGTTATGAACGGCCGGTCGAGGTGGTCGAAAATCTCACCGAGCTTTCGGCGCGGGACCGCGAGCTGATCCTCGGCGGCAATGCGGCGCGCCTGTTGAAAGTTTGACGACCGCGTCAGGTCGGTCCGGCCGATCTTGACACGATGAGAAAAACGCAGCGGTCAGGAGTGGTGCCGCGGTAACGAACGCATACCCGCACTTCCGGGGAGGCTACTTGAACGCGAACGCGTCATGGAATTCGGTGTCGACACACCGGTGCCGGCCTTGCAATCCCGGCTGATTTTTTGCTCGGGTCTAAGGACTTAGCCGCAACGCGCGATGCCGTCATTTTTGGGGTTTGCGCGAAATTTCGCCTGCCGCTAATATGTCCGGACATTTGATAGAGGCTCCTATGTCACACATTACCTCCGTCGCCGTGTGCGTCGCTCGCGTTCCGCTCGACCGTGTCACCTCGTTCGCGACGCGCACGGTTGCTGCGCGCGACTACTGCCTGGTCAAGGTGCGCTCTTCGGAGGGTTTTGAGGGCATCGGCTTTTGCTACGTCGGCAGCGCGGGAGGCATGGTCGCGGCCGATGCCGTATCCGAGCTATTGGCGCCAAAGCTCATTGGCCAGGAGTCGACGCGCGTCGAGGGTTTGTGGCAGGAGATGTATCAGGAGACCCTGCTGCAAGGCCGGGCGGGCAGCGTCATGCGCGCCATCAGCGTCCTGGACATCGCGTTGTGGGACTTGAACGCCCGCGCGGTCGGATTGCCGCTGCACCGCTACCTCGGCTGCCGCACCCTGGAAGCGGTGCCGGCGTACGCGAGCGGCGGTTACTACCTTGAAGGCAAAACGCCGGCCAAGCTGGGGGAGGAGGTGGCAGAATATGTGCGCGCCGGCTTCAAGGCGGTGAAGATCAAGGTCGGGCGCCTGTCACCGGCGGAAGAGGAGACGCGTGTGCGCGCGGCGCGTGAAGCCATCGGGCCGGACATCGAGCTTATGCTCGATGCGAACAACGCCTGGTCGGATTTGCCGACCGCGCTCGCCTATTGCGCGCGCTTCGAGCAGCACAACCCCTACTGGATCGAGGAGCCGTTCGGGCCGGACGACATCGACAACCACGCCAAGCTCGCACAGCGAACATCGATCATCGTCGCCACCGGCGAGATTGAGGTCGGCCGCTGGCGCTTCAAGGAGTTGCTCGACAAACAGGGCGCCGAGATCCTGCAGACGGATGCCGCGGTGTGCGGCGGCATCTCGGAGTGGCGGCGTATTGCCCACATGGCCGACGCCTACGGCGTGACAGTGAGCCCGCACTGGTTCCACGATCTGCATGCACCGCTCGTCGCCGCAACATCGAATGCGCGCTACGTCGAGTTCTTTCCCGACGATCAGGTGCTGAACTTCCGCAAACTCATCAATCGGCAGCTGGAAGCGCGCAACGGCGATCTGCTGCTGCATCAGGAGCCGGGGCTCGGCTTCGAGTTCGACGAGCGCGCGGTCTCGCGCTACGCGTTGACGCCTAACCGCCCATGGACGGAATGCAAGTAGGATGGGCCGGGAAATCCAGACCGTCCTGATTTGCGGCTACGGCGTCATGGGCCAGGGTGTGGCCAGGACGTTCGCCGCCGCCGGCTTTCGCACGTTGATCTACAGCCGGCGGGCGGCATCGCTCGCCGATTTGCCGCCGGGATCGATGGCAGTCGACCGGTTGCCGGTGGCAGCGCCTGATCTGGCGATCGAGTTCGCGCTAGAGGAAGTGGCGGTCAAGCAGGCGGTGTATCGGCAGCTTGAGGCGGCCTATCCGAACGACGCAGTCATCATCGCAACCGGCACTTCGGGGCTCGATCTGGTCGAGCTGGCGCAGCCGCTTGCCCGCCCGGAGCGCTTCGTCGGCCTGCATTACTTCATGCCGGCCGATACCAGCCCGGTGGTGGAAGTGATGGCGGGTCCGCGCGCGAGCGCCGCGCTCGTCGACCGCGTTGCCGATGCGGTGGCAAGGACCGGCAAGGACCCGGTGCGGCTGTACAAGCCGACGATAGGCTTCCTGGTGAATCGGTTGCAGCACGCGATCCTGCACGAGGCCTACTACCTCATGCAGGCAGGCGTGGCCGGCGCCGCCGATATCGATCACGCCGCCCGCAGGCTGCTGGCGCCGCGCATGTGTCTCAACGGGCTTATCCAGCAAAAGGACATCAGCGGACTGAAGGTTCACGCCGCCGCGCAACGCTCTATCGTCCCCGCCCTGTTCCACAACGGCGTTCCGAGCCCGCTGCTGCAGGCCATGGTGGCGCGCGGCGAGACCGGGCTTGCCGCGGGCAAAGGCTTCTACGACTGGAGCGGCCGCGAAGTGGAGCAGGAGCGCGCGCGCTCCTCCCGCGAGCTTGCCGCGCTGCTTGCGTTTCTCGAGAAACTGAATCGTGACACTGAGGCGGGAACAGCGCCGCCGGCACGCGATTCTCTGGCCATCCTGAAGCGATGAAAATCGTATCGCTAGCTGTTATTGAACCATTGTCGTGAGCGAGTCCTTTACGCCGGTACCGTTCGAACGCTTGCGCGCGTTCATCTTTGCCGCCTTCGAGCGGCTTGGCTTGCCCGCCGATGACGCCCTCACTATTGCTACGCTGATGGCCGAAGCCGACTTGCAGGGTTCGGAGGGCCACGGCGTCATCCGGTTGCCGCCCTACGCGCAGCGCATCAAGGCCGGTGGCGTCAATCCGCGTCCCGATATCCGCGTGGTGCAGGAGCGCCCAGGCATGGCGCTCATTCATGGCGACAACGGCATGGGGCATCTCGTGATGGCGCGCGCCGCGAGGTTGGCGATCGAGAAGGCGCGCGTGACGGGCGTCGCGTGGGTCGGCTCGCAGTGGAGCAATCACGCGGGGCCCGCGTCGCTGTACGCGCGCATGCCGCTCGCGCACGACATGATCGGCCTGTACTTTGCGGTCGGGAACGCCAATCACCTGCCACCGTGGGGCGGCCTCGACATGCTGCTGTCGACTAATCCCATCGCCGCCGCCATTCCGGCCGGAAAAGAAGCGCCGATCGTGCTGGACATGGCGACGACGGTGGCCGCCTTCGGCAAGGTCAAGGCCAAGGCGCAGCGCGGCGAGATGATGCCCGAGGGTTGGATGATCGACCGCGAAGGGCGTCCGCTCACCGACCCCAGGCGCGCGGCAGAGGGTTTCCTGCTGCCCATCGGCGGCTATAAAGGCTACGGCCTCGCGCTCATCGTTGGTTTGCTCGCCGGGACGCTGAACGGCGCCGCCATGGGCAAGGACGTCATAGACTTCAACCACGACCAAACCACCGCCACCAACACCGGGCAGGCAATCGTCGCGATCGACATTGCCGCGTTCGGCGATGTCGAGGCGTTCAAAGAGAATGTCGATGCGCTCGTGCGCGATCTGCGCGGTAGCCGCCGTATGCCGGGGGTGGAACGCATCTGGCTGCCCGGGGAGCAGAGCCATGCGAAGCGCATCGCGCATGCGCGCGACGGCATTCCGCTCGCGCCGGCGCTGCTGCGCAACCTGGACCAGCTTGCCGGGGAGCTCGGCATCGCCAAGCTCACATAATCACAAAGAGGAGGTTTTATGCCGTTCTTTACGTCGTTCGCTCATCGCTTCGTTTTCGCAATCGTGCTCGCCGCGTCCTCGTTCGCGGCGGGCGCGCAGTCCGGCTATCCGAACAAGCCGGTCCGGATGATCATCCCTCTCGCCGCCGGGAGTGCCGTGGACAATGCTGCGCGGATCGTGACCCAGCGCATGTCGATCAATATGGGACAGCAGATCGTTATTGAGAACCAGCCCGGCGCCGCAGGCCTGATCGGCGCCGAGCGCGTTGCCAAGGCGGCGCCGGACGGTTATACCATCGGCGGCTTCAACGATAGCATTATGACCATGGTGCCGAACCTCCATGCGAAGATGCCGTGGGATATCCTCAAGGACTTCGAGCCGGTCTCGCTGGTCGCAACCGTGGAGTGGGGGCTGGTCGCCGGCAACGATGCGCCATTCAAGAGCGCGGCCGAACTCATAGCGGCGGCCAAGGCAAACCCGGGCAAGATCGATTACGGCTCCGGAGGCAACGGCAGTCCGCAGCACATCGCCATGGCACTGTTCGCTTCGACCGCGGGTGTATCGCTCACGCACGTGCCCTATAAGGGCGCGACCCAGGCGGCGATGGGTGTTGCCGCGGGGGAAGTGCCGGTGGCATTCCAGGGGCTGTCGACCGTAACCGCGCTCGTTCGCGGCGGCAAGATGAAGCTGCTGGGGGTCACGACGCGCACCCGCCTGGCGCAATTCCCTGACGCGCCCACGGTATCGGAGTCCGGCTTGCCGGGCTTCGAGTTCAACTCGTGGTTCACGATCATGGCGCCGGCGGGAACGCCGAAACAGATCATCGCGCGCCTGAACGCGGAGGTCCTGAAAGCACTGGTGGATCCGGACGTGCGCCAAAAGCTGAACGCGCAAGGCCTCACCATACGCGGCTCGTCTTCCGAGGAACTCGGTGTCGCCACGCGCGCGCAGTTGGCGAAGTATGCGCGGCTGATCAAAGAAGCCGGCGTCACCAGCGAATGACGCGACCGGGACCGCGCCATCTTGACCGCATTGCTGCACGTAGCGGGTGAACATTCGCTATTGCACTCTACGCGGGCTGCAACTGGGCCGACCCTCCCGTTCGGCCCGCACTCGCGCAAGCGTCCAAACTGTCTCGAAATCAGCCACGTCGGGCCGATGCATGGCCCGAAGACTCCCCGCAAAACCGCAATTTTCACCAAACACTCGTGCGATTGATTGCGATTGACTACTCGCCGGCTCAGCGATAGATTGATGGTTGGCGAAAAGGGGCGTTTAAAATCCCTATTCGCCCAGACGCAGTGGCTGATGATCTCAGAAGGAAACCGATGGCGGTAATAAGCGGGCGTGGGCAGGTGGTTCATGCATCCAGTAAATCACCCGGACCTTAACTTGACAATACCACGCCTGCGCACTTGACTTGCTGCACTTGGCGACGGCATGATTGGCTGCAACGCCCGTTGCGAAGCGCCCGGGAGCGCCGATCCGACTGCCGAACGCGCGCCAGCCACCCGGATTGAGCGCAACCGAGTGCGCGGCGTACCGATCAGGCGTCGCTACAAGGCTTCAGTTGCAGGGGAGCCGGCAACGGGCGAATTGATTTTCCTATCACTCGGGGGAGGAGGGCGCAATGAGAACGATCGTTGTCGCGACATTACTGGGCATGGCCGTGCCGGCGGCGGCACTGGCGCAAAGCGACGCCGATTTGCGCAATGCCGCAACGGATCCGAGCGCGGTCCTTACCTACGGCATGAGCTATGGCCAGCAGCGCTTCAGCCCGCTCACCCGGATCAACCGCCAGACCGTCAAGCGGCTGGTGCCCGCCTGGACCTACAGCATGGCCGCCAATTACGGCGAGGAGTCGCAGCCGCTGCTGAAGGACGGCGTGATCTACGTTACCAGCCACGACAAGACCGTCGCGCTCGATGCGCTCACCGGAAAGGAAATCTGGAAGACGATGGTCGAATACGCGCCGGAAACGACGCGCGTCGTCTGCTGCGGCATCGTCAACCGCGGCACCGCACTCTATCAGGGCAAGGTGTTCCGCACGACGCTCGATGCGCGCGTCGTCGCGCTCGACCAGAAGACCGGCAAAGAGGTATGGAGCGTGAAGTCAGGCGACGCGAAGGACGGCCTCGCCATGACCGGAGCGCCGATCGTCGCCAACGGCGTGCTCATCAACGGCGTCGCGGGCGCCGAGTTCGGCATCCGCGGCTATCTCGAAGGCTACGATCCCGAAACCGGCAAGCGGTTGTGGCGGCACTACACCGTGCCGCGGCCGGGTGAGCCGGGCGCCGGGACCTGGCCCGACAACGCGGCCAATGCAAGCGGCGGCAGCACCTGGACGACCGGCTCCTACGACCCGGAGCTCGATCTCGTCTTCTGGGGCATCGGCAATCCCGCGCCCTGGAATCCGCTCCTGCGCAAGGGCGACGATCTCTACACCAACTCGATCATCGCCTTGCGGCCCAAGACTGGCGAGTTCGTCTGGTATTACCAGATGTCGCCGAACGACCCCTTCGATCATGACGGCGTGAATCCGCTCATCCAGGCCGAGCTCAATGTCGGCGGCAAGCCGACCAAGGTCGTCATGCAGGCCGGGCGCAACGGATTTTTCTACGTGCTGGAGCGCGCCACCGGCAGGCTCATCGCCGCCAACAAGTACGTCAAAGTCACCTGGGCCGATCACATCGACATGAAAACCGGCCGCCCCGTGTGGAGCGACGACACCAAGGCCGTGATCAACGGCACGGCCAAGGGAACCTTCTACCCCAACATCTCCGGCGGCACCAACTGGTTTCCGCCTTCCTTCAGCCCGCTCACCGGCCTGGCCTACGTCAATACTCTCGCTATAGGCATGACCTACCAGCCGCGGCCGATCTCCGAGATCAGGGACCTCAAGCCCGGCCAGCCCCATTACGGAGTGGACCGCACGAACCTCTTTCCCGATCCCGAACCGCGCGGCTATCTGAAGGCGATCGATCCGCTCACCGGCAAGAGCAAGTGGGAAACCGCATTCAAGAGCCCGAACTGGTCGGGGACCCTGGTGACCGCAGGCGGGCTCGTCTTCACCGGAGAGCTCACCGGCGAGTTCATCGCCGTGGACGTCGATACCGGAAAAATTCTCTGGCAGTTCCAGACGCCCTCGGGGATCATCGGCCAGCCGATCACCTGGGAACGCGACGGCAAGCAGTACGTCACCGTCGCCAGCGGCACCGGCGGAGTCTATGTCCTCAAGACGCCCGACCCGAATCTGACCCACACGCCCGCGGGCGGATCGCTCTGGACCTTCAAGCTGTTCGAGGAATAGCGCGTTCGGGCAACGATGTGGCGTCGTTTTCTCTTCGCAGCAATGGTTTCTTTTTCTCTCGGCCGCGCCGCGGCGGCCGATGACGGCAAGGCGGATGCCGGCAGGCGCGTCTACGGGAATTACTGCGCCAATTGCCACGGCGAAGACCTGCAGAACAATTCGAGCGTGAGCTTCGACCTGCGCCGGCTGCGCGAGGGCGAGAGAGCTCGCTTTATCAACGCCGTGCTCAACGGCAAGAAGGCCATGCCGTCCTGGAAGGGCGTGCTCGACGACGACAAGATCGAAGAGCTCTGGGCCTATATCCGCGCGAACGCGTATCCCTGACATACCGCGCGGGAAACGAAGGCTGTGCCCACGGTATCGGAGTCCGGCTTGCCGGGCTTCGAGTTCAACTCGTGGTTCACGATCATGGCGCCGGCGGGAACGCCGAAACAGATCATCGCGCGGCTGAACGCGGAGGTCGTGAAAGCACTGGCGGATCCGGACGTGCGCCAAAAGCTGAACGCGCAAGGCCTCACCATACGCGGCTCGTCTTCCGAGGAACTCGGTGTCGCCACGCGCGCGCAGTTGGCGAAGTATGCGCGGCTGATCAAGGAAGCCGGCGTCACCAGCGAATGACGCGACCGGGACCGCGCCATCTTGACCGCATTGCTGCACGTAGCGGGTGAACATTCGGTGCAATACGCTGCGCTATTACACCCTACGCGGGTTGCAACTGGGCCGACCCTCCCGCTTGGCCCGCACTCGCGCAAGCGTCCAAACTGTCGCGAAATCAGCCACGTCGGGCCGATGCATGGCCCGAAGACTCCCCGCAAAACCGCAATTTTCACCAAAACACGCGTGCGATTGATTGCGATTGACTACTCGCGGGCTCAGCGATAGATTGATGGTTGGCGAAAAGGGGCGTTTAATTTCCCTATTCGCAAGAAGGGTCAAAAATGCGATCCTTTGAGCCACCAAAGCGGTTCGAATCCTAAGAGGGCTAATGGCACCTTCACACTCTAGTGGCGTATAAGTATAATGAGTGCGTTGATTTAATATTAATGAAATGAACAGGCATATATTATGAAAAAATTCTTAGCGATATATCTGGGATCCGCAGAAGCGCTCGCACGGTGGAAGGCGATCGATGAGCAGAAAAGGAAGGAGCGGGAGAAGGCTGGCATGGACGGGTGGATGAAATGGGCGAGGGAAAATGAAAAATCTATCGTCGATCAAGGCACTCCGCTCGGCAAGACCAAGCGCATAAACGCAGAGGGTATCTCGGACATCAAAAATGAGATCGCGGCGTATACCGTCGTTCAGGCCGAATCGCACGAAGCTGCCGCAAAATTATTCGTAAATCATCCGCATTTTATGATCTTCCCAGGCGACTCAATCGAGATTATGGAATGTCTGCCGATACCGGGGATGTAAAGCTCACCAGTTGAGATAAGTTATCGCACTCGACCGGTTCTGCAACTGGGCCGACCCTCCCGCTCGGCCCACACTCGCGCAAGCGTCCAAACTGTCTCGAAATCAGCCACCTCGGGCCGATGCAGGGCCCGAAGACTCCCCGCAAAACCGCAATTTTCACCAAAGACTCGTGCGATTGATTGCGATTGACTACTCGCCGGCTCAGCGATAGATTGATGGTTGGCGAAAAAGGGGCGTTTAATTTCCCTATTCGCCAGCTCAAGCCGTCAATCATCATTCCACGGGGGAGATCCGCACATGCCGTATTCCATCGTCAGGTCCGCCAGCCGCCGGCAGTTCCTGAAATTCCTGTCCGGCAGTCCCTTGCTCGCTTGCCCCGGCTTCGCGGCCTGGGCGGCCGAGACTCCGTCGAAATTTCCGGACCCCATCATGTGGGCACCGTTCAACCCACAGGAGCTCATCGCGAGCCCCAAGGACGCGATCAACGTGTTCGATTTCGAGCCCGTCGCGCGCAAGAACATTCCCCCCGCCCACTTCGGCTATATGGCGGCGGGCATCGACGATGAAGTCACGCTGCGCGCGAACCGCGAGGGTTTCCTGAAGTTCCAGCTCAGGCCGCGCCGGCTCGTCGATGTCAGCAAGGTCGACATGAGCACGACGATCCTCGGCGTGAAATACGACACCCCGATCATTGTCGCGCCGATTGGCGGCCAGAAGTCCTTCCACCCGGAGGGCGAAATCGCCGTCGCCAGGGCGGCGAAGGTCGGAAACCATCTGCAGATTCTCTCGACCGCCACGACCAGCTCGGTCGAAGATGTCACCGCCGCGCGCGGCGCCCCGATCTGGTACCAGCTCTACGCCACGAACAAATGGGAGGTCGCCAAAGCCTTCGTGACGCGCGCGGAAAAAGCGGGGTGCCCCGCCGTCGCGGTGACGGTGGACCGGTCCGGCGGCCGCAACCAGGAGACCTTGTTCCGGCTGGAGCGCACCGACACCCGCGAATGCTCGAATTGCCACGATCGCAGCAGCCTGCAAGCCAGCCTCAAGCGCAGGTCCATGTACGAGGGGGTCGACGTCACGGGGCTGACAAACACTCAGTCCTCCAACATGACCTGGGACTTCATGAAGCGGCTGCGCGACACGACCAGGATGAAAATCGTGATCAAGGGCATTCTCGCGCACGAGGACGCGAAGCTGTGCGTGGAAAACGGGATCGACGCGATCATCGTATCGAACCACGGAGCGCGCAGCGAGGACAGCGGGCGCTCGACCATCGACGCGCTGCCGGAGATCGTCGAAGCGGTGGGCGGCCGGATGCCGATCCTGATCGACAGCGGCTTCCGCCGCGGCACCGATATCGTCAAGGCGCTGGCGATGGGCGCGCAGGGCGTGTGCGTCGGCCGGCCGTATATCTGGGGTCTGGGCGCGTTCGGCCAACCGGGCGTCGCGCGCGTGCTCGAGCTGTTGCGCATCGAGCTGCGCGCCATCATGCAACAGGTCGGCGCGCCTACGGTCAAGCACCTCACGCCGGCCATGGTGCGCAGAACGGCCTGAGAAGACTGAAAGGAACCGGATCGATATCGAACACTGCCCGCGACTCGCGGGGGCGCCTTGAAGATCACCGCCGCGATCGAAGAGCCCGCCGTGATCGCCAGTATCCTCACCCATCTGGGCGTGCCCACCCGGGCACCGCCCCGATCTCCGGCGCGCCGACTCGATCTATTCCAAGTGGCTTGATCCTTAAACCTTGACCGGTTCTGCGACTGGGCCGACCCTCCCGCTTGGCCCGCACTCGCGCAAGCGTCCAAACTGTCGCGAAATCAGCCACCTCGCGCCGATGCAGGGCCCGAAGACTCCCCGCAAAACCGCAATTTTGACCAAACACTCGTGCGATTGATTGCGATTGACTACTCGCCGGCTCAGCGATAGATTGATGGTTGGCGAAAAGGGGCGTTTAATTTCCCTATTCGCAGACCTGGAGCAAGCTCGAGGCGGACCGTGCACTGGCGCTCTCGGTGAATTTTTTCGCGCGGCATCTCGGCGGGTAGCCGTTTTCCGGTTCCGCGTACGGGTTGTCGCGCCGCAACACTTCACCCGCTCCGGTTTTTTGCTAGCATGGGTTCGTCATGTCGGTTTTCGGTACGGGGAGGGAAAAATGAAAGAGTCTTCAGGTCGCCGCCGTTTCCTCAAGTGGCTGGGTGCGTTGGGCGCAGCGGGCAGCGTTGTTCAAGCCATACCGCCGGCCGCCGCGCAGTCGCAATCGCATCAGCGCGCGGCGCGCGGTGCGCCAGCGGCGAAGAGCCAGGTCCTCGGCTACTTCACTCCGGTTGAGGCCGAGTTCGTCGAAGCCGCCGTGGCTCGCCTGATTCCCGCCGATGAGCTCGGCCCCGGCGCAAAGGAAGCCGGCGTCGCGATTTTCATCGACCGGCAACTCGCCGGTGCCTGGGGTACGATGGCGCGCAACTACCGCCTCGGACCCTGGCCCGAGGGCACGCCGCAGCAGGGCTACCAGTCCCCGCTCACGCCGCAGGAAGTCTACCGTGCGGCGATCCGCGAAACCAACGAGTTCTGCTTGAAGATATACAGCAAGCCGTTCAACGCACTCAACGCCGCGCAGCAGGACCAGGTGCTGCGCGATCTTGACGAAGGCAGGCTCGCGCTCCAATCGACGCGCGCGCAGCTGTTCTTCAATCTTCTGTTGGGCAACACCATCGAGGGTTTCTTCTCCGACCCGATTTACGGCGGCAACCGCGACAAGCTCGGCTGGAAGCTGGTGGGCTTTCCCGGCGTCGCCGCCGTGTACACCGGTTTCATCGACAAGCACAACGTGCCTTATCGCGCGCAGCCGGTGGGCATCGGCGATATCCAGCAGAAGCTCGCGCAGGTGGACGAGCATGGGCACGCCGTGCACGTCCTTTTGACCCGGAAAGATTGAGGAGGCGGCAATGGCGATCACCAAACTGAAGCCCGTCGACGTCGTCCTCGTCGGCGTCGGACTCACGGGCACGATCCTCGGCAAGGAGCTTGCAGATTCCGGGCTGAAAGTCGTAGGCCTGGAGCGCGGGCGCATGCGCGATACGGAATCCGATTTCCAGATGCCCTACGTGCACGACGAGCTGAAATACGTGCGCCGCTACGAGTTGATGCAGGATCTCTCGCGCGAGACCATCACCTTCCGCAATGCGATGAACGAGACCGCGCTGCCCATGCGCCAGCTCGGCTCCTTCCTGCCCGGCGAAGGCGTGGGCGGTGCCGCGGTGCACTGGGGCGGCCTGACCTGGCGCTTCCTGCCGTGGGACTTCGAGACGCGCAGCCGCACTATCGCGCGCTACGGCAAGGACCACATGGCCGCGGACTGCACCAGCCAGGACTGGGGTGTCACCTACGAGGAGCTCGAGCCGCACTTCGACCGCTTCGAATATCTGTACGGCATCAGCGGCAAGGCCGGCAACCTCAAGGGCGCGATCCGGCCCGGCGGCAATCCGTTCGAGGGCGCTCGCTCGCGCGAGTATCCGAACCCGCCGCTGAAGATGCCCTACTCGTCATCGCTCTTCAGGAAGACCGCCGAGTCGCTCGGCTACAAGCCGTTCCCGGTTCCGACCGCTGCCAACTCGCGTCCCTATACCAACGAGTACGGCGCCACCATCAACGCCTGCGTGTATTGCGGCTATTGCCAGTTCTTCGCCTGCGAGATGGGCGCGAAGGCGAGCCCGCAGACCGCGGTGCTGCCCTCGCTGATGAATAACAAGAACTTCGAGTTGCGCACGCGCGCCAACGTCGTAAAAATCAATCTCGACTCCGAAAAAAAGCGCGCGGTGAGCGTCACCTACGTGGATTCGCGCGGACGCGAATTCGAGCAGCCCGCGGAGCTGGTGCTGCTCACCTCGTACGTGTTCAACAACGTGCGCCTGATGCTGCAGTCGGGCATCGGCAAGCCCTACGATCCGGACGCCAACACGGGCGTGGTCGGCAGAAACTACGCCTATCAGACCCCGAGCAGCGTAACGATGTTCTTCGATGACAAGGTGTTCAACTCCTTCATGGGCGCGGGCGGGCTCGCGATGGCGATCGACGAATTCAACGGCGACAACTTCGACCACTCGGGCCTTGGGTTCATAGGCGGCGGCTTCTTTGCCGCCGGCAGCAACGGCGCGCGGCCGATCGAAGTGCGCCCGGTGCCCTCCGGCACGCCGCGCTGGGGCTCGGGCTGGAAGAAGGAGGTTGCAAAATACTTCAACCGTTCCTTTGCCATCACCATCCAGGGCGCGTGCCAGAGCTACCGCACCAACTATCTCGACCTCGATCCGACCTACCGCGACGCCTACGGACAGCCGCTCCTTCGCATGAGCTTCGACCGCCACGAGAACGAAACGAAGATGTCCGTGTGGCTCACCAACAAGGCGGCGGAAATCGCCAAGGCGATCGGGCCTGCGAAAATGAACGTCAACCCGCGCACCGGCAAGTACACCATCGTGCCCTACCAGAGCACGCACAACACCGGCGGCGTGGCGATGGGCGCCGATCCCGCGACCAGCGCGGTCAACAAGTACCTGCAGAGCTGGGACGTGCCGAACGTGTTCGCGATCGGCGCGAGCGCCTTTCCGCAGAACGGCGGCTACAATCCCACCGGCACCGTGGGCGCGCTCACCTACTGGGCGCTGGATGCGATCAAGAACAAATATCTCAAGCGGCCGGGGCTGCTGGTATAGGAGCCCGGAGGACTGGGGCGCAATTGAAGACAATTAGGGTCAGACACCCATGGCACTACCTTAAGCACCTTTGATCGAGGATACGGCGCCGGGGGGCTCAGGAGCAACGAGTAGCCCACATGAAGCGACAGCGAAATGCGGGCGGAAGCAATCGCCGACAGAGACCCGAGATCGCTGTCCACGAGCGACTAATAATGCTACCAGAAGACAAAAAACACTTTCAAACGATCGCAGATGAAAC
>WNFH01005377.1_pt1 | contig 18337 bp, 19 predicted proteins | sample 5400411 | NCBI WGS metagenome assembly WNFH01 (sample SAMN13153347, study PRJNA577476) | soil metagenome | isolation source: 200 cm saprolite under Douglas fir tree site 2 hole 3 | place: USA:California | collected 2015-04-18
AGGACGGCGCTCACCCCGAGCGACAGCAGGAGCCGGACGGTGAGCTTCAGCGCGCGCATCGGGGCCGCACCGGGTAGCACGCCCGCGGAGGGGCGATCAATGCTTCTCGGGATCCTCGTCGCCGCGCTCGGTGGCCTCCTCCGAGGCCCGCTCGCCGGCCATCCGGTACTCGCCGGTGAACCAGCGGCCGAGATCGACGGCGCGGCAGCGCGGCGTGCAGAACGGGAACGAGGGGTTCTCCTCGCGTAGCTTCACCTCCGCGCGGCAGGTGGGACAGCGGCGCATGCCGTCGTTGTAGGTAAGGATGCCCCCGACTTCAAGCGTGTTGCACGCGACGATTGGGCGAGCGAAACATTGACGCCGATACGCGAGATTTTTATACCCGTCCAGAATGGCGCGATCGCGGGCAGGGGAGCGGCTGGTGCTCGTGGTCGACGACGACCCGGACATCCTCCAGACGCTTGGCCTGTGCCTGTCCAGCGAAGGGTACCGGGTGCTGATGGCCGCCAACGGCAAGGAGGCGCTCGACATCCTCGACCGCGAGCACCCCAGCGTCATCCTGCTCGACCTGATGATGCCGGTCATGGACGGCTGGCAGTTCGTCGCCGAGCTCGAGCACCGCGGCTGGCGCGACGTGCCGCTGCTCATCCTCAGCGCCGACCGGTCCGTGCAGGGCCACGCGAAACAGCTGCGCGCGAACGCGCACCTGGCGAAGCCGTTCGACCTGGACGAGCTGCTCGGCAAGGTGCAGCAGCTCACGGGTGGCGCGCTGGCGAATTGAGCCGGCCTCACGGCGAAGCTGCCGTACAGCGCACGCTGATCCAGCCGATCCCGCCGCGGCCGTCGCGCGCGACCACCCACATCGAGCCGCTGCCCACGCCGGCCGTGAACCTCGCGATCCCGTTCGCTGGCTGCGGCTGCCCGGGCAACGGCTCGTCCGCGTCGTCCCGGTCGAAGTCGATGGGCACGGTGGCGAAGAACGAATAGCGCGGCGTCTCGCGCAGATGGATCGTCTGCCCGGTCAGGTCGACGGTGTCGTACTCCTCGATCCCCGCGCCGCCCGGACCGAGCACCGGCCGCAGGCCGTACTCGACGCCCGCGGTGACGGTGAGCGTCTCGCCTGGGGCGACGGTGGCGAAGTGCGCTCCGGCGCGGGTGATCTCGAGGCCGACCACCTCCGGGTTCCGGTTTCGCATCGCATCCGGCGCGGTGGTGTAGAGGAGGATCTTCGACGCCATCACCGGATCGTGCGGGTCGCCGTCGTGCACCTCGAGCGAGAACTGCACGCGGATGCCGCCGAACCCTTTCAGCCGATCGTCCTGCAGCGCCAGGGCCACGACGTCCGAGGGCACCTGAAGCGTGTACTGGGGCTGCTGCTCCGCCGCCGGCTCCGCGCCGGCGATCGATCCGGGGTCCGGGTCGTACGTGCGGGCGCCGTCGCAGCGTCCCGAATCCGTCGGCGAGCAGACACGGCCCGGGACGACCAGGAGCTGGCGCGGGTGCGGGTCGACGACCAGCGCGCGCACCCGCACCGGCTGCGCCGTCTGCGCCGCGGGATCTATCGCCGCATCGGCGAATCGCGAGCTGCGGTCCGGCTCTAGTGCCTCCTCCCGGATCGCCAAGACGCGCAAATCCGTGACCTGGCTGCGCGACTGGAAATCCGGCGTGCACGCGACGGCGCCGACCAGACCGCAGGCCGCCAGAATGCGTGCCACGACGCCCGCGCCATGGAAGAGCACAGCGCCGCCGAATACGGCGGCGACTGGCCGCGAGCCGCAACCCGGCAAGGTCACCACCTCACCTTCACGCCCAGCGTGGGGAGGACGGGCAGCCCGTCCCAGACGTGCAGCTCCTCGTTCGTGTGGTTGAGCACGTTCTGCACGTCGAGGTACGCGGAGACCTGCCACAGGTTGCTGGTCCAGGTGTACTGGGCGCGCGCGTCGAGCTGCGAGAATGCCGGGAGACGCGCGTCGCCGAGGTTCCCCGAGTCCGGGTTGAAGCGCCCGCTGTCCGCGTCGAACACGGCGGAGGTGACGGGCGCCGTCGGGTTGCCGGAGACGAAACGGTAGCGCGCCGAGAGCTCCCACGCGGGGCTGGGCCGGTATCCGGCGACCACGATGAGGTTGTGCGGCTGGTCGAAGTTGAAGGCGCGCCAGTCGACGTCATTCCGCGGCAAGAGATCGCTGCGGGAGAGCGTGTACGCCACCCACCCGTACAAGCGCGCGGAGAGATCGCGGCGGAGCAGCACTTCGACTCCGTACGAACGCCCGAGTCCCTGGTTGAGGTAGAGCGGATTGGACACCGTGCCGTCGGGCAGCTTCTCGGCCGGGACTCGCGAAGCGAGCGAGCCGCGGCGGTCGTAGAAACCCTCGACCGACAGGCTCCAGCCGGCGCCGAAGCGGTGGTCCACGCCCAGACCGACCTGAAAGGCACGTTGGGGCAGGAGCGCCGGATTGCCGAGCGCGGGGTCGAGTTGGAACGGGCTCGGCGCCTGGTGGTAGAGGCCCGCGTACCCCTTGAGCCCTGTCGCGTCGGTCAGCGCGTACCGCGCCCACAGGCGCGGATCGAACGTGCCGTAGGTGTGCTCGCGCCAGTGGAACTGATCGAGCCGCAGCCCCGGGTGCAGCTCCCAGCGGCCGAGCTTCAGCTCCGCCTCGGCGAACTCGCCCAGGTTGCCGAGCGGCTGGGTGTGCGAGATCTGCTGCTCTTGCGTGATCGGCGGACCGAGCTGCCGGATCTGCAGGGTCGATTGGATGTCCGCGTTCACCACGTACCGGTCCCAGGAGAGGTCGACGCCGGCGCGCAGCGAAAGCCAGGGCCGCGCCTGCCAGCGGGCGTCGGTGCGAAGCGCGAGGGTCCAGTCGAAGATGCGGCCTGCCTGGTTGAGCCCGAACGACCCGGTGCCGGCGCCCGTGGCGTCGAAGGACTGGACGGTGAGCCCCAAGAGCGGCGCGACGCTCAGCGTGACGGCGTCCGATACGGCATGGCGCCAGCCGAAGCGGAGCTGGTGCGCGCCCGTGTGCGAGCTCACCTCGAGCGGCTGGTTGCGCGAGCCGCCCCTCTGGATCAGCGCGAGCGAGTCGTCGGTCCCGAAGGCGAACAGCGTCAGCTCGTCGCCGTTCAGGAGCTTGTGATCGAGGCGGGCCTGGTAGTCCCAGTACACCGGCGTGATGCTGGTGACGCCGTTCTTCGGGTCGTTGGGAAGGAAGAGCGGCAGGAAGAAGTCGATGTAGCTGCGGCGCGCGGCGATCGCGACCTGGGTGCGCTCGCCGAGCGGCGCCTCGACGAAGCCGACCGATTGCAAGAGGTCGACCGAGACGCTGCCGTGGAACCCTTGGGGATCTCCCTTGCGCGTGCCCACGTCGATCGCGCCGGTCAGGTTGCGCCCGTAGTAGGCGCCGTATCCGCCCGGGTAGAAGTCGATGCGGTCGAGGAGCTGCTCGTTGATCACCGAGGGCCCGCCGAGGAAGTGGTAGAGGATCGGGATGCGCTGCCCGTCGAGGTAGATGCCGGTGTCGGCCGGCGGCGTCCCACGCACCAGCAGCAAGCCTCCCAGGTAGGGGGCGCGGTTGATCCCGGGGAGGTTCTGGACCACGCGGATCGGGTCGTTGAGCGACCCGGGCACGTTGACCAGCTCCTCGTGCCGGAGCGTTCGGCGCGTCGGCGCGTCCTCGGGGCGCGACCCTTCCACCACCGCCGAGTAGTCGCCGACCTCGGTTCGCCGCAAGTAGAGGGTGACGTCCGCGGAGCCGCGCGCCTCGAGGCGCATCCGGCGGCGCGACTCGCCGAACCCCGGAGCGCCCGCTCGCAGCTCGACCTCGCCGGGCGGGACGCGCAGCTCGAATCGGCCCTGCGCATCGGCGGCGGCTTGCGCGCCGCCCGCGAACACGTCCGCGCCGGCGACCGGCCTGCGCGTCCCCGCTTCCAGTACGCTCCCGCGCAGCGTCGCCTCGTCCGCGGCCTGCTCCGGCGCCGGCGCCGCCTCCTTCCGCACCACGAAGTGGTAGACGTATCGAATCCGCACCGCTGCCGGCTTGCCGTCGATCTCGGCCGGCGAGAAGCGGAACGAGCGGATCGCCGCCACGGCGGCCGCGTCGAAGTCGGGCGCCGCGGACTGCTCGACGACCACGTCGACGACGCGGCCCTCGGCGTCGATGTCCACCACGCAGGCGACGTCCGCTTGCTCCCCGCGCGCGAGCCGGTCGGGGGGATAGTCCGCCGGATGGAACTCGACGAGCGACGGCGCGCGCGTCAGCTCGGGCGCGTGAGGCGGCGGCTGCGGCGGCGCCTCGCGCACGTTCTCCCCCGACTGCGCGAGGGCGAGCAGCAGCAGGGTGGCGACGGGGCCGTGCACAGGGCGCGGGAATCTCCGCCTCGCCGGCGGGTCGGGTCAAGGAAGCGCCGGAGTGACTTCCAGGGTCAGGTACCCGGCCACGGCGAGCGCATCGCGGGCGCGATCCGCGGCCTGTCCCCAGGCGAGCACGATGGCGCAGTCGCCTCCTCCGGCGCCGCTCGGCTTGCCCGCCGCGCCCGCGGAGGAGGCGATGGCGCAGGCGCGGGCCAGCTCCTGCGTCACGATCGGAACCTGTGCCTCTTCTCCGAGCGCGCCCATGGCAGAGGCGGCGCGGCGCACCGCATCCAGCGCCGCGGGCTGGTCGCCGCGCTCGAGGGATTCGCGCAGCGCCGCTTCCTGCGCGGAGAGCGCCTGGACGTGGTGGCGCCACCTTCCCGGCCGCGCGCGCGCGAATGCGAGCACCTCGTCGACCAGGCGGCGCGTGTCCGCCGGCGCGCCGGTCCAGGCGAGCAGGAAGCGGAGGCCCGCAGGGACCGCGATGGCGCGGCCCTCGAGGGGCGGACGCGCGAGCAGGTCGCGCGCGCCGCGGCGCAGCGGTGCGTCGGGGTCCGTCCAGTCGTGCATCCTGCGCACCTCGACCAGGCCGCCCAGCGCGCAGGCGGCCACGTCCGCCCCGCTGCCCCGGCCGCCCTGCTCCATCCAGTGCGCTGCCGCGGCCAGGCACATCGCCTCGGGCGGAGCGACCTCGCGCCCCTGCGCCGCGCAGGCGACGCGCACCGCGAGCACCGAGACCGCGGCGCTGCCGCCCAGGCCGAGCTTGCGTCCTTCGCGGGACAGATCGTCCAGGAACGCCGCCTCGAAGCCGCGCGGCTCGCGGCGCTCCTCGGCGCACAACCTCGCCGCGACCTCCACGGCCCGGGCCGCGAAGCGCAGCTCGCCTGGGATTCCAGAGTCCCAGCGCAGCCCGCCGCCGGTCAGCTCGCCTCGCACCGACTCGCCGCCGGGCCGCCGGAGCAGCTCGACCGCGCGCCCGGGCAGCTCGCGGACCTCCGCGCGCAGGCGCACATCGACCGCCACGACCAGTGCCGGCTCTCCGGGCTCGAGCACGGAGTATTCCCCGGCCACGAACGCCTTCGCCGGTACGGAGAGCTCAGCGGGGGCGGGCATCGGACGATCGTTCGACCACGCGCGCTCCTCCGGCGGGTGCGCACACCAGCGCGTCGCGCACGCCGGGGACCGAACGCAGCGCCGCCTCGACGCGCGCCGCGTCCTCGGGCGCGCAGAGCGCGACCACGTGCGGCCCGGCGTCGATCGTCGCCCACGCCCCGGCGCCTTGCTCGCGGAGCCGCCGGAGCGCGTGAAGGCAGCCGACCGTGGCGGCCTCCCAGTAGAGGAGCGGCGGATCGGCCGCGAGCGCGTCGGCGTGCATGCGCAGCGCGTTGCGCTCGGCGAGCGCTCCCAGCCCCGGGAGGTCTCGCGCGCGGAGCAGGCGCAGCGCCTCGGGGAGATCGCGGCGGCATTGCTCGATCCACGCGGCGTGATAGGGCGACGTCTCGCGCGACCGCTTCATCCCGTCCCGCGACCCGACCGGCTTCGGCCCTTCCCCGCAGACGGCCACGACCAGGCGCACCGGCAGGTGGTCGGGGGAAGCGACCTGTCCGGCGTCCTCGTCCTCCCACACGGCCCATCCGCCGGGGACGCTGCGCGCGGCGGAGCCGCTCCCCAGGCGGGCCAGCGCGGACAGCTCGCGCTCGGTGCGCTGCTGTCCCGCCGCGGCGCAGGCGGCCACGGCCAGGGCGGCGAAACCGCTCGCGCTCGAGGCGAGCCCGGCGGCGGTGGGGAAGTCGTTGCGCGACTCGATCCGCGCGCGGTCGCCGATCCGGGCGGCGTCGAGCACGGCGCGGGCGCTCCGCAGCTCGGCTCCGGAGGCCGGCCGCCCGTCGATGCGCAGCGAGTCCTCCGCGGCGCCCAGCTCGACCGTGGTGGTGGTGACGAGCCTGTCGAGCGCGACCGAGAGCGATCCCGCCTCGGGCAAGAGCAGCGCCTCGTCGCGCTTTCCCCAGTACTTCACCAGCGCGATGTTGGCGTGCGCGACGGCGGTGGCCTTCACGGGGCAATCTCCTCCGCGAACGCGCGCATGCCGGCCCCTTCGGCCGCGCGCACCAGCGCCGCTGCGTGGGCTGCGTCGCGACCCAGGCCGATGGCCGCCCCGCCGCCACCCGCTCCGGTCAGCTTGGCGCCCAGCGCTCCGGCGCCGCGCAGCGCCGCGACGGCCTCCTCCAGCTCGGGGCAGGAGACGCCCAGGGCGCCCAGGACGCCGTGCGCCGCGTCGAAGCGGACGCCCAGGTCCTGGAGATCGCCCCGCTCCAGCGCTCGGGCCCCGCCGCGCGCCAGCTCGCCGAGGAAGGCCAGCATCGGGTCGTAGAGGTCGGGACGCTCCGCGCGGCGCGCGGAGAGCGGCAGCACCGTCGAGCGCGTCCCACGCACCACTCCCGTCAGCACCACCGCGAGGTGGAGCGGCACCCGGGGCGAGATGCGCTCGATCTCGGCCGGGTCGCCGCGGCGGAAGAGGATCACGCCGCCGCGCGCGCAGATGGCGGGGTCGACGCCCGAAGGAGCTCCGTGGAACACGCGCTCGAGCTGCAGCGCGAGCTGTTCGGCGCGCTCCGGCGGACAGTCCCGGCCGGCGAGCTGCGCGAAGGCGCGCGCGAGCGCGACCCCGAGGGCGGCGGAGCTGCCCAGCCCTCCTCCCAGAGGCAGCTCGCTGCGGACGCGCGCGCGGAAGCGTGGCGGGGCGCCGGCGGCGGCGGCCAGGTCGGAAGTAGCGCGGAGCAGCTCGGGAGGGGTGGCGACGGCGGAGAGGGCCGTGCTCCAGGGGAAGGGTGAGGTTGAGGTCGCAATCGGGGTCGAGGTCGGGGTCGACACCGGGAATGTCGCCGGCGCGAGCAGCTCGATCGCGGGACCTTTGGGGTCCTCCTCCACCTCCACGGCCACGCGGCGCCCCAGGGCGGCGGCGAGGGCCGGATGACCGTACACGACCGCGTGCTCCCCCAGGAGCAGCACCTTGCCCGGGGCGGACGCCTTCACGGAGGCGGCTCCAGCTGCGCGATCCAGGAGGGCAACGGCTCCAGCAGCACCGGGCGGGAGGCCCGCAGCGCCTGCACGTCGCGCGCGCCGACCAGAAGGCAGGCGGCCCGGAGCGCGGCGATCGCGCCGCGCAGCTCCGCGCGCGCCGCCTCGATCCCGCCGCGCTGGTGCGCGCGCACCATCGGCAGCGCGAACCCGGCGACGTCCGCGCCCAGCGCGAGCGAGCGGGCGACGTCCACGCCGCTGCGCACTCCGCCGGACGCGATCAGCCGCACCCGCGGACCCTTCTTCGGCGCCAGCACGCGCACCGCCGCTCCGATGCAGGCTGCCGTGGGAAGTCCCCAGTCGCTGAGCAACTCGCCCAGCGCGCCGGCCTCCGCGGTGTTCGCGCGCAGCTGCTCCACCCGCGTCCAGCTGGTGCCGCCGCTGCCGCTCACGTCGATGACCCGCACCTTGCGCGCGATCAGCTCGCGCACCACGTCGGGCCCGATGCCGCAGCCGGTCTCCTTGACGATGAGCCGGTCGCCCAGCTCCTCGGCGAGGCGCGCGATGGCGTCGAGGCAGCCGGTGAAGTCGCGGTCGCCGCCGTCCTGCACCAGCTCCTGGGCGGGGTTCAGGTGGATGGCGATGCCGTCCGCGCCGATCAGCTCGATCAGCCGGTGCGCCGCGTCGCGCCCGCGCTGCACGAGCTGCTGCGCGCCCAGGTTGGCGAACAGCCGCGCCGGCCGGGCCGGGCGCACGTCGAAGGTCGGGAGCAGCTCGGGCTGGTCGAGCAGGACGCGCATCGAGCCCACGCCGAAGGCGATGCCCTCTTCCTCGGCGATGCGCGCCAGGTCGCGGTTGATCTGGCCGGCGCGATCGGTCCCCCCTGTCATTCCCACCACCATCAGCGGCGCCCGCAGGCGCGCGCCGGACAACTCGGCGGACAGGTCCACGTCGGCGAGGCGCAGCTCTGGCAACGCGCGGTGCACCAGCCGGACGCAGCGGAAGAGGGGGTCCGTCTCGGCGGGTTCCACCTCGTCGCGCAGCGCCAGGTCGAGGTGCTGCGACTTGCGCCGGCTCAGGTCGTCGTGCACTCCCGAGGGTCTAACACACCACCGTCCCGCGCGTGGCACGCACCGTGCCCTGAAGCGCCCACTCGCATCCAGCGCGCCCTGGCAGTTTCCGGGCCTCGGCGCCCGAGCCGCTTTACAACTGCAGGGACATGTCGGTCTTCAGGGACGAATCGGGACGGAGAGGCGCCGCGGTGCGGCTCGCTTCGGTCATGGCCGGCGTGGCGGCTCTGGCCGCCGCCGGGACGTTCCTCGTCTCCGTCTTCCCTGCACCGTGGACGCGCCGGGGCGAGGTCCTGCCCGAGCCGGCCCCGCGCGCGAAGGCGGGTGCGCTGCCGCCGGGGCACCCGCTCGAAGGACGCGCGCGGGAGGCCGCGTACCACCGCGAGGAGGGGCGGCTGCGGTCGCTGCTGCAGCAGGCGCAGGCCGCCCAGCGCAAGCGGCGCGCCGCATCGAGCGCCGCGCCGGTGCTGGCGGGCTTCGTGGTGAACTGGGATCCAGCGAGCCTGCGCTCGTTGCAGCAGCACGCCGACCAGCTCACGCACGTCATGCCGGAGTGGATCCGCCTCCAGCCGGGCGGCGACTTCGCCGTCGAGGAGGACGCGCGCGTCCTGCAGGCGGCGCAGCGCCTCGAGGTGGTGCCCACCGTGTCCAATTACGGGCCGGGAGGGTTCTCGGCGCAGCTCGCGCAGGCGGTGCTGGCCACGGACGCCCTGCGCCAGGACGCGGCGCGCAAGCTGGCCCGGATCTGCGAGGAACGCGGCTACGCGGGCGTCAACGTCGACCTCGAGGACCTGGGAGCGCAGGGTTTCCAGAAGCTCGCGCTGTTCGTCGAAGCGCTGTGGGGCGAGATGCACCCCCGCGGCTTCCTGGTCACGGTGGACGTGCCGGCGGATCCCAAGGAGGTCCCGGTCGAGCGGCTCGCCGCCTCCAGCGACTTCCTGGTGCTGATGGCGTACGACGAGCACTCGGCCGACGACAATCCGGGACCGATCGCCACGCCGGAGTCCGTCGCCAGGAGCGCGGGCGAGTACCTGCGCCGCGCTCCGGCGGAGAAGCTGGTGCTGGCGATCGGCGCCTACGGGTACGACTGGCCGCTCGACGCGGACGGCGACACCGCGAGGCCGGCGGAGGAGCTGTCGTACGCGCAGGCGCTGGTGCTCGCCCGCGAGAACGAGGTGCCGATCGAGTGGGACGCCCAGGCGCGCGGGCCCTTCTTCGAGTACGACGACGACGAGGCGCGCGAGAAGCACGCGGTGCGGTTCCTCGACGCGCCGGCCGAGGCGGCGCAGCTCGAGGCGGTGGCGGCGCTGCACCTGCGCGGAACGGCGCTGTGGCGGCTCGGCGCCGAGGACCCCAAGCTCTTCGAGCTGTTCACCCGGCCACCCACGCCCCGCGCCTTCGATCCAGGGGGCGCCCGGCAGCGTCTCGACGGCCTCATCGCCAACGACCCCGACGACGTGGAGACGGAAGGCAGCGGCGAGCTGATCTCCCTCAAGGCGGCGCCGCAGCCGGGCCGGCGCGAGGTGACCTGGAGCGCCGCCGGCGGCGTCGAGCGCGCCGCATATCTACAATATCCGTCGGGATGGATCCTGGAGCGCAAGGGCGGCAAGCCGCGCGGGCGGGTGACGCTCACCTTCGACGACGGGCCCGATCCGGCCTGGACCCCGCGGATCCTCGACTTGCTCGCGCAGCGCGGAGTCCATGCGGCGTTCTTCGTCATCGGCGGCAACGCCCAGTCGCACCCCGAGCTCGTGCGCCGCGAGTTCGCCGAGGGGCACACGGTCGGCAACCACACCTTCACCCATCCCGACCTGGCGCGCGTGTCCCCGCTGCGCATGGAGGTGGAGCTGAACGTCACCGAGAAGCTGCTGGAGTGGATCACCGGCCGCCATCCGCGGTTGTTCCGGCCCCCCTACCATTCCGACCAGTCACTCGACGAAGCACCCAACGCGCAGGTCATCGCGCGCGCCTCGGCGATGGGCTACCTGACGCTCGGACACGACATCGATCCGGAGGACTTCTCGCTGCGCGATCCGCAGGAGATCGCCCGGCGGGTGCTGGCGAAAGCGCGGGACGGCAGCGTGATCCTGCTGCACGACGGAGGCGGGAACCGGCAGGCGACGCTCGATGCGCTGCCGCTGATCCTCGACGGGCTTTCGCAGCAAGGCATCCAGGTGGTGGGTCCCGAGGACGCGGTCGGCCTGCCCCGGGACCAACTCCTGCCGGCGGCTCCGCGCGCTGCGATCCCCTCGCTCATCTCCGGCGCCGACACCCTGGTCTTCGGAGTGCTGGGCGGGATCGCCCGGCTGCTCGGACCCGCCTTCGGCTTCGCTCTGGCGCTGCTCGGCCTGCGCGCGGTGATCCTGGCGGTGTGCGCGCCGGTGCAGGCGCGCCGCGCGCGGCGCAAGCGGCCGGCCCCGTTCGGCGGGACGGTGTCGGTCGTGGTTCCCGCGTACAACGAGGAGCAGGTGATCGCGCGCACGGTGGAGACGCTGCTCGCGCAGGAGCCGCCCGTCCTGGAGGTGGTCTGCGTCGACGACGGCTCCAGGGACCGCACGCTGGCTCTTCGCCACCGATACCGTGGCCCGTCTCACGGCCCCGTTCTCCGACGCGCGCGTCGCCGCGGTGGCCGGGAACGCGAAGGTCGGCAACCGCGTGAACCGCCTCACCCGCTGGCAGGCGCTCGAGTACGTCACCGCGCAGAACCTGGAGCGCCGCGCGTGGGACCTCGCGGGGGCCGTCCCGGTGGTGCCGGGCGCGGTGGGCGCGTGGCGGCGCGACGCGGTGCTCTCGGAGGGCGGCTTCCACGAGGACACGCTCGCGGAGGATACCGACCTGACGCTCCGCCTGATCGCGCGGGGCTTCCGCGTGGTGTACGCGGAGGACGCGCTCGCCTACACCGAGGCGCCGGAGACGGCCCGGGCGCTGCTCAAGCAGCGCTTCCGCTGGACGTACGGCGTCCTGCAGGCGTGCTGGAAGCACAAGTCGCGCCTCTTCCGCCCTGGCGGAGGCGTGCTGGGCTGGCTCATCCTCCCCGCCTTCGCCGTGTACCAGTTCGCGGTGCCGCTGGTGGCGCCGCTCGTCGACCTGCTCTTCGTCGCGGCGCTCGTCCGCGGGAACGCGCTCGCGACCGTCGGGTACTACCTGCTGTTCTTCGCGCTCGACCTGCTCCTCTCCGCCGCCGCCGTGCTGCTGGAGGGCGAGGACCTGGGCCTGTTGCCCGGCCTGTTCGTCCAGCGCGTGCTCTACCGGCAGCTGCTCTGGGTGGCGCTGGTCCGCTCGCTGTGGAACGCGCTGTCGGGGTTCGCCGTCGGCTGGGGCAAGCTGGCGCGGACGGGGAGCGCGCAGGTCGCGCCCGCGCGCCGCTGACGGGTTATGCTCCGGGCGACGATGAAGATCGCGCTCGCACAGATCGACACCACGGTCGGCGCGTTCGCGGACAACGCCGCGGCCATCGTGCGGCAGGCGCGCGCGGCGGCCGACGCAGGCGCGCAACTCGTCGTCTTCCCGGAGCTGACCCTGTGCGGATACCCGCCGAAGGACCTGCTCGTTCTTCGCGAGTTCGTGCAGCGGCAGCTCGCCTCCCTGGACCAGCTCGCAGCCGACCCGGTCTTCGGACGCGTGCCCGCCCTGGTCGGGTTCGCTGAGCCCCACCGGGGCGAGGGCGCCGGGCTGTTCAACGCCTGCGCGCTGCTGCGCGACGGGAAGATCGCCGCCCTGGCCCGCAAGTCGCTCCTCCCCACCTACGACGTGTTCGACGAGGCGCGCTACTTCGATCCCTCGCTGCGGGTCGGCCTGTCCATCTGCGAGGACCTCTGGAACGACAAGCTCTTCTGGCAGAAGCCGCGCTATACGCGCGACCCGGTCGAGGAGCTGGCCCGGCAGGGTGCGCAAGTCCTGGTGAACCTCTCCGCCTCGCCGTACGCGCTGGGAAAGACGCAGGTCCGGCGCGACATGGCGGCGGCGGCGGCGCGGCGCCACGGAATGCCCGTCGCGCTGTGCAACCTGGTGGGCGGGAACGACTCGCTCGTGTTCGACGGCCACTCGCTGGCGGTGTCCGCGCGCGGAGAGACCCTGGCCGAGGCGCCCGGGTTCGAGGAGCGGCTGATCTTCGCCGACCTCTCGCCGAAGCCTTCCCCCGCCGCCGCGCCGCGGAGCACGCCCCCGCTCGGGCGCGAGAAGCCGGACCCCTCGTGCAGGACCGACCACGTGCTGGCGCCCAAGCCGGACCTCGGGGCCCTGGCGGTCGTGTCCGCGTACGAGCTGGACCTCTCCGACGCCGGCTGCGCCGAGCTCGCCGCCGCGCTGACGCTCGGGATCCGCGACTACGCGCGCAAGACCGGCTTCCGCACCGCGGTGCTCGGGCTCTCCGGGGGCGTCGACTCGGCGCTCACGGCAGTGCTCGCGGCACGTGCGCTGGGACCGACGAACGTGACGGCCATCGCCATGCCTTCGCGCTACACGGCCTCGATGAGCAACGAGGACGCCACGCTCCTCGCCGAGCGGCTGGGCATCCACTTCCACACCATCGCCATCGAGCCGATCTTCCAGTCGTACCTGCTCGCCCTCGAACCGATCTTCCGCGGCCGCAAGCCCGACGTCACCGAGGAGAACCTGCAGGCCCGCATCCGCGGCACGCTGCTGATGGCCTACTCGAACAAGACCGGCGCGCTGCTGCTCTCCACCGGGAACAAGAGCGAGCTGGGCACCGGGTACTCCACCCTCTACGGCGACATGGCCGGCGGCCTGGCGCCGATCGGCGACCTGAGCAAGACGGCGGTGTACGCGCTGGCGCGCTGGTTCAACCGCCAGGGACGCGAGATCATCCCGGATCGCATCCTCACCCGGCCGCCCACCGCGGAGCTGCGGGAGAACCAGACCGACCAGGACACGCTGCCTCCCTACGACCAACTCGACCGCGTGCTGCGCGGCCACGTCGAGGAGCACCTCGGCGTCGGCGAGCTGACCGAGCGGGGCATCCCGGAGGACCTGGCGCGGCGGGTGCTGAAGCTCGTGGTGCAGAGCGAGTACAAGCGCCGCCAGGCGGCACCCGTGCTGCGCGTGACCGCGCGGGCTTTCGGCGAGGGTTGGCGCTTCCCCATCGCGCACGCCTACCGACATTGACTACAAGATCAACGCGGAGGCGCGGAGACGCGGAGTTTTCGTTTTGCTGTACCCAACAAGTTCCTCCGCGCCTCCGCGTCTCCGCGTTCGTCTTTCAGGCCGATCACGCGGCGCGTTATAAGGTGGTCGGAGTGGGGCGTCCTGGGTCGCCTGGTCGTGGAGAATGCGGGCGTGGGCGGGGCGGTTCTCCCCAGGGCAGCCTGACCGGGCGTTCATTTCCGGCGTCCGGCTGGTGTCTTCCCGCCGACCGGCGCATCCTAGCGACGGCGGCCGGCCAGGCAGGTGCCCGGCGCGTGAATTGCTTCAAGGATCCAGGCGTCCAAGCAAGGGAGCGGAGATCGTCGCCATGATGACCCCAGGAAAGCTCCTCTCGGTCGGCGCGCTCGCGGCAGTCGCGGGCAGCGGCTGCATCTACCAGCGCGAGGTCGTGCGCGAGCCGCCCCCGGTGGCGCAAGCGGCGCCGCCTCCCTACCCGTCGCGCCCGCCTCCACCGCCGGACGACGATGCCGGCGGCCCGCCGCCCGCGTCCGCCCAGGCCGATTCCGACATCCCCCCAGCAGGCCAGGACGTCGCCGACGAGCAGGTCTTCTACGAGCGCCTCGCGCCGTACGGGCACTGGGAGTGGGTCCCTGAGTACGGGCGCGTCTGGGTGCCCGCGGTCGCGACGGGCTGGCGGCCCTACGTCTACGGCCGGTGGGTGCTGACCGACTGGGGCTGGACCTGGGTCTCCGACGACCCGTGGGCCTGGGCGGCGTATCACTACGGCAGCTGGGGCTTCACGGTCGGGGTCGGTTGGTTCTGGGTGCCCGGCCGCATCTGGGCGCCGGCGTGGGTCACCTGGCGCTGGGGCTTCGGATTCTGCGCCTGGGCGCCGATCGGCCCGCACGGATTCGTCGGCTGGGGCTTCCGCCATCCGGGCTGGGTGGCGGTGCGCGCCGAGCACTTCACCCAACCCATCTCCGTGCACGTCGTGGCGGTGCAGCAGACGAGCGTCATCGTGCAGCGCGCTTCGCCGCTCGCCGGTCCGCGCGCGGCGCCTTCTCGCGGCGGCGCCTTCGGGCCGCCCGTCGCGCAGGTCGCCTCGGCAACAGGCCAGACGTTGCGCCCGGTGAGCGCCCGGACCGTGGTGGGTCCCCGGCCGCAGTGGGTCCGGAGCCGCGAGGCCGGCGCGACGTCGCCGGGTGCGCGCGCCTCCGGCCCGCCGGCGCAGTCGCCCCGCGCGCAGTCTCCGATGCAGTCGCCGCGCGTCCAGCCGTCGCAGCCGGCGAGGAGCAGCGGCTGGAAGCGGAACTGGTCGCAGTCGCCGGGAACCAGCCGCGCGCGGGCCGCCGCGGGCGGCTGGGGCGGAGCGCGAGCCGGGTCGGGCGCCCGCTGGGGCGGCGTTCCGTCCAGCGCTGGCGGGTCGCGAGGAGCGCCTTCGGCCGGCGGAGCGGTCCGCGCGGCTCCGTCCGCGCCGCGCGCGTCGGCCGCCCCGCAGGGCGGAGGCGGTGGCCGCTCGAGCGGCGGCCACTCCGGAGGCGCTCGCGCTTCCGGCGGACACGGCCGCCGGTAGGGCGGGCGCTTAGGGGTTGCGCTCCACGCTTTCGCAGCGCGGCCCCTGTGAGACGCGCTCTGACCGCGGCTTCGGGTAAGATGCGCGCATGCTTTCGCGGAAGGGACGCGTGCTGCGCGCCACGTTTGGCTGCAACCCGAATTCCAGCTCGCTCGGCGTGGACGTCACGTTCCTGCTCTTCGGCGCGACCTTCGCCAGCGCGCTGGCGCTGGTGCTCGGCGCGCTCTTGCGCCGGCCGCGCGCCCCATGAAGCTCGAGGTGGTCCGCGCGCGCGCCGAGCGCTTCGGCGGCATCGTCGAGGTCGCCCGCCCGCGCGCGCTGCTGCACGTCGACCGCGAGATGATGCGCGAGCTGGGCCAGCCCGAGTCGCCGCTGTGGGACTCGGCGGCCGAGAGCGATGCGCCGCTGGTCGCCCCGACCGAGGTCCACGTGGTGCTCTCCCGCCGGTGCGCCGCCGGCTGCACCGGCTGCTACGTCGACGCCACGCCGCACGGCCCCGCGCTCTCGCTCGAGGAGGCGCGCAAGATCCTCGATGAGCTGGCCGCCATGGGCGTCTTCCATGTCGCGCTGGGCGGCGGCGAGGCGCTCGAGCTCGACTACCTCTTCGAGGTCGCCGCCCACGCGCGCGCGGTGGGCATCACGCCGAACCTGACCACCAGCGGGCTGGGGCTCACCCCTCGCGACGCGGAACGCTGCCGCGTGTTCGGCCAGATCAACGTGAGCGTCGACGGCGTCGGCGAAGGCTACCGCCGGGCCCGCGGATTCGACGGCTTCGCCCACGCCGAGCGCGCCCTGCGCCTGTTGCGCGCGGTGAAGGAGGAAGTGGGCGTCAACTGCGTCGTGAGCCGCAGCAGCTTCGACGGCGTGAAGGACGTGGCCCGCCTGGTGCGGAGACTGCGCCTGAACGAGCTGGAGCTGCTCCGGTTCAAGCCGGTGGGCCGCGGCGCGCGCCTCGACGAGGAGCTCACCGCCGATCAGGCCAGGCGCATCTACCCCCTCGCGCGCCGCCTGATGCTGCGCCACCGCATCCGGGTGAAGCTCGACTGCTCCTTCGCCCCGATGGTCTTCTGGCACCGCCCTTCCGCGCGCGCCGCGGCGTTCTGGGGAGTGCAGGGGTGCGTGGCGGGCGACGTCCTCGCCGCGGTCGCGCCCGAAGGTCACCTCATGGGCTGCTCCTTCGCCGGCCCGCCCGAGGCGGATGCGCGCGTGCCGGGCGCCGTCCGGGCGGCGTGGCCCGAGGGGTTCTCCTCCTTCCGCGGCTTCGTCCGCGCCGCGCCGGAGCCCTGCGCGAGCTGCGAGTACCTGCGCTTGTGCCGCGGCGGCTGCCGCGCCGTCGCGGGCGCGCACGGCGCGTTCTCCGCTCCCGATCCCGGATGCCCGCGCGTGCAGGAATGGAGCGCCCGGAGGGCCTCGGAGCGCCAGGTGCCCCGCGCCACCGGCTCCTTCGCGCTTCCGGTGGTGCGCGGGTGACCGTCGTGTTCGAGGGCGGCGCGCGGGCGCTGCTGCTCGTCCATGCGGTGCTCGGGTTCACCGCGGTGTTCGCGACGACGCACCACGCGGTCTCCGCCTTCCTGGCCGCCCGTGGCCGCTCGGTGCAGCGCCAGCTCCAGCGCTTCGGCTGGATGGCGTCCGCCTCCATCGTCGCGCAGGCGCTCTTCGGCCTGGCGCTGTATCCGGTGTACCGGGTGCGGGTCCGCTTCGCCGATCTCGAGCGCGGCGCGCCCGCCGTGGTGCAGCTCTTCGACCTGAAAGAGCACCTCTCCGCGCTCGCGCTGGCGCTCGTCCTGGGCGCCTCCTTCGCCGGCCGCGCTCTGCAGCCGGATGCGCCGGCCGCGGAATCCCGCGCGGTGGCCGCGCTCTCCGGCTGCGGCGCCGCGCTGGTCTGGGCGGCGGCGCTGATCGGCCTCTACGTGACGGCGCGCCACCCGGTGGGCGCGCCGTGAGGGAGCTGCGGGCGGCGCTGTGGGGAGTGTCGGCCTTCGCCGTCGGCTATCTCCTGCCCGGAACGCTCCGGCTGCCGACCTTGGCGTACGATCCGGTCGCGCGCACCATCGGCTTCACTGCCCAGGTGAGCGGCGTCGCGATGCGCTACTACGGCGACTTGCTCTGGGCCTGCGCCGCGGGGTCGTGCGCCGCGGCCGCGGTATGGACTTCTCGACGCCCGGCGCGTCCGGTGGCGGTGCTCACCGGTGCCGCCCTCTCGCTCGTGGCCCTGGACGTGGTCTTCTACCTTTCCCGCTTGCTCGCCCAGGTGTAGAGGAGCGGCGATGCCCTTCGGCCGCGCCATCTTCGCGCTCTCGCTCGCCGCGCTGGCCGTAGCGTCGGCGCGCTGCGACAACGCCACCTGCATCGACCAGAACCCCGACGTGGGAAGTCTGTGCCTGCCCGCGACCGTGCAGGCGGGCCAGACGTCGGTCATCGAGGTGCGCGAGTCCTGCGGCCTGTGCTCCACGCAGCCGCAGTGCGAAACGACGCTGATCGACGGCGCGGTGCAAGTCGACCTGCACGCGCAGTTCTGCAACGACGGCTCCATCTCCTGCAATACCAACTTGTGCCTGCAGCGCATCGTGCGGTGCATCCTGCCCTCGCTCCCGGAGGGGGACTGGCCGCTCGTTCTGCCCGGCAACCAGACGCGCCTGATCCGGGTCCGCGAGGGAGGCCTGAGCAGCTGCCGGCTCCCCGCGCCGTGACCACCGGCGCGGCGGCATGGTAGGAGACGGTCGATGTCCGTCTACCTCAGCGTTGCGCCGCCCGACGGGTTCACCCGCTGGGGCGACGCGGACTGGGACCGCTGGCTCCGCGAGCACCCGTGGGAAGCGGCCGAGCGCGTCTGCTCGCGCAGCTGCGGCAGCATGCAGACCGGGGGAAGAAGCTGATCGAGCCGCTGATGGAGCAGCTCGTCAACGAAAGGCCGCTGAACACGCAGCAGGCCCAGGACCTGAAAGCAGCGCTTCAGGCCGCGCGCGAGGAGCTGGCGAAGAAGCCCGCCTCGCTGCTGGCGGACGCGGCGAAGACCTCGCCGTTCGCCAGCTCCGACGACGTCGAGTCCATGATCGCTGGCGCGCGTTCCCGGGTCGGCCGCGAGCCGACCGTCGCCGACGTCTGGGCGCAGGTCCTCGACCAGGTGGACAAGGTGCTGGAGAACGCGGCCAAGGAGCGCCGCGGCGTCTACTTCGGGAACATGTGATGGCGCTGCGCGAGCTGGACGTGCAGCGAGTTCTGGTA
>WNFH01001638.1_pt1 | contig 18312 bp, 13 predicted proteins | sample 5400411 | NCBI WGS metagenome assembly WNFH01 (sample SAMN13153347, study PRJNA577476) | soil metagenome | isolation source: 200 cm saprolite under Douglas fir tree site 2 hole 3 | place: USA:California | collected 2015-04-18
CGAACAGATCTAGAGACGCTTGTGTAACGCTATATAATACGTCCAGTTAGCTCTCAATGCTAGCTGAAGGCCGGCCGGAGGGATCTTGGCCAACGCCCCGGTGGTGCGGTGAGGCCGGCGATGTGCGCCGGGAGTGACTTGCAGCGGTCCGGGCTGCGGGCAGCTGCTTATCGATAAGGCGAATAGGCCCAGTGAAAATGCGTGACCGTCGCTCTCAAACAGGCAATGGGTCTTCCAGTCAGTGGAGAAATCGTTTACTCTTGATTGCCCCGGGAAATTCAAGCAAGCTGATCGCCGATCAACTGTTCATCACCGGGGAAACCGTCAAGGGCCAGGTCAAGAACATCCTCTCCAGCCTTGGCGCGAACGACCGGACCCGCGCCTGTCATCATCGGGCATAGACCAGGAATCATCGAGCTGTAAACCCTCCTAGCCCACGCTTAGGCGAACATCGGCGCTGGTCAAAGAATGGTCACGATACGGTGGCCACCTTGACGGGTTAAGTGCGTGACCAGGCTGTCGGTCGCGATGGTTCAAACTCCTCTCGAGCGAGGTTCTTTGTCAGTGACGGCGACATGAAAACTGCTTCTTGGTTCAAGCTGACGGAGAACGATCATCGCACCCAGTGCGAATGCCGGCACCAACAGGCCAGCCTGCAAAGATCCGTTATAGGCGGAAACCTTTCCGGTCAGCCAGGCGAGAACAGCGCCACCCAACCCGGGCACCGCGAAAATCCATTTAGTTCTAAGTGAGTCATTCGTCAGGGTAAGAGCCTTGGCCATGCAAAGAGGGAAAATTGGCCCGAGCATGAGGCCGGCCATGGCCACACTGAGAACAATCGCGAGCAGTGTGTGACTCGACAGTAGAAGAAGAATACTGACAAATGCGATGGTCAGTGAAGAGGTAAAAAGCCGCGCCTCAGAGGTCCACCTGAGCGCCACTGGCACAAGGGCCCTACCGCAGACCAGCGCGATCCAAAAGGATGAAGCCGCGATCGGGGCCCACAGAGTGCTTGAAGCCGGCATCCGGTGAACGTAGGTCATCATCCATCCACTTGTGGACACTTCTACTCCGACATATAAAAAGGCGAGAAGGGTGGAAGAGAAAAGGAGCTTTAACAGTTGCGATGCACTTTCGCTCTGTAGAACCTTACTTTCATTGCTAGAAAATGACGAACGATGTCGCTCGATCCCAAGAAGCGTTACGGCAAACGCTAGGCCCAATACCAGAAACAGGTAAGCAGGCGGCCATCGGCTGTTCCAAAGTGACGCGATTGCCGGACAGAGGACAGCCCCGACTGCCCAGGAAGCATTTAGAACAGAGAGAATCGCCCCCCGTTTTTCGGTGAACAGGCTGCTGACCAGCATACTGGTCGCCGTCATGGCCAAGCCAAGTCCGAGGCCAAAACTGAAGAACAGGATCGGCTGAAATGAGCCAGTCACGAATTTCAGCGCGACAGCGCTCGCAATCAGTAGCAGATATCCGCGCACCACGCTGCGGAAGAAATTGGCACTTACCAGAAGAGCACCGCATGCAGACCCGGCGAATTGGGCGGCGAATAATAGGCCCGCACGATCGTCTCTCAGGTGCCAGGAGGTGATGAGTGCCGGGAGAATGCAGCCGAGGAGCGTGGTTCCAACGCCGGTTAAGGCAAATCCCAAGTGCAGCCATCGAACTGCCACGGTCCGATCTGATACCTCAATCTGCATGAATGACCGGACTATCCGCCTCGCGCGTCTACTTCGCTTTCCCGGCCACAGGCTTTGTCAGTTCGATCGCCCGGGTAGACTCACGTACTACCAGCTCGGGTTCTACGGTGATCTGTTCCCGGAAACGCTCTGTACCATGAAGCCGGTTCAGAATGCACTGGGCCGCGATCCTTCCCATATTTGACATAGGCTGACGAATCGTCGTGAGTCTTGGGCTATTGAATGCTGCTGCCTGAATATCGTCGAAGCCGATTACAGAAACGTCGCCAGGTACCTGTAACCTGGAGTCCTGCAGTGCGCGCATTGCGCCAATGGCAGACATGTCATTGAACGCTACCACCGCAGTGAACTGCTGGCCGCGGGAAAGGAGCTGTTGCATGACGGGGTAGCCCAGTTCTGGGGAGGATATATCGCGATCAAGCTGCACCACCAGTTCTGACTTGATTGGAATGCCAATTTGGCGCGCTGCCGCGACAATACTCCGCCAGCGTTCTTCTGAGTCCGAACTGAAAGGTTGGCCGCGTATGAACGCAATATGCCGGTGGCCCAGGGAATACAGATGCGTCAGGGCTAGTTCCGCGGCAAAGCGGTGATCGATTACAACATTGGTGATGCCGTTGATGCGCCGGTGTCCGGCCACCGCAACGACCGGCACGGAAAATGGATGCTCAAGCACCGTGTCAATGGCGATGAGGGCCTCCGCACCTCGGCCGAGCAGCATGCGGCTGTACTCTTCCACCAGGTCCTTCCGATGTCTATGATGGGCGGTGAAGTAAAAATATCCCGCCTCCATCAAATGATCGCCAATGCCGCTCATCACCTGGGTGTGGTATCCGTCGCCCAGCTGAGGCACCAATATTCCAATGGTTAAGGTACGGCGGTTGCGAAGAGAACGGGCGAGAAGGCTCGGCTGATAATTGAACTCTCTAGCGGCAGCTTTAATGCGATCCCGAGTGCTTTGCGGAATGGAGCGCCCGGGAACCTCGTTCAGCACAACGGACACTGTCGCGGGGTTCAAATCGAGATGCTCAGCCAGTTTCTTCAGGCTGATTGGTCTGTTTTCGATAGGTCGCTTTTGCTTCATCCGCCTGTCTTTCGTCTCCAGTTCATGAAGTCGCCGATTCTACTGGAGAAGCGAGAACACCAGCTTTCACCACTTCTGTTCGATCTGGGTGTCGGAGCAAAACGACTCTACTTTCTCCCCTTTGAAATCGTTTTCATCAGCATCATCGTAGCCCAAACAATGCCGTTTCCCCAAAATTGCCAAGGACTGTGATTTGGGCTCAAGAGCGTTGGCGGAAAAAGATCAGGGTTACACGGCTATCTGGGAATGATTGAGCAACCGTTTGATCTCTCGTGGGCGGCACTTGGGCGAGCCTAGGCGCGGCACGACCGGACTCAATTCTTGGGTTTGAACTCCATATAGGCGAAGTTCATATTGCCCTGCGACACTACTCGCAAACTCAATACGCTCACACCTTTTGGGAGATTGACCTGGGTGAGATCTTTCGCGATATTCCAGTGGTGCCACTGCCGCCAGGGAACAGGATCAGCTGCATTGTAAGTGGATACGAGGTTGATAGATCCAGACAGTTTGTTGCCGTTCAGATCAAATGATATTTCTCCGCCTCGATTCGATGTATATAAGAGATCAATGCCGAAGAGGCCGGCGCGTTCGACTACCACGGTCATCTTGATCCACTCGCCCGGTTCGGTCCATCCGACATAGATCTGACCTTCTGGTGGTTGCACTAAATTGAAAGAATTATTGTCGATCTGGTCGTGGAACTTTGTATACGAAGTGTCAACCCCTTCATCCATGCGGAACTGGTTCAAGTATGAACCATCGGCCGGATTCAGGTGGCCACTGCCGTTATTTGTCGCATCGGCATCGTGATATGCGACCCCTTCGCCGCCGAAGTCATAGTAGGCGCACTGCACCCGTCCCGGAATCTTTTGTGGGCCACCGGCGTACACGCTGTCGTGAAATGCTTTTCCGCCATAGGGTTGGCCGCCAGCAGTGAAGACGGGCAAAGAAAGAACGACAAACAAAACGACAAACCAAACGACAAACCAAACGAATGAATGGTAGAGCGTGAATCGATAGATCCTTGTCAGCGAGGATATAGTCATCGACGTAAGCGCAGGAGATCGCTCCCACTCAGCTTGGCGAAAGTGGCGTTCGAAATCACCAAAGCAGTGTGGTCACCGAATCTGGAACCAGCGTCAAGTTCATCGCTCGGCTTCCAACCTGACACTGAATCTTCTGCTCTCCGCCTTGATTGGTGAGCACAAGAACGTGGCTGCCATCCGGATTCTCAAAAGCCACATGATCGATGCCGGCCATGTCTCCAAGGGAGGCGACTACTTGCGCGCCCCGCTGGAGCACTTTGGAGTAATGGGCGAATGCCCAATATTGTCCGCTGCGCTTAATCGCATGGGTTTCGGAGTCAACCGTGACTAAGCCGCCGCATTTAAAAGGTCCAATATTTGGCGCTCCCTTCTCGTTCAGCAAAACGTTCCATCCCACGATGCACTGGGCCCAATTGCGCAGAATTCCGCTGAACGTGTGAGACCACTTGGCCCAGTCCGTCGCGTAATTCGGACTGGTATAGTCGGGCCCGCCTTCGGTCCAGTATGCGCTCTTGGCGGGGAAGGCCTCATGCACGCGGGTCATGGCGTCCGGATTGCCGTCGTAGCCGTGCCATGCAATCCCATCAATATATTTGTAGGCAGCAGGGTCACTCAGTTCATCGAGGGCCCTGCCCCAAAGGGCGTAGTTGTGATCGAGTACCCAAATCTTGGTGTCGAGAGTCGCCTGGCTGAATGCAGGCCCGAGAAAGTTCTTGACGAATTCAATCTCGTATTCCTGTCCCCACAAAGCCGCTGGCATTCTTCCGTTCTGGTCGGTATCGACCTCATTCTGAACGGTCACGGCATTGATCTTCGCGCCTTCGGCGGAATAGCCCTGCAGAAACTTTACGAAGTATTGCGCATAGGCAGAGAAATACTTCTTTTGCATGGATCCGCCCAGCATGGAACCTCCCGACTTCATCCACCCCGGAGGGCTCCAAGGGGAAGAGAACAGGAACAAGTCTGGATTGACTTCACGGGCTGCGCGCAGGGTAGGCAGAATGTATCCGCGGTCATGCTCAATGCTGAACCGCTTCAATTCGGGATCCGGCTCCGGGCTGTCGTCAAAGCTGTAGGCGGTTGTGGAATAGTCGCTGGCTCCGATACAAGTGCGGGCCATCGACAGCCGAAGTCCGGCGGGTCCGAACAACTCGGAGAGCAGTGCTTTCCGCTGCTGGGCCTCGAGTTTCTCAAACAAATAGCAAGACGAATCAGTGAGGGCGGCGCCAAAACCAAGAATCTTCTGAAGACGTGCAGAAGGATCCACTTGAATACTTCCAGAAGAACTTATCGCCGGCGCACGCCAGGGCGGCGCCTCGATCCGTTCAAATCTTCGGTCCTGCGCCGTCGTCCACGCCTGCACGCCGGTTAAAGGCGCAGCCCAGAGCGATGAACTCTTGAACGTTGACAGAGAAGTAGCGGTCGCGGCGGCCGCTTTCAGAAACTGCCGGCGTGTGCTCGATAACATTATTTCCCCTCGCTGTGCAGCTGTTACAGGTTCGAGTTGGCCCGCAAAACAAACGATTACGTCAGCACTGTACGGAACAGACACAGAATTCGCAACGCTTTAGTCGCAATATTGACACCGTGGACGTTAACGGTAAATATCAATAGACAATCGATTGCTTACCGTAAATGCTCGATATATTTTGTTCTTGACAGTCGTCATTGGATAGAAATATGGTTCGCGTTTAAAGTCAGACAATCGGTTGTCTAGTAAATAGACCGCGCGTGATGAGGTGGGGGACCGGGCCCGCAGCTGGCTTGGCGTAAAGCGCGGGCAGCAATCGACTTAAGTATCCATGTTTGGGTCGGAGGCATTCCATGATGAAAGCAGTCCGCGTTTTTGTGGTTTTGATTTGCGTGTCAGGCCTCGCGCTGGCGCAAAATACAAATTCTGGTGAGATCCGCGGTTCGGTCACCGATGCTTCGGGCGCGGTCATCGCCGGAGCCACGGTAACCATAACCAACCTAAATTAGATACCGGCACCAGTAAAGATTACATCACCAATGGCGATGGCATCTATGATACCGCCTCCATTTTGCCCGGAACTTACCGGGTCACCATGACCAAACCTGGCTTTCAAACGCTGGTACGGGGACCGATTACCCTGCAAGTGGGGACCATCGCGGTAAATGGCTCGTTGCAAGTCGGCTCGACGAGCCAGTCGGTTACCGTCACTGAAGATGCGCCGTTACTGAAAACTGAAAACGCCGAGCAGTCCACAACTCTCGAATCTCAGATGTTGCTCAATTTGCCCCAAGTTAGTACGACCGGGCAGAACTGGGGTAGCTTCGCCCAGCTTCTTCCCGGCGCCGCTGGTGCTCAGTGCCAGCCCACCGCTTCGGGCAACACCGGAGACCCGGGAATTGCGATTGCCGTAAATGGGAACTTGCCTTTTTATGACAACTTCCTCCAGGATGGCGCCTCTACCAACTTACCGATCAGCGCGAATGTGGATATCGCAACCTTTGAAACCATCTCTGAGCTGCAGATTAGCACCTCGACTTTCTCGGCGCAGTATGGAATCGGTGGAGCGGTGTTCAATCAGATTACGAAGAGCGGCACGAACCGGTGGCATGGCGCGGGATATGAGTATTTCAGCAGCGATCAGCTGCAGGCGAAGGGCTACTTCGTTCCCGCCACCACCCCTAAATCATTCCTCCGCTACCACAACTTTGGGGGGGCGATTGGGGGACCAATCGTCAAGAATAAATTGTTCGTTTACTTCAACGCGGATAAGATCGTGAACCATGGTTCATCCAGCGGTTTTGCCACCGTGCCTACGCTGGCGATGAGGGCTGGCGACTTTAGCGGCATGCCTGCCATTTACGATCCAGCCACGCAGTCGGCCGGTTGCGCTGGTGCGGGCTGCGTTCGTACAGCATTTTCCAACAACCAGATCCCGACAGCCAGATTCGATGCTGTGGCAGGTGCGCTCCAGGCCTTCTACCCGAAACCGAACGTGCCGGGAACGCTCAGCCCAGGGTTCCCCGGATTGGTTACAAATAACTATTTCTTTACCGGACCGCAGTCGAATCCGTTTCTTAAATTCTTTGGAAGAATCGACTACAACCAATCGGAGAAGAACCGGATAAACTTTTCCATCACCCAACGGGACAATCCCGGCACCAATACCAACCAGCAAGTGTGCCCAATCAATTGTTTTTCCGGAGACGTCGATAGCTATAACACTCAGGTTTCTGACGTGTACGCGTTTAGCCCCAACACTGTGAATGAAGCCCGCTTCGGCTATACCCGACAGGGGAATTGGTTCGTTCCTTACACTTTCGGAAAGGGCTTTCCGGCGCAGGTAGGTTTCCAATATTCGAGAGCGGATGTCTTTCCGCAGATCAACATTAACAACGGCGCCTGCTGCACCGGCATTCTGCAGCCTGGCACAAACGCAATTTACATAGAGAATACTTTTGAGCCATCTGACGTAGTCACCATGGTTCGCGGCCGTCACATTCTGCATTTCGGCGGTGAATTGCTGGATTATCAGGCTAACTTCACTCCGTGGGGCAACGTGCAATCCGGAGTATTCGGTTTCTCCGGAGCTTACACTCAGCAGACACCACTGGCTTCGGGCACCGGATCGTCCTACGCCGACTTCCTGCTTGGCGATGTGAATGTGTACAGCGTGAACAACCAGCCGGAAGCGGGGATGCGGATGAAGAGCCCGCAATTCTTCGTTCAGGACGACATCAAAGTTCGCCCGAATCTCACGTTGAATCTCGGCCTGCGCTACGAAATACAGGGCGGGTGGAGCGAGGTCAAAAACCACTTAGGCGCATTCGATCCAACCATTGTAAATTCTTTGACGGGTACACCAGGCGCGATGTGGTTTGCTGGTGAAACTTCCCGAACCACTCTGCAGGCGACGGTCAACGATGTATTCCTGCCCAGGGTCGGCTTCGCCTGGAGCCCTGGCGGCAGCACCGTGGTCAGAGGCGGTTTTGGAGTTTACGCATTCACCTGGAGCATGGATACGTACGGCCAGGGCGTGGGCTTCGGTTCCAACAGTTCGGGGAATGCTAACGATACTTCAAACGGAGCCCTTCCGGTGACCACGCTCGCAGGCCCCGGAATCAATCCGCAGACCGGTCAACCCCTCCCCTATATCGCGGCTTCGAGATCCTCGACCGCTTACAACGGACAAGGTGTGCCCTACAACCAGTATCACACCCCGGTGCCCAAAATGTATCAATGGACCCTCAGCGTTCAACGTCAACTGGGGTCGAATATGGAGGCCGAGCTTGCGTATGTAGCCAGTCATGGAAGTCATCTGGACTACCCGGTGGATATTAACCAAATTCCGGTGAGCAAGCTGTCGCCGACCGATACTGACGCGGACCGGCCGTATCCGCAGTTCGCAGATCTCCAAGGAAACACCAACAACGGCATCTCCAACTACAACTCTGTCCAGGCACAAATTCAGAAGCGTTTGAGCTCAGGATTGAGCTTCAACGCTAACTACACCTGGTCACACTTTTTGGATGAGCAGGATTCGGCGGGATGGGGTAGCCGTGGTGGTGCGCAACCCTACCAAAATGCGTTTGACCCAGGTGTCAACTACGGTAACTCCAACTTCGATATGCGTCATGCGGTGAAGGGAAGTGTGATTTACGCGCTGCCCATAGGAAAGGGCAAGCGGTTCCTCAATACCAACTCACTCGTTGATGCGGCCATTGGCGGGTGGCAAACCTCGGTTACCTTTGACGCTCATAGCGGGCAGCCATTCACCGTAATAACTTCTAACAACAACTCGTTCTCGAGGGCTGTCGGGGCGGGAGCAAGCCAGTATCCCAACGTGATTGGCGATCCTAGACTCAGTAACCCAACAATTCACAATTGGTACAACGTCGCAGCATTTGCCCAGCCCGCTCCCGGAACCTTCGGCAACGAGGGCAGGAACAGCCTGGTGGGACCGGCTCTTTCGGAGGTCAACTTCTCACTAGGCAAGACCTTCACGATACGGGAAGGAATTGGGCTTCAGTTACGAGTCGATGCTTACAACATATTGAACCATCCGAGCTTCGGCCTTCCGAACGTAAATAACACCGGACCTGGCAGCATTCCGAAAATCAGTTTCGATGCTTCCGGGGCGCCAACCACCGTACCAAGTATCACTACGACCACGGTTGGTCCTCGTGCATTTCAACTCGACGCTCGCATCTCGTTCTGACGACCTGCGCGTTAAAAACTGAAAAGGGCGGCGGAGTAACCGCCGTCCTTTTCTTCCTTGCTCGCACCGCAGGCTTATCATGGGGAATCATGAGTACAAGAAAAGCCATCCCATGCCTGGGGACTTTTTTGTTTTTCATGCTCTCGTTCCGGGCATTCTCTCAGCCTGCTCCGAGCCCTCAATCGCAAATCGAGTCGCACAACCGCCAGGCTCAGGCGTTCTTGAGCGAGAACAGACCCGATCTGGCGATAGCCGAATTCCGCGCCATCGTGACACTCGATCGAAATAACGTGGATGCCCTGGGGAACCTGGGAGTATTGCTGTTTTTCCAAGGCGATTATGCCGATGCGGTTCCCCCGCTTCGCGCAGCCGTCAGATTGCGTCCTACTTTATGGAAGCCGCAGGCTCTTTTAGGAATGGCAGAAAAGCGAACTGGCGACTACAAGAGCGCTCACGCGAACCTTGCCAAAGCTTTTCCCAACCTGAAAGAGGAAAAAGTCAAAATCGAAACGGGTATGGAATTGATTGAAATATATTCCGGAACGGGCGAACTGGATAAGGCCGCAAGTATCGCCGACGCCCTCAGCGGATTGTATTCCACGAATCCGGACGTTCTCTACACTTCCTACCGAATTCATTCTGACCTTGCCGCTGAGGCCATGCTCAGCTTGTCCATGGTGGCGCCAAAATCAGCTCGAATGCGCCAAGTGATGGCGCATGAGCTAGCAAGAAAGGGAGAAACTGCCGCTGCGATAAGAAACTATCGTGAGGCGTTGAAGCTAGATCCTCAACTTCCAGGCTTGCATTTTGAATTAGCGGAGATGCTGCATGCCTCGTCGAATCCCGAGGAGCAAGAGGAAGCCATTGCCGAGTACAAAGCGGCGCTTGCGGTTAACAGGTTCGATGAAAAGGCCGAGTGCAAGTTGGGAGAGATCGCCCGCCGGAAAGGCGGTTTGAACGAGTCGTTTGAGCATTATTCGCTCGCGGTGCAGCTTCAACCCAACGATCCGGAAGCTGCTATTGGCCTGGCGGGAGCGTTAGCGCAGATGAATCAGCCGGAGAAGGCGCGGTCGCTTCTGGAACACGCTCTTCAGATCGATCCCACGAGCGCTCTGGCTCATTTTCGTCTGGGCACGCTTTACCGGCAGGCCGGACGCACAGAAGAGGCCAGGCGCGAGCTGGATGAATTTCAAAAATACAAAGACATGAAGGAAAAACTTGGCGAGATTTATCACGAAATGCGCCTGGAGCCGGCTACCCAGGATTCCGCCGACGAAACTGACCCGCGGAAGTGATCGCGACGGTCGATCGAGCCGAATCGAGCTTGAATCAAGCGCAGTGTGACCCAGAGTGACAAGAGTTTGTTAGACGAGCGCAGGACTGGATTTTTCGGAGAACGACGGTGAAAATGTTTCCTTTGGTGCTGGCTACATTATTGCTTTCTGCTCCTCTATTCGCGTCGTCTTACTATCCCGCGCGCCTCGAAGATACTAGAGCCGTTTACCTGACACCTGACAAGTTTCCTATCCATGGCGACGGAGTGGCTGATGACACCGATGCAATACAACAGGCCATTGACCAGGTACAGGACACGACCAATCAGGGCATCCTTTTCATTCCCGCCGGCCGCTATCGCTTGACCCGGACAGTCTATATCTGGCCGGGAATTCGGTTGATTGGATATGGCCCCACCCGCCCTGTGTTTGTGCTGGCTGCGAACACGCCAAAGTTTCAGCAGGGCCCCGCTTATATGTTTTTCTTTGCAGGATTCCGCCCGGGCTCTGTTCCCGATTCTCATCAAGCCGGTGAGCGCTCTTTTCCTCCCGCCGGTGCTACTCCGCCGGATGCCAACCCTGGAACGTTCTACTCGGCGATGAGCAACCTGGATATTGAGATCAACGGTAGTAATCCTGGGGCAGTAGGAGTGCGCGCTCGCTACGCTCAGCATTGCTTCCTCGCGCACATGGACTTTCACATCAATTCGGGCCTTGCAGGTATTCATGACGGCGGCAACGTAGCGCAAGATGTTCACTTTTATGGTGGCCGCTATGGGATTTGGACTCGCAAGCCCTCTCCCGGATGGCAGTTTACGATCATCGATGCCACATTTGAGGGTCAACGGGAAGCAGCGATTCGCGAGCATGAAGCCGGGTTGACCCTGATTCGTCCGCAATTCAAGAACGCTCCGACTGCAATCTCCATAGACCCCACATATTCCGACGAGCTCTGGATAAAAGATGGACGTATGGAAGATATCAGTGGGCCGGCGGTGGTGATCAGCAATGAGAACAATGCCCGGACCGAAATCAACATGGAGAATGTCGTGTGTCGCAGGGTGCCCGTGTTCGCCTCTTATCGAGAAAGCGACAAACAAGCTACCGGCCGAGGAGAAATGTATGCGGTCAAGACCTTCTCGCACGGTCTCCACTTTGAAGACATGGGCGCTGTACCCGAGATTCGTGAAGTCTATGAAGTCTCTGCGTTGAATACCCTACCGCAGCCGGTGAGGTCCGATATGCGAGACCTGCCGCCGATGGAGACATGGGTTGATATCCGCAGTCTCGGTGCACGGGGCGATGGTTCGAGTGACGATACCGAGGCCATCAAAAAAGCGATTGCCGGCCATCCCACGATTTATTTCCCTTCCGGGCAGTATCGAGTAACGGACACGATTGCGTTAAAGGCAAATACTGTCCTGATCGGTCTGCATCCCAGCGTCACAAGAATACTTTTGACTGACTCAACTCCTGCCTTTCAGGGCGTTGGGAATCCAAAGGCGCTGCTCGAGACCCCGCAAGGCGGAACGAATATCGTGACCGGCCTGGGCCTATATACGAACGCTATTAATCCGCGCGCCGTGGGCGCAAAGTGGATGGCCGGCAAGGATTCCCTTATGAATGATGTCCGTTTTCTTGGCGGACACGGCACGGTCGAACCTGGGGCAACTGTGGAAGAAAATTCCAAAGTGTGGCAGCAGATTTACAACAATACGCACACTGCAGACTCTGATCTCACGCGCCGCTGGGACGGCCAGTACCCCAGCCTCTGGATAACCAATGGCGGGGGCGGGACGTTCGTCGATATTTGGACGCCCAGTACGTTTGCCCAGGCCGGTCTTTATATCTCTAACACTTCGACTGAAGGTCGAGTTTACGAACTGTCGAGCGAGCACCACGTGCGAAATGAAGTGATGTTGCAAAACGTGTCCAACTGGCAGCTTTACGCGCTGCAAACAGAAGAGGAGAGAGGTGAAGGGGGATTCGCATTGCCGCTCGAGATTCGCGATTCCCACAATATTACCGTAGCGAATATGCATCTATATCGCGTTGTAAGCAGCTACCAGCCGTTTCCATTCGCCATCAAGGTTATTAACTCCGCAGACATTCATTTTCGCAATATCCATTGCTACAGCGACAGCAAGGTGTCCTTCGACAACACAGTGTTTGACCAGACCCATAATGTCGATCTGCGCCAGCGCGAATTTGCTTGGCTGAACTTGTCAGGTAGTGCGCCTCCGGCTCTTGCGGAAATTCCCTCCCTGGCGCTCCCCGCCGGAGCAAAAGTAGAAAAACTCGCAGATGGTTTCTTCAATATTTCTGGAGGAGCCGTCGACCGCTCGGGAAATCCGTACTTCGTCGATGCGAAGTGGCAGACCATCTACCGCTGGTCTGCGTCATCTCGCCAACTCTCGGTAGTCCGCGACAATCCGCTCGACCCGGTGCAACTGGCTTTCGATAAAGCGGGGAACCTGATGGTAGTTTCTTACTCGGGGAATGGCACGGTGTACAGCTTCAACCCCGACTTAGCGGACAGCGAAATCACCCTGCTTAAAGCAGAACCAGCGGTGTCGCGTCCAGGAATGACGCCAATCCTTCCCGCTGACTATTGGCGAAATGAGAACGATTTTCTCCAGGCGGAGTCTGCCCCGAAGCCATTTCAGTTTGTATCGCCGGATGGCAGCACGTTCATTCCAGCCGGTGATGATTTTGTAAGCGGAAAACTCTACTACGGGTCTAAGCTGACCGATGAGCTGCGGGCATTCGGTTTGACGCCGGTAGTCTCTGGCCAACCTTTTTATCTCACGAACGATTCTGACCAGAAGACCTACGTCGGAGATGTCGGGCCTGATGGCGCCGTTTCCAATTTGAAGCTGTTTGTGGAACACGGCGGATCAGGTGTGGCCGTGGATGAAAAGGGCAACGTATACATAGCCGACGGACAGGTTTCCGTCTACAACCCATCTGGCCACCTGATCGATACCATCAAGGTTCCGGAGCGGCCTTCACAATTGTTGTTTGGAGGCCCTGACCGGAAAACGCTGTTTATCTTGGCGCGAAGCTCCTTATACGGTATCCCAACGCAGTTTAAAGGCCGTTGAAGCGGCAAGAGAAGATCGTCCTGCAACGAAAGGATCAGATCTGATACGAGTCAATAGGATTAGGAGCTTGGTTTCTGGTGGAATAGGAGTCTATTTCCTGAGTGCCCTTCTGGTTTTCGGTCAGGCTTCCCGAGGCAAACAACAGAACGATGCTTTACCCCAGGCCACCGCACCCAATGCATCTTCGCTCGACCAGTTACCGCAATTGGTCGACATTACGGCTTCGACCGGCATCAAATTCGAACATCTTTCTAGCCCGGAAAATAAATATATCGTCGAGTCGATGAGCGGAGGCGTTGCTCTCATCGATTATGATCGTGACGGCTGGCCTGATATTTACTTTACCAACGCGCAAAGCGTCAGCATGGCGCTCGCCGGCGAAAAGGCTCGAAGCGCGCTTTACCACAACAACCACGACGGGACATTTAGCGATGTTACCGACAAAGCTAACGTGGCCTACCCCTGTTGGGCCATGGGCGCAATTGTTGGTGACTATAACAACGACGGCTGGCCCGATCTGCTCGTCACCTGCTTCGGCGGAGTCGTTCTGTATCGCAACAATGGCGATGGAAGCTTCACGGATGTGACCAAGCAAACAGGCTTGGCTAGTGATGCTGGATGGGCCACGGGCGCGGCCTTTAGCGACTATGACAGTGATGGTTATGCCGACTTGTTCGTGGCTCACTACGTGGATCTTAGCCTGAACAATCTCCCAACCTTCGGTTCCAGTAAAACGTGCAAATATCACGGCATTGATGTGCAGTGCGGTCCGAGGGGGCTTAAAGGCACGGGTGACAACCTCTATCACAATAATGGGGATGGCACATTTACGGACATTTCGGTAAAGGCGGGAGTTGATGATCCGAAGAGTCGTTTTGGATTGGCTGCCGTTTGGGAAGACTTTAACAACGATGGCCTCGTGGATCTGTTTGTCGCGAACGACGGACAACCAAATTATCTTTATCGCAACGACGGCAACGGCCATTTTACCGATGTGGCGTACCTGGCGGGTACCGCTGTCAGCCAGGATGGGGCAGAGCAGGCCAATATGGGCATCGCTCTGGGCGACTATCTGCACACTGGCCTTTTCTCTATAGCCGTCACCCATTTCAGCGACGAATACATGGCGCTATTTCGCAATGATGGAAGCATGAACTTTACAGACTGTTCATATTCTTCGGGCATCGCTCCGATCACGACTCCGTATGTGGGGTGGGGAGACGGATTTTTTGACTTTGACAACGACGGCTGGCCGGACTTTTTCATGGTCAATGGCCACGTGTATCCGCAAGTGGACAATATTAATATCAACGTGAAATATCGTGAGCCCAAACTCTTGTTTGTGAACCAACAGAACGGCACGTTCAAGAACGTCAGCAAACTTGTCGGCCCGGTGATCCAAATTCCGCAGGTAAGTCGGGGAGTGGCTTTCGGAGATCTATTCAATGACGGCAGGATCGACATCGTCATCGAAAATCTCGAAGGTCTGCCGATGATCTTACGCCCCCAGGGTGGTGCCGCGAATCATTGGATCAGTTTTGCACTGGAAGGCACGAAGACCAACCGGCTCGCGCTCAACGCCCGAGTAAAAGTTAAAGCCGGAAATCTCCTTCAGACGGATCAGGTTCTGAGCGGTGGAAGTTACCTTTCCCAGAATGATTTGCGGGTCCACTTCGGCCTGGGTAACCTGGAGCGCGTCGACAAGGCCGAGATTTTGTGGCCCGGAGGCAACGTCGAGGTTCTCGATAACCTGGCTGCGGACCACTTTTATAAAGTGAAGGAGGGGAAGGGCATCGTGCTATCCGAGCCTGCCAAGGCCATCAAGAAGAATTGAATGATCGGAAGGGGAGATGTGTCCGATGAAGATCTTATTTCTGTGCCCTGACATTCGCTTTGTGCATGACCCTATCGACGCAGAAAAGCATGGGACAGGTGGCACCGCTGATTGGCCAGCAATCCGCCAGTGCCGGTATCGGACGCGCGCCCGACATAATGCCCGCCGGGGGGGGTGCGCAAAGCCCAGCTGTGGCGCTATTAACATGATCAGCGCCAGCACCAACCACTTCAATTCGGATTGGCGGGCTGCCACTGTTCTGTGCCATCACAGGTACACTATTGCGCTCGCGGATGCCCCGAAAAGCGATAGCCAGGAACCGAGTGTCGTGAGATACCAAAACCTGCCGGCGGTGTTTCCACAGTGAGGACACAGTGAAGCTATTGGTATTCGGTGTGTTTATTTACGAAGTTCTTCAGCATCTGTTGAGCTTTGAAGCTCCGTAAGATTCGGAACCGCCCCGCCAAGAATCCGCCCACCCCCGCCAGAGCCATTGCCGCCCACGCACGAGCATCACAGACATCGTGCTGCTGGATAATCATGCCGTCTTCAAAGCGGAAGGTCGAATCAATGACATTATGCACTCTACGTCCTGTTGAACTGAAGGTGTAGTCATCGACTAGACTAACCTGACCGCGGAGATCGTCCCCATGAACGACGTTGAACGTAGCTCGTATGTCGCTGGTCCGGTCATCTGGCGCACAAATCATGTGCCACATTGCATGAATCTCTTTTCTGCCCCGAAGGTCGAACGCGATGTCTGTAAAAGTCGCCCTCAAGTGATAACAGGCTGCCATCACTTCGTGATCGTGCGGGTTCAGACCAGTAAAGAGTCGTTGCAGTAATAGTGCGTTGGCATGCATCGTGTATTCCTAGTCAAACCGTGTTTGCGGCACTCGATCAGGTGGCGCGTCCGCAGTTGCTAAATTAGCTGGGCTGGCAGTGCTCGTCGGATTAGTGACTGCAACCTGGCTAAGAAGCGCAGCGCCTGAGTGGTCTCCGGACCTATTTGCCTGGCCAATGGCAGCATCGCTTTTGTGTGCACCTGTCGTATTCCCATGGTATCTTCTCTGGCTGCTGCCATTTCTGACGTCGGCCTCGACGCTGCTGATCATCGTCTGGTACTGTGAGCATTATCCCCACTTACTTTATGTGGCACTTGCGCACAGGTGGGCGTCCGTGGGGGCCGCTTCCTGGTTGGGTAATGCTGCCGGAATACGGACGCGTGGCAGGGGCCAGTGCAATTCTCGCTTTGCGCCGGATCACACGATCGGCCGCCTCCAATGCCAAGCGGACCAGTAGAGTGAAGGCAACTGCACCACATGCGATTCTTGTATCCAGGAACCTTTGTGCGTCATCCAACACGACATTCATTTCATTTCACTGAGGAGGATCCTCCATGGCAAAGTTGGGTTGTTCAACGACGATCCGTTTCCTAGTTTTTGGGGTGCTGGTCCTTGCTCCAAACTCCTGGGCGCAAAAGCGTGCACCAATTCTCGATCAGATTGCCAAAACCTATGGCGTTGATTCCTATGGGCAAATTGAAGCGATCCGCTACACCTGGAACGGGGAAATTCCGGGAGTATTCAAACTTGCTCACGCGTGGGAGTGGGAGCCCAAGACCAACAAGGTCTCCTATGAGGGGAAGGACAAAGACGGTAAACCGGTCAAAGTTTCCTACATGCGCTCCGAGCTCAGCAGTCAGTCCGACGCCGTGAAAAACGAAGTCGATCCGGCTTTCATCAACGATAACTATTGGCTTCTGTTCCCCTTTCATGCTTACTGGGACACCAGCGCCACCGTGACCGATCAAGGCATGCATAAACTGCCACTGGGCAACGGCTCGGCCAAGCTGGTCGCAGTGAAGTATCCCAACGAAGGCGGTTACACGCCTGGCGATACCTGGGAACTCTACGTCGGCAAAGACAACCGCGTCCAACAATTTGTCTACCACCGCGGCGGACCCAAGAAGCCGAGCCTCGTCACCGCAACGTGGGCAGGCTACAAGAAGGCAGGTCCGTTGCTGGTCTCGACCGAGCACCGCGGTACCGCCGACGGCAAGCCCCTGCACATCTTCCTTTCTGACGTGTCAGTTAAGCTGACAGGCTCGGATACTTGGATGAAAGCGGAATAATCGAAAGGCGGGCTTATTCTGGCAGTTGATGTCGTTCGTCACGAATCAGACTACCTGGCGATCACGACGGTAGTGCAGGAACTGCTCAGTTTGGGCAGATCGCGGGCGGCGGCCATGCGAATCCGCAGCGTCGGGCGTTGCCCGCGAATGATCGGACAATAAGAGTCAGGCTGTAGTAGTGCGCCTTGCAAGCGCCGCCGTCCGGCACATCCGCCGTGGCACGACTCGCGGAACTCGCACTGATTGCAGGTTTGAGGAATTGTCCGTGCCTGCTCGAAGGGTGTTGAGCTCAGAATGTTGACCCCGGCAGAGATCAAGTCTGAAAGCGGCTCCCCTGATCCTGGCCAATAGACGCAGGGTTGTGTCGTGCCTCTTGGTGTCACTCGTACGGTGCTCACGCCACAACCGCCTCGGAGCGGTGGGAGCCCCACCATTGCGCGAACCAGCGGCTCGCCAATAGCGATTACATCGGTCTCCTCAAAGAGGCGCCTGAAGCCTTCCCAGTACTCTTCGTAGCTCAGGGTATAGACGTCCGATCGCACGGCTTGGTAGACATTTACTCGCAAAGGAGCGTCAAACTGTTTGGCTACTCGCGCCACATCCGCTAAACGCAAGTAGTTCGACTTCATCATGACGGCGATGATGGTTACAGGAATACGCAGCCTGAGACACCGTTCTGCCTGCTGGTGGATGAGTGCCCAATTGCCATGCCCGCGCTGTGCATCCTGTTCGGCTTGCGTGGCGTAATCGAGAGAGAACTCGATGTCATGGAAGGCACAGAGCTCATTGTCTTCCAGAACAGCAACACTATGACCATTGGAAGTGATGGTGAGCTTCACCGGTTTCGTTTGCAGGTAGGCCAGTATTGCCTTGAAGTCGGGATGCATGCCGTTCTCACCGGTGCCGAGATTCACCGACCGTACGGGCAAGCGTTC
>WNFH01001070.1_pt1 | contig 18309 bp, 17 predicted proteins | sample 5400411 | NCBI WGS metagenome assembly WNFH01 (sample SAMN13153347, study PRJNA577476) | soil metagenome | isolation source: 200 cm saprolite under Douglas fir tree site 2 hole 3 | place: USA:California | collected 2015-04-18
CTCCGGTCGCCCCCATGATCAGAACCCATTCCCCAGACTTTAATTCGGCCTTGTTCTCGAGCAGGTTGAAGGCCATGGGGAAGTGGCGCGAGATCACCGTAGCCTCGGCAAACGAAAGCGGCGGCGCAATCAGAAAAGTATTTTTGGCCGGCACCGCCGCATACTCTGCGTAGCCTCCCCAACGGTGGACACCGATGTGACGGCTCTTCATGCAGAGAGATTCTTCCTCGATTTGGCAGTAGCGGCAAACACCGCAGCTGACCAGCGAGAGGACCGCGACGCGATCGCCGATTCTCCGGTCGTTGACATTCTGCCCAACGGCAGCGATCACGCCCGCTGGATCGACGCCCAACACATGGGGAAGGCGGATGTCGGCGTTATAGTCGCCGGCGCGCACCCTGAGATCGAGCGTGCGGTTGACCGATACGGAATGAACGCGGACCAAAACTTCATCCGGAGCCGGCGTCGGCGTTGGTTGCTCTTCGACAGCGAGAACCTCTGGCCCTCCGAATTTTCGTAAAACGACGGCTTTCATCGAATCTCGCAAAGGTGAAAAACTCTATTCTGGAATCTCTGACTGTGTCAAGTCGGTCTGCCAGATTATCGCGCTCGGCGCCCTTTGGAAGCATCGCGGATGAGGATGTCATGCGACGGGTAAGTATCCGTTCTTTTTTTTAGGGAAGTATTGTTTCATCCAATAATATTTTCTAAAATATCTATTGCTACGGCGAGAAGCCAACTCGCTTGAACCTTGGAGTGTACGGCCCATGAGTGATTTTCATTTTTACACAAAGCTCGACCAAACGGTTTTATTGGGTATCAAAGCAAGGAACGTGCGAGAATTGCTGGAGGGCATCAAAGAGGTCTCCGATTCATCCATCTATTACCATACTCATCGCTTTTTGCTGCAGCATCATTATCTCTCTCCGGAACCCCCGAACGATTTCGCCTATTGGGTAAGCTATGCGCTGGGCCACGCCGCGCTAGGAGAGCAATTATGGAGCGTCGATATAGTCGAGTTTCCCAGCATCGCCGAGCTCAGACAGAAATTTGTGGAGATCCTGGAGGGGCATGTGGCTTCTACAGAGCGACACATCGATTGTCCGCAGGATCAGGAGTTTCACTTCATGGCTTCGAAAACTTTTGTTTTCTCCACTCATTACGTGGTTCATGATCTCACCGAATTCGTAGGTATACTTGGCAAAATCAGCATCAACAGCTTGTACTATCATATGTTCGATGCGAAGCTGCGTTTGAAACACGGTGAAAACGATTTCTCCAGATGGTTCCGCAGCCTGGGCAAGACAGAGCTTGCCGATAAGAGCAGGCAGCTCGATCCTTATTCGTATACCCTGGAAGGGTTGCGGAGATATATCATAGTCTTGGTAAGGAAGTATGATTCGCATTGAGGATTACGAGCCTATTGTGGGTCAAGCAACGGTCGAAGAGCTATTCCTCCTCGCCCAACATCTTCAAGGCAAGGTTGTCCAGAATATCAATTCAACGGCGGTAGGGGGCGGGGTTGCGGAAATCCTTTCGCGGATGATTCCTCTCTTGAAGCAACTGGGCGTTGAAGCAAAGTGGGACGTGATTAAAGGCGATGAAAAGTTCTTTGTGACAACAAAGAAATTTCACAACGGCTTGCACGGCGTCCCCGTTGAGATTGGGGATGAAGAGTACGAACACTTTCTCGAAGTCAACAGAGAAAACACGGAGGAGCTTGTTCGGGGTGATATCGTCTTCGTTCACGATCCCCAGCCGGTTGCCTTAATCGAGAAGCGAGACGAGGTCGGCAAAAACTGGGTTTGGCGATGCCATATCGATTTCTCCAATCCTGACCCGGCCATATGGAGATTCCTTAGCCAGTTCATTCGAAGGTATGACGCGGCGGTGTTTTCCGCTCCGGCTTTCGCGCAGAAGATCCCGGTGCCGCAGATATTGATTGCGCCTTCCATTGATCCGTTGAGCGACAAGAACAAAGAAATGCCAGAGGAGACGATCAACTCGGTATTTGCGAGGTTTGGCATTGACAGATCAAGGCCGGTGGTGACTCAGATCTCTCGCTTCGACTACCTCAAGGATCCCCTAGGAGTCATCAAAGCGTACAAACTCGCGAAGGCACGCGTCGATATGCAGCTGGTCCTAGCCGGCGGAGGCGCCACGGACGATCCAGAGGGCCCGATGATCATGGAGCGCGTCAAAGAGGAGGCGGATAAAGACCGTGACATCTTTGTCCTTTTCCTTCCTCCCGCCAGCGACATGGAAATTAATGCGTTGCAAAGAGGTTCAACAATCATCCTTCAAAAATCGTTGAAAGAAGGCTTTGGTTTGACGGTGGCGGAGGCGCTATGGAAGGCCAAGCCGACCATCGCGGGAGCGGTGGGAGGGATCCCGTTGCAGATTACTCACAAACATTCGGGCATCCTGACACATTCCATAGAAGGAACGGCCCACTGGATCAAGCAGCTCGTCAGTGCGCCTGAGTATGCTGCCAGGCTTGGCGCAAACGGCAAAGAACATATCCGCAACAATTTTCTCATAACCCGACATATTCGGGACTACTTGTTACTTTTCATCTCATTGTTTCATGATGGTGATGTAGTCTCCCTGTAAAACAGGGCGATAGTGGTGTCTCCATGGCGACTCACACTGAGCCTCAGCAACGACTTGTCGTGGTCTCGAATCGACTGCCGTTCAATGTCACTGTGGACAACGACCAGTTCGTATTTCATGAAAGTGCGGGAGGACTTGTAACCGGCTTGTCCTCTTACATTCAGTCGGCAAAGCAATCACCTGCTCATTCGAGCGAACATCTTTGGGTTGGCTGGCCCGGATGCAGCATTGATCCTGCTCTCAGAGAGGAGATCAAAAGGGAAACGCTCATCCGGTTTCAATCATTCCCGGTCTTTCTTTCTGAAGAAGAGATGGATCAATTCTACTTTGGCTTTTGCAACGCGACGATCTGGCCGTTATTTCACTACTTTCCCTCTTTTACCATCTACCAACCAACCTTTTGGGAACAATACAAGCACGTCAACGAGGTGTTTTGCGAAACCCTAATGGACGTTGTCAAGCCAAATGATTTCGTGTGGATCCATGATTATCACCTCATGCTGCTTCCAAGACTGCTAAAAAACAAAATGCCAGAACTCTCCATAGGATTCTTCCTGCACATTCCATTTCCTTCGTTCGAGGTGTTCCGGCTTTTACCCGGAAAGTGGCGCCGGGAAATTTTGGAGGGGCTGTTGGGAGCTGACCTTATTGGGTTTCACACGTACGAGTATGCCCAACATTTTCTTCAGAGCGTGCTTCGAATTGTCGGGCACGAGCACCACATGGGCCAGATCCTGACCTCAGACCGGATCGTGAAGGTAGAGACCTATCCTATGGGAATCGATTTTGACAGGTTCGCGAATGCTGTGAACGACACTCAAGTCAAGGAAGAAGGACAAACTCTAAGAAATACGCTCTCAGACGTGAAAGTCATTCTTTCGGTTGATCGGCTTGATTACTCAAAAGGTATCTCGAACCGTCTCGAAGGATTCGAAATTTTTTTGGAAACAAATCCCCAATACCACGGGCGAGTGGTGCTTTTGATGGTGGTCGTGCCTTCTCGCATCGGAGTTACCGAGTATGACCGGATGAAGCGACAGATCGAAGAACTTGTCGGTAAGGTCAACGGACGATTCGGACGCATCGACTGGACTCCCGTCGTCTATCAATATCGCCATGTTGCTTTCCAATCTTTGGTGGCTCTGTATGGTGCAAGTGACATCTGCCTTGTGACGCCGTTACGTGACGGAATGAACCTTGTGGCCAAAGAGTATATGGCCACAAGGAAGGATCGAGCGGGAGTTTTGATTTTAAGTGAGATGGCGGGAGCGGCAAAGGAACTTGCGGAGGCCATTATTATTAATCCCAATAACCGGGAAGAAATTGCCGAGGCTTTGAAAGAAGCGCTGGAAACCCCCGGGGAAGAACAGAAGAGACGCAACCAAATCATGCAACGCCGCCTGCGCCGGTACAACGTGATGCGGTGGGTGGGAGATTTTGTCAGCGACCTTGCTGGAATGCAGGAAGTACAGGACCGAATCCGCGCGATGATCCTGCCCCATGCCGCCAGAGTTGAAATCCTAGAGCGCTACCAGAGGAGCAAGCGGCGAGTCCTTTTCTTGGATTACGATGGAACCATCTCCCCTTTGGCCCGTCATCCTTTCCTTGCCAGGCCGGATGAAGTGGAGATGGGTCTTCTCCAGGTTCTTTCTTCGGACCATCGTAACAGCATTGTGATCATCAGCGGCCGGGATCGCAACACATTGCAAGCTTGGTTTGGTCATCTGTCATTAGGCTTGGTTGCAGAACATGGAATTTGGCTCAAAGGCATAGGCGAGCAGTGGCGGTTGTTCCAATCTTTTTCAAGTGATTGGAAACGTCGAATGATACCAATACTTGAAATCTATGCCGACCGTCTGCCGGGGGCAATCGTGGAAGAGAAGGAACATTCAATCGCCTGGCACTATAGAGGGGCCGATCCGGATCAGGCTCCTGTTCTCGCGGCCGAGCTGACGGATCATCTTGTGAGCCTCACCGCGAAGACCGATCTTCAGGTACTGCAAGGAAACAAGGTCGTGGAAGTTAGAAACGCGGGCACGAATAAGGGCACTGCGGCTCTGGAATGGATTTCAAGAGATAACTTTGATTTTGTGCTTGCGATAGGCGATGACTCGACTGACGAAGATTTGTTTAGAGTTTTACCGGAATCATCCGTCTCAATCAGAGTCGGCATAGCCAGCACCCACGCGCGGTACAACCTGCGAACTACCACCGAAGTCCGGGAGCTGTTGAAAGATTTAGCAGAAGTTTCGGGTGCCATAGGGGAATCCGAGTAGGATCATAGACCCTTTCCTCCAGCCTCCACGATGGAAAGAAATTACCGCTTTCCGTCTCTAGTTAAATTCTACTTCGATCGATGAGCGTTGGCGACCTCGCCACTTTCAACGGTGGTGATAGAAATGGCTCCGTGATATGGGATAGGCCGAAAAAGATGAGGATCATGTCATCCACAGAGGAGAATTCTCATGGCTAAAGATATGCGTTCATGGATCAACCAGTTGGAAGAGGCCGGGCTGTTGGCGCGGATCAAAAAAGCTGTGGACCCTCGCACTCAGATGGGAGCCCTGCTCTGGCAGGCGAGAGACCGCGCGCTTTTCTTCGAGACTCTGGCGGGCTTTCCCGGCTGGCGCTGTTTGGGTCAAGCGCCGGGCGACGTTGCGCTGGCCCCTGTGGCTTTCGAATGCGACCGGGACGAAATGGTTCCCGAGTTCGTGCGCCGGACCGAGCGGCTGGGAACCACGCGGCTAGTGAAGACCGGGCCGGTCAAAGAAAAAATCATGATCGGCGATGAGGCCGACATTACGAAGATGCCGATCCATCAAGCGGGCATCCGTGACGGAGGCGCTTTCATCGGTTCCGGACTGATGATCACGAAGAATCCTGAGACGGGCCGGCGCAACGTCAGTTTCCATCGCCTCCAGATGAAGGGTCCCAGAAAGACCGGGATCCTTCTCTATCCGCGCCACGCCTGGAGCAATTACCAGATGTATGAAGCTGAGGATAAACCGATGCCCGTCGCCATATTCGTAGGCCACCATCCCATGTATTACTTTGCCGCCGCCACGACAACGCAGTACGGAGTGGACGAGCTTGAGATCGCTTCTGCCTTGCTTCAGGAGGAGGTCGAGCTGGTTAAGTGCGAGACAGTGGACCTTGAGGCGCCTGCTCACGCCGAGATCATTATCGAGGGGGAAATCCCACCCAAGGTGCGGGAAAAGGAGGGGCCGTTCAGCGAATTTCAGGATTATTATCTGACCGGCGCGGGCATGAATCCCATCGTGAACGTGAAGGCGGTCACGATGCGCCATGATGCCATTTTCAAGAATGTGCAGAATGGGACTGAAGTGGAAGGATGTGTTTATCACAAAGTCCCCATGTCGGCTCAAATCCTGCGCCGCATCCGCACCGTCGGCGGCTTCGCCGATGTGAAGAATGTTTTGGTTCTGCCCGGAATCTTCGGCGTCGTGGTGCAGATGATTCCGCGCTACTACGGCGAGGCAAAGAATGTCCTCTTGTCGGTTCTCTCCAGCGAGTATCAGCATCCGAAGGTGGCCATCGCAGTGGATGAGGACGTGGATATTTTCAACTATGCGGAAATCCTGTGGGCTATGTCAACGCGAGTGAATCCGCAAGAGGACATCACGGTGATACCCGGCGCTAAGATCCATGCGATGGATCCATCCTGCCCGGAGTTCGGCGCTCCGGGGGCGCCCGGCTGGCATCGCATAGGTGGAAAAGTTTTGATCGATGCAACCAAACCGCCCGAGTGTGACCCCAATCGGCGGTTCGAGTTTGAGCGTCTCCGGCCGATGGGCTGGGAGACGATGCGACTGGAAGATTTCCTGCCGGAGAATTCCCCCCCGCTCCGCTATAAGCCAAAGGTTCCAGGGATCAATGAAGGGTTTAAGGGTTAAAGAGATGACGAGCATGTCCAACCCTTAAACCCTGTAACCCTTTAACTTTTGGAGTGGCTTACGGTACGAACAGCTGGTCTATGAAGCCTAAAGCTTCCTTTGGGAAGATGCCGAGCTCCGTAGCCTCTCGCAAGTAGCTCTTTTGCGCTTGAAGGATGGCAGGCTCCGGCCATTTCAGGTCCGCTGGGGCTAATATCGTCCTGGTTCGTTTCCAAGCTAGGCTGAGCACATCCGCTCCCTCCAGGCCGAAAAATCTCTTTGCATACTTCCGAAAATGGGCTTCATCTTCCTGAACTCCCCTGCAGCTGTCAGTCCATGTGGCCCTCATCTTACCAACCATGTCGGGGTATTGCTTGACCCACGTGTCGATAGCTCCCACGTAGCTTAAGAATACGGTCTTTCCGTTGAAGAGCTTTTCGATCTCCTCGCGAAGACTCATGATGGTCCTGTACCTGCCGCTGGCCAGCAGGCCAGAGACGTGAGCCTCCCACAAGACTACTCCATCCACCTCGCCTTTTTCTAATACTGCAATAATGCCGGGGGCCGCGCCAAATTTCTTCAGCCTAAAGTCACTCTCGATGTTCACTCCGCGTTTCTTCATGATGTAGTCAAACATGTTGTAGAGCGAAGTCGTCTCGCTGGTCAAAGCCAAAGGTTTTCCCTTAAGGTCTGAAGCGTTCTTATAGGGCGCCTCGCTGGGAACGACCACAAAACTATGAGGAATTTGATAGGGTTGGATGAGGCGGATCGGTGTGCCCCCAAGGTTTGCTCGGAGCGATACCTCGGAGACCGCAAGTCCGACTGGCACAGCACCAATACCCATCAAGCGCTGAACGTCTGCTACTCCTGCCCAGCGCGGCTTCATGATGAAGCCATGTTTGCGATCCAGCCCTTTGTCGATGATGTATTGGCCTCCCAACCCAAAGACCCCGTCTTCGGGTAGACCCACTTCTACTGTGGGAAGCTCGGCTGCCCCTGGTTCTTTGCCTGCTTGAAAGGTCAGAAGAGCTAAGACCGTTATGGCTACGAAAAGCCAGATTTTGATTCGATCTCTATTCATCTTACACCTCCTCTTCAACAAGACTGAGCACTGTCTTAAGAACCTTTTTTTTAAATTGGATGAACGTCGGATCGTCCAAGTCCCTTTCCGGCGGTGCAAACGGATTATCCGAGGTCTCCACCACATGGGCCGGCCGTGCGGAAAGGATGACGATGCGGTCGCCCATATAGGCCGCCTCTTCCACGTCGTGCGTCACCAACAACGCGGTCTGTTGGAGTCGGGCGCAGATGGCGAGGGTATCCTCGCGCAATTTGCGGGCCGTCAACTGGTCGAGCTTGCTGTAAGGCTCGTCCATGAGAAGGACTTCCGGCTCGATGGCGAGGGCTCTAGCTAGGCCCACTCTCTGGCGCATCCCGCCAGAGAGATAGAGAGGAAACTGCTTGCGGAATTCCCGGAGGCCGGCGAGTCCGAGATATTTCTGAATCCGCTCTTCCCATTCGGTTCGAGGCACCCCCATTCCCTTTAACGCAAAGGTGAGGTTATTCTCCACCCGCTTCCAGTTGAGCAACCGAGGATCCTGGAACACATAGCCGAGTTGTGGAAGCTCTCTTGCCGAACGCCGGTGGTTCGATAGCACCTCCACATTTCCTTGATCCAGACGCTCCAGCCCCACGACCACGTTCAGCAAGGTGGACTTGCCGCATCCGGATGGGCCTAAAAGGCAGGTGATCCCGTGTTCTTTAGTCTCAAAGGAGACGCGATCCAAGACCAGCATCTCCGAGCCATCTTCTCGGGGAAAAAATTTTACCGCGCCTTGGACCCGAACGTACGCCATCTAGCGCCTCCAGGCTTCGACTCGAGGCCGCCACCTCGTTACGGCTCGTTCCAGACATCCGATGATACCGAATTCGATCACGATCATGACGATTAGGAACGTGATAGCCCAGGCCAACACAGCCTTCATCGAAAAGACATTGAAACCTCGGACGACTTGATAGCCCACGCCGTTGCTCAGGCCGAACATTTCAACCACCACCACCACTTTCCAGGCCAGGCCCAAGCCGTAACGGATCGCGGCCAGGATGTGGGAGATAAGCTGGGGCAGAATAACATCGACGATCTTGGACCAGGGGCTGGCATGGAAGGCCCTGCTCATGTCGATCAGCTCTTTATCGATCGACTTGGTCCCCTGCCAGATGCTGATGGTTAACATAGGCATGATTGTTATGCCCACTGCTGCATAGGCACTGGTCTCCGACAGCCCAAAGAACATAATCATGAGGACGGCCCATATGAGGCCCGGCATGGTGAGCCCCAGAATCACCGGTGGTTCGAAGAAACTCTCGAGATTTCTCAGAGTTCCCATCAGGATACCCAGAGGTACGCTGACGATCATGGCGATGCCAAAGCCGACCAGGACCCGACGAAGAGTACTGCCCATCTCGCTGAAGAAGTTCCCCGTGCTGACGATGTTGGCCACCTCAGCGAAGGTTGCCGATGGTTTTGGAATCAAAGTGGGGGGAAAGAACAGGCTTAAAAGCCACCAGATCAAAATCAGTGTGAGAATGGATCCGATCCTAAGGCCGATGTCTTTCATCGCTTCGTTTATCTGGCCCGGCCTGCGTCTGTTAAGCGTTGCCAGCCCATTGCTGAGGGCAGAAGCGGATTCCCCTTGTGCCGCCAAAATTTTCCCTTGGTCAGTCATCACTGTTTTGCCCTCAGCTCTCCTAAGGAAAGCTCAACAACTAGCAGAAGAAGCCTTCTCGGGAAAGAGCTGCACGAGCCTCTTTAGAGCCTTGTCCTTCTCGGTCTGTTCTACCTTTGCCCGCTCGAGCGATTTTCGCAAAAGCTCAATCGACTGGTCGTAAAGTCTTTTATCAACCGGATGGGGATGGCCGTCTTTTCCGCCGTGAGCGAAGCTGAACTTAGCCGGATCCTTCCACGAGGCTGGCGTTCCGTAGGTGATCTCAGAGATTAAAGCCAAGGCTCGAAGCGTCTTGGCCCCCACTCCGGCCATCCCTAAAAGGCTCTCGAAATCCTTCGCCTTTGCCTCGTAGGTTTTGAGCAAGACTTTTTCGATAGATTCCGGATGAAGATCTTTGACGGAGACTTCGTGGTGGGAAGGGAGCGAGAGGGTTTTTAATTTCTTTAATTCTTGTATGATCTTTTCCGGCCGTTCTTTGGAGAGATCCGTCATCACGGACTGCGCCTTGGCGCTTTCCAATGCCACTAGGTTCAGGGTCTTCTCTCTTTTTACGTTGGTGCAGATCGCTGAGTGCGGCTCCAGAGTGAGCGACTGAATGTTCCGTGAATACCAGTGATAGCGCCTAGCAAAGCGATCATTCATCCCCTGCTGAACCACTGCCCACGAGCCTTTGAGCGTAAAGAAAAAATTGTGGTGGTAGAGCTGGAAGCCGTCTTGAATGGCGTTGTTGTCGATCTTGGCTGTCAAGCGGCTCAGATAGACGAGCTCTTCAGGGTCGCGATCTAGTGGGAGTCTCTCACCGGCTGCAATAATCTCCGACGGCGTCTTGCGCGAGGTCGCGCCTTTGCCTCCAGCGACGACCAGGCCGAGATTCCGCTCCATCCCTTTCAATCCCTCCTTCAGAGCGCCGCAAACCGTTGTCGTGACGCCGGAGGAATGCCAATCGAAACCCAAAACGCAGCCAAGAGACTGGAACCAGTAGGGGTCGGAGATCCGGATGAGCAGCTCTTCCGGACCGTGCTCTTCAACGGTGAGACGGACGATTTCTCGGCCCAGCCGGACCATCCGCTGAAACAGCCAAGCCGGCGCCTTACCGCCGTGAAGCGGAAGATAGGCGATACCGGTCTGCTTCATGTTTCACCTTACTCATCTGTCTCGCCAAAATAGTCCTTTAGGATTCTCTCCTTGATGTACTCCAGGGCGCCGAGATCCTGGATGATGTCGCCGCCGGTATCGTAAAAGAGAAGGTCACCGTTGCGGTTGCGACCGATAGCCACGAGCCATTCCAACTGGTCTCGGTCTTCCAGAAGGTAGTTGATCGCCTGGTTGGCTCCCTTGCTGGCGATAATGGTTACTTTGGGGTTGGGAGTTTTTCTCGATTCCGTCATTGGAGTACCTCCTGAGATCAAAGAAGTGTAGCTCAGCGAGGTCGCTTCTACAACTTTAGCTTCAGCTGGTTCCTTCTGGCCGATGAGGGGCATAACAGAGGGCGCCTTTTCTGTCAATTCGATTTCGTCTGTGAAATCCGGAAGTGTCGAGAGGCGGATCTGCCCTCAATGTGGCAGGCAGACTCTTCGGGATTGCAGATGGTAAGTCTCAAACGACAACTCTGAGATTGGGAACCTGCGATTTCAAGCGCAGCGGGGAATGAAGTGGCCCCTGGGGTCATTGACACATTGGCACAGGCCGGAAGGCTTTCTCTCCGAGAGGGCCACATTTTTGGACAGAGAGACGCTAAGGCTTTCCATGCAAGTTTTTGAATAAAAAGGCAAATTGAATAAACCAACCTGATTGCTTGCGCGGCCCATGAATTGCATGTATTCTCCTCCGTTGATTTTATGGGTTTTCATCGGACTTCATTCTGTGCACTCCTTTTATTGGCGGCCGGGTTTTTCTACGGCTGCGCTGGACTTTTTCCACCCTTTCTCCAAAGAACCCAAACCACCAAAGGCGTGGATAAGGACAAAAATTATTCTACGATGTCGGCCAAAGCCGACGGCAGCCAAGCCCCAAGAGTAACCGGGCTCAAGTCTCCTGTCGACACGTCTGCCCAGGAAAAGGCTTCTTTGATCCTCCCCCCGTTGGCCCAGGCGGAGAAGAAAAACGAAGAGCAATCCTCAGATAAAAAGGGGACCCTGGAAGAAACCACCCCGGATAGCAAAGAACCCCCGACAACTCTTCAGGAGGCCCCGGGTCCAAAAGCGGACGATCGCCTGCTCGATCTATGGCAAAAGGACCTCGATCAGGCGATGCAGCAGCCGCCGGGAAGGCGCAAGATTCAGTTTTCCATGCCTGTAGTCGAAAACGATCGAGTGCGCTACTTCGTAAACTTTTTCTGCAGTAGGAAAAGAGACTTCTTCGAGCGTTCATTGTCCCGCTCCGGCAGATATATTCCCATGATGGTGAACATTCTACAGGAGGAAGGTTTGCCCGAGGACCTCGTCTATCTCTCCTTGATCGAAAGTGGCTTTTCTTCCCAAGCAATTTCTAAAGCCAAGGCCGTCGGGCCCTGGCAGTTCATTCGGAGCACGGGGCTCCGATACGGCCTTAAGATCAACGGATGGCTGGATGAGCGCCGGGATCCGCTAAAATCAACGCGCGCGGCAGCCGCCTATCTCAAGGACCTCCACCTCCAATTTGGCCAATGGTTCCTGGCCGCAGCGGCCTATAACGCCGGCGAAAGAAAGGTGGAAAAGGCGATCTCTCGCTCCCAGACCAACGACTTCTGGGACTTGAGCGAAAAAAAGAGTTATCTGAAGGCTGAGACACGGAACTATGTTCCGAAGTTCATTGCAGCCACGCTCATCGCCGGCACACCCGAGAAGTACGGATTTGGAGATATCGTCTATCAAACGCCCTTGGAATACGATGAGGTCACCCTCAAGAGTCCCTTGAGGCTGGAGACAGCGGCGAAACTTGCGGCGACAACAGTAAAAACCCTTAAAGAATTGAACCCGGCTCTGCTCCGCGCCATCACACCTCCTCATGCGGACGGCTTCGTGATCCGCCTGCCCGCCGGAACGGGCGAGAAATTTTCTCAGTCTTATGAACAGCTCGCTGAATCGGCGAAGATCAAAGTCATCGCCCACAAAGTCAAGAAGGGGGAAACCCTGGTAAGCATTGCCAAACGGTATGGTCAAAGGACGAATGACCTGATGGAGATGAACAACCTAAAAACCCGGCGAGTCCAACCGGGCCAAGAGCTGATCGTCGTTTTGAATGAAGCGCCGAAGAAGAGGTAGAAGAGCCTCGCTATCTTCTCTTTTCTAAAGACACGTAGTCCCGCTTTTCCGCGCCTAGATAGATCTGTTTCGGACGGGCAAGCTTCTGATCAGGGTCGAGCAGCATCTCTTCCCATTGGGCGATCCATCCGGAAGTGCGAGGAATCGCAAAGAAGACCGGGAACATATCCACAGGGAAACCGATGGATTGATAGATCAAGCCGGAATAGAAATCAACATTCGGATACAGTTTGCGCTTGATGAAGTAGTCGTCTTCCAGGGCGATCCGCTCCAACTCCAAGGCGATGTCTAAATGCGGGTTGCGTCCTTTTATCTCAAAAACCTGATCAGCGACCTGCTTGATAATCCTGGCCCTGGGGTCGTAGTTCTTGTAAACACGATGGCCGAAGCCCATCAGTCTTCCCTGCCCCGACTTCACCTTCTTGATAAACTCGGGAACTTTGTCCTTGGAGCCGATCTCCATCAGCATCTTAAGCACCGCCTCATTGGCACCGCCGTGCAGCGGCCCATAAAGGGCTGCAGCGGCGGCAGCTACTGACGAATAGGGATCCACATGCGAGCTCCCGACGCCGCGCATGGCATTAGTGCTGCAGTTTTGTTCATGATCGGCATGAAGAATGAAAAGAACGTCGATGGCCTTTTCCAACACCGGATGCGGTTTATATTTCAGCTCGGTCATCTTGAACAGCATGTTAAGAAAATTGCCCGTGTAGCTGAGGTCGTTGTCCGGATAGGAAAAGGGCATCCCGATGCTGTGCCGATAGGCAAAGGCGGCTAAGGTCGCCATCTTGCTGATGAGCCTGTAAGTCTGTTTTTGCCGTGACTCCGCGTTAAAGATATCCTTGGCATCCTTATAAAAGGTGGACAACGCCGCCACGGCGCTCACCAACATCCCCATGGGATGGGCATCGTGGTGGAAACCGTCGATAAACTTCTTTAGATTTTCATGGAGGATCGAATGGTGCGTGATATTATAAGTCCAATCTTCCAATTGAGACTGGGTCGGCAGCTCGCCATACAGGATCAGGTAGGCGGTCTCCAAATAGGTGCTCTTCTCGGCCAACTGTTCGATCGGATAGCCGCGGTAGCGTAAGATCCCTACATCGCCGTCAATATAGGTGATCTTGCTTTGGCACGATGCCGTGTTCATGAAACCCGGATCGTAACTCGCCAGGCCAGAATCGGCCTCGGATAATCTGATCTGGCGCAAATCGGTGGCATTAATTGCGCCGTTATGAATCGGGACCTCGTATTTCTTCCCTGTCCGGTTATCAATCACTGTCAGCGTGTCTGAAGCCATTGTCACTTCCCTTCAACTACAGATGTGACCCCATCGTCCTTTTCTCTTTTAGACCATCCTCGCATGGCGGTCAACTCCGACTCAGGTCTCATCAGAAGTCAGAGTCCAATTTATCTTCCATGCCTCTGCAGTGCGGGAAAAGCAGACCATCGCCGCCGGCTGAAAATCAACGCCAATGCGCTCCGGATCTCCTGAGATCAAGAGAGAAGCCAAGCGGCCCAAATGGGGCAGGTGGCCCACCAGCATCAAAGGCCCATCGGCCGCCTCCAACTCCGCCTTGGCAAGGATAGGGTCATCCTCAGGGGACAAGCCTTTGATTTCCCGCACTCCAAAACGAGGGGAAAGAAACTCCGCCAGAATCTCGCCCGTCTGTTGTGCTCTCAGCTTATCGGAGTGGAGGATAGCGAAAAGCTGAATCCCCTTTGCGGCCGCAGCGCGCGCCACACTCTCCACTTCTCTTCGCCCACGCTCACTCAAGGGCCGCCTTGGATCTTGGTGTTCGGCTTTAGCCTCACCGTGCCGGACCAGATAGAAATCCATAAAACTAAAACTTGAAAATTGCCACTGATCCTATAGTATGCCATTCGGTAATTTGCAAATCTTTCACCGCACGAGACTTTATTCACGTGATTGAATTCCGGCAGGTCGACAAATGGTATGGCTCGCTTCATGTCCTTAAGAATATCGACCTGAAAATTGAACGGGGAGAAGTGGTGGTGGTCTGCGGACCCAGCGGGAGCGGGAAGAGCACGCTGATTCGCTGCATCAACCGGCTCGAGCCGATCCAGTCGGGAGAGATCCTGATCGATGGTCAGCCGCTTTCAGATCCTCGTCTGGATCTGAGAGCGCTCAGAATGGACATCGGCTTTGTCTTTCAGCAGTTCAATCTCTACCCGCACATGACGGTTCTCGATAACATCACGCTCGCGCCGATGAAGGTGAAGGGTCGTACCCGCGAGGAGGCGGAGAAACTCGCGCGGACATTGTTGGAGCGCGTCGGGATGTCGGAGAAGGCCGGCGCCTATCCGGCCAACCTTTCCGGCGGGCAGCAGCAGCGCGTCGCCATCGCCCGGGCGCTCGCCATGCAGCCCAAGATCATGCTTTTCGACGAACCGACCTCGGCGTTGGATCCCGAAATGATCAACGAAGTTTTAGAGGTCATGACAGGTCTCGCCAAGGAAGGGATGACGATGGCGGTCGTCACTCACGAGATGGGCTTCGCTCGAAGAGTCGCGCACCGAGTGATCTTTATGGATGAAGGACAACTGATCGAGCAGGGAAGCCCTGAGGGGTTCTTCAATGCCCCAAAGTCCGAGCGCACCCGGCTCTTCTTGAGCAAAATTCTTTCCCACTAAGGAGGTTGCATGAAACGTCTGATGCTTCTGCTGTTATCGGTTTCGCTCGCTCTGGGCGGCGTGACTTCGGCAGCTGCAGAGTCCACGCTGGAAAAGATCGCCCGGACCGGCACGCTCACCATCGGCACCCGAACCGGCTCCCCTCCCTTTGCCTACGTCAACAAGCAGAATGACTGGGTCGGATTCTCTATCGACCTGGTCGAGCAGCTCATCCTTCCGTCCGTTTCGAAAAAGGTCGGAAAGCCCGTGACACTGGAAAAGAAGGAGTCGGCCCCGGCCACCCGAATTCCGCTGCTCGCCTCGAATGCGGTGGATTTGATCGCGGAGACGATGACGGATACCCGCTCGCGGCGCGACAGCGTCGATTTTAGCCTTACCTTCTTCGTCACCGGCGCTCAGTTTCTGGTGAAGAGGGGAAGTCCGATCAAGGGGATACAAAGCATTAAGGGAAAACGCGTTGCGGCGCAGCAGGGCGCCACCAACGCCAAGATCATCCGCGAGCGGGTGCCGACGGCTCAGCTGCGCGAGTTTCCGGATCAGCCAACCGCCTTTCAGGCGCTGGCGCAGGGTCAGGTGGATACCTACACGAACGACGGCATCCAGCTCGCCGGACTCAAGGCCAAGGCTCCCAATCCCCGCGACTGGGAAGTTGTTGGCGACTTCTATTCTTACGAACCGTACGGCATGGCGATGCGAAAAGGAGACTCGGATTTCCGCAATGCAGTCAACAACGGCCTGATGGAGGGAATGGATTCAGGCAAATTCTTTGAAATCTACGAGAAATGGTTCGGGCCCAAGGGCGAGGTGCCCTACCCCATGAGCCCGGAGGCCAAAAAGTTTTTAATCTACCAGGCCGTGCCGAAATAACAGCCAAGTAACGAGTAATGAGTGCTGAGCGATGAGTTAAGGAAATCCTGACTCAGGCCTCATTACTCATTACTCTTTATTGAGTCCTTCAGCCTATGAATTATCAGTTCAACTGGAGCGTTCTCTGGACCGGCCAGACGGGCCAGTGGCTTCTCCAAGGGATCTCCACGACGCTTGAGATCTCGGTGCTTGCCTGGCTGCTTGCCGGATTTCTCGGAATTCTCTCCGGCGCCGTCAGGACCGCGCGGGTTAGACTGCTTTTTGCGCTCGGCACTCTATATGTCGAGTTTTTCAGAAACGTGCCGCTCCTCGTCTGGATGTTTTTTTGGTATTTCGCCGTCCCTCCGCTCCTTCCCAGTCCGGTCCAAGATTGGCTCTTTGCCCACGGCGCGGAATTCTGGGCCGCCATGTTGGCCCTCGGCGTCTATCACGGCGCGCGCTTTTCCGAGGTCATCCGTTCCGGCATCCAGTCGATCCCGAAAACCCAGCTCGAAGCCGCCCTCTCCACCGGCCTTACGGTAACGCAATCTTACCGCTTCATCATCATTCCCATCGCGCTTCGAATCCTGATTCCGCCGATCACCAACGAATCGCTGAATCTCTTGAAAAACTCTTCCGTAGCCCTGACTATCAGCGTCGCCGAGCTTACCTTTCAGACGCGCCAGATCGAGACTTACACCGCCAAGGCCTTCGAGGCTCTCACAGCGGGGACCGTCCTCTATCTGGCTCTTTGCCTTAGTATCTCTGCCTTCATGGCGATGCTGGAAAATCGTTGCGCCATTCCCGGCATGATCGCGAGAGCGAATCCGGCTGAACATTGAACATGGACTTCAGCGTCGTCACCAACAATTTCGGCTTTCTGATCTCCCAAGGACTCCTGGGCTTCGGCAAATTTACTGGCGGCACCTTGAGACTGGCCATTCCAGCGATCATTCTCGGCTTTATCTTGGGAATTTTTATCGGCTTGGCGCGCTTGGCGCGTTCGTTGTGGATTTGGGTGCCGGCGACAGCTTACGTGGAATTTTTTCGCGGCGTGCCGCTGGTCATGGTGATCTTCTGGTTGTGGTTCATCATTCCGGTTCTGCTCAAGGTCCCGCTGCCTGAGTACGCGGTCGCGCTGACCGCCTTCGTGATCTTTGAGGCGGCCTACCTTGGGGAAATCATCCGGGCGGGAATTCAATCGGTGCCGCGAGGGCAAGTGGAAGCGGCCACAGCCGCGGGTCTCACTTCAGTCCAGACCCTATGCCATGTCATCCTGCCGCAGGCTTTAAGGAACATGATACCCGCCCTCGTGACCCAGTTCATCGTGCTCTTTAAGGACACTTCGCTGGCCTCGATCATCGGTTACGTCGATCTCACCAAGGCCGCGCAGATCGTCAACAACCGCGAAATCCGCCCCTTCGAGCTCTATCTCTTCATCGCAGCCGTCTACTGGCTCTGCACCTACGGCATGTCCCGCTACGCCCGTTACCTCGAGCACCGGCTCCGCGCAGGTACGCAGCCCATTGCCATTACTTAAAGGAAGAGAATCCCTGAGACATGACAGCTCCCAAGTGCGGTTCATTTCCCTCCGCTTGGCGGAACCGGCAGGGGAACCTGATTCTTGATCGGCGGAAGGCTTCGCAAATAGGCCCAGATTGCCTTCAGATCATCATCCGTAGCTTGTTTGTAGTTAGGCCAGGGCATCGGCGGCAGGGTATCTCGCCCGTTGGGCTGGCCGTGATGTTTCCTCGTACGCATCGCCTGAATAAAGTTCTCATCGCTCCATTCGCCAATACCGGTGGCCTTGTCCGGCGTCAGATTGGCACCGAAACTAACACCCCAAGGAGACCAGCCCAGGCGGCCAGCATTGGGGTCGTTAGTGCCAAAGCGTTACGCTCTTGCATGTCTCCGGCCGTCCAAGTCGGATACGGAAGATTCTCCGGATGGCCGGAGAGTAAGCGCGTAGGATCCGGCACGGGCACACCGCCAGGACCCTGAATTTTCGGTGTGTGGCAATCGTGGCAGCCTCCAATTGTGGCCAGATACTCGCCATATTTGACGGGGTCCGGACCTTTACCGCAAGCTTGGAATAGAATCGAAAGGCTTGCTGTGACTAAGAAAACTTTCCACATTGACGTCGCTGCTCCTTCACCTTGGTAGATCTCTGCCCGTTGGAAATAAAATATTCTCGTTGAACTACCCCGCAGCAAGCTGCGGGGTATCAGAACAAATCGAGAATCACTTGCTCAATTGTCACCCCCGCATGTCTCTAGCGGGGGTCCAGTCCTAACTTCGCCTGGATTCCCGCTAAAAGCATGCGGGAATGACGGA
>WNFH01001875.1_pt1 | contig 18249 bp, 14 predicted proteins | sample 5400411 | NCBI WGS metagenome assembly WNFH01 (sample SAMN13153347, study PRJNA577476) | soil metagenome | isolation source: 200 cm saprolite under Douglas fir tree site 2 hole 3 | place: USA:California | collected 2015-04-18
AGTGTTTCACAGTATCTACGACCGAGCATTTGCCGTTGTTGCTTTTAATAGTAAATGTATGGTCTGCTCCGGTGTCAAGGCTATGTTCCTTGAGAAGAAGTGTCGCGGCCTGGCAACGTTGAAACGCTTGCCAGAAGCAATTTCCAGCTAGCCTCGCCTGATTTCTATCCACCGGTTGCCCATTAAGAACAGTATTCACTGTACCACAGTTTTGCGCTTGCTGTGGAGATGCAGCCGTGGGCGCAGGCGTAGTCTGCGATTGACCTCCCTGACTGTAGGTGTAAGTACCGCAGCCGGCGAATAAAGCGATCAAGCATACCAGGCCGGGTGCAATACACAGGTATCTCCGTAAGCGTTGTTGTACTCCTGGCAGCATAGTATTTGAGTTCTTCCTTATCAATTTCAAGGCCCTTTGCACCATTGCGCAGGCATTTTTGCCCCATACCCCATGGCATCTATAAGATAGTTATAGGTCAAAAATAAGTTCCCGCTTTGTAGTGGTCCGTCCATTATCATTTGATGGGTAGGGCAAAACGAAATGTAGTGGCATCCCTTGCGGGTGCCAGGCTTTCTCAACACGAGTAAACGGGACCTGGAGTTCGTTTTCAGGCGAGTAACTTGTCTTCGGAGAGGAGTGTTTTCTGGATGAGAAGATCATGGGGTTGGCCTGGTCATAATGAACATTAACAACCAAGATCGGTAATATCCCGTAGGCGCACAATTGATTGGCGCACCGCCGATTTATCGGCCAATGGCCCATCACACGCTCCCCAGGCCGATAATGAAGTTTAGGCATGGTTCAAATGCACTTGACAGTTTCTCATCAACAGAAAGGGACAGCCCTGTCATCCTGAGCGAAGCGAAGGATCTCTCTGCCTATCGCGATAGACCCTGAGCGAAGCGAAGGGTGACACGGAGTGATTATTCAACCTGTCAAGGACTATTCTTTACAATTGAACCTTACCTTAACTACGAGAAGCCCAGGCGCTTGCAGATCCCTTAGACGTTGATGAAGCGCTATTCTGGGTGGACGAAGGTGTAATTTGTGCTCCGACGAAGGCGCCAATTGGGCCAAAGGCGGCACGGGCGATACGCCCTATCTCATCTGCCCGCTCCTGGCCGGTCCATACGATTTGGACGAGGAAGTCATATGCATCTTTTATCAGGAAGCCAACATTCGCTGCAGTCTCACTCGCGAGGCTCTGATTGGAACTCTCCTTGCTCTTGGGTGCGAAGAATCGCCAGCGCCTGTTCGTGTTGGCCTGGGCGGAACTGATCGTTTGCGTATTATTCGCTCCGTTGCTCTTAGCGAGCTGGGTAGAATGCGCGATGAAGTACTCAACCAACGGATAGGTGACTGCTACATTGTGATTAAGGTAATCGAATTCGATCAGAATCTGTTTATAGCCATTTTGAAAGGCGTCGATCAACGCCGCGCCAGCCAGGCCGGCAATAGCGGGCACGGCGCCGGCACTGCCTGGGGCAGCCGGCTGTTCATTGGAGGCAGGGGAGAAGAACGTGCTCACCCTGCTCGCGACGGTGCCGAAAAAGCCCAGAACACTTCCCACTATAAAGACAAAGGCCGTGATAAGACTTTGTTGTAGACTCGGGAAACGCACGAGCAGGAAGACTACAACCCCGATGATCACCAGCAGGACACCAACAACCGCAGCGATCGGGATCGCATACCTCCTGATCTGCTGTTCCACCGGATTAAGCAGACCTTTGCTGATAGCTTGCTCGAGCTCTTGCGAGAAATCATTCCAAATGCGCTGCGTTACAAGGCTGGCCGTGAAATCCCGCAAGCTTTGATGACCTGCCAGCAGCGATTGCCAGACCTCTGCTTGTTGAATGAGCGCCAGGCGTAACTGGCTCGATGTTTCCCACGTCATTGCCGGTATAGCTGCCGGTCGCGGAGGTGTAACCGCATTTGTGGGCGTGCTGCTCTGACCTTGCGCACTGGTCTGAGGTCGAATTGTTGCAGTGCCGCTGGCTGAAGCACTGGCCGGGGTATCCCCATTAGAGGAAGTACTCCCTTGATTCTGGGCATCCTTTTGAAGCGCATTTAGTGGCGACTGCGCCGTGTTGTCAGTTGCAGTAGAAGGCGCATTTGAGGAAGTCCCATCCTGCTGTTGAGTGTCACCGGTGCAGATCAGCTGTACTGCCCGCATCCAGTAATTCAGGCTCTCCGAGGCGGCCCGGATGGCCTGGCTTGGTAGATCCAGGTTCGGTTGCACCGCTACATCATTGGCATCCTGGCGTGAGACATTTGGGTGCACACGATAATAGGCTTCATCCAGGGCCGTGCTGAGTGCAGAGACCTGGCGTTGGATGCTCGTGATGCTGCGTTCGTCAAAAACGCTCAGCCAGGTATCTTCCAAACGCTTCTTCAGCTCTGGATGTGTCTGTAACGTCAAACTGTCCGCACCATGTTTGTTCATCGCATCTTCGATCGGCACGGTTGCTGTCGTAATTCCCCATGAGAGCGAGGCCATGGCCCGACCAGCCTCATACGCGATGAGTTGCATCTCATTGGCCTCTGCATCTCCACCACCACTCACGTAGAGGGTTTCGCGCGCGTAGCTATCCCATGTTTCCAGGTAGTGGACGGCCTGATTACTCACGAGCTGGATCGCGTTGTTCCTTTGCTCCTCGGAGGAGAAAGCATCCTGGGGAGTCGCGCCTGATGCAGTCCCAGGTTGTCCTACTTCACCTCCTTGAGAAGCAGCAGGTTGATTGGGAGTGGTCGGCTCACTTTGTGGTTGTGCAGCGTTGCTCAGGGTCGCAGTAAGCTGACGATAGTTGGAGATGTTCTGCACCAGCTGATTTTGGAACTCACTGACGGTGACAGGGATGAGACTTTCCTCCGGGGCGGCATAGAGGAGGGTCAAGCAGTTGAGCGCTCGCCGTGCAACATCATAGAGTTTAAAATCGCTGGGAATCTCACTGTCTCTCTGGATTCCGATGTTGCCATAGTCTTGTCCGCCAGCAGGGAACAGGTAAAGGTAGGGAAGATACGTAGTGGAAGCATCATACCCCTGTGGACTTGCGGCCAGTGCCTGGTAATTTGGGGGATCAGGGAGATCATAGTAGGTATTCGCGGTGCTGCTCCCAGGAAAACTCCTCTTATGGCTTTCCGCGATGCGACTGAAGGTAGCTCGCCAGAGGCTCGTAAACCAGGCGTTATCCGGCAGATCTGTCATATTTTGTCTTGAGGGCATTGAATCGGCTGGTTGTTGTTGTAAGATGGCCGATTCCGGTAGGAGCAATTGCGATTTGGCGTTCTCCACATCCGACAGCACATTTTGCAGGATCTTATCTACCTGGCCACCGGTGGAATCTACTGGCCTTTTAGCGAGGCTGGTCTGCGCAGGGCCGGAGATACTGGTACTCATCGCTGCGACCTGCAGCCGGCTTTTGAGTTCAATGATGCTCCAACCCATCTGCAAAGCATCGTGGATAGCGCTGAAGATTGGGTCGTCAAGTAATACGGAGGGCTTTCCACCGGGAGTTACCTGTGTACCTGGAGTGGACCCATTTTGATTCGGAGCTTGACCATTCATGATGGGACTCCTTTTATTATGGTTATTCCACTTATTCTGTGCTTTCAAAGTTTATCTCTTGCATATACAAATGTCAATCCCATCAACACGTCTTTTCCAGGCTTTTCGTCATAGTCATAGTAGGGGCGGGAGTGGTGGAGTGGGGTGGTGGGGACCCTTGCGGTCGCCCTTGTGGCATTCTACCCGCCTAGATATGTCGCGCGGACCCTTGCGGTCGCCCTAGAAGTCTACCCGCATAGGAGAAAAGCAGAGCAGATGGTATAATGAGAGCAGGAACCATGCCTGCGGCAACGAAGTGGCACGGCGGATACCGCCTGTATCGAGCCATGCCAGGACCCTGGGCATCAGAAACAAAAAGGAGAGGAGAAATACTCAATGGAGACCGAACCAGTACCTTTAAACTTGAAATACCAGCTCGCCTCAATGTCCGGCATCGTGAGAGCGCAGGTACGGTCAGCCGGTGGTGATGAGGGCGCTGGTGGTGGACAGGCTTCAGGTGTTACTGACTTAAAAGGTATGTTGCTTACAAAAGTTCAGGTCCAGCTTATCTTCTGGGGTACCAATTGGGGGCAGGCATCGCCATCAACTGGCGAAGTCACGAAGGCGGTGCAAAATATCCTCTCCGGGCCCTACATGCTGGGGCTTTCTCAATATCGCGGCATCGGGACCGGTACCTTTCTGGGGACAACCGTCGTCACCTCCTCCAATCCTCCGCACCCATTCTCGAGCGATGATGTTGCACACTTTGTCTTAAATTTAATCGCGAGCGGCAAAGTGCCAAAGCCCGGCGATGACCAGCAAATCTTGTATTGTGTAATCTTGCCTGCTGGGGTTAGCTCCAATGTACCGGACGTCAACGGCATCCACAGCTACATCTATAACGTCAGCTACAGCTTCCCACTCGACGTAGATATTGATAAGGTCTTCTATGCATGGGTGATGAACGATGGAACGCTCGATGGCATTACGGTTATCTTCTCGCACGAACTTGTCGAGTCGTGTACTGATCCCGATGGTAATGGCATCCAGGTCCTGCCTCTCAGCCCAAACTCCTGGCACGAAATCGGCGACGTTTGCGAAGGCATCAGTGACGCGGTAGACGGTGTCAGCGTACAGGCATATTGGTCGCAATCCACTGGTGCCTGCGTCATTCCGGGTCTGCTCGCGCCATCACCGGGCGGAGCTTACCCATATATATACCAAAAAGAATAATCAGATTAGTTGCCATATCACACTCTGGTTGTAGTTTGTAGACACGCCTTGGTCTGGTCCGTTTTCCCCGGGTGATCGTGTGCGCTAGATTGCACCTGTCCCAGGAGCGGCCATTGACAAGGGCTTAATACGTCTATCTTGCTCTGGTCGACCGTCGTCCAGTCGTTGTTGAGGATGCCGCCGGTATCCCCCGAGTCAGCATTCCAGGCCCAGTAGGCATAGCTGAGACCTTGTGTGTGCAGGAAGGACACCAGGGTGCGCTGCCACACGCCCTCAAGGTCCTGGCCCAGAGAGCCCCCTCCGAACTCCCCTACGAACAACGGGGCAATCCTATCCTTTTGCAGGTAGGCCCAATGCTTCTCCCAGAGGGCGGGCAGGGTGTGGGTAAGGACAGCAGGGTTGGAGACCTTGAACCACCCCTCGAGGTAGACGTCGGGCCCGTAATCACGGGGAGAATACACCAGCTTATCCGGCTCCGACAGGCGCACGGGGTACCGCGCTGCTCCTTCCAGGTTGCCGCCCCACCAGTAGGAGTCACCCTGGTAGATATCGATGCCCTCGACGATAATCAGCCACTGCGGATTGACGGCCAGGATCGCGTTGCCGGCCTGTTCGGCGGCCAGGCGCCAATCGGTACTTGGGTTGCCACCACCCCAGATGGCCGGGCTGTGTGGCTCGTTGTCCAGGTCGGCTCCGATGACGGTATCATTCCCACGGTAGTGTTGGGCCAGCATGACCCAATCATGGATCCAGCGCGTCTGAGGGACCTGCTCGGTGTACCACAACGCGGGCCGCAGGTCGGCGGTGGGATCATGCCGGTCGAGGACGACCTTCAAGCCCACCTTCCGGGCACCCTGGATAATCCGGTCCATGAGGGCTAACCCCTGGAGTCCTTTCAGGTCAGGGTTCAGTTGGTAGTTGATCCCCTGCGGCACGCTGGCAGGGTCGAAGAGTTGATTGGAGAAAGGCAGACGCAGGGTGTTGAAGCCGGTCCGTGCGATCTGGTCCAGCATGTCTTGCCAGTTGCGCACTCCTAACCCGTGAGGGGCGAAGGTACCGGTTTCAAACCCGAACCAGTTGACGCCTGTGAGATGCACTACGCACCTCGACGCATCCACCAGCTCACCATGAAAGCCGCTCAGGAACCCGACTTGATGACCGGCCTGGCATTGCGTGGCGGCTTTCTTCGCTACAGCAACATGACCGGGTCGGCAATCAGATACCATCAGTATCCCCAAAATAATTACAGAGAAAGCCGCCATGCTCCTCCCCCACAAACCGGCTATGATGCAGGGACGTCTCATATCACTCTTCCTTTCATATTCACCATACGAGTAAGTATAGTGTTGGGGGTGCGAACCGTCATGCCCCAAAGGTGGTATTTTGTGAACGCTTCCTATCCTCGTCTCGGAAAAGGCTCTCCCATACAAGAGCGAGGCATGATATACTACTCGCAGATAGAATGCGTGCCATATGCTTTTTTCAGGATGAGATAACATACTATGCCCAGGCTTGAAGGCTCTGTTGAAAGTATCGTCTTTCGTAATGAAGACAACCATTATACTGTTGCGCGCTTCCGCACCAACGATAGCGGCAGATTATTTCGCGATGACCTGGCGACCATTGTCGGCACGTTGCCGGGCGTGCATGTTGGCGAACTATTAGCGGTCGAGGGGGAATGGGAAAGGGACCCAAAGTATGGCCGTCAACTCCACATTACCAGCTTCACCCAGCGCCTGCCTGCTTCTGTCGAGGGCATTACCCGCTACCTGGGTTCTGGTTTGATTAAAGGGATTGGCCCAAAGAAGGCGCAGCGCATCGTCGAACACTTTGGTGAACAAACACTGGCGATCATCGAGCAGCAGCCGGAGCGCCTGAGTGAAGTGAAAGGCATAAACGTCAAAGACCGCGAGCAGATTATCCAATCCTGGGCCGAGCAGAACGAAATTAAAGAGCTGCACCTTTTTTTGCAGTCACACGATGTCTCGATGAACCTGGCAACACGCATCTATAAACAATATGGTCAGGAATCGATCAAGGTCATACGCGAGAACCCCTATCAATTAGCAACGGATGTGTATGGCATCGGCTTCCGCACAGCCGATGAAATTGCCGTCAAGCTCGGGCTGCCACGTGATAGCGTGGAGCGCCTGGCACCTGGGCTGAAGTACTTACTCGCCCAGGCTGCTAATGACGATGGCCATTGCTTTTTACCCGAGAATGAATTGCTGCGCCGCGCCTCAGACATCCTCCAGGCGCCATATGAATTGTTGGCCACTGCTATGCAGCAATTGCGCAGCGAGCGGGATGTGTTTATAGAGCCTCCCCTGCCTGTGCTGCTAAACGGGCGCACCCGGTCAACGGGTCAAGACGAATCTCCTTCTAGTGAAGAGCCCCCATTTATTGCGCCCGAAGAAGATCCGGAGCCACAGCAGCGTATCTATTTCGGACCTTTCTGGCATGCCGAAAATGGCTCGGCGCGTATTTTACGCACACTGCTGCGTTCGCACACTAAACTACCGCCTGTGAGCCAGCGGAACTGGGATGCTGTCTTCGACTACCTGGCAGAGAACCGCAATATGCTCTTGACTGAAAAGCAGCGCCAGGCCGTGCAGATGGCTTATAATTCAAAGGTCAGCATCCTGACAGGAGGGCCGGGCACGGGCAAATCAACTTCCATTCGCGCCTTATTGATGGTGCTGCGCAAACGCAAAATCGATGTTGCCCTGGCCGCCCCAACCGGTCGAGCGGCTAAACGACTCACTGAAGCCACCGGGGCAGTTGGATTCCAGGCAAAAACGCTGCATCGCCTGCTTGAATATGCCCCGCATGATAATACGTACCAGCGGAATGAAGAGAATCCACTGCCTTATCAATTCGTGATCGTCGACGAAGTGTCGATGATCGACATCCTGCTCTTCTATCGCCTGTTAAAGGCACTGCCGCCTGATGCCCACCTCTTACTGGTAGGCGATGCCGATCAATTACCCTCAGTTGGGCCAGGAAACGTGCTGCGTGATCTTTTACGCAGCGAGGCCATACCATCGGTGGTCTTAACGGAACTCTTTCGCCAGGCGCAACAGAGTCAGATTGTTGTCAATGCCCACCGTATCAATGCCGGTCAAATGCCATCTTTGAAGCGCGAGCCTACAGGTGACTTCTTCTTCGTTGCGGAAGAGGACCCCGTACGCGCCCAGCACCTTGTGATTGATTTTGTGCAGCACCGCATTCCCACGCACTATCATCTCAATCCCACAACTGATATCCAGGTGCTTTCGCCGATGTACAAAGGGCCTGTGGGGGTCACCAGCTTAAATGAGGAGCTGCAGGCGCGACTGAATCCCAATGCATTTGTATCGCTGGAGTGGAGTGGCCGTACGTTGCGACTTGGGGACAAAGTGATGCAGGTGCGCAACAACTACGATAAAGGCGTATTCAATGGCGATGTGGGCTGGATTCGCGCGATCAACAAAGAAAACTCCACTGTCAAAGTTGAGTTTTTGGAAGAAGCCGGGCCGCTGCTGGTCAGCTACGATTTCCACGAACTCGATGAACTGTTGCTTGCATATGCTGTCACCGTGCATAAAAGCCAGGGGAGCGAATATCCCGCCATTGTGCTGACGCTCGTCAACCAGCATTACATGCTGCTCCAACGCAACCTGCTCTATACCGCCATAACCCGCGCTAAGCGTCTCTGCGTGGTTATCGGCCAGCCACGCGCCTTAGAGGTAGCCGTGAGGAACAATCGTGTAGCGCTGCGCAATACAGGACTTGCTGAGCGCCTCAGCCAACTTGTTCAGGTCCATCTTGTGGAGTAACAGACAAATCTAACTTATCTGGTTATGGAATACAACGAGCACTCCATTTGTTTTCATATGTGAAAGAGCTTGGATCTCTTCAGAGGTCTAAGCTCGATGCTCATCTTGCTTATCTCCAAACTTTCATCTCTTCCTTACTTTGAGGATTACCAGAATGTCAGGAGAAGTGCTTTCCAGAAGAGTTTTGTACATGACATCGCTTTTCCTCGAGTGGAGATAAGCTCATCTATAGAAAGGATATGGGCGGGTTCTTCCCGCAAGAATCCACTTCGCTTTTGCTACTATGACCAACACCCAATTACAAGAATTACACATGGAAACCATCCCTGAACTTACCAACAACGCTCAACTTCTCCCCTCCGCCGCCGATCAGCAAGAGACCTTCTTTGGAGAAGGCGTGCTCGATGCAGTTGAAGGCGGATTTGGCTTTCTCAGGAGGGAGCGTTATCTCCCAGGCCCCCTGGATGTCTACGTCTCTGCCTCGCAAATCCGCCGCTTCGGTTTGCGGCAAGGGGACCTGGTAGCGGGTCAGATTCGCCCGCAGAAGGGACATGAACAGTACGCGGGGCTGCTGCGCGTCGAATCTGTGGATGGGCTTGATCCCGAAGTTGCCATGCATCGCCCGCACTTTGACGCCTTGACTCCCATTTTCCCGCGCGAGCGGTTCGACATGGAGACCGGGCCGGCCAATCTCTCCGGTCGCCTCATCAACCTGGTTGCTCCAATTGGTCGCGGGCAGCGCGGCTTGATCGTCTCTCCTCCCAAAGCTGGCAAAACTGTGCTGCTGAAATCTATCGCCAACGCCATCACCCAAAACCATCCCGAAGCCTACCTGCTGATCGCTCTCATTGGGGAGCGACCGGAAGAAGTTACCGACCTGAAGCGCGCTGTGCGCGCTGAGGTTATCAGCTCTACCTTTGATGAGCCGACCCATGCGCACACCCGTCTCGCCGAGATGGTATTAGAGCGGGCAAAGCGCCTGGTGGAGGGAGGACGGGATGTAGTGCTCCTCCTGGACAGCCTGACACGTTTGAGCCGTGCCTATAACCTGGCGGTTGAATCCAGTGGACGCAGCCTTTCTGGTGGTCTTGACCCCAGCGCCCTGGTGCTGCCAAAACGCTTCTTTGGCGCAGCCCGCAAACTTGAAGAGGGCGGGAGCCTGACCATCATCGCCACCGCACTCGTAGATACCGGCAGCCGCATGGACGATGTAATCTACGAAGAGTTTAAAGGAACCGGCAACATGGAGCTGGTGCTCAACCGGAAACTGGCAGAACGCCGCATCTTCCCGTCTATTGATATTGCGCTCTCCAGCACCCGCCGCGAAGAACTGCTCTACGATGAGCAGACCTATCGAGCGGTGATTACAATGCGCCGGATGTTCTCAACACTGACCGAGCAGCGCGGCCTGGAGGCAATGGAGGCATTACTCCAGCAGATGTCTAAAACAAGCAGCAATGCAGCGTTCCTTGCGACCCTCGCGAAGAGCATGGTGTAACAATCCCGCGCTCTGCAAGAGAAGAGCACCGTTTGTTTCTAGTAGTAAGTCCAGATAGGTTTGTGAGACAGAAATGTAGTGACACCCCTCGCGGGTGTCAGGCCCCACCGCAAAATTCAACCTGGACTGACCACTAGCGGAGCAGGTTCCGACCTGGCGGAAATGCCGGAACCTGCTGTGCAGAAAGATGAACTATCCAGCGCGAAGCAAGCTCGCACCAAAGGTAATCTTGATCGCTTGCATCACTTGCCTAATTCCGAGTTGGGAAGTAGAATATAAAGTAGATCAACTTTGTTATCAATAGCAGGCTTTGTAAAGGGCACAGCCTGTTATGTACGATCGCAGGCCCGGCATCAAGGATCGGGTTTGTGAAAAATACACTACTAGTATTTTAAGGAGGACATTACGCATGTCTGGGACAGAAACAGCGACGTCTGGCACAAGCGCTACGCCAGGTTACGTTCATCCAGAGGTCTTGGTCGAGACAAGTTGGGTTGCCGAACACCTGAATGATCCCTCCATCCGCCTCATCGAGGCCGATGAAGATGTATTGCTCTACGAAGTAGGTCATCTACCGGGAGCTGTGAAGCTCGACTGGCATGTCGATGTGCAGGACCCGCTTGCACGTGACTTCGTAGATCAGCAGGACTTCGAGAAGCTCATGAGCCGTTGGGGTATCAGCAATGACACGACCATCGTCCTGTATGGCGACAAGAACAACTGGTACGCCGCCTATTCATTCTGGCTGTTCACCATGTTTGGTCACCAGAATTTGAAGATCATGAACGGTGGACGGCAGAAGTGGGAAGCCGAGGGTCAAGCATTTACCAAGGATATCCCACAATTTGCACCTACTACCTATCATGCGCATCCAAGGGATGAAGCCATTCGTGCCTATCGTGATGATGTGTTGAGTGGGCTAAAGGATGCCAATCGCCGCCTGATCGATGTACGCTCGCCGCAGGAGTATACCGGTGAGTTGATCCACATGGTCAACTACCCACAGGAGGGTGCGCAGCGTGGTGGGCACATACCTACCGCCAAGAGCATTCCCTGGGCAACGGCAGCGAATGCCGATGGCACGTTCAAATCGGCTGATGAGCTGCGCCAGATCTACGGTGGCAAGGATGTCACGCCTGATAGAGATGTCGTCACCTACTGTCGTATTGGAGAGCGTTCTGCTCATACCTGGTTTGCGCTGACCTACCTGCTCGGCTACCCGCGCGTGCGGAATTATGACGGGTCCTGGACCGAGTGGGGTAACCTGGTACGAGCGCCTATCGAGAAACCCTGATAAACGGGCTTGACACCCAATAGAGTGGTGGGACACAATAAAAGGGCGGCACGCCTGGCATCTCCTGGATGTGCGGTTCGTAGTCGCCCATAATCATTTTCCCGGGGGGAATTATAAGCAGTATGAATCGTCAAGAAGCCATCGAATTTTTAATGGATCATTACGAAAACCCGCGCAACAGCGGCCCGTTGGATCACGCACATGTGAGCCTCACAGGCGGGAATCCGGGATGCGCCGACCTGATCACCATGCACGCGCGTTTTAATGAGGACGGCAAGCTGGAGGCCGTCAACTGGGAGGGCGAAGGCTGCACGATCAGCAGCGCCGCCGCATCCTATGTGACGGAAATCACCAGGGGTATGACGGCGGAAGAAGTTGAGCAGATGAGCTTTGAGGATCTCATCGAGGACCTTGGACGCGAGCTGGTGATGACGCGCCCGACGTGTGCAACACTGGCGCTGGGTACGCTTAAAAAAGGTGTGCATGAGTATAGCATGCGCAAGAGGGCAAAGGATACTCATTATCACACCGACTCCGGAGACTAATCCGCCAATTTATAGGCTACTCGCCAGCCTGCTAAAATTTCCAATGCCTGTTGGAGTAATTTCAAGTGTTCAGGATCATTCAGCCACCTGCTCACCCCGGATGGGTGAGGTAGCGGCAGAAACAACATCCCCTCGCGTTCCTGGAAGGTCCCAATTACGTCCTCTAATTTCACCTTGCCAAAATAAGCCTCGATAGCCATAGCACCTACCAGCAGAACAACCCTGGGCCGCAGTAGTGCTAACTCTGCCTCGAGAAAAGGCCTGCACAGGGCCACTTCTTGAGGCGAAGGACGCCGGTCCCCGTCACCACGCGGATTGCGCCCGGGGTCGCAGCGCGTCAGTGAACTGAGATAGGTGTGTTCGTGAAGATAACCGCGAGGGAAACCCGCTTGCTCAAGCCACTTCTGCAAGATACTGCCGCCTGGGCCGCTGAATGATCGCCCTTTTGCTACGGACCGGTGACCAGGAGCCTGGCCAATCACCATCATCCGATCGCTTGCACGACCGTTCACAAGAGGACGCGCTGCAGGAATATAACCCTGCTGCTCGCAGAGACGACAGTTGAGTATACGCTGGTGCAGTAGCCGGAGCGCCTCTTCTCCTTCTTCTTCTACTTCATTCGAAGTCTTCGTCATAATATGCTGCCAGGCTAGGTCTTTGATAATCGCGGGCGAGATGTCGATATTGCGCGCGATAGTAGACGAGAGGTAGTTTCTGATCTCTGCTGCGCAGGATAAATGCCTCACCTGACTCGTCATTGCTCCATTCGGTCAGGGTGCTCTGCTGCTTGTCTACCTCGCTGGCAAAGGCGGCCTGGTCATCCGTACCCATCGCGACCACCTGTCCCAGGAAGATCACGTGATCTCCCCCAGGATATTCGGCAACTACGCGTGCATCGATAAATGCCAGCGCTCCATCTAAAATGGGCGATCCGGTTGCGGCAGTTTGGTAGCTCGCGTGACAGAAATACTCGTATCGCTCCTGAGAACTGGTCGCGAAACAACGCGAAAGCGCTTCCTGTTCACTCGTCAGGATATTGACGGCAAATGTTCCGCTCGCACGAAAAAACGGCAGTACAATACTGCGTAAATCGACACAGAACAACACTAATGGTGGGTCGAGTGAGACCGAGGTAAACGAGTTGACTGTCAGACCTGCCAATCCCTCATCGCTACGAGTAGTTACTACACTAATACCGGTGGAGAATTGCCCCATCACCTGGCGGAAAAAATCTTTTTCAATGGTCATCTACCTGGCAGTCCTTAATAGAAAATGCGTATCTCATTATGTTGGTTTCGCTTTATTGCTAGACTTACACTTTAGTATCATCCTCTATGCTCTTCTTGTCAACTGTCCGAAAGTTCAGCTAAAATTCCTCAAAGCGGCATTCATGTGCTATATTCTTCAGAGAGGGAAGGCCAGCACCTTTCCCGAGTCATACAGTGTTCACGTTTTTCACACACATGAGACTTGCAACGCGAAAAAATCAACTGAAGCAACTCAGAGGAGGTGTGCGGGCGTTACCTGCACCATTGCTCCTCCTGGCGTTGTGCGCCCTGTTACTTGTTGTCATTCTCATAGCGGTGAGCTTTGGCTCGACGCCTATTCCAATCAGCACCATTGCACAGATTTTACTCAATGGGACGGGCCTCTTCCATTTTGCCCGGCAGTGGGACCCCACTACCGAAGTGATCGTGTGGCAGTTGCGCATGCCCGTTGTCATAGGCGCGGCGCTCGTCGGTTCTGCGCTGGCGGTTGCGGGCGTCCTCTTCCAGGGCATGTTGCGCAATCCCTTAGCAGACCCCTTTCTTATCGGTACCTCTTCGGGCGCAGCTCTGGGAGCGGCCATAGCCTTTGTACTGCCGTTCGACACCATCTATGGTTCATTCTCCCTGTTGAGGCCGCTGCTGGCCTTTGTAGGTGCAATACTCAGCGTCTTGCTGGTCTATGCGATTGCTCGAGTAGGGGGCGAAACCCCCGTCGTAACTCTGCTCCTGGCAGGGGTTGTCGTCAATGCCGTCTTAGTGGCGTTCCAGACGCTCATTTTGACGCTTAGTCCGCATGCACAGTTCAGCATAGTGGCTCTCTTCAACTGGCTCACTGGTGGTGTGGCTGTCACAAGCTGGTCGCCCATAATAGTGGTTGGAGCTATTATACTTATCGGCATAGTCTTCTCCTTGATGCTCGCGCGTGTCCTCGATGCCTTTGGATTGGGCGAAGAGGGCGCGGCACACCTGGGGTTGCATGTCGAACGTTACAAGTTGCTCATCATCGTGGTTGGATCCCTGATAACGGCGGCGGCTGTTTCCATAAGCGGGCTGATCGGTTTTGTAGGCCTGGTGACGCCCCACGCGATGCGCCTCTTGCTGGGGCCGCGCCACCGCTTACTTCTTCCGGCCTCGGCGCTAGGCGGCGCGATTTTTCTAACACTGGCTGATCTGCTGGGGCGTGTCGTGATTGCCCCTGCCATATTGCCTGTGGGTGTTTTTACAGCACTTGTGGGCGCGCCTTTCTTCTTATTCCTGCTCAGAAACAGTAAGCGAGCGTATCGATGGTAGATGAAGGAACCAACGCGGAACCACAATTCATCGCGCCCGAAACCAATGGAAGGGCGCAATTCATCGTGTCCAAAATCTCACCCGAAATCTTATTGAATGTAGATGGTATCACCTTCGGCTATGAGCAGCAGCCGCTTTTATTTGACGTGCATATACAGGTTCGCAAGGGCGAAATGGTCGGATTGCTTGGCCCAAATGGCTCCGGCAAAACAACCTTGCTGCGCCTGGTGAGCGGCGTCTTGCGCCCACAACAGGGGAAAATCATCCTGGACGAGCGCGAACTGCGAGACTGGGGGCGGCGCGGCATCGCTCAGCTCATCGCCGTAGTCCCCCAGGAACTGCACGTACCCTTTGCCTTTACTGTAGAGCAACTGGTGAACCTGGGACGTACCCCTTTTGTCAGCTTCTTCGGCTCGGGCAGCAGGCATGATACGCTCATTATACAGGATGCCATGCATGCCGCCGATGTCACTCCGCTTGCCGGGCGTATCTTCAATGAGTTGAGCGGCGGTGAGCGACAACGTGTAATAGTGGCAATGGCCCTGGCCCAGCAGCCCAAATTGCTCCTGCTGGATGAACCAACAGTACATCTCGACATCAAATACCAGATCGATATGCTTGAACTGGTGCAGCGACTTAACCGCGAGCGTGGTGTGACCGTAATCGCTGCCATGCACGACCTGAACCTGGCGGCGCGCTATTTTCCACGCCTCCTGCTTTTCCAGCGCGGTGTAGTAGCAGACGCTGGCCCGGCCGAAGTCTTAGAACCACGCCTGCTCAAACGCGTGTATGGCGTGAATGTGCAGGTAGGCATCCTGCGGGGAGCGCAGCATCTCAGCGTCTTGCCTCCGGGCAGCGAGGTCGTAGATGGCGAGCGCCAGTGGGAAGGGGAGCCGCAAGTGCTGGTTATGGCGGGTGGAGGCTCCGGCGAGTTGCTGATGCGCGCCCTGGCGGATGCCAGCATACCCTTTATAGCCGGTCCGCTCAACATCGGTGACAGTGACCATACCCTGGCATTGCGCCTGGCCAGCGAGGTAATCACAGAGCAGCCTTACGCGCCAATCTCTCCGGCAACGCTTGAGCAAGTGCACACCGGCCTGCTGCGTATGAAGCTCCTGGTACTCTGCCCGGTGCCTATTGGCCCGGGTAACCTTTCCCTGTTACAGGCAGCTCTGGAGGCAGCGCATAGCGAGATAACGGTACTTATCCTGGCTCCTGATAGTGGAGGAGCACAAGTAGCCACCGCGGACGAAGTATTGCAGCGCACGGGCATAGCAGAGCGCGATTACACTAACGGTGAGGGTTTGAGACTGATGCGTGAATTGCTGCAAGCAGGCGCTTCGGTGGTAGGGTCCATAGCAGAAGCGACAGAAGTAACTAGAAGGCATGTTTCACTTGCAAGTAGCAATTCTTAGGAGTATACTCCACAATGGGTAAAATGAAGAGCCTTTTCTGATGAAATGCGTCGATTGGAATTGCAAAGCGGCTTTGTACAAACCGTCACCATAGAGATACGCAAATATATGGACGATGATCAAAAAGCGACAGTAATGCTACGCCTGCCTTCGACATTAAGCGCCTACAGCGGGGGTAAAAGTCAGCTACCGTTGAAGGCGGATACCATCGAGCAACTTTTGGCGGTGTTGGAGTTCCAGTATCCCTTAGTCTGGGAGCGCCTCTGCAACGAGCACGGCCATGTAAGAGATCATATCAAAATATTTGTCAACAATGAACTGATAATGGGCATCGATGGACTAAAGACATTGCTCAAACCGGGCCAGGAAGTGATTGTACTTCCTTCAACTGTAGAAGCATAGAACAGGCAAAAAGCCTCTCCGCATGATATACTCTCTAATATATTGCCGTGTTATTTCATAGATGCGAGCTATTTATTAAAGCATGAAAATCGAACCGCAGAAAGAAGGAGTTTCCAAAGAACCTGCCCAATCAGTATCTACCACCTCCACAGTTGTAGCTATCCCCGTTAAACGATCGCTGGGACCCTGGCGCGTGCTGCGCAATCGTAACTACGCCTTGCTCTTCTGGGGCCAGTTGATCTCGTCGGCGGGCACACAGATGCAAGTGGTAGCCGTTTCCTGGCAGGTGTACCTGCTCACTCATTCAGCCATCGCATTAGGCTTGATAGGGCTTGTTCAGGCCATCCCGCGTTTGATCTTCTCACTGGTAGGTGGGGTATTTGCCGATGTCTTTGACCGGCGCAAATTGCTGCTCATAATCGAAATAGTACTGGCTTCGACATCGGCTGTGCTGGCACTGTGTACAATTTTTCATGTCATCAATATCGCCATTATTATTGTTGTCGTGCTGATAGCCGCCAGCGTATCCGCATTCGAGTTTCCAACTCGCCAGGCAATCGTTCCAAGCCTGGTGCGCCGTGAAGAGATGATTGATGCGCTCTCTCTGAACACGGCCATGATGCAGTTGACTTTTATTATCGGCGCGACCGCGGGTGGTTTCGCCATCGCCTGGATAGGCGTTGCTAATACCTACTGGTTCGATGTCATCTCCTATTTCGTTGTCATCGGCTCGTTGCTGCTGATGGTCGTTCCGCGTATTCCTGCTGAAAAACGCGCACAGGCGGGCATAGGTGCGCTTGTAGATGGGATGAAGTTCCTGCGTGCCCACCCGGTGATCCTCGCTGTCCTCTCGCTAGACTTTTTCGCCACATTCTTTGGCTCGCCAAGAGCGCTGCTGCCCGTCTATGCCAGGGACATTTTGCACGTTGGCCCGGAGGGGTTGGGAATACTACTGGCCGCGACCTCTATCGGCGCAGTCGCCCTTGCGCCATTCACCGGGCTGATTGGGCGTATTCCACGCCAGGGACTGGGAGTAGCGCTGGCGATTATCGCCTGGGGACTGTGCATCACGGCATTTGGTTTCTTGCCTGGCCCACTATGGCTTGGCGTCTTATTCCTCGCAGGGGCAGGCGCGGCAGATATGGTCAGTATGATTCTGCGCGGCCTGATAATACAGTTGACAACGCCTGACGAGTTTCGCGGGCGTATCAGCGCGGCCAATGCCATGTTTGTGATTGGTGGTCCCATGCTTGGCCAGTTCGAATCTGGCCTGGTTGCAGGCCTTTCTACGCCCGAGTTCTCAGTCGTCAGCGGCGGGCTGGCCTGTATCTTCGCAACCCTGGCAATTATCGCCCTCGTCCCCAGACTCCTACGTGTGAAAGTGAAATAGTCATACCGATTTGCGACCCGTTCGCTAAGCTGCGTAGGGGGTGGAGCTTGCTCCACCCTCAATCCAGGGATGCTTTGTATCGCCCCTTGCCGGTAATACCGATTTGCGACCCGTTCGCTAAGCCGCGTAGGGGCGGGGGCGGTGTGGAGTGGAGTGGGGATGCTTGCATCGCCCCTTGCCGGGAAATGTTGTAGCTTTGACTGCACATTCGTATGAGTACGCCAGTTATAGCAAGCCGAGCGTTTTATGTAAGTGTTAGACAGGCTATCTCTGCCCCGGCTGCCAGGGACCGTACACCAGGATTATTTCTGTCACCTGGCTCTAGGACGAGATCAACATTATGTAGGGACGATACAAGGATACATCTTATGCTCTCGACGAGGGGATATCTCCGGCAGTCCGGGTTCTTACTCTCGCTGTTATTGCTTATCTTACCGGCACTTGCAAGCTGCTCAGTGCCCTGGAATACTTCCTCTGCCGTCGTGTCAACGCCTACGCCGCAGTTTGCCGGCGGCGAGCCGGTGTTACCCCAGTTGCAGAAGCTGTATCGCGAC
>WNFH01001079.1_pt1 | contig 18246 bp, 18 predicted proteins | sample 5400411 | NCBI WGS metagenome assembly WNFH01 (sample SAMN13153347, study PRJNA577476) | soil metagenome | isolation source: 200 cm saprolite under Douglas fir tree site 2 hole 3 | place: USA:California | collected 2015-04-18
ATTTTTCCGCGAAAGCGCCCGGCTCTGCTGGGGAATGTGCCGGTACGCCAGCAGCCGAATCACCGACGGCACCTTGTGCGCATGCGCCGCAGAATGCACTTCCGAATTGTGCAATTCTTCCGCCTGGGCGACACCCTTCAGCATCAGCACCATCGCGCGCCGCACCGCCGTGACGTTAATCGGCTCGTACGTCGCGTTCAGCACTAGTACCGGATCCTGCATCACCGATGCACGGCGCCTCAAGAGCAAGTTGTGGGATCTACTGTCCGCGGGATCTTCAGCGCGGGACACAGCCGCGCCGACCGCTTCGGGGATGTAGCGCCCCCGGAAATCCACCGACTTTTGCCGGTTTGCGCCCATTGCGCGTTTCTCGGGTTACCACTCACTGGAGCTTGGCAGGGTTCCTCGCGGCCCGGGCTACCGTCAGCCCCACTACCGATTTGGCGCCCGCCTCCAGCAACGCTCGGGCCCAGGCATCGAGTGTCACTCCAGTGCTCAATACATCATCTAACAGTAAGACGCCGAGGTTGTCAACCTGGCTGCCCGGACGTGTGGCAAAAGCGCCACGCACGGGCTCCCATCTTCCCTCGAATGTTAGGATTTGCTTCCCGCCGGGCCGCGTCCGCAGGACAGCTTTGTGCGGCAATCGCGGCCGCTTCTCCAGCGGCTGCCCCACGCTTGGTTTGTAAGGGTGGGGGAATTTCCGATTATTGCAACAATCCCTGTTCCATCTTTTCCTGGCAACTGATGCAATGCTTCGCCCACGGTACCGCTTCCAGCCGTTTCTGCTGCATCTCTTCCTGGCAATTCGCGCAGACGCCGTATTCCTCCGCCTGGATGCGCTTCAGCGCCGCGTCGATCATATTCAGGATCTTGCGGTCCGTATTGGTCATGCCAAAGAGAAATTCTTTGGTGTAGGAGTTCGCCGCCTTGTCCGCCAGGTCCACCGTGGGATCTTCGTCCGCCGTGCGGCCCTCTTCCTGCGTGCGCGCGATGGTCTTCATCAGCTCCTCGCGCCGCGCCAGCAGCTTCTTTTTGTAGTATTCGAGCCTTTTCTTGTCCATGACTGCCTTGGTCCTTGTCCCCGACATCAGTATCTCTCGTTTCTCCAAGCCCCGCCTCTCAGCGTGCTTTTATCGCCATCTAAAAACTCCGTAGTGTAGGCCGACTTCGCGGGAGTGTCAAGTTACGGTGGTCGACCGAGTCGACCGGTCGACCACGTCCCCGACATCTTGGAAGCATTTACAAAGGCGATTTTCTGAATGGTTCTTTGAGACGCGATTTTCACGCGATCACTGGGCAGATGAAGGATCGCAGTGAGCGCAATTCATGGGTCTACATCGCGGCCATGTCTGATGAACGAGCACGGAAGGTCATCGAACAAAACTGTGATCTTTCTGATGTTTCCTGTGCTCTAGGCGGGCAGAAGGTGGAGCTGGCGGGGCGCGTGGATAGAGATCGCATAGTCGGTCATCAGTAGTAATCCCCCGCATGAAACTCGTTATCCAATCCCGATCGAAACCTGCGGCGGGAACTCGAAGTTGGGACGTTTTTGTACGCTAAAATCAACATATTATGGAACATTCCTTTGCCTGTCCGCATTGCGGCGAAGAGATTTCGATGGTCCTGGACCTATCCGTGCGCAAGCAAACTTACGTGGAAGATTGCGAAGTGTGCTGCAACCCCATGGAGATCAGTTACACCGTGTCGGACGAAGAGCTGGTGGAATTTTCGGCCCGGATTTTGGGATGACCGCAAATTAGAGTGCCAAACGGTCCGGTGGCACAACTTGCCAGGCGTTGCCCGCCGCTGCTAGGGGCGAGCCCGATGCTCAGCAACGGGCATTCGCGGCTCGGCATCTAATCGTTTGGAGGATAAAAATATGTGGCAGTCAAGGTTGATAGCAGTTTCCAGCTTCATCCTGGCTGCGTCTCTGTCTGCGCCCGCTTTTGGCGCAAACCCGGCACGCCCAGGAAGTATAAATTATGTCGAAGGACAGGTCTCCATCGCAGGCCAAACCCTTGACAGCAAGGCGATAGGTTCGGCCGAATTACAGCCGGGTCAAACGCTGGATACTCAGATTGGCAAGGCGGAGATTCTTTTGACCCCCGGTGCCTTTTTGAGAACCGGTGACAACAGCTCAGTAACCATGATTTCGCCCAGCTTGACCGACACCGAGCTTCGGTTGGACAAGGGCCTCGCGACCGTCGAAGTCACGGAGCTTCATGAGCAAAACAATCTGATCATCATGGAACACGGCGACACTGTGCGTCTTCTCAAGACCGGCTTGTACGAGTTTGACGCAGATCACAGTCTAGTCCGCGTGTACCAGGGCAAGGCGGACGTTCGGGAAATGAACCGGGATATCGAGGTCAAGGGCAAGCATCAGGTCTTGCTCGGCGGCAGCGGATTGCTGAAAGCCCAAAAGTTCGACACCAAAAAAAACCAGGACGATCTGTACCGCTGGAGCAGCCTACGGTCATCGTATGATGCGGAAGCCAACGTCGATCAGGCACAAGCCTATACGATGAGCGGCTGGTACGGCTCCGCTTGGGCTTGGGATCCCTATTTCGGCGGTTACACCTATATTCCTGGAAACGGAATCTTCTATAGCTCGTTCGGCTGGGGTTTCTATTCGCCCTTCAACGTGTACTATGCTCCGATTCCCTTCTACGGCCACTACTACCATCATTTCGGTCCCGACTGGCATCGCTGGGGCGGCGGTGAGCATTACTTTGCTCACTACGATCACGGTTTCTATCGTGGCCCTGGCGGCTATTACGGACATAGCGGCTACTATCATGGAGCCGAACGCGGCACGCGCGGGTACATGGGCCACGGAGGTGGCCAGCACTTTGGAGGCGGAGGCTCTCACGAAGGCGGAGGATTCCATGGTGGGGGAGGATTTCACGGTGGTGGTGGAGGAAGTCACCACTAATAGGACTGAACCCTTCTGCAAGGCAAAGCGGGACGCGAAAGCGCCCCGCTTTTTTTGTGCCCTGTGCGAGAACCGGGCGGAAGACGCCAACTGTCACGGCTCACTACAGAATTCCGATGACGTCATTCAGCCCAAACCAGTTCTTGCAGACTCTGTGGTCAGGCAAAGGTCTTTGGCCCAGTCATTTCGGTTGGTTAACTAGTGCGCTGAGAATTTGTCCGCCGTACTTGACTTGACTGCATGGTGAGTCAAAATAGAATCCCTTCCAAAATTGCTCCTCTGGTCTAGGACTTTCCTACCCTGAGTCGATAGCCGATCTTAGGCAGGCCTGTGGCTGCGAAAATCGCCGGTCGCGTGGAGGAATTTACTTGATCTGATCATCACGGCCGGAGCAAGCAAGGCATTAAGGACTAATTAGACCGATGAAGTTGCGCACAAGAACTCTGCTCTCCGTCGCTCTCTCCCTGGTGAGCCTGATCGCCATCCTGTACACGGTGGCGCGGATTTCTATGATGCGCAGTTTTGCAGCCCTCGAAGCGGATGACACGCGCCAAAACCTCGCACGCGCCACTGCTGTTTTGGCCGACGACCTCTCCACACTCGACCATACAACCAGCGACTACGCCGCCTGGGACGATACCTGCGCATTCCTTGAGGGCAGGAATCCCAACCTTCCGACCAGCCAATTCTCCGATCAGTGGTTTCCGCGTTTGCGGATTGACTTCGTTCTGATCTTCGATCCCTATGGCCGCCAGGTGTTTGCCAAGGCCTATGATCCTGTGGCGGGAAAAGAGAGGGAAATTCCGCAAGGTCTCCGGGCGCATCTTGCACCCGGCTCGCTGCTGATGCGCCACGCCTATCCCGGGAGCAAGGTGTTGGGAATAGCGCTGCTTACCTCCGGCGCAGTGCTGATTGATTCGCAGCCCATTATCGACAGCCAAAGCCGGGGCCCGATTCGCGGCACATTCGTAGCGGGACGCAGTCTGGATGCCACGGAAATTGCGCGCCTCGCCGACATCTCCCACCTTTCCTTGACCTTGCACCGCCTCGATGCGGCCAGGTTGCCAGACGACGTTCAATCCGCGCGCGCCGCGCTCACCACGTCCACACCTACCTTGCTGCGCCCGCTCAATTCCAAAGATGTCGCCGGATATGGATTGATTAAAGATATCTATGGAAAAGACGGTCTGATTCTGCGGGCAGTGATGCCTAGAAAAATAATGCAGCAGGGAAAAGCCAGCCTGTTCCAGTTCCTGGTGTCGTTGCTCATGGCGGGGTTCGTGTTCGGTCTCGTGACCATGCTACTGATGGAAACATTGGTGCAGTCGCGGGTCATCCGGCTGAGCGCCAGCGTGGCCGCCATTGGCGCCAGCGGCGATCTTTCCGAGCGTGTCCCCCTCGAAGGGCGCGACGAAATTGCCGGCCTCGGCGCGGGGATAAACCGCATGTTGGAGGCGCTTGAACTGTCCCGCCACGAGCTTCACAACGCCAAGGAAGCCGCGGAAACCGCCAACACCGCCAAAGGTGAGTTCCTGGCCGTGATGAGCCACGAGATCCGCACGCCCATGAACGGCGTAATCGGTATGGCCGGACTTCTTCTCGATACCGCTCTCAACACCGAACAGCGTGAATACGCCGAGACCGTGCGTCATTCCGGCGAGGCGTTGCTCTCGATCATCAACGACATCCTCGACTTCTCGAAGATCGAAGCAGGTAAAATGAGCGTGGAGCCCATCCCCTTCGACCTCCGGCTGGCCGTCGAAGAAATGGCCGAACTCATGGCCTCGAAGGCGCGGGAGAAGGGGCTCGACCTCATTCTGCGGTTTTCACCCGAGACGCCTTCTCGTGTCATCGGCGACCCCGGCCGCATCCGGCAAATTCTCATCAACCTCTCCGGCAACGCCGTCAAGTTCACGAACAAAGGACACGTTTACCTCAGTGTGGAATGCGAAGAACGGACCGGCGAGCTGGCCCGACTTCGCTTCTCGGTCGCGGACACCGGCATCGGCATTCCTGCCGGCAAGCTGGGCAACGTCTTCGAACGCTTTACGCAGGCCGACGCTTCCACGACGCGTAAGTACGGTGGTACGGGGCTGGGACTGTCGATATCCAAGCAGTTGGTCGAGCTCATGGGCGGCAAAATGGGCGTCGAGAGCAAAGTCGGGGAGGGCTCCCGATTCTGGTTCACTCTGTCCCTTCCCGTCGATCTCACCTCGCCGGACACGGCGCCAGTCGATATGGATATGACCGGCGTCCGCGTGCTGAGCGTGGACGATAACCCGACGAATCTTTTTGTCCTGCGCGAACAACTCAATGGCTGGGGCATGCGCAACGATTCGAGCAGCTCCGCCGAAGATGCTCTGAACCTATTGCGAGCCGCGCAGTCTGCCGGCGACCCTTGCCAGATCGCAATTCTTGACCGGCAAATGCCCGCCATGGATGGCGAGGAGCTGGCCCGCACGATCAAGGCCGACGCCGTGCTCGAGAACACCATGTTGGTGCTGCTTACCTCCAGCGGTGTCCGAGGCGACGCCGCCCGCATGAAGGAGGCCGGTTTTTCGGCCTACCTCACCAAACCAGTGCGCGCATCCCAGCTTCTGAACGCTCTTATCACCGTGTGGCGCAACCGGAAGGGCGCCCCGTCGGCGCAGCTCGTCACTCGTCATCCCATGGCGGAGGGCCTTGTGGCGAACTTCCCGGGCGAGCCCGCCCAGCCGATTTTCTGCGCGCGTGTTCTGATCGCCGAAGACAACGCCGTCAATCAGATGCTTGCGGCTCGGATGCTAGAAAAGCTGGGCTGCCGCGTGGATGTCGCCGCCAATGGCCGGGAGGCGGTCGAGATGGTCGGTCTCCTGCCTTACGACGCGATCTTCATGGATTGTCAGATGCCGGAAATGGATGGCTTTGAAGCCACGCAAGAGATTCGCAGGCGCGAGGGCTTAAGCGTTCACCGTCCGATCATCGCCATGACAGCGAACGCCATGCAAGGCGACCGGGAACGATGCCTCGATGCGGGAATGGATGACTATGTATCCAAGCCCATACGAAAGGCAGATTTGATCGAAACGCTAAAGCGTCATCTCCCCAAGAATGGTAAGCCCATCGAGGCAAGCGTGGAACTAGAGAAACTTTAAGTGCAGCTGGGGTGGACCGCGCAGGGTCTGCACGTCCTAGGTGCCACCGCTCCTTACGAAAGTAAGTGCACCTTTACCAACAGATAATGGATTCGCCACGACAACGGGTGCTACGTTCGATGTTCGCGGGGATGTTTTATTTCGATTTGTATGGTTTGCTGAGTTTTGTTTCAAGGAGTGGCAGCCATAGAAGGAGTTATGAGTCCCAGCAACAAAAAGCCCAACAGTATCTTCGAGAAAAAAGACGCATTTAATGCCCAAGCTTTTCTCGATTCCGCCGGCGTGGCGAGAAAAGTCAAAGAGTTTAAAAGAGCGGAGGTCATTTACTCTCAAGGCGATGCCGCTAGTAGCGTAATGTACCTTCAAGAAGGCGGTGTGAAGCTCTCCATCGTTAATGAAGCAGGCAAAGAGGCGGTCGTCGGCATTCTGGGACCGGGTAAAGAAGATAGGCCCAACGGAGTAATCCCCAATCTATCGCAAGAAACGCTGGCGGAAATGATCGGCACGACGCGCTCACGAGTCAATTTTTTCATGAACAGATTCAGGAAGCTCGGTTTCATCAAATACCATGGCGGTCTTCAGATCAACACTTCTCTATTGAGCGTCGTGTTGCACGACTGACTCAACTCAACCAATCGGGATCTGTTCAAGGCTTACCAGACAAGAAGCGTAATTGCCTGTTTGGGGAGGACGTCCTTCTTTGTCGCTTGCCGGATATCAAGCGGGGCGCATAGGATCGAGTGTGAGGTACCACACGATGCGAAAACTTGGGTTTTTATTGTGCATTTTGGGAATCCCGTCCATCGTTTCAGCCCGCGGCAATGAGGCAACCTGGGAGAACCTGGGCACCCTGCACCCCGGGCAGCAGATTCAAGTTGTGGAGATGAACTCGAAGTCACACTCCGGATCGTTCTTGAATGTTTCCAGTACGGCCATCTCGCTACGAGAGAAAGGGGGCGAGCAGACGATCCAGAAGCAGGAGGTTCGCAGCGTGAAACTCATGGAACACGCACACCGTTTGCGCAACACCCTCATCGGGGCGGCAGCGGGTGCCGGCGCAGGAGCGGGCATCGGCGCGGCGGTAACGGGCCGCCCGGGCAATATCCTTACTGCTGTGAGTAGGGCCAAGGGAGCCGGGGTCGGCGCAGCTCTGGGCGTCATTGGTGGCGCAATCATCGGGGCACTGTGGCCCAGCCACAAAATGATTTACCGCACGTAAGCGCATTAACTTCGGGCTGGATGTCACGAATGCCAGCGCTCGCCTGGTGCCCCATCCTTCCAGTTTCATTTCATGTAAGGGTGGTTCTCAAAGTTGGTCCCTTCCACGCCCCGCTGTCCCCGCTCGGAAATAATCCACTTGCCTGTGTTCAGATCACGATCCGCGCGACGATTGAGGCTGGAATGGATGATGGCGTCTCCGAAAGGTCCAGCTTGTGTACCAAAGAGCAGCACACTCGAAGGAGCAACTTGCCACAATTCGACCCAGTGGCCTCCGTGGTCAGCGATGACAGTCTGGGCATGTCAATCCTAAGGCTATCCTTGTCACTCTGAAATACACGGGCGCTGATCTGGAAGACCTAACTGCAACTGGCAAGTTGATGGTAGATACGCACTCCTAATGGTCAGCACAGCCTCTTGGGTTACGACTCGACGTACATTACTGGAGCTTGCCGAGATCGAATCATGGTTCTGAGTATCCGGAGATCTACAGTTGCACGCCCGCTCGAGAAGCCGTTAGACTCGGCAGGGATTTGTCGTTGAGCAATCCCGCTTCACTGCCGTGCTGCGAGGACCTTTTGTTATCACAGCGAGTCAAAGGAATTGTGAGAAATATTGTGCCGAGGAGCGCGCGCAATTGGCTGCGTTCGCCTCGGAAGTCAATGGAATGGCTATGGGATTCGCTTAGCTTTTCAGTCGGAGCCACAAAAGAGCTGGCCCTTCTGCCAGATTGGCGCATCATATGCCATCCGCGCGTGTATAAGGTATTCTCGTTCAACCAGTTGACCGATCCCGAACAGAGCGAAGAATTCCGCAACTTTGTGAGATATTGCGGCCCTTCAATGCGCCTATTCGACATCGGTGCCAGCTATGGCGCGTTCAGCTTGGTTGCAGCGCACTTTGGCGGCACGGCTATTGCCGTTGAACCATCGCTCATCGCTACTCGATTCATAAGGGTGGAATGTCAACTCAACGGATTTGAGAAGAACATTCAAGTCGTGGAGGCCTGTGCCGGTGAGGTGATCGGCGAGGTTGAAATGCTGAGTTCTGGAGTCTTCTCAGATGGCTACTTTCGAATGACTTCCGGGAGATCCAGTAGAGAGCTGACGAAGACGAGGGCTATCACTATAGACCGATTAGCCGAACAATTTGGCGCGCCGACACATATTAAGATCGATGTGGAGGGATATGAAGCGGCGGTCCTCCGTGGCGCAAAAAGAACGATTACAAATCTTTCCCCGTTGTTGTTTCTTGAACTCCATAACGAGATGATACGCGCTGACGGCGGTGATCCAGCGCGCGTACTGGACGATTTGGCAGAAATGAAATACGAGGAATTGTCGATCAATGGTGTCAATGCGGATCGTGATCGAATACTAAGAATGCCCATTTGTCGCTTGGTTGCCAGGCGGTTGGGCACCTCTTAAGTGCGTTGATTTCCGGATCGGAGAATTGGCTGCGAGTTGCAAGAAGAAGCGAGACGATACCAATATGGATGTGTGAAGAGACGGCTGGACTGTCTGCGACTGAATAGATGCGCGGTCGGCTCGTGATTGTCTCGGCGATCGGTGGTCTGAGTGAAGTTGTCCTGAGCGCCGGAAACGTTTGTCCTTCTGGTGAGGTCAAACCTCTGCAGCTTGCATCTCCGCGGTATTCGCTGATCCAGAACGGATAGCGGCGTTGGGGAACCAGGCCCGAGGACGCGCGCGCTGCACTTCTTGTAATGGTCAACTCTTTCTTCAAGAGGAACTTAGAGATTTGAGACACACTTCATGTCTCAGCTTCGCGCTTGCGATTCGTGACTTGTGATTCGTGAGCCAGTCACAAGCGGACTATGTATTGCAAGCCTCAGATGATCGAGCTTCGATCCAAAGGCTATCCGCAAGACGCGTGAGTACTGGAAAAACGGCCGCGGCACGGCGTCCAGCGTGGGACCCGAGAACAACGAGTTTGCCTCCGAGGGAAAGCAGATCCAAATCTGCGAGTTGCGGATTCTGGGTAAAGAAACCGTCCGCGCGTATTGTTAGGTCTCTCAAGCCCGCTTCCGCCACAGCCTGCTCAATCGCGTGCCTCGACCAATACCGCATTTCGAAAGTACCTGGTCTTCCATCGCGAAACCGGCGCCTGGCTTGTTGAATGAGGTTGTAAGGGCCAAGGGTGTTGGGCAGTTGGAGCAGACAGACACCCTGTGAACTAAGGGTTCGAGAAACTTCCTTGAGGAACCCCTTTACCTTGGCCCTCTCCAGATGTTGCAGAACGCTGTAGGAAAAGAAAACATCGATACTGCCCGACCGGAACGGCAAGTGCTCCACGTCGGCGCAGACGTAGTCGGCTCGCACTCCCACTTGCCGCGACACGCGACTTGCGGCTTCCAAGGCATCGATGTGAACATCCATTCCAATGGGAGTGTAGCCAGCCTGAGCTGCAGCAATGGTCCACCGCCCCCAGCCGCAGCCGACATCAACCAACAGCCTTCCCTCACCGCCTTGGAAAGGCCAGTGGGGTATGGGATAACGCTGGAGCCTGCTCCGTGCTTGCCAGTAGAGGTTCCCATTGGTATTTACGAGCCAATCTCTCACGAACGGGTCTATGGAGCCGTTCGCCTCCAAGTGCGCGCAAGGTTCCATGTTCCTGGGAACTAGTTCGCGGCGGACATTCTCGGTGAGAATGGGCGTGCCCGCTTCCAGCGTAAAGTTGTGTGCGTTCTCACAAACAAGGCCGCTGTCGGAGATGTGGAGGGGAGTACGGTCCCAGGGGCAAGCGAGGACCCGTAAGAGTTCAGGATTGAGCAAAGCCTTCTTCCTTCTTGTCTTATTCGCCAGTTTCATTGTGCCACCTGGCATGTGGACCTGGCAATGCACGGGCTTGCGGGTTCCTCGGCAAACCAAAGCGAAGCAACTGTTACCCTGTCGATTTGGCGAGGAACTGGGTCGACGCGGAGTGCCAACTCGCTGTCAAACATTTGAAGAACGTCTGCGAAGAGCCACTACCCGAGATGGGGCTGGAAGTTCAGTGGCAGGAACACGACTTGGGCGAATATCCGACGATCGTCCTGACGTGGAAGACGCGATGTGTGGGTGCCCTGGGAATACATCGAAAAGTGTGAAGAAGCTTTAACCGATTACGAGAATAGGTGAAGGGATTTGTAGCATGCGAAAGAGAAAGGCAGATCGTGCAGGCGGCAATGAGGAGCGGGAAGTTTTTTGAGAAGTGTCGGGGTTTGGAATCGCTCAAACGCGCCGCTATCCGTGAAAAATTAAATCCTCGCAAGAGCGAACGGAGAACCTGCGACTCGGACGCGCGGAGGGAGTTGATGTAAAGTACAGTAGATGTCATCTATAAAATCCGCCGCCGTGCTGGAAAACTCCTCGAAAGCCACGGGTTTCAGCACAGAGCCGACGATGAAGTGGTCCGTTCTGGATGGCTGCAGCAAAGATCAACTTACGATAAAAAGACATTTGTCGGAGTTATTTGGGCGACCATGCATACCAATCAGCAGTGGCCTGCTCGCTCAAATTTACCACCGCCTTCGTCTATCGAGGAACAATCTGGCGTGAAACTTCTTTTCTATTCTCACTACTTTGCGCCAAGCATCGGGGGAGTCGAGACCATCGTGCTCTCACTCGCCCGCGGTCTCGCGGAGGTCCGTACTCATGACGGTCTTCCTGAATTTAGCGTCACTCTAGTAACGGAGACCCTTGCCGAAGACTTTGATGATCGCCTGCTTCCGTTTCGAGTTCTCCGCCAACCCAGCCTTGTCCAGTTGCTGAAGTTGATCCGCTCCACTGACATAATCCATGTTGCCGGTCCAGCCCTCTCCCCTCTACTGCTCGGGTGGTTGACCCGCAGATCTGTCGTTATTGAGCATCATGGTTTTCAAACGATCTGTCCTACAGGCCAGCTTCTAATTGAACCAAGCGGCGTGCCTTGTCCCGGCCATTTTATGGCTGGACGTCACCTCGCATGTTTACGTTGCCGTTCAAATAACAACTGGTTGAATTCTTGGAAGCTTTGGTTGCTAACCTTTCTACGTAGATTCCTGTGTTCGCGTGTGGCTACCAACATCATGCCCACGGAATGGCTCAGCGGGTTAGTTCATCTTCCGAATTCCTTAATGATTCCGCACGGCATCGAATCGATGATTCGCGCCTCCGAATCCGCGCGTTCTCCCGGACCTCCTCTTATCATCTTTCACGGACGTTTAGTAACGACCAAGGGCTTGCCAGTGCTTCTTGAAGCCGCGAGCCTTCTTCGGTCGGAGAATCATGCATTCGAACTCATGGTGATCGGCGATGGTCCAGAACGATCCGCCATTGAAGAGGTCGCCAAGAAACTGCAGCTCTCTTCGTGCGTGCGCTTTGTAGGACGTATTGCCGCAGCCGATCTCGAGTCCACGCTTGCGAAAGCAAGCATTGTCATAGTGCCATCACTAGGGGGTGAGGTCTTCGGCTTGGTTCTCGCTGAAAATATGTCGCGAGGTATCCCGGTTGTTGCATCCGACGTTGGATGCTTCGCCGAGGTCCTGGGTGATGCTGGTCTCACGTTTCGCGTGGGAGATGCGAAGGATCTTGCCAGCCAGATAGCGCGCCTTCTTGATGACTCGGGGCTTGCGTCTGCACTCAGTGGGCGCGCTCGAAGACGCATCCTCGAACACTACCAGCGGAGTCAAATGATAGCAGCGCACGCGCAGCTTTATCGTCGATTGTGGTTTCAGTGCAAAACTAATGTTGGATTGTTTTAACTTGAAAAGCCTTCGTCAGTTGTCGCCGAAGGTGAACTGGTGAACTCACAAATCACGGCGATTTGGTGCGGAGCTTGGCACTCGATTGATAAGTCCAGTGCTGTGAGCGACAGACACAAAAGAAAATACCAAGCACAGTACAAGGCGCTCCACTTGCTATGCTCGTACCATTCGAATGGAATTGTGAAGCATTGTGAGGAATGGGATCAGCGGGCGAAGCGCCCGCCGACAGCTCATATGGGTCCGCCAAACGGGGACGGAGAACGGAATATCCCCAATCTCATGCACCGAGAGTAGGGCATCCCCGGGAGGAAATGAAGCCGGTGGCTTAGTGGGCGGACTTGCGAGGACCGCAATCAACCCCGCGCTTCAAATCGGTCTTTAAGATGCAAGAAAGGCTCCTCAAAAAAGCGGCGAGAAAGGTAAGCGAGCGCTGTAGCGACTCCTCCCACGCACACAAATCGCAAAGTAATCAGCCCGAGCTGGCCGCCAGGAGGGTAGGCGCCAGGCCAAAACTTTTTCACTACGTCGTCGTACCACGTAAATACCAGCCAGTGGATTAGGTAGAGCCCATAACTAATCTTGCCGAAGAATTGCATGATGGGGCGATTCACAATCCAGCTCCACTGGCTTGTCCCGGCCAGCAGCGACAGCCCGATCAGCCCGAGGAACAAGAAATGCGATGCTGACAGCATAAACATCGCGCCCAAAATTCGCTGCCTCGTCAGCACGCCCCATGGAGCGCCGCCTGCTAGCAATACTATTGCCACGGCAATTGCTCCGCCCGAAAGCTGCGCCAGATTTCGCCGTGTAAAGCCCTGTATTCTCACAAAAAGGGCCAGCATCGCTCCCGTGGCCAGGCCATCTGCCACGAACCATGTGTAGTACGCGAAGCCGTCTGGCAACTTCGGCCCGAACGCCATCGCACGAATCTCCGGCACCGCAACCACAACTGCTACGGCCCAGGCGATCAACCATCGAAATGACAGCTTTCGCACCACCAACGGCCATATCAAGTAGAAGTGCTCTTCTACCGCAAGTGACCACAGCATCGTGTAGGTCATGGGTATCGCAAAGAGCGGAGCCAGATTCGACAGATAGAAAAAACTTAGGAACAGGTACTTGCCATTCTGGGAAGGCGTCAGCGTAAGTACAAGCAGCGCCGCGTAAAATGCGGGAAGAATACGTAGAGCACGCCTGATATAAAACCTTTTGTAGTAATCAGGTCTTTGTTTCGATTCGACCAGAATTCCCGTGATCAGGAACCCAGACAGCACAAAAAAAAGATTTACTCCCAGCCATCCGAATCGCGTCAGCTGCACGAAAAATCGGGCCGCCCCTTGCAATCCCGTAACCCCATTCGACCAGAAAAAGCCGTGATAAAAAAGCACGCTGAGGATCGCAATGCCGCGAATGGTGTCAAGCTCCGGCATTTTCGGACGGATGATCGGGGCTGCTTCCATCAATCCCTCACTCGACTGCAGTGATCGCGACCTATAATGCAAGGCTTCCTGCCTAAAAAGCAGCCAACCTACAGGGCGACTAAGACTAGCTTACCGTTGTCGCTATTTAACGCCAGATTTTTGGGACTATGAATCGAGTGTACTCATGCCGCGGTTCCGACTGCAAGGCGCTGCTGGCGAGCCTGGCTAAGCCAGCTAGGCGAACGTGAGGTAGTCATGCGCTGGACGATCCAGCATTGGTTGCAACGACTCCGGCAGCGCGCATCGCAATTCCTCGACGTTCGGCGATCGGTTGTCTGTGTAAAGTTGTCGGATCATCTGCCTCCAGGTAACGGCGAAGCTCTGGGGGTTGCATGCCCGCTGTAATTGCTCATCCAGAACGGATAGTAGCGTTAGCGGGCAAAGCCCGAGAACGTTCGCTCAGCGCTTTCGGAGCGGCACAGATGCTAAAAGAGCATGCGTCAAGGCGCCGAGTTTCAAATCTGCCTCGAAGCCAACGCGTTTTCCAAGAAATCGAGGGTCGCTGCAGCGTTGCGATCCCAGCTGACCGAAGCTTGCGCGTACTTCGCAGCGGCGGCACCGATCTTCTGCGCCGCCGGTCTGTCGCTGGCAACTCTCCGAATGAGATCAGCGAGTTCGATGTGGTTCATTGGATCTCGCAAAAGATATCCTGTCACTCCATCAAGGACGTTTTCGCTCGCGCCTGCTTGGACACTCGCGATCACGGGCAAGCCGCAAGCCATGGCTTCCAATATGGGCAGACCAAAGGCATCTTCGAGAGACGGCGCAGCATAGGCGTCGGCGGCGGCATAGAACGAAAGCACGTCGGCAGAGGGCGCCAGGAAACGCACATGGCCTTCTAGCCGTAGTTGCCAGAGGGCAGACCGATACAGTCCCGGATCATCCTTTCCGACCACCAAGAGCTGAATTGGAATCTCGATGATGGCCAAAGCCCGGAGCAATTGGTCGAGTCCCTTTTTCTTCCAGTCGTTCCCAATCAACAAAACGACAAAGTCACTGTCGTCTAGCTTTAGGCTTTGGCGAGAAACTGACCTGCGGGCAAGGCGAGCCTCCAAGCTAAACATCACGGTGTCGACGGCGTTGGGAATAACGACCGAGTCGGTTCGTCCAAAGTGTTTTTCAAGTTGTGCGGATACAAGCTTTGAAACCGCTGCCAAACGGACTTTAGAGTCCGTGTAGATGCGACGTTCCAAAGCCATAATCAGTTTGTAGTACATTTTCCGGTGGAGCATAACAGGCCACCTGCTAACCGGTATATTGAGAAGCTTGAGCTCGCCGCGGACTCGTGCATAGAACTCGTGGAAAACGATGTGGACGGTAATGGCATCAGCATCCAGACAGTTGATTCCTGGTGAGTAAACAAGCAAGGGACGCTCTTCAAGTCGCTTTAGCGTCCTCCTTCTTGCTGATCGATTCGCAAAAAACCACCACAAGAACTTGAGAAGATGGGGGCCGGGAATGTCAGAAACTGTGTGCCAGCAGATGAACCCGCTCGTTGTACTTTTCGGGTCCTCTGTGAGGAGGCCATTTACGTTTTCAACGTGCTGGGAAAACAAATGGATCCCCCAGCCGTACTTCGACGACAGTCTTTCGATCTGTTCGATGATGCAAAGCTCAGTACCATGGCGACGATCTAGAAATGGAGACACGACAACAATCTGCAAGCAGGCCTCCGTTTGCTTATCGGTTTCGCGCGGTTGTTTGCGCGAGAGGGAGATTTCTTGGAAATTCCGAAACTCGGAACAGAATACCAAGCATCAGCCAAAAATAGGCGTTCATGACGAAGTCCTGGTAGGCAACGAAACCGTAGAAGCTCAATGGGACGAGCAGCAGAAAGGCATAAAAGAAAATCGCAAACCCAATTGGAAACCACACCGTTCCTTTCAGATTCTTGACGGCTCTCCACGCCGAACGGGTGATTGCATAGGCCAGTAAAATCCACAGGAGCAGGCCTACAATCCCAAGCTCGATCAGCAGCTGGCCATAGCCGTTTTCCACGCCAACATTCATCGGCGGAGCATGCATAATGCGAGCTACGTACTGCCCCCCCAAGGAAGCGGTTCCAGTTCCATAGCCGTACGGCCAACGTGGATAGTCAAACGCTGTGACGAAATTCTTAAGTGGATAGTCCCAGGATCGATGACCGAGCTCACTTTTGGAACTGGAAGGGGAAAGAGTTTCGGTGTAGATCGCAAGCCTGCTAGCAACTTCTTGCGGGAATATGCTCGCAAGAATGGTTAGGGCTATAGCGACGAAAACTGCTGCCCGCTGGAGGGCTCGCATAACGCGGATTCGCTGCTCTCCGGCCCAAGATGCACCCCAGATGATTGCTGGAGCAACGACCATGGCGCTTGCAAGAACCCAGAGGATGACGCCCCGCGAAGCCGTCAGCAGAGAAGCTGCAGCGACAATGCCGACGGTTGTGAACGCGAGCAAGCGACCAGTCTGTTTGCGCATCAAGAGAAACCCGCCAAAACCAAGAGCTAGAATCCACGAGACGATCAGGAAATTCTGTAACCGGCCGGCGCTAACGAAGAACGATGTGGGCCGGTAAGCGACCAAACCCGTGATCGGCGAGACGCGATACAATGTGCTTAGGCCGCGGATATCTTCCTGGATCAATTCGGGGTTCAGGAAAGTATGTCCCAAAATGGACTGCGCGATTCCAAATCCCGCCACCGCGAGAATGAGGACCGAGTTAAAGAAGAAAAAGCGGCGCAGTTCCATTTCGGAATCGACGAGGGCATGGCTCACAAGGAGAAGGGGCGCGTACAAGAAGCAGAGCTTCAGGCCCATCAGCCCATAAAAGATGCTAGTTGACGCTGGATTAAAAGTCTGAATAACACAATACCAGAAGAAAACTAAAAGTGTAATCAGGAAAGGCGGTCTGTAAAGTTTCGTGGAAGTAGACTTACGTGAAATGAAGAAAGAGAGATAGAGCGCAAGGGCGAAGAAATCCTTGGCGAAGAATACGATCATGTTATTGCCGAGATACTTTCGAATCAAGTCTTCGACGACGATCCACGCCACGAAGCAGTACACCCCTCGTCTCCAGTTTTTGAGGATTGCGAAGAGTGCCACAGCGCCAAGCACAACTAATCCCGCAGAATACAACCCAATGGGATCGTCTCTGATGATAAGCTCCGCACACTCGTAGGCTGTTACCGCGATGAGTGCCACGGTGAGCAGGTTGCGCCTGCTATTGTGAAACAAATCGAAGGAATCTATCAACGCGCCGAGTTTCATGTGCGATCACCGAAAAGGTGGCGCACTCTCTTTAGGGCAGAAACCTTTGTGATCTCAGATGAATCTCTCTTGGCCATGCTGAATTGATCTTAGCATTCGAGAGCATGTGTGGGCCCTGAAAAACCAAGTCTGTCCTGAATCTTAAGGAACAGCGCTCTTGGCTTTGGTTCGCGAAAGGCCTCGTTCCGCAGTATCCAGAATTCCGGTGATATTCTCCCAGCCGGACCAAGACTGCATCCTACGAAGAAAATCCTGCCCGCACCGGACCAATCGGTGGTTTTCAGTGAAGGCTGCCGCGAACCGCATCAGTACTGAGCTACAAAGTTGTCAGTACGGAGAATTGTTTTATCAATTTAATGATTTAATGCCCGACTGTTTCATATAGGAGACACCTCGATGTGCCAAGATTTCGGAATCTGCTCGAACGAGTGTTGCGTTCACGCGGTGTTCTCGATGAGTTCTATCAGCCTGCGATGCTGTCACGACCCGATTTAGTCCCTTAATTGAGCACGTGGTAGAGAAGGGGACAAGCTCTGCTGTACTTCCTTACCCACTGAACCTTGCCGGTAAATTTACTTCAGCAGTTCAGCATAACGCGCAGCTATTGCAGTCCACGAGAAATATTGCTGTTGCGCTAGCCGGCTTCGCTCCGCAAGTTCTAGCCGATACATTTCATCCTGCAACACTCGAAGGAGCACCGCACCCAGGTCCCCTGGTTTTTGCGGGTCGTAGAACGCCACACCAGCTTCTGTAATCGACGCCGCAGTTTCCGTTCCGGCCTGCGCAATCACCGGCAATCCGCAGGCGATTCCGGCAATTGCGCTGCCACGCCGCGTGGAAATCGCTCCGCGAACAAACAGCAGCAGATCGCAGCTTCGCAACACCTCTACCACGCGATGCTCGTCCAGCACGCCTTCGACGGAAAGTTCCACGGGTAGATTCGCAAGCCCGGCCCGCAGGGCTGCCTCGCGCAGGTCGGCATGGCGCCCAAAGACGGCGAGACGAAGCCTTTGCATTCGTTGCCCAGCGAACCGCACCGCGGCAATGATCTCAGAAGTCTCCCGAGTGCCCGCTTCACCCCCGGTAATTCCAAACACTGCAATCGTGAGAATATCCTTCTGCAAATGATGTGATGAGGATTCTGCAATTGCAGGCAAGTTCGCGCCAACAGGAATACATGCACTGCGGGCAGGGACGGATCTCAGCCACGACAAGTTCTCGCAGGGAACAGTAAAAACTTGTGCATCCGCAATTTGTACGGCGCCGCGCATTGCGCCGATTTGTAAGGTCCGGCGCAATGCATCGATTATCCGTCGACCGGGATAAGGCTCGACATCATGAAAGACGACGCAAGTGCGCGCTCCGGAACTGCGCAGCGTGCGGAGCACCTTTCGAAAACGGAACGGAAATCCATGCAAGGACCACGCCAGCGCCGTATATTGCACGAGTACCCACTCGCCTCGCCAGCTCTTCGCTCGTGTGCGC
>WNFH01001081.1_pt1 | contig 18226 bp, 13 predicted proteins | sample 5400411 | NCBI WGS metagenome assembly WNFH01 (sample SAMN13153347, study PRJNA577476) | soil metagenome | isolation source: 200 cm saprolite under Douglas fir tree site 2 hole 3 | place: USA:California | collected 2015-04-18
CGAAAACATGGGGCGGACTGAACTCCGCCCCTTCCAAAACGCAACGAGTCTTAGTCCCTGATAAGTCGGATTACCGGACATTGAGAGGTTGTGCCGATTGGCGCTAGCAGCTTGAGTTTTACCGGGGCAGTCTCCTGGCCAGCCGTAGGAGGCGGCTGACCATGAGACGGAAAACTCAATAGCGGAAGCTTGCTCGACCGAAAGCAAAGCACTGTTATTAAGCTTGATGGTCAAACCGTCTCAATACCGGGAGATATCTGTCCCCGAATTGTCCCTAAACTCTTTTCGGTTTGGTGCTTTACCATGCATCACAGTGCACGCTGGTATTGTTATGAAGGCCAATAGAATCAATCGCTTTGCAAGAATGTGCTATTGACTACGCCTCGGTGCAAGAATGCTGATTTCGATTCGTAATCGGCAGGTCGCGAGTTCAACTCTCGCCCTCGGCTCCAGTCCGTTGTCTGACAAAGTTGCACTCCCACGCTTCCGGCAAGCCAACTCACTTCCGCCTTCCCGTGACACGCCGCACTTTTACTTCCCATTGGAGCTTCAGAGTTTCTTCGCCATCTGCTTTGATTTTGATATAGTCCCACCGATTATGCCCACCCTGTCATCGATGGAAGCCAGTTCTTCCTCGACTCCGCTTACGCGAAATCAGATCCGCGGTTTTTGGGCCGCCTGGGGTGGGTGGACGCTTGATGGCATGGATTCCTTCATCTATGCGCTGGTCCTCGTCCCATCGCTTCGCGAACTCCTGCCGCGCTCCGGCATCGCCGCAACAAAAGGAAACATCGGATTCTACGGTGGGTTGCTTTTCGCGCTATTTCTGATCGGCTGGGGGCTCGCCTTTTTGTGGGGGCCGGTGGGAGACAAGTTTGGCCGCGTGCGGACTTTGATGCTCACGATTATCTGGTACTCAACGTTTACCTTTCTCAGCGCCCTGGTCTCCAACGTGTGGCAGTTGGCGGCTCTTCGCCTCCTCGCGGGAATCGGGATTGGTGGGGAGTGGGCCATGGGCGGCACCTTTGTCGCGGAGGAGTGGCCGGAGGATCGCCGGCGCGCGGGCGCCGGGTACATGCACACTGGCTATTACGTCGGCATTTTTCTCGCGGCGCTCGCGAACTACGCCATCGGCAGCCACTACGGTTGGCGCTATATGTTCGCCATCGGAGGTGTGCCGGCGCTTCTCCTGGCGTGGGTGCGTCGTGGCGTAACCGAGCCAGCGCGGTGGATCGCAAAAGAAGGAGTCGTGCGTTCCTGGGAGATCTATTGGCCTGTCGCAGTGCTCTTTTCACAGGCCTTGCGGCGCCGCACGATACTGAATTCTCTTTTCATGCTCGCGTCGATTTGTGGCCTCTGGGCCGGGACGGTCTATGTTCCTGCCGCCACTACTTCACTGGCGGAAGCCGCCGGCCGCGTGGGTCCACAGGTGGCACAGCTGGCTTCGCGGGCCACGATGCTGGTTGCATTTGCCACGATACTTGGATGTCTTGCGATGCCCTGGATTGCGGAACGTCTGGGCCGGCGCGGGGCGTTAAGTTTCTTTTTCAGTATGATGACCGTGTTCATCGCTCTCACATTTGGGAAGATCTTTTATATCGGGCCAACTGCGCTCCCCTGGTTTTTTGTTTGCCTGTTCTTCCTCGGATTTGGCGGAGCAAATTTTTCCGTCTATACCCTGTGGTTGCCCGAACAATATCCGACGGAATGCCGCGCGAGCGCGTTTGCGTTTTCCACTTCCTTTGCCCGATTCGGCGGCGCAGGGATAACGTTTCTTGTAGGGGCGGGGATTCAACATTACGGTTCGCTTGGAATTCCCGTGGCATTGACCTCACTGGCTTTTGTAATCGGACTTTTTTTGATCCCGTTTGGCGTCGAAACGCGAGGCCAAGCGCTGCCCGCTTGAAGAGCGATTCGGTTTTTGGTGTGGCCGCATGATGGGAAAGAACCCCGAAGCGAAAGGGAACGCCAAACACGCGGTCCTGGCAGGCTTTCTTGGCTGGACGCTGGACGCGTTCGATTTCTTCGTGGTCGTCTTTCTGCTCGACACGCTGGCTCATCAGTTCGGCGTACCCAAGAAAGACATTGTACGCACCTTGACCGCGACGCTCGCGATGCGTCCTCTAGGCGCGCTTTTTTTCGGGTTGCTGGCGGACCGCTACGGCCGGCGGATTCCATTGATGGCCAACGTCATCTATTTCTCTTTCATCGAGGTTATGTGCGGGTTCTCGCCGAACTACACTTTTTTTCTCGTGATGCGGGCGTTGTTTGGCATCGGCATGGGCGGCGAGTGGGGCGTAGGTGCGTCGCTGGCGATGGAGGCGGCCCCCCCGCGCTGGCGCGGAATCCTAAGCGGCATACTCCAGAGCGGATACTCGATCGGCTATCTGCTGGCTGCCATCGCGGCGAGATTCATTCTGCCCGCATGGGGATGGCGGCCGATGTTCTGGATCGGAGCCTTGCCGGCGTTGCTGGCGCTTTACATCCGCACAAAAGTGCCGGAGTCCGAAGCGTGGAAGCAGCACCGGGCCGCAACTACCGGGCAGGTACTCCGCGTCGTCGCCGTGGAGTGGCGGCGCTTCCTGTATCTGGTTGTGCTGATGACCTTCATGATGTTCCTCTCTCATGGCACACAGGACTTGTACCCGGACTTTCTGAAAGAAGCGCATCGCATCTCCGCAAAAGTGGTCGCGAATGTGGCCATCCTCTACAACATTGGCGCAGTGATAGGGGCCGTCATATTTGGGCATCTATCGCAGATAGCCGGACGGCGAAAAAGCATGATCGCCGCGCTGGCATTGTCGCTGATGGTCATACCGGTGTGGGCCTTTGGAGGAACTTTTGCCGCGCTCGTCATCGGGGCGTTCTTGATGCAAGTGGGTGTGCAAGGCGCTTGGGGCGTGATTCCGGTGCACTTGAACGAGTTGGCCGCCGATGCTGCGCGCGGATTGATGCCGGGTCTTGCCTATCAATTGGGAATCCTGCTGGCGTCGCCGACCAACTCGATTCAGTACGCCCTGCGCGATCGAGTGGGTTATCAGTGGGCGATTGCGGGATTCGAAATTGTCACCATCACGACTCTCGCTGTGCTGCTCTTGGTCGGAGCGGAGAGACATGGCCGAAGCTTTCTCCGGCCTGCACCGGACGGCGCCACCCCAGAAACAGGTTGAAGCTAAAATCTCCGTCGAGACATTGCTCAGCCCTGGCTCCTCCACGGGCGGCTTGACGTTAGTCGCTATTATGTTATGGTGACTCTCAGAAATTCACACATTTTTGTGAAGCGGCCCGGCAAAGCGTTCAGCCAAGAGAGTTACTGATCATGGCAAACATCAAGACCGTTCGAAGCGGGGCATCTCCCGAAACGGTTCGACTCGCCGGGAAAACCCGTTCCGCGCGGGGACGCCGAGGCGCGAAAGACCCGAATGCTCCTGGAGTCCGGCAGGTAGCTGGTCTGCGCGAGCGCAAAAAAGCGCGTCTGCGGCAGCAGATCATCGAAACGGCCCTAAAACTCTTTCGCGAGCGCGGGTACGAGAAAACCCGCGTTGACGACATCGTTCAAGCGCTCGAGATCAGCCAGCCGACGTTCTTCCGGTACTTTCCGAGCAAGGACGACGTTCTGCGCCAGGTCGGCCGCCGTGGCTTCGAATGCCAGGCAGAGAGGCTCCAATCAGAGCTTTCCAGCAAGGCCACTACCGCGGAACGCTTGCGGCGCTTTTATCAGTCTTTGGCGCGCACAACGGAGGCTGACCGGCCGCTATGGCAAGCGGTGGTGCTGGCCGGCGCGATGGACCCGGTTCGCTCTCCCGATATGCGCCGGCCTGAGGGAATCGCGGTTGGATTGCTCCGCGAGATTCTTTCTCAAGGCCAGAAGCGCGGCGAGGTCACGAAAGCATTCCCGGTGGTTCACCTCGCTGAATTTATGGAAGGGCTCTTCACCACCGTGGTTCGGCAGTGGGCCGTCGACCTGACCGGTCCGCATAGGCTGACCGAGCGTGTGCGCAGCGCCGTCGAGTTTTTCCTGCGGGCCTCCAAGCCCTAATTTCAAGGCTGCTCGAATGAAGGCTGCCGTTCTCCACGAATTCAAAAAGCCGCTCGCCATCGAGGAAATCGACACGCCCAATCCCGGCCCGGATGAAGTCCTCATTGAGGTCGAAGCCTGCGGCGTTTGCCATTCCGATCTCCACGTAGCCGATGGCGACTGGCCCCAGCTCGCGCCAATCGTAAAAAAGCCGCTGGTCCTGGGGCACGAAATTGCCGGCCGCGTCGTTGAGAGAGGATCCGCGGTTCGCGATTTGAACATTGGAGACCGCGTCGGAATTCCCTGGATTCATTGGACCTGCGGTAAGTGTGATTTTTGCCGCGAAGGGAACGAAAACCTCTGCATCAGTCAAAAAATTACCGGCGTGACCGTCGATGGCGGGTACGCAGAGTTCGTCAAAGCGCCCGCATCGCATGTGATCAGGATTCCCGATAATTTGACTTCCGCCGAGGCCGCTCCTCTCTTTTGCGCCGGAGTCACGGTTTACCGCGCGCTTAAGCAATCAAGTATTTCGCCTGGGCAGCGGCTCGCTGTTTTCGGCGTGGGTGGTCTGGGGCATCTCGCCGTGCAGATAGGTCGCGTGCTGGGCGCCCAAATAACCGCGATCGATATTTCAGAAGATAAACTTGCGCTGGCGCGATCGCTCGGCGCATCCGCGACTCTGAATGCCGCGACAAACGATGTCGTCAAAGAGTTGCGGGGCGCTGGCGGCGTTCATGCAGCGATGGTTACTTCCGCCTCAAAAGCAGCCTACGATATGGCTTTCTATTGCGTCAGGCCCGCCGGATCGTTACTCGTTGTTGGCCTGCCCGCAGAGAACATCTGCTTTCCGCCCATTATGATGGCGGCAGGAGAAGTCCGCATCCGGGCTTCCGCGGTGGGCACACGTCAGGATTTGCGCGAAGTGCTCGCCATGGGTGCGGCGGGAAAGATTCGCTGCCAGGTATCCACGCGGCCGCTCGCTCAGGCGAACGAGGTCGTAGAAGAACTGCGCCGAGGCCAAGTTTCTGGCCGCGCCGTCTTGATCGCCCATTGAGATGCGGGCTTCGTGAACAGCGCAACGCCGCGGCAGAGATTTCGAAATCGCTGAGCAGAGTATTGCGGAAGCTGTGGTGAACTGAGAAGGGAACATCCGTCGGATGAAGGTCCAACAACTTTTTGATCTTACCGGACAGGTGGCCATCGTCACGGGCGGCTCGATTGGCCTGGGACGCCAGATGGCCGAGGGACTGGCGGAAGCGGGAGCGAACCTTGTTCTCTGCGCCCGCAAAAAAGAGCGCTGCGAGCAGGCCGCCGGAGAATTGCAGAAGCTCGGGGCGAAGACCTTGGCGCTTGGCTGCGACGTGAAAAATTCAGCCAACGTCCAGGAAGTTGTGGATGCGACGTTGGCTCAATTTGGGCGAATCGACATTTTGATCAACAACGCGGGCACATCCTGGGGCGCGCCGGTCGAAGAGATGCGACTCGAGCATTGGAATAAAGTGATCGAGACCAACCTGACCGGGACATTTCTCTTTTCCCAAGCGGTTGGAAAGCGCATGGTTCCCCAGCGCCGCGGCAAGATCATCAACATCGCTTCGGTCGCTGGCCTTCGCGGCGCGGCGCCGGAATTTCAGGCGATTGGCTACCACGCGAGCAAAGGCGGGGTGATCGCGTTTACGAAAGACCTCGCTTGCAAGTGGGGGATCCACAACATCCAGGTGAACGCCATCGCTCCCGGATGGTTTCCGACAAACATGTCGCAGGCGGTCATCGAGCGGAATAAAGATGCATTCCTGAGCAAAATTCCCCTCCGGCGTTTCGGCAATGAGTGCGACTTGAAAGGCGCTGCTCTCTTCCTTTCCTCTGGCGCTTCCGATTACGTCACTGGCCATGTGTTGGTCGTGGATGGAGGGCAGATCGCTTAATCGGGCGAGAGAATCGATGAACGTTCCACTCACTCCAATCCGCTGCCTGCGCTACGCGGAGCAGCAATATCCGCGCCGCACAGCCGTCGTTTGCGGCGAGCATCGTTTTACATACGCGCAATTTGCGGAGCGTGCTGGCCGGCTCGCCGGTGCTTTGCGCAAGGCTGGCATCAAACCAAGCGATCGCGTCGCATTTCTCAGCATGAACTGCCACAGGCTTCTCGAAGCCTATTACGGCGTGCTTGAAGCGGGGGCGGTGCTGCTCCCGCTCAACATCCGGCTCGCGCCGCATGAACTGGCCTACATTTTGAATGATTCCGGCGCGAAGCTGCTATTTGCGGAAAAAGAATTCCTTGCAACTGTTGATACGTTTCGTCAGAGCGTCCCGGCCGTCAGGACTTTTTGCGCCTTGGATTTCCCGCCTACAGCGGGCTGGCTCTCGCCGCAAAATTATGAGGCTATGCTCGCCACGGCCACTCCACACAAAGCGGACATCATGGAAATCGACGAGAGCTCCGTCGCCGAGCTTTTTTATACCAGCGGAACCAGCGCCGATCCCAAGGGCGTGATGCTCACGCACCGGAATATCTATCTGCATGCCCTCTACATTTGCCTCACCGACGATCCCACAAAGGAAATCGTGCAACTTCACACCATTCCTCTTTTCCATGCCAACGGCTGGGGCGCGGCACACTCCCTGGCGCTCATGGGCGGAACACACGTGATGCTGCAGCGCTTTGATCCGGCGCAGATTTTCCGGCTTATCGAGCAGGAACGCGTAAGCAGCATGTGCCTAGTCCCTGCCATGGCCACAGCTTTGGTGAATTGCCCCGAGCGCGCGAAATATGATTTAGCCAGCCTGCAAATCATTAATATCGGCGGGGCGGCGTCATCCCCCACGCTTGTGCGCGAGGTCGAAGAAAAGCTCGGCGGCTCGTGCCGTTCCGGCTATGGACTCACGGAAACGTCTCCGACCCTCACCCTCTCCCGGATGAAGCTTGGACTCCAATGGGAAGGCGAGCAAAAATACGCCGGCCAGGCCATGACCGGCTTCGCGATTCCCGGCGTCGAGATCCGCGTCGTGGACGCGAACGACAAAGACGTGCCGCACGACGGAAAAACCGTTGGCGAAATTGTCGCGCGTGGCGACATTGTGATGCTGGGTTACTGGCAGCAACCGGAAGCGACGGCGGAAGCCATGCGGGGCGGATGGTTCCATACCGGCGATATGGGCACGATCAATGAAGAAGGGTATCTCCTCGTGGTCGACCGCAAGAAGGAAATCATCGTCAGTGGCGGAGAAAATATTTCATCGCTGGAAATTGAGAAAACGATTCTCGCGCATCCCAGCGTGTATGAGGTGGCGGTCATCCCCGTGCCTGATGAGAAGTGGGGAGAAGTGCCCCGCGCATTGATCGTGCTGAAACCCGGAGGAAAGGCAGGAGAAGCGGAGCTGCTCGAATTCCGCCGCGCTCGCATGGCTCACTACAAGGTTCCCCGCTCGGTCGAATTTCTCGAAGGTTTGCCGAAGACTGGGACGGGGAAAATTCTGAAGAGGGAACTGCGCAAGAAATATTGGGGTGGGCAGGATACCATCCGGCCTGAATTTGCCAATCGAAAGTCGCGTTGATGGCCGCCGTGAGTGTGAGAGGGCTCTGGTAAATGGACCTAAATCTGACAACTGAAGAGCTGGAGTTCCGCGGTGAACTGCGCGCGTGGCTGGTGGCGAACGCCCCGAAAGATTGGGACGATCGCCGCGAGGACTCATTGGAAGTCCGCTTCGACTTTTTGAAGTCCTGGCAGCGCAAGCTGTACGAGGGAGGCTGGGCTGGGATTTCCTGGCCGAAGGAATATGGCGGCCGCGGCGCCAGCTTGATGCAACAGGTCCTCTTCTGGCAGGAGATGGCGCGGGCCGGTGCGCCACCGATGGCCAACGTCCTCGGTCTGGGGCTAATTGGTCCCACGATCATCGCGTTTGGCACCGAAGCGCAGAAGAGACGCTATTTGCGGAAAATCCTGAGCGCCGAAGAAATCTGGTGCCAGGGATTCTCCGAACCGAACGCCGGCTCGGATCTCGCGGGCTTGCAAACTGAAGCGCGTCTTGATGGCGGCCAATACATCGTCAACGGGCAGAAAGTTTGGACCAGTTATGGCTGGGCCGCCGACTGGTGCGAGCTCGTTGTGCGCACGGACCCGAATGCGCCCAAACACAAGGGCCTCACGGTTTTGTTGGTGGACATGAAGACGCCGGGCGTGGAAGTGCGCCCCTTGCGCCAGATGACCGGAGAGACAGAGTTCAACGAAGTGTTTTTCCGCGATGCGCGCGTGCCCGCTGAAAATGTCGTTGGCAAAGTGAATCAAGGCTGGGACGTCGCCATTGGCACTCTCATGCACGAGCGTGGCTCCTTCGGCGCCGGCCTGCAGATCATTTACAAGCGCAACATGGACCGGTTGATCGAGCTGTCTCGCACGATGCACCGCGATGGGCGTCCCGCTGCGCGAGACCCCGTCACGCGCCAGAAGCTTGCTCAGTGCTATGGCGAAATTGAAGTTATGCGGTGGAATCAGATGCGCGCCTTCAGCCGCATCAGTGCCACCGGGGTACCGGGGCCGGAAGGATCGATCCAGAAAATCTTCTGGAGCGAGCTGAATCAGCGCTTCCAACAGATCGCGCAGGAATTGCTTGGCCCCTACGGCCAGCTCGACGGTAGCGATGCACGCGCCGTCGACAAAGGCATTTGGTCCTACGGTTACCTGCGCGCCCGAGGCAACACCATCGAAGCGGGTACCTCGGAGATTCAGCGCAACATCATCGGACACTTTGTGCTCGGGCTGCCGCGGAGCTATTAAGCGGGGTTGAAATGCAATTCGGATTGAGCGAGAGCCAGGAAATTCTTCGAGCCAGCGCGCGCAAGTTTTTTGCCGGCGAGTGCCCGATCGCGGAAGTGCGCCGCCTCATGGAAACAGACACCGCTTACGACGCGGTCCTGTGGTCCAAACTAGCGGAGCAGGGCTACACGGGCATTATTTTCCCTGAAGAATATGGCGGTGTGGGACTGGGCTGCGTGGAGCTTATCCTCTTGATGGAAGAAGCCGGGCGAGCGCTTCTGCCGGGTCCGTTTTTCTCCACAGTTCCGTTGGCCGGCGCCATGCTGGATGCCTGCGGCACCTCCGACCAGAAGAAAAAATACTTAGCGCCAATCTGCCGCGGCGAAGCGCGCTCAACGCTCGCAATGCTTGAATCCAGCGCAAGTTGGGACCCCAGCGATGTGCAAATGGCCGCGGCGAATGGAAAATTGTCGGGCGAAAAGCTCTTTGTGCCGGATGCCGCCGTGGCGGATTTTATTATCGTCGTGGCCCGCGACGGACTCTTCGTTGTAGCCGCCAAGGCTCCGGGCGTCAGCATTTCCCCGATGTCCGGCATGGATCTCACGCGCAAATTGTATTCGGTCAGGTTTCAGAACACGCCAGCCGAAAAACTTGGTAATGACGCCGGAATGGCAAGGGGGCTTAATATTGCAACCGCGGCACTTGTTGCCGAGATGGTTGGTGGGATGCAGCGGACGCTCGATATCACCGTTGAATACGCCAAGACCCGCAAACAATTTGGCAAGCCGATTGGAATGTTTCAAGCTGTTCAGCATCAATGCGCGGACATGTATCTGGAAACGGAAAGCTCGCGGTCCGCCGCTTATTACGCCGCCTGGGCCCTGGAAGAAAGCGCGCCCGACGCGGCCGTCGCCGTCTCCATCGCCAAGATGTATGCGAGCGATTCATCTCGGAGCGTAGGCAACCGGGGAATTCAGGTCCATGGCGGCATGGGCTTCACCTGGGAGAACGATTTGCATCTGTATTACCGGCGCGCGAAAGCTTCGGAAACCGCATTCGGTGACGCGACGTTTCATCGGGAACGCATCGCGCGTCTCGTCATTGACGCCGGCGCAGTCTCGGCAAGAAGCGCATAACAATTCGACAAAAGAGAGTTACCAGCCATGAGCGATCTGGTCCAGTTGATTAAAGACAACGGCATTGCCGTCATCACCATAAACAATCCTCCCGTAAACGCCTTGAGCCCCGGAGTGCCGGAAGGAATTGCCGAAGCCGTCGAACAGATCGGCAAAGACGAGGGCATCATTGCCGCGGTGCTCATCGGCGGAGGCAAGACCTTCGTCGCCGGAGCAGATATCAAAGAGTTCGGGAAAATCACCTCCGGCAAAGCCAATCGTGGCGAAGGCTTCAAACCGTTGCTGCTGCGCATCGAAGATTGCCGTAAGCCGATTGTGATGGCGATTCATGGCACCGCATTCGGCGGCGGCTTGGAGCTCGCTATGGCGGGCCACTACCGCGTGGCGGCGCCCAGCGCCCAGGTCGGCCAGCCTGAAGTGAAGCTCGGCATCATTCCGGGCGCAGCCGGAACGCAGCGTCTGCCGCGGCTCGCGGGCGTCGCTAAAGCTCTCGAGATGTGTGCCGAAGGCAACCCCATCAAAGCAAGCGAAGCGTTGAAACACGGAATCGTTGACCGGCTGATCGAGGGTGACCTGCTGGCTGGTGCTGTTGCCTTCGCGCGCGAGATCGCAGCGAAGCCCGTGCCCAAAACGCGCGAACGAAGCGGCAAGCTTGGCACCGCGGAACAAAACGCTCCGATCTTCGCCGTCGCGCGCGAGATCGCCCGCAAAAAGCAGCGCGGCATGATCGCGCCTCTCGCCGCTATCGACGCCGTCGAGGCCGCCACGAAGTTGCCCTTCGACGAAGGCTGCAAGCTGGAACAGAAGCTGTTCGCGGAATGTCTATTTTCTGATCAATCGAAATCCCTTATTCACGTTTTCTTCGGCGAGCGCGAAGTCGCCAAGATTCCTGACATCCCGAAAGAGACCCCCACGATTCCGGTGAACACTGCCGCTGTCGTCGGCGCGGGCACCATGGGGGGCGGAATCGCCATGGTTCTCGCCAATGCGGGAATTCCCGTCCTTCTCAAGGAAGCTGATCACCCTGCGCTCGATCGCGGCCTTGCGAACATTCAGAGGAATTACGCTAATTCGGTCAAGCGCGGCCGTTTCACCCAGCAATTCGTGGACGAACGATTGAAAATGATTCAGCCCACGCTTAGTTACGATGGATTCGCCAAAGTCGACATGGTGATCGAGGCGGTCTTCGAAGGCATGACGCTGAAGAAACAGGTCTTCGGCGATCTTGACAAAATCTGCAAGCCCGGCGCCATTCTGGCTAGTAACACTTCGACGTTGAACGTCGATGAAATTGCTTCGGCCACTGCACGGCCGCACTCCGTGATCGGCACGCATTTCTTCAGCCCCGCAAACGTCATGCGTCTTCTTGAAATCGTCCGTGGCAAAGCAACCGGCAAAGAAGTCATCGCCACATGTATGCAGCTTTCAAAAAAGCTCGGCAAGGTCGGCGTGCTCGTCGGCAATTGCCGGGGATTTGTCGGCAACCGGATGTTTCATCCTTACGTGCGCGAGTCGGTCTTTTTGCTCGAGGAAGGCGCAAGCGTCGAGGCCGTTGACTCCGCACTCTACGAATTCGGCATGGCCATGGGTCCGCTGGCCGTCGGTGATCTTGCGGGCCTAGACGTCGGCTGGCGCATTCGCAAAGAATATCGCCATCTCGAAAAGCCCGGAATTCGGCAGGCCTTCGCCGGAGATCGTCTTTGCGAGATGGGCCGCTACGGCCAGAAGACCGGCGCCGGCTGGTACAAGTATGATGAAAACCGCCGCGCCATTCCCGATCCTGAAGTTGGCGAACTCGTGCGCAAGTGGGCCGCAGAAGCAGGTATCCCCCCGCGCCAAATCTCCAAGGAAGAAATCGTCGACCGCTGTATCTATTCCCTCGTGAACGAGGGCGCGCGCATCCTCGAAGAAGGCTTCGCGCTGCGCGCGGTCGACATCGACATCATCTACCTCAACGGATACGGATTCCCCTCCTATCGCGGCGGCCCGATGTGGTACGCCGACACCGTTGGCTTGAAAAAAGTCTACGACCGCATCTGCGAGTTTCACCAGCAGCACGGCGAGCTTTGGGAACCCGCTTCGCTTCTAAGAAAGTTGGCGGAAGAAGGCCGGCGATTCTCCGACTTCAACAAGGAACAAAGCGCAACTGCGTGATGCATGGGGCGCCTCTTTCTTGTCCGGCACGCGCAGGCCTCATTTCTCGAGCCGAACTACGACAAACTCTCCGCCACCGGGGAAACGCAAGCGCGCTTGTTGGGGGAGTATTGGGCGCGCCACAAGCTCATTTTCGACCGCGTTTGTTCGGGACCTGGTGTCCGTCACCAAGACACGGCAAAGATTGTTCGTAATGCGTATGCAAAAACCGGCTTGGAATTTCCCGCACCAGTTGTGATGGACGAATTCGACGAATTCCACGGCGATGAGGTCCTGGAGAAGGGCATTCCTCGGCTTCTGGATTGCAAGCCCGTAATTCAGGAGCTCCACCGCGCATTTCAGGAAGCAAATGGCCCGGATGAACGGCCCAGAAAGTTTCAGAAACTGTTCGAGGCCTTGATTACCTTGTGGGTGAGCGAGGAATTAGTGCTCGACCACGTCGAGTCCTGGGAGGAGTTTACCGCGCGGGTCAATCGTGGCGTCACGAAATCGCTCGCGGCTTCCAGCAAGGGCGAGCGCGTTGCGATTTTCACTTCAGGTGGCCCAATCGCGGTTTCCATCCAGCGTGCCCTGCATCTTTCTCCTCGAGACACGTTGAACCTTGCGTGGGTGCTACGCAATTGTTCCTGCAGCGAATTCCTGTTCTCCGGCGATCGCTTCACGCTCAGTACCTTCAACTCGTTTCCGCATCTCGACGGCGCCGCGTTGTTGACATACCGCTAGCGGAGGGAATACAAGACGCGCATGACCGGCCTTCAGGATCAAGCCACCGCCGTGCGGCCAGGCGAAGAACTCGACCTCGTGAAGCTTGAGCCTTTCTTAAGGAGCCATTTCCCAAACGAAACCGGCGCTCTGGCCGTCAGGCAATTCCCCAACGGCCATTCGAATCTGACCTATTCTGTGCACCTCGGCCAGCGCGAAATGGTGCTTCGCCGTCCGCCCTTCGGCAGCAAGGTCAAATCTGCTCACGACATGGGCCGCGAATTTCGCGTGCTTTCAAAGCTCCATGCTGCTTATCCGCCTGCGCCAAGAGTGCTCTTCATCTGCGATGACGAGTCCGTGCTCGGCGCTCCGTTTTATGTGATGGAGCCGATCCGCGGAATCATTCTGCGAAGGGATCCTCCCCCAGGTATGCAGCTTTCCGCAGAAACAGTTCGCCGTTTATGTGAATCATTCATCGGCAATCTCGCTACTTTGCACGGTCTAGATTACGCCGCCATTGGTCTCGCCGATCTGGGCAAGCCACAGGGCTATCTCGAACGCCAGGTGCGCGGTTGGACCGAGCGCTATTACGCCTCCAAGACGCATGAACTTCTGGAGGTTGAAAAGATCTCCGCATGGATGCAGAAGCGTATGCCCTCGATCAGTGCCGCCGCGCTCATCCATAACGACTACAAGTACGACAATGTCGTCCTCGATCCAAAAGACATTACCAGAATAATTGGCGTGCTGGACTGGGAGATGTGCACTATCGGCGATCCGCTCACTGACTTGGGATCAGCGCTGGCCTATTGGGTCGATCGCGACGATCCCGAGGACATGCAAAGAACTCGTTGGGGGCCGACAACCTATCCCGGGAGCATGACCCGCGCCGAACTAGTTCATCTCTACGCGCAGAAAACCGGTCGCGACGTTTCCAACATTCTTTTTTATCTGGTATTTGCACGCTTCAAGATCGCGGTCATCATTCAGCAGATTTACTACCGCTATCATCAGGGGCTCACGAAGGACGAGCGTTTTGCCTCGATGCCCGAACTCATCAAGCTGCTCTTGCGCGCTTCCTGGCGCAGCGCGGAGACCGGCGCGATCTAAAATCGCTCGCCGCTTCGATCGTCTCTCTGGAGAAGTATTTCTAAATCTTACGCGCGTTTGCCTATTTGTAGTAACGAACAATCCATTCCGCCACGCAACATGGTTTTTCTCCGCCTTCACTCTCCACCGTCACGGAAAACGTCGCTTCCTCCGCGCCGGAAAGCTCCTTAAGGCTTAGCAAAGTGAATCGCCCGCGAATCTTCGCGCCGGCCGGAACCGCGGAAGGGAAGCGCACGCGATTCAAGCCGTAGTTGACGGCCATTCGAACCCCGCTTCGAATCTGCACCGCCTGTTTCATTAGGAAACTGATCAGCGAGAGCGTCAAAAATCCATGCGCAATCGTTGTTCCATAAGGCGATTCCTTCGCCGCCCGTTCACGATCCAAATGAATCCATTGCCGGTCTTCCGTGGCTTCCGCGAACTGAGCAATCCGTTCTTGAGTGACGCGAAACCACTCACTCACACCGATTTCCCGCCCCACAAATTTCTTCAGGGATTGCAGTGAATCCACAACCGCCGGTGGCATGAAGCCTCCTGCGCACAAAATGCATTCGAATTCGGAGTCAGGCGAAACTCAATGAGAAGAGGACGGCGTCCGGGACTTGCCCCACCTTCCGAGCTCCCATTTTGCAATCGATTCCGTGTGCACCTCATCCGGCCCATCGGCCAGGCGCAGCGTGCGCACGTTGGCCCACGCGCTTGCCAGAAACGTGTCTTGCGAAACGCCCGCGCCCCCATGCGCTTGGATCGCCCGATCCAGCACGCGCAGAGTCACGTTCGGGGCCACCACTTTGATCATCGCAATTTCCGACCGCGCCGCCTTATTCCCCACCGTATCCATCATGTACGCGGCCTTGAGCGTCAATAGCCGCGCCTGCTCGATCTCCATGCGAGACGCAGCAATATCCGCGCGTATCGTGCCTTGTTCAGCCAGCGTTTTTCCGAATGCCACCCGCGCCTGCACGCGCTTGCACATCGTTTCCAGGGCGCGCTCGGCCACGCCGATGCAGCGCATGCAATGATGAATTCGCCCGGGCCCCAGCCGCCCCTGCGCGATTTCGAATCCGCGCCCTTCGCCCAGCAGCAGATTCGAAGCCGGCACGCGAACATTCTCAAAGGAAATCTCCGCATGACCGTGCGGCGCGTGGTCGTAGCCAAACACACTCAGCAGTCTGACGATTTTCACGCCTGGTGAGTCCAGCGGCACAAGTATCATCGACTGCTGCTTGTGCGCGGGCGCTGCCGGGCCAGTCTTGCCCATGAAAATCGCAATCTTGCAGCGCGGGTCGCCCGCGCCCGACGACCACCATTTCCTGCCGTTGATCATGTAGTCGTTGCCCGTTCGAACGATGCTTGCACTGATGTTCGTCGCGTCCGATGACGCCACTTCCGGCTCCGTCATCGCAAAGCATGATCGAATCTCCCCCGCCAGCAGCGGCTTCAGCCATTTTTCTTTCTGCTCCGGCGTGCCGTAGCGCGCAAGCACTTCCATATTTCCCGTGTCCGGCGCCGAGCAGTTGAACACTTCCGGCGCCATCGCGCTTCGGCCCATAATTTCACACAATGGCGCATATTCGAGATTGGTCAATCCCGCGCCGTTTTCGTCGTTGGGCAAAAAAAGATTCCAGAGTCCCGCGGCCTGCGCCTTGGGCTTCAGTTCTTCAATGATTCTTGTCGGTTTCCACCGGTCGCGCTCGATCTCCTCGTAAAACCGCTTTTCGTTGGGATAAACATTCTCATCCATGAACGCCCGAACGCGCCGCTCCAAGTCCTTGGTCTTCTCGCTAAAGTCGAAGTGCATGGATTCCGCCTATCTGCCGGTAACAGCTGGAGCGTGGCGTTTCAGATTCCGGTCACTCGGCAGAATGCGTTGCCGCCGGTTTGCCGCCTGGGAAGATGCTCTTCACAATGACGTACAGCACGGGAATAAATAGCAGGTTTAGCGTCGTGGCCGCAATCATGCCCCCGAAAACCGTGGTGCCCACGGACATCCGCCCCGCTCGCCCGGCGCCCCGCGCGAGCACCAGCGGCACGACGCCTAGGATAAACGCGAAGGAAGTCATCAGGATGGGACGAAGGCGAATGCGCGCCGCTTCGATCGCGGCCTCCACCGTGGACATCCCTTTCGCCCGAAGCTGCTCCGCGAACTCCACGATCAAAATCGCATTCTTGCTGGCCAGGCCGATCAGCATTACCAACCCGATCTGGCAGTAGACATCATTCTGAAGTCCGCGCAATGCCTGCGCCCCAATCGCTCCCAAAAGCGCAATCGGCACCGCCAGCAGCACGATGAACGGCAGCACAAAGCTTTCATACTGTGCCGCCAGCGTCAGGTACACCACCACCAGTCCCAATCCGAAAAGGATGAAGGCTTTGCCGCCGGACTGCAGCTCTTCCAGCGAAATCCCGCTCCATTCGAACGTCATCCCTTGCGGCAGAACTCTCTTCGCCAAGTCTTCCATGGCGGCGATTCCTTCGCCCGTGCTTTTTCCCGGCGCTGCCGACCCGTCAATCTCCGCGGATCGGAAAAGATTGTAATGGCTGATCACTTGCGGATTCGCGGTCTGCTCGACCGTCACGACGTTATCGAGCGGAATCATCTTCCCCGTGTCGGAGCGCAAATAGTATTGCCGGATATCTTTCGGCTGTGAGCGATAGCGGCTGTCCGCCTGCACGTACACGCGGTACGACCGGTTGTTGAAATCGAAATCGTTCACGTACACCGAGCCCATGTAGACCTGCAGCGCGTTGGTCACCTGACTTAGCGGCACCTGCAGGCTCTTGGCTTTTTCTCGGTCGATCCGCACCAGGTATTGCGGGTCGTTGGCCGTATAGCCGGTGAATAGCCCAACCAAATCCTTGCTCGCGTTTCCTTCTGCCACCAGCTTGTTGGCCGTGTCGGCGATTGCCTGAAGCGAATTTCGCCCCAGGTCTTCAAGCTGAAACTGGAAACCGCCGAATGTTCCGAGACCCTGCACTGCCGGCGGATTGAAAGGCACGACCAGCGCTCCCGGAATCGCAAACAGTCGCCTGCGCAAACGCTGAATGATCGCCGCCGCCGTATGCTCTTCGCCTTTTCGCTCCGCGAACGGTTTCAAGCTGCTGAACACCAGTCCGCGATTCGGCGCACCGCCGCCAAAGCTGAACCCAGGCAGAGAAAATGCTCCGGCGATCTCCGGCACGTGCGAAAGCGTTTCTTCCACTTTGCCGCAGATGTCCCGCGTGTACTGCAGCGATGCGCCTTGCGGTGCCTGCACCGCAACAATCAGGTAACCCTGATCGTCTTCCGGGATGAACGCCCGCGGAACCTTGTTGTAGAGCCAATAGGTCACTCCCAGCGCCGCAAAAAAGACCATCAGTGCCGCGAAGCGCCACCCAATCGCTTGGCGAACCGTCTTGCGGTAGAAATCGGTGCCCGAAGTAACCACCACATTAAATGCCTTGAAGAACCGCCCTTGCGCTCGCTCGCGATGCCGGCCTAGAAAAATCGCCGAGAGCGCCGGTGTGAGCGTCAGCGCGTTGAACGCGGAGATGGAAACTGAAAACGCAATTGTCAGCGCGAATTGCCGGAACAGAATTCCCGTGGTTCCCGGGAACAGCGCCACCGGCACGAAAACCGCGACGAGCACCAGCGACGTCGCGATCACCGCGCCGGCCACTTCCTTCATCGCCACCGACGCGGCGTTGTGCGGCTCCGTGAGTCCTTCCATGATGTGACGCTCCACATTTTCGATCACCACAATCGCATCATCAACCACCAGCCCCGTCGCCAGCGTGATGCCGAACAGTGTGAGCGTATTGATCGAAAATCCCAGCAGCTTCACGAACACGAACGTCCCGATCAAGGAAACAGGAATCGTGATCGCGGGAATGAATGTGCTTCGCCAATCTTGCAGAAATACATAGATCACCGCGATCACCAGGAAAATCGCTTGCAAGAGTGTGATCAGCACGTCGCGGATCGATTCGCCGATGACCGTGGTCGTATCGAATGCCACCGCATACTTCAACCCTGGCGGGAAATTCTTGGAGAGCCGCAGAAGCTCTGCCTTTGCCGCTTCATCCACGTCCAATGCATTCGCTCCCGGAAGCTGCGTGACGCCAAAGCCAACTGCATCATGCCCGTTGAAGCGCACTATCAAGTCGTAATTCTCGGCGCCGAGCTCAGCGTGCCCGACGTCTTTCAACCGCACGAGTGTCCCATCCGCCCCGGACTTCAAAATAATGTTGTCGAACTGCGCCGCGTCGGTGAGCCGCCCAACCGCCCTCACGCTGATCTGGAACGCCTGTCCCTCCGGCGCAGGGGGTTGCCCGATTTGTCCCGCCGCCACCTGAACGTTTTGTTCCTG
>WNFH01003934.1_pt1 | contig 18221 bp, 17 predicted proteins | sample 5400411 | NCBI WGS metagenome assembly WNFH01 (sample SAMN13153347, study PRJNA577476) | soil metagenome | isolation source: 200 cm saprolite under Douglas fir tree site 2 hole 3 | place: USA:California | collected 2015-04-18
ACTATCTTGCTTCGCGCCCGAACCGTGTCTTTACGCGGGATCAGCTCCTCGATGCTGTCTGGGGCACGGACCGGTTTGTCACGCCGCGTAGCGTGGACGTTTACGTTCGCCGGCTGCGCGAAAAAATCGAATCCGATCCTGAAAACCCCGCACATTTGAAAACCGTTCGCGGTGCGGGCTATTTGTTTGAAACCCGTGCGGCTTAATCTGTTCTGGAAACTCGGTATTGCGTTCTTCGCCCTGCTGATCGCGGTCCTGCTGCCCGTTGATTTCTATGCCGAGCGGGCCCTGAGACGTGGTTACGAACGAGCTGGTTTTGAAGAACTCGCCGCCATCGCGCGCGTCGCACTGGCTCATCCTCCGCAACCCGCTGAGCTCATCTCCCAGGTGCCCGCCAAGGGTGCGCCGCTTCTTGATTGGGTTGCGCAGATGGCTGCCGGCGGTGCCCGCGTCACGGTCATCGCTTCGGACGGTCGGATACTCGCTGATTCCCAGTCCGATCCGTCAACCATGGAAAATCACGCCGGACGCCCGGAGATTCAAGATGCTTTCGCAAAGGGTAACGGACAATCCGTTCGCCACAGCGCCACGATCAATCGTGACCTCTTGTACTACGCCGTGCGCCAGCCTGTCCCCGACGCTACTCCGGTGGTCCTGCGTTTTGCATTGCCTCTTCAGACCGTGGACGAGGTTTTGTGGGAGTTCCGCAAACGCCTTTGGCTCGCTTCCCTTGTCGTGCTTCTCGTGACCGGGGCTGCCGCGCTGCTGATCTCGCGCTCCTTCTCGGATCGCGTGGACCGTTTGACTGCGTTTTCGCGCCGCGTTGCCGAAGGCGATTTTCGTCCCATTGATGCGGACCGCTCCGGCGACGCGTTGGAAGCTTTGGCGGTGTCCCTGAATGAGACGGCCGGACGCCTCGACCGCACCATCCGTACGCTCACCGAAGAGCGCAATCTCTCTTCCGCGATTCTCGGCAGCATGGTGGAAGGCGTCGCGGTCGTGAACGCCTCGGAACGCCTGCTCTTCGCCAATCCAGGGTTTGAGGAAATCCTGGATCTCGACGTACCCCCGCAATCGGGAAGCGCTCTTGTGGAGATCGTAAGACAAACGGAACTGCTCGAAGCGGTCCGCCAGGTCTTGAAGGGAGAGCCGCGAGTCGAAACCGAGATCGTCACCGGCACGCTGCGCCAGCGGTTCTTCGCCGTTACCGTCGCCGCCGTCACCGCCGCCGAGACTTCCGGCGCCGTCATCGTCTTGCACGACATCACCGAGCTGCGCAAACTCGAACGCGTCCGGCGCGATTTCGTCGCCAATGTCTCCCACGAATTGAAGACTCCCCTCACCGCCATCCAAGGCTTCGCGGAAACGCTCCTTGCCGGTGCCATTGACGATCCGAAGAACCGCGTCCGCTTTCTGGAGATCATTCTCGATCATTCGCGCCGGCTCGCCCGCCTTACTGATGATTTGCTCAGGCTTTCGAAAATGGATGCGGACCGGCTCGATCTCGAAGTTCAGCGCCTGGGCGTCACTCATTTTGTGGAGAGCTGTGTGGAAACCGCTCAGCGTCCCGCCGCCGAAAAAGACCTGCGCATCTCTGTGAATTTGCAGGAGCGGTTGCCGGATATCGCTGCGGACCGCCGGCGCCTCGCCGAAGTTCTGCAGAATCTGCTAGACAATGCGATCCAATACACCTCGCCCGGCGGCCAGGTCATGCTCAGCGCCTCGGCCGACCGTGGAGAAGTCAAATTCACCGTCTCGGACACCGGCATCGGCATTCCCCAGGCCGACCAGCCTCGCATTTTCGAACGTTTCTATCGTGTGGACGCCGCCCGTTCCCGCGAAGTTGGCGGTACGGGACTCGGCTTGGCCATCGCCAAGCATCTCGTCGAAGCCCATGGCGGCCGCATTTGGGTGGAGAGCGAAGTCGGCCAAGGCTCGCAGTTTTATTTCACCGTTCCGATCTTCGATTCGGAACGCTGCTCCTCCCGCAACGCGCGCTAGGCTGGCTTTTCACCACGAGCACGCCCATGCTTCAAAGGCTGATCCCGTCGCCTTTGTGAGCTGGAGCGAAGCGTGCCTTCCCTTTTCCCGCATTTTCACACTTTTGTGAACAAGCTATAATCATTCGCACGCAAACTCTTGCTTACGAGCGGAACTGTGACTTCTCGATCTCCGCTCCGAGGGAACTCATGGCCTCAGCCCCTGGACTCACGGAAGTCGTGCTTTACGACACGCTGGTGAACTACCTGGTTTCCATGGCCCGTACCGTCGAGGGCGCGATGAATCGCGCCCTGGATGCCATTGTCAGTCTGGAGAGTCCCCGAACCGCCGCTCTGCCCGGCGAGGTATTTCTTCTCGAACCGCGCATCAACGAAATGGAAATCGTTATCGACGAGCACGCCATCCGGCTTCTCCGCCGCGGCTCGTACTCGGATGACGAAATGCGCCTCATCGTCGCTGCTCTGAAAATCACCAATGACCTGGAACGCATCGGCGACCTCGCCGTGAATCTCGCCCAGGGCGTCATCTCTCTCCGCGAAATGACCGGTGCCCGAGTCCCGCAGGAACTCGCACCTATGGGCTCCGCCGTGCGCGCCATGGTCAGCAAAAGCCTAGGCGCGCTCATTTTTCGCAACGTCGAAATGGCCACCCAGGTCCTTGAAAGCGACGATGTCGTCGATCAGTACCGCGACCGCATTTTCGAGCAGCTCCTTCAGGGCATGACCCGAGAGCCGGCCCTCGTGAGTCCGGGCCTGCAGTTCATTCTTGCCACGCGCCATCTCGAGCGCATCGCCGATCACGCCACTAACATCGCCGAAGATATTATCTTCTGGGTCCGTGGCCTCGATGTCCGCCACGGCCGCGGCCTCTCCGTGCTTTCAGAGCCATCCACGCTTCCGGCAGCGGACGATTCGAACATTACGCAGAATTCACGCTCTCTTCATTCAGATGTGACCCCCGTCGGTCACACTGAGCAAGCTTGATCTTCACTCTAAGTCCTACCTTGGGGACCGGTGCACCCCTGGCTCCGGTCCCCATCTCCTCCCTCCCGGGGCGATAGAAGTCGGCTGATTCCAATATTTCAATTTGTAACCTTGCAGCACTCCTGTGTTACAGAATATTCACACACGATTCAAGGTCTGTTCACCCCGCCTCTCTAGAATTGTCACATTAATTAAATTTGCTTCTATCGGGTTGTGCGCGTTCGTGATGCCGTGCAGTCGGTGTGCTTAGGACGATTCGAACTAAATCGGAGGAATAGATGTGTAGGACTTGGATCGCTTTGTTGTTATCTGCCCTCGTGACTGTGACGCCGTCTCGGGCAACGGATGGGCCGGACAAGGAAGCTGCGGCGAAAGAAGCCCCGGCACAGACGGCTGCCAAAAAGAAGCCGGCCACAGCGGCGAAGAAGTCCGCCGAGAAATCTGTTACGGAGGCACTGAGCGCCGAAGTCGAGCAACTGCGTCAGATGATGATGCAGCAGTCCCAGCAGATGGAAGCGCAGCAGAAAATGATGCGTGAGCAGCAGGAAAAGCTCAATGCGCTGACCGCAGAGTTGCGTTCCGCGCAAGCCGCGGCCTCTTCAGCCGCTGCTGCGGCCCAGGAAGCCAAGGCGGAGCAGGGGAATGCCAAGGTGACGGAAGGCCAGCTGGAGGCTGTCGCGGACGCCACCAATGACCTCAACAAGAAAGTTGCCGCGCTGGATAAGGACTACCAGGGCGAAAAGAAGTCGCTCGGCGACAAAATCAAGGCCGTCGGTCCTTTCAACTTCAGCGGCGACTTCCGGCTGCGTGACGAACCCTTCATCGGCGGCCCCACCAACCAGTCCCAAGTCCGCAACCGGGCACGTTTCCGTGCGCGTCTGAACATCAACGCAAAATTCAACGACGATATCAGCGGCGGCTTGTCCGTGGCCTCGGGCGATCTCAACGATCCGATTTCCACGAATCAAACCTTGAACCAGTTTTATACCCGCAAGCCGTTTACTCTAGACCGCGCGTTCATCAACTACACTCCCCACCAATTCAAGCCGCTCATCCTCACCGGCGGTAAGTTTGCCTACCCGTGGTACCGCACCGAGCTCACTTGGGATAATGACCTCAACCCAGAGGGCGCGGCGCAAACGCTGCAGTGGAATTTCACCAACAAAACACCGATCATCCGCCGTTTCGCTCTCGTCGGTTTTGAACTGCCTTTCACCGAAGTCCAGCATACCTCCGGCGCCAACAGAAGCCGTGTCCAAAGCGTCGTCTATGGTGGTCAGGTGCAGGCCGTGTGGGAACTCGCCAGCTGGCTCAGGTTAAGCACGTACGGCGGGTATTACAACTACCACAACCCCAATTCGATCGCCTTGGCCCTCGCCACGGCAAGCGGCAATCCTCAGACGCCGCTCAACGGCTTGCTGACTCTGGGTGGCGCCAGCTCACAGAACGCCGTCACCACCACAACCGTCAGGACCATCGTGACAGCAGACGTTGGTGGAGTCCCCACGGCGCTTCCCACGGGCGTTACTACCGTCACAGCCGCGCAATTCGCATCGAAGTTCGGATTGTTGGATGCGATCGCCCGCCTTGATATCAAGACTCCCTACCCCAGGCTTCCTCTTGTGATTCTTGGCGACTACGTCCAGAACACCCGAGCTTGCGCCAACGTTGGCAATCTTCCGGCGATAGGTACCACCACCACGGCAACAGCGATCACCGTCGTGTCAAGCAATACTGCTGGTACATGCTTCTCGCGCGAGCGCCGTGGATATTGGCTCGAAGGCCGCATCGGCCGCCAATCGGAAGCCAAGGATCTCCAGTTCGCCTACACGCGCATGTTCATCGAACGCGAAGCCGTCATGGGCGCCTTCAATTTCAGCGACTTGCGCCAGAACAGCAGCGTCAGCCAGCACCGCATCGAAGTCTTCTACCAGGCCTATAAGAACGTTCAGTTGGCCTTCACTGGTCTGATCGGTCGCCCGCTCAACTGGCATACCTCGGCTGCGCCTGAGCCGTGGCTGAAACGCCTGCAGTTTGACGTCGTCTACAAGTTCTAGCGTTCGACGGCTGTAACACTGCTGCAACAATTGGAGTCCATACTTGAGCATGAATACGAAGGAGGAAAGAAGATGAGAAAAATCTCGAAATTGGCCTTGGCTACTGCCACTTTGCTGGTCACGGGCGCTGTGGCCCTGATGGCCGAGGGCCGCAACATCACCGTGAAGGGCTCGGACACACTGGTCATTCTCGGCCAGCGCTGGGCGGAAGTCTTTATGAGCAAGAATCCCGGCTTGACCATTCAGGTCACCGGCGGCGGCTCCGGAACGGGTATCGCCGCTCTCATTAACGGAACCACGGACATTTGCGAGGCATCGCGTCCCATGAAAGATGCCGAAAAGGCCGATGCCAAGGCCAAGCGCGGCAAGGACGTCATCGAATTGCCCGTCGCCGTGGACGGCCTGGCGGTGTACGTTAATGAAGCCAATCCAATCACCGAACTCACGCTCCCGCAGATCAAGGCCATCTACACTGGCGTCGTCAAGAACTGGAAAGATGTCGGCGGCAGCGACCAGAAAATCGTTCTCTATAGCCGCGAAAACAACTCCGGCACCTACGTCTACTTCAAGGAACACGTCCTTGAAAATGGAGACTACTACCCGACAGCGCAGACCCTCCCGGGCACCGCAGCAGTCATCAATGCTGTTGCCAAGGATCCCCGCGGCGTCGGCTACGGCGGCATCGCTTACGGTAAAGGCATCAAGCATCTGAATATCAAGAAAGATGCGAACAGCCCCGCCGTTGCACCCACCATGGAAAATGTCCTGGCCGCGAAGTATCCTATCAGCCGCTATCTCTACTGGTATGTTGCCGGCCAGCCTCAGGGGGACGCTGCCAAACTCGTTGATTGGGTCTACTCAAAGGAAGGGCAGGAAATTGTAGAGAAGGTCGGTTATTACCCGTTGACCGAGACCGATCGCTTGAATTTCGCTGCGCGTGCTTCAGGCACTTCGGTGAAAGCAGCTGCTGCGCCGGCGAAGAAAAAGAGCTAAGTCGAACCTCTTTTCGGTGAACGCCCGGTTGCATAATGCAGCCGGGCGTTTCGCCCCCTAAGGAGCCAATGAGCACCCTCGCTCGGCCCATCACCCCGCTGGAAGCCACTGATATCCGCCACCGTCGGATTACCGACGCGATTATCGAAAAAATCATTTATGCCTCCGCCCTCGTCTCCATCACCATCATTTTTCTGATTTTTCTGTTTGTGGGCAAGGAAGCCCTCCCGGTTTTCACTAGCGCCCAAGTCCATCAGGAAGTCACCCTGCAAAAGATGATCCTGCCGCAGAATTACGGCAGCCCCGAAGCGCCTGTTCACTACATGTGGCAGCCTGTTTCACAGGTTCCCAAGTACAGCCTGATGCCGCTGCTCCTGGGGACCCTCAAAGTCACGCTCATGGCGATGCTTTTCGCCACCCCTCTTTCCGTTCTCGCGGCCATCTATTGCACGGAATTCGCGCCGCGCTGGGTCCGCGAAATCGTCAAGCCCTCGATTGAGCTCCTCGCCGGGATCCCTTCTGTGGTGTTGGGTTTTTTCGCGCTTATCGTCCTTGCCAGTTGGATTCAAAAGCTTTTTGATTTCGATTACCGCTTGAATGCCGTCAACGCCGGCATGGCCCTCGGACTTGCCGTTATCCCGGTCATGTTCACCATCATGGAAGATGCGCTCACCGCCGTGCCGCGCAAACAACGCGACGCCGCAAGAGCCCTCGGCGCCACGCCCTGGCAAACCGCCTGGCAGGTCGTTCTGCCTTCCGCCCTTCCCGGCGTGCTCGCGGGTTTCATTCTCGGATTCGGCCGCGCCATGGGCGAAACCATGATCGTCCTTATGGCTTCGGGCAACGCCGCCATCACCTCCTGGAGCTTCACGGAATCCGTCCGCACCATTTCTGCAACGATCGCTGCTGAACTGGCCGAAGTTGTTTTCGGCAGCCCACATTACCACGTGCTCTTCTTCCTCGGTACCTTGCTCTTCGCCATCACCTTTGTCCTCAACTGGCTCGGCAGTCGCATCGTCAACCGCTTGCGCCGCCAGCTCTCCGGAGCCGTCGTATGAAGCTCCGGCTCATGGACAAAACGTTTGTCTGTCTCACCGGACTCGCCGTCATGATTATTCTTGCGCTTCTCTTCACAATTCTCGGCAATATCGTCGCCAACGGTTGGACGCGCATCTCCTGGGAATTTCTCAGCGGCAACCCGCGTGAAGGTATGACCGAGGGTGGCATTTTCCCCGCTATCTTTGGCACCGCGCTTCTAGTCCTCTTGATGAGCATTTTCGTCGTGCCTCTCGGTGTTCTCGTCGCCATCTATTTCTCGGAGTACGCCAATCGAACCTCCATGCTGTATCGCTGGTCCCGCTCCGCGGTGGATAATTTGGCGGGTGTTCCGTCCATCGTCTTTGGCCTCTTCGGCCTCGGTTTTTTTGTCCAATGGGTCGGCCGGGGCGTGGATAGAGTATTCTTCGGCGGCCATCTGGCCTTCGGCCAGCCCGCCCTTATTTGGGCTGCTCTGACTATGGCTGTCCTAACCCTGCCTGTCGTCATCGTGAGCGTGGAGGAAGCTTTGCGCGCCGTCCCGCAATCGTTCCGGGAAGCCAGCTACGCCCTCGGCGCAACCAAGAGCCAGACCATCTTCCGCGTTGTCCTCCCGGACGCTGTCTCCGGGGTGCTCACTGGTGGTATTCTCGCCGTGAGCCGCGGTGCGGGTGAGGTCGCTCCCATCTTTTCTCCCTCACCTGCCATCTAAACTAAACGACCAGTTCATGGAGCTCGGTTATCATATTTTCGTTCTCACCACGCAGTCGCCCGACGTCGAGGCGACCAAGCCCTTGTTGTACGCAACGGTTCTCGTGCTTCTTGGTTTGACGTTTCTCCTCAACGTCGTGGCCATCGTCGTGCGCGCGCGGTTGCGAGTTCTTTCCGGAGCGGCACGATGAGCACGTCCGGCACAGGCGCCACCATGGCAAATGAATTTCCTTTGTTGAAGACGGAAGTCAAAGCGCAGTCCGCCCCGGCTCTCGCTTCGGCGGACGCCAAGATGTCGGTGGACAGCTTGGACGCCTATTACGGGAAACGGCTCGCCGTGGATAAGGTCACCATGCCATTCCGCGAAAAACTGATTACCGCCATCATCGGCCCCTCCGGTTGCGGAAAAACCACGCTGCTTCGCACCCTCAACCGCATGAACGATTCCATCCCGGGCTTTCGCGTCGAGGGCAAAGTCCTCCTCGATGGCGAAGACATTTACCATTCCAAGTCCGACGTCATCAGCCTGCGCCGCCGCGTTGGCATGGTCTTTCAGCAGCCCAATCCGTTTCCCAAGTCCATCTTTGACAACGTCGCCTTCGGCATGCGCATCAACGGCCTCGTCAAGGACCACTCCGCCCTTGTCGAGCGCGTGGAACAGGCGCTGCGGCACGCCGCGCTTTGGGATGTCGTCAAGGATCGCCTTCAGAAAAGCGCCATGATGCTCTCCGGCGGCGAACAGCAGCGTCTCTGCATCGCGCGCGCTCTCGCTGTCCAGCCCGAGGTCCTGCTCATGGATGAGCCGGCATCCGCGCTGGACCCCATTTCAACCGCCAAGATCGAAGAGCTGATGGTCGAGCTGAAGAAGGACTACACCATCGTCATCGTCACGCACAACATGCAGCAGGCCGCGCGCGTCAGTGATTTCACCGCCTTCCTGCTCAACGGACACCTGATCGAATGCTGCCCGACGCCGCAGCTCTTCACCACGCCCGGCGATCCGCGCACGGAGGCTTACATCACCGGACGCTTCGGATGATTTCCGGCTGTCATTCCGGGCGAAGCGTGTTTTTTGCGTCCCGGATAGTTCTACGGGGCGAGGAGCCTCTCTTGGTTTTTGGAATCAGCGCCTGCTGAGGGGAAAGCTTTTATGGAACGCCATTTCGAAAAAGACATCAACGAGCTGAAAGAGCGGCTCCTCTGGATGGGCAGCCTCGCCGAGCGTGCCGTCCACCAGGCCGTCGGCGCTGTCCTGGAATCCGATGAGCCGCTCGCCAGGCGCGTCCTCGAGGAAGAAGACGCCATCAACGAGCTCCAGCTGGAAATCGACGATCGCGTCGTTCAGCTTCTCGCCTTGCACCAGCTCATGGCCGTGGATCTCCGTTTTGCGCTGGCCGTTTCGCGCATTAACATCGATCTCGAGCGCATCGGCGATCAGGCCGTGAATATCGCCCAGGGAGCCCTGCGCATCCTTCGCCACCCGCGCGTAAAGCCTTACGTCGACCTGCCGCGCATGAGCGAGCTCGCCGAAGAAATGGTCCGCGACGCTCTCAACGCCGTCGTTCGCCGTGACGTCGACCTCGCGCAAAAAGTCCTCGCCACCGATGACCGCGTGGACCACTACCGCGACCAGATTTTCCGCGAATTGCTTACCTACATGATGGGCGATTCCAGCGTGGTCTTTCCCGCTTTCGAATTGATCCTCGTCGCCAAAAACCTCGAGCGCATCGGCGACCACGCCACCAACATCGCCGAGGACGTCATCTACCTCGTCCAGGGCCAGGACGTCCGCCACCCCACCGTCGACCGCCGCTAGTTCTACATTACTTGGCTGCTGGTACGGCAAAATCCTGGTCTACGAAAGCCCGCAGTGCTGTGCCTTCCTTGACCTCCACATTCTTGCCATGCTTGATCAGGCCAATGGGCCCAAGAAGCACCGTCAGGGCGACGGTGGCTCCAACCTTGCCTTCTCCTTCCTTGCCTTTCGTTCCGTGCAGTCTCATCCTCGAATCTCCGACGATGAGGTGTTCCAATCGCAAGTTCAATTCGCCGCCTTTACCCATCATGCCAGCCTTCTTTGCGTGTGTGACGGTGCCTACAGCCTTCGCACCGGCCTTGGCTACCGTCACTTCACCTACTTTCAGGTCTTCGCCAAGAACCAGATTTACGGGATCGTCCATTGCAGTCTTTGAGCTCAAGTCCTGGGCAAACTTCAGGTTCACGTCGGTGCCTTCCTTCAAAATCAGCTTTGCGGGCGGCTCCGCAGCCTGGGGCGGTGGCTGAACCGCTGGAGAACTCTGGGGTGGTGCTGCTTGGGTCGCGCTTGGTGCGTCTTGTGCGGCGGCCATAGAGCTAAACCAGGGCAGCAACATCGCACTACTTAAAGAAGCGGATTTACATGTCATAACAAGCCGTCCTCTCACGCAGATTTCGAACTAGCTGCCCGGTAGGAAGCTGAAGGCCTCGCTACTTTGCCGCGACCGCCTCATCCTTTAAGTGTTTTGCGCACGCCTCTGCCGTGCTCCGCTGTCCGTGCGCCGAGTCCTTTTTGTGAACGGCGTAAGCATAGACGATTTCGCCCGATTTCAGGTTTGCCACTTTGATGCTGGCGTCTTCGTCGGAATGCCAGCTACCCATGATTACCTTTTTGGCGGTGCCGGCTTTCTTGCTGTCGGCGGTGCCGGTGATTTCATACTCGGCCTGTTCGCGCTGCTCCACGATCTCTACCGGCACTTTCTTGTCTGCAATGGCCTTTCTCAATGGGTTTTCAAACCCGCCCATCGGGGCGACAAACACCTTTGAGCCCGCGGGTATTTTTGTCTGGGCTGGCGGCAGCGTCTGGGCTTGCGGCTGTTGCGAGCGTGCGGATTCGCCGTACCCGGTCGCCAACAACAAGAGCACTCCGAGCAATTTCCAATATTTCATTTCAGTTCTCCATCCTCTCTCTGCAAGATTCTCCCGGTTGCTTGCGGGGGCTATTTCACTACCATCTTCTCCTTCAGATGCTTCGCGCACGCCTCCGCCGCGCTTTGTTTTCCCCTGTAAGAATTCCCCTTGTGGACGGCGTAACCGTAAACCACTTCACTGCTCTTTAGATCCACGACCTTGATGCTGGCTAGGTCGTTCGAATTATCGGTGCCCATAAAGAGCATCTTCGCCCAGCCCGCCTTTTCCGTACTGGCGATGCCGGTGATTTCGTAGTCGGCCTTCGTCCGGTCCGTGACCACCACGACGGGCACTTGCTTCTTGATGATCGCCGCCGCCAGAAACGTATCGAAACCACCTTCGATCGCCGCAATATAGATCCGCGACCCGCGCTCGATTGCTTTTGTACTCTGGTCGACGGTCTTACCTTCTTGTCCCGCGGCCGTCGCCGCCAGAATCAGCGCGAGGCCGAGTCCCACTAGCGGGTGTCTTCCTCTTGGCTGGATCATGTTTCTCTCCTTTCAGCTGGTCACTCTGCCTGTCAGAAGCGACGCACCTGACAAAAGGCAACTCAGGTCTGACCGCTTTCCGGTTGCTTTGAGGGTCTGCGGGAAATAATGTCCCTCGGCGAGACCATTGGCAAGCGACATCCCACGACATTTGGCTTACTAGACACGGTTGTCGCCGATTGTCGTTTCTATCTATAATGCTATGAGCAGATTGCCGGCCACCCGACTTCTCACCAGCCTCCAGCTAATTCTTGTTAACAAGACGGGTACTGCTCTGGTATACTATCTTTGTAAAGTAGTCCGCCTCGCCTTCCGCGAGACCCTCTTACAATCTAAATCCTTCTTTTCTGGAGACTTCCATGTCCACCAATCGCTCCGTTGACCGCTTTGCGGTCACACATAAAAACCGCCGTTCCTGCTTGTGTGCCTTCACCTTCGCCGATGGCCGTCGCTGCCGCACTCCGCGGCCCAATGGCCACCCGCGCCTCTGCTGCTTCCACGCCAAGAGGGAAGCGCAATCCCTCGCCGTCCAGCAGGTCGGCCGCGACGTATCCTCTTTCCTCTCCGGCAGTTATCTGTCCGCTTGCGATCTCAGCTCCGCTCTGGCCCGCGTCTTCTCCGCTGTCGCCGAAGGCCAAGTCAAACCTAAAACTGCCTCCACCCTCGCCTATCTCGGCCAGACTCTGAATCAGACCATCCAGCTCGCCCAGCACGAATACATCAACGCCTTTGGCACGGATTCCTGGCGTGACATGGTGGCCTCCTCCTTCGCCCCTCCCGGCGCTCAAGAGGATGAGGATCCCCTCCTACGAGCACCGAATTCATTCACCGTGTACTGGCCGATGGGAACTTGTCCTGAGCGTAGCAGGAGGCGCCCGATGCCTTGCCGCCACTGTCCCCGACCTCCAGCCGAGCGCTGACGCAGCGTCCACATGGTGCCGTCCTGGCACGAGTCACCAGTCACGAGTACTAACTCTTTTAGAATGAACACTTACAAAAGTCTATCAAAACAAACAACTTTAACTCTCTTTAGAATCAACACTTATGAAAAACAGGGGGGAGGGGGTGCGTGTTAGTGGGTTAACCGGATGCCTCTTGGTTCAATGCTTAGACGTGCGGTCGTTCAAACGAGTCCCGGTGGTTCAAACAAAAATGCCGGGGAGTGGGGGATATGCCAACAGGAAACCAGCCAGTAGCTCGGAATTAGAGCGGCCCCGGTCAGGGACTTGCGGAAAGGAGACGCTGGCCGCCCGCGTTGAACAACGCGAGAAGCGCCAGCAACCCTGCCACGGAAACGAAAATCCCCAGGATTCGGTCGGGCGTCCGCACAAATTTCACGGTGATGTGTTGCGTCCCCGCAGGCAGCCGCAGCATCATCTGGCCACTAGTCTCTGCGTGCTGCGGTGTTGCCACCTTCCCGTTCACTTCCACGCGCCACGCCGGATAATCCAGCAGACGCAGCGCCACTCGCACCGGCTTTTGCGACGATACTTGCAGCTCCCGTATTTCCGCGCCCCATCGCAACACGCGTACCTCGGCCCGCGGCGCGACTCCTCCCGATTCGTCATCCGGCAGAATCGCAACCCGCGGCGCTTTTTCCGGCAAATTGGTGTGGTCGTCATCCACCGGATCGTATTCATCCGTGCCTTCAAAGCCCTGGTCGTTCGCGATCGCTTCTCGCAATGTCGGAATTTCGTCCGAATCCCACCACGTCTGTTGCACCAGGACCGCACCTGTTGCCGCGGAGACGACGATCACTGCCGCGCCCAGGATCCACCCGGCGCGCCGCCGCGACATCGCGGCCGCCAGAAAGCAGGAATACGGCACCGCCAGGATGGACATCCACCTCCACGGAAACTGCACAAAACGCAGCTTGAACAGGTGTTCCCAGAAAACCGAACTCGGCCGAATCATCATGAAAATCGCCGCTGCCGAAAGAAACAGCAGCACGCGCCACACTTTTCTTGCTTCATCCGTCTCTTCGTTTTTGGCGGCGCTTCGGTGCGCCGCGATGCTCGCGATCCCTGTCATCACCATCAGCACGATCGCCACGCTCGAAGCGATCCAATTGAACACGTTGTGCTCGGGATCGTTGGTCATCGTATAGAGAAAATTATCGGAAGGATGCAGCCCCGGTGAGAGCGCTTCCGTGATGTTCACCCATCGCTGTTCATAAGCCGCAGGGAATAGATAGAAACTTGCGAGGGCAAAGCCCAGTGTTACACCGGCCACTCCGCGCCACAGCGGTCGCGATGACTTCTCCGCGAATGCGGCCCACACAAAAAAAAGTGCCACACTGTAGCTTGCCAGCACCCCGGCAGGCGCATTGGACAGCCACACCGCCGCAAACACCACCGCGAATAGCGCAAGCGTTCGCGGTTGGGAACGCCCGCGATTCTCCACCAGCCCGCAGACTTGCAGCGCTGCCGGCAGCACCACGGGCATCAGCGCGCACGCCAGCAATTCCGCAAAGTCGCTGCGCATGTAAATGATCAGCAGCGCGTAAGGATTCGCCGCATAAGCCGCCGCGCCAAACAGCGCCGCGCCGCGCGTCGCGAAACGCCGCGCCAGGGCATACGAACTCACGCCCGCGATCGTCTGCGCCAGCGCAATAAATATTCCAGGCACCGCATTCCACGGCGCCAAAAAGCCCAGCGCCGCCCCCAGCATCCACGAAAGCGGCGGGTAAAAAATAAACCGCGGCTCGCCAAATCCGTGGTTTGCCCACTCCGTCCATCGCGGATAGGCGATCCCTTCTCTCCACTGGCCCGCCGTATCCAGCCAGGACGCCGCATGAAATCCGAAATCATGTCCCGACGCGTTTCCCAGCCAGAAAAATGGCGCAATCACCAGCAGCGCGGTCCCCAGGGAAACGCCCAGCGCCACGAGCCACTCGCGGGAAGTTGTGCCGCGCTTCAATCTGTTTGGAAGTTCCACCGAAGATGTCATGCAGTGCGCATACAATTCTAATCGCTATCGAAGCGAAGCGTCGAGCTTCGCAAACGCGAAACCTGACACAACTCCGCTTTATTCCTTTTCTTTCTTCTCCGTTGCCGCAGGTGCTGCAAGCGGCGCCGGCTTCTCGCCCCATATATACTGCGCGAACCACTTCTCATTTTCTTCCATCACTGCTCGTTGCTGCTTCGGCTTGTTGATCCCGTGCCCGAATCCTTTGTACACCACCATTTTCACCGGCACGCCCCGGTCTTCCAGCGCTTGCCGCAATTCATACGCATTCGGTATCGGCACGCGGCGGTCATTTTCTCCGTGCTGGATCAGCGTCGGCGTTTTCGCTTTCGCAATATAGGAAATCGGCGAAGTCTTCCGGTAAATTTCCGGATCGTCCCACGGCGTTCCGTGCAGATACTGCTGCGTGAACGGCGTGATGTCCGTATTCACGTAATACGTCATCCAGTCGGAAATTCCCGCCCCCACCGATACCGCCTTGAAGCAGTCGCTCGACGCGGTGATGAACGCGGAAATGTACCCGCCCTGGCTCCAGCCCATCGCCCCGACGCGGTCCTTGTCTACGGAGCCCTTCGCGATCAGCGCGTCCACGCCGGAAATCACGTCCGCATAATCTCCGACTCCGAGATTGCGTACATTCAGCGCGCGAAATTTTTCTCCGTAACCCGCCGAGCCCCGGTAATTCGGCCGCAGCACTAGCGCTCCCTTGGCCACAAATCGCTCGATCGGATAATACCGGTCCGGGCCCACTACCGGCTGGTCCACTCCGGTCGGCCCTCCGTGAATCACCACCAGCAGCGGATATTTGTTCTTCGCATCAAAATCGCTTGGCGTGTAGAGAATGCCCTCGATTTTCGTTCCGTCCGCCGACGTCCACGAAATCACTTCACGATGGGCGAGCTTGAAGGGCTTCAACTGTTCTCCGAGCGACGTCAGCTTCTTCGCTTTCCACGGCGCGACGCTCGCCGCATAAATTTCGCCATACTCGTTTTCCATCGCCGCGCGAAACGCCGCGTGCTTGAAGTCGCGCGCAAAGGAAAATCCGAATGCCACGGCATGTTCCGGCGCATCCAGTTTCTCTACCGCTTTCGTTTCGGGATTCACTCGAAACAGGTGTACGTACGTCTTCTGCACCGCCTCAAAATAAATTCCGTCCGGCCCCCAATCGATGAGATCGGGATCTTCGTCGAAAGCCGCGGTCACCACTTCCGGCGTTCCTCCTTCGGCCGGCACCGCCGCGATTCGCCCGTTCGTGTAGAAGTAATATTTCGAGCCCGCCGCTGTCTGGTACGCGATTTTCTTCCCGTCCGGCGACCATTTCGGATTTGTATCCGGACCCGGTGTGCTCACAATTTTCTTCACCGCTTTGTCCGCCACCGTCAGGATGTATATGTCGCTGGAGAAAGACGAAATAAGATCCGGGTCCTTTTGGGCGCTGAACGCGATGCGCGTTCCATCCGGCGACCACGAAAAACTCCCCACACTGAAAGCATCGCCTTCGGTCAGCCGCTTGGCTTCCGGCGCCGCGTTCGTCGTTCCATCCGGCAGATCAATCGTCCAAAGATGCGCCATCTGGTAATCCGCATGCACCACCGAATACTCGCCGTATTTTTCCTTGCGATCCTTCAGCGTCTTGGACTCGGGATCGGTTGCGGTAAACGCGATTCGCCGCGAATCCGGCGCCCACTCGAACCCGCCAACGTCGGTTTCCGATTTGCTGAGCTGCTGGGCCTCTCCGCCATCCGCCGAAATCACGTACAACTGTTTTTTATCAGCGGTCGAGCCGGAAATTTGCGCCGGCCGGTCGGAAACAAACGCGATCCATTTTCCATCCGGCGACCAATCCGCGCCGGTGCTCGACTTCTTCGCGGAAGTCAGCTGCCGCACTTCTCCGCTCGCGATGTCCGCGATCCACAAATTCCGGTCAAAGGAATTGTCTTCCCAGTTCGCCGATTGCAATTCATACACCACGCGGCGCCCGTCCGGCGAAATCTTTGGATTGAACGCGCTCTTCATCTCCAGACTCTGATCGATGGTCGGCGTTCTGGAAACAGGTCCCTGCGCGGGCTTCGGCGCTTCTTGCGCCACGGCGCGGACTCCCGCCCATCCGTAAACGGCCATCGCAACTGCGATCAAACACACCTTTCGCATCGCCCTATACCCCCAGCTTTTTCAAGAGACGTTCACTCAGTATTTGCGATTCCAGCGGGTGAAGCCGATGAAAAGACCAATTGCCACAATGGCAAAACCAAGGTACACATACCATCCATGCAGCACCGTTGCTGAAACGACCGCCCCCAGGGCGGAAAGCACCAGCAACAAGGCAGCCCTGCCCTTCGTCAGTCGCTTCTGTTCGACCACTCGCGCTTCGCTTCTCGCCGCCGTGAGGCCCACTCTGCATCGCGCCGGCGCTTCTACCTGAGCTTAAGTTCTCGCCAACTCTCGCGTCAGGTACACCATCTGGCCTACATGATGATACGCATGCCCCGCACAACGAATGAAAATTTGCATTCGATCCCTGGCTTCCGGCTCGCGCTCGGCAGTGTACGCTTTTCCCCAGTCCGCTGCCCCCTGTTTTCGAATCGTCGCCACCACCATCGCGATCGTCTTGTCAAACGCGCGGAGCGCTTGCTCTTTGCTTGGCGGCTGTTTATCCGTAAACTCCCTTTCGCGGTCCCGCACATATCCGGTTTCCGCCACGCGCGCCCCAATGTAGTAATTCAAGTTGCCGGTCAGGTGCAGCACCAGGTGCCCGATGCTATTTCCATACGGATACGGCCGCTGCCAGAACCGTTCATTCGAAACCGGGTCCACCCACTTGTGCAATTGGGCCGCAACATATTCGTAATACGCCGCCAGCCCGTCAGCCACCGTTTCGTTCAGTTCGGCCATGAATCGAGACCCCGGAACGCCGACAATAGCCCGTCTCCACCAAATGTCAAGGATTTCGCCCTCGCCCTGCGGGGTTGGCCCGGGTTAATTCGCTCTCGATGGAAAGACGAAACAGGGCGTCTCCGAAAAGCAGCGCGCGAAAAATTTCCGTGAAAAACTATACCTGCAAGTACGCCCCGAACGCGCAAGATGCTTTGACCTTCCAGCGCCCCGCTTTTCCACAATCCTCAGAGGGGGGTCCTTCCGTACTATTGACCCTGTTACTACCCGGCACGGAAACTAAGTACAGTATGGCTCGTTTCTCCGCCTTTCTGGGGCGCAGTGTGGAGGTGCAATATCGCGCCGGCGATATCCTTCTGCCCGCTTCCGGCATCTTCGTCGCCGATTCCGGCCGCTCCATCTTCCTCGAGCAGAATTTCGAACAGCGCGGCCAGCATAAGCATTTTCGCTGGGAGATTCCTTATCAATACCTCGTGCGCATCGAGGAAAAGCCCGATTCGGGCGCCACCATCGACACGACTTCCACTCCCGCGAAGTCCACGCCTGAGTCCGAAGCTCCTGTCGCTTCAAAGTCCGGCGAAGAGCCTCGCAGCGCGGCTGCCGCTGCCGCGGCCGGCGGCGCCCCCGGTATCCTCCCTCTCTCCCACCGCCCCAAAACCGCCTGATAAACGCGCTTCTCCTCCGCGATCCCCCGGGCGCGCCCAGAGACAAAATGCCAACTTCCCGGCCAAGTAGTTGCGAACGATAGTTTCCTAGTAGCTGACTTACTTATTCAATAATTAGAGAGTTATCGCATGGTGGCTAGAATCGAAAATGCCGGGCATCGGCACGGCTACAAGTCGCGCGTTACATGTCAGTGTAAGTCCGCCCTCTCTTAGAACTATAATGACGCCCACGGATGGCTCTGACCTCTGGCACAAAACTCGGTCCCTATGAGATCCAATCCGCACTTGGTGCGGGCGGCATGGGAGAGGTGTACCGGGCGCGGGATACGCGACTTGATCGCAGTGTTGCGATCAAGATTCTGTCCGCCGCATTCTCCGCAGACTGTGACCGGTTGGTCCGCTTCGAGCAGGAAGCGCGCTCGGCATCTGCCCTCAACCACCCCAGTATCGTTACCATCTACGAACTCGGACAGGACGGTTCGA